>Ga0214473_10010002_pt1 | contig 11183 bp, 11 predicted proteins | sample RVTome_7_FD_203509 | JGI IMG/M metagenome (GOLD analysis project Ga0214473, IMG submission 203509) | Soil microbial communities from uranium-contaminated site in the Upper Colorado River Basin, Wyoming, United States - RVT98D197 | ecosystem: Environmental > Terrestrial > Soil > Contaminated >...
TCCTGGAGCGCCCCGGCGAAGTAGAGCCACGGGAGCAACGCGCTGTAGTAGAAGACGGGATAGGGCAGCCCGTTCGAAGGGAGCTTCGCCAGCAGGCCGAAAAATAGCGTGAACACGACCATGGTGAAGAAGGGCTGGATGATCGCCCAGACCGCGCCGAGCACGGTCTGCTTGTAGCGGACCTTGACATCTCTCCAGATCAGAAAGTAGAGCAACTCCCGGTACTCCCACAGCTCTGCCAGGTTCAGATGCAGCCAGCTTTGCGCAGGAGCGATCCTGATGTGAGCTTTCTCGATCTTGACGCCTACCAGTGACACTCGAACCTCCCTGTGCCCGCCTGCCCCCTTCGTCGCTCGCTGGGGAACCGGAGGGAACGCTCCCATTCCCTGGGGCAAGATGACAACCCGAGTATCCCATGGAGTCCAACGCGGCCAGCAGCCATCAGTTCGCCCGGCGCCCGCTCGCTTCCTTTGGGTGTTGTCGCTGCCCACAAACCCGGGCCTGTCCAATGCGCCAGACCCGGCGGTGCGCCCCTATAAATCGGACCCCGGCCAGAGGTACTCTGCCGATCGACGAGCACGTAGTGCGTCCCGTTATGCTCGATCTGGAGGTGCCCGCGGCTCGCATTGAACGGCTCTTCGTGCTCGACCAGGTGGAGCTCGTTCTTGGGGCCGCTCGCGGCCTTGCGCCGGGGCATGATGACCCGCCCGGCCGCCCGCTGGTTACCGCGCGACTCCCGCCCCCCGCGGAAGGGGAAGCGGGTGATCTCGATCTCGGCGGCGCCGAGGCCCGCCCGCGCCTCCGTCGTCAGGGCGGCCAGCACAACTGGGCGGAGTCCGGCCTGCAAGAGCGTCATTGCCGCCTCCCCATCGACGCGGGAACTGCCTATCGGCAGAGTGCGATGGCCCATCCACCTCGCGGACGCCCCGGGGATCCTCGCGTCACATCTCGGCCATCCCCTGCGACGGCTCGTCCTGCCCCTCACCGTTCAGAGTTGGTCGCTGGCCAGTCTGCGGCAGCCGGCGGTTCGAGATGGACCCGCCTTCCGGGGCATACGTGGTATATCGGCTTATTGGCCCAAAGTACAATTGACGCTGAGCCCCTTTCGACAGATACTCGGCGCGTCGAGCAGGGGACCCGTCTCGATGATCGCCGAGCGAGAATCGGCCCCCTCAAACATCAAACAAAGGAGCCTCTATGTCGCTGCGAAACGCGTTGGCGCTCATCAGCTTGACCGTCACCGTCGCCGTGACTGCGGTCCCGCCGCCATCTCTCGCCGCCCAGGGCGCCGGTCTTGCCCGCGCCGCGATGCTCGCCGCCGGCCAGGACCCGGGCTCGACGCGAGGCTCCGAGGCGCTCGAGCGCCTCAAGGCCGAGGGCCGGTACGAGGGCCTGCGCGACGCGGTGAGGCAGGCCCGCTATGCCGTGCGCTCCCAGGGGCGCACGGCAACGACAGGTGAGGTCGGTGGGTTCGAGGTGGCGAACCCGTCGCAGGGGCTGCGCGCCCGCTTCGCGACGGGGGGCATCGAGGTGGTGCCGGCCGCGACGGGAGCCAAGGGTTGGCGATGGGGGATGCGCCTGCGCGCCTATGGCTACGGTGAGCGCCTCGACACGCCCGCCGAGGCCGTGGTGTCGGCATCGGGCAATCGGGTGGAATACCGGTACGGACAGGGGCTGACCGAGTGGTACGTGAACACGCCGCGCGGCATCGAGCAGGGGTTCACGCTGGCGCGTCCGCCGGTGGGCGCACGGCAGGGGCGGCCGCTCGAGCTCGTGCTGGCAGTGAGCGGGGGCCTGGTCGCGCGGCCCGCCGCCGGCGACGAGGCGATCCAGTTCGTCGCCTCGGATGGCAAGGCCGTGCTCGGATACCGCGACCTCCACGCCTGGGACGCGCGGGGTCGCGCTTTGCCGGCGCGCCTGGCGCTCGCGCCGGGGCAGGTGCGCCTCGTGGTCGACGACTCCGCGGCCGCATACCCGGTGACGATAGACCCGCTGGTGTACGCGGAGACCAGGCTCACGCCGAGCGACGGCGGGGCGGATGACGAGTTCGGATGGGCCGTCGCCATCAGCGGGAACACCGCCGTCGTGGGGGCGCCCTTCCACGAGACCTCGCCGGGCGTCCTCGCCGGTCAGGCGTACGTGTTCGTCCGGAGCGGGACGACGTGGAGCGAGCAGGCCAAGCTCACGGCAAGCGATGGCGCCGACTTCGACGGCTTCGGCAGCGCCGTTGCGGTGAGCGGCAACACGGCCGTGATCGGGGCCCCCGACCACGATCCCGGCAGCAAGCCCGGGGCCGGCCAGGTATACGTGTTCGTGCGGAGTGGGACGACGTGGAGCGAGCAGGCCCGGCTCACGGCAAGCGATGGCGCCGACTTCGACGGCTTCGGCAGCGCCGTTGCGGTGAGCGGCAACACGGCCGTGATCGGGGCCCCCGACCACGATCCCGGCAGTAAGGCCGGGGCCGGGCAGGCGTACGTGTTCGCCCGGAGCGGGACGGCGTGGAGCGAGCAAGCCAGGCTCACCGCGAGCGATGGAGCGGCGGGTGACGCGTTCGGCTTCGCTGTCGCCATCAGCGGAAGCACCGTCGTGATCGGGGCGCCAGTGTTCCCCGGAATCACGGCGGGTCCCGGGCCCGGACAGGCGTACGTGTTCGCGCGGAGCGGGCCGACGTGGAGTCAGCAGGCCAAGCTCATCGCGAGCGACGGGGCGGCGGGCGATGCGCTCGGCTTCGCGGTCGGGATCGACGGGAATACAGCAGTCGTCGGAGCGCCCGCGCACGCCACCGGGGCCCAGCCCTTGGCCGGCCAGGCCTATGCTTACGTGCGGAGCGGCACGACGTGGAGCGAGAAGGCCAAGCTCAAGGCCAGCGACGCGGCGGCAGGTGATCTCTTCGGCATCGCCGTGGACGTCAGTGGAAACACCGCCGTGGTCGGGGCGCCGTCCCGCAACACCGCGGCAGGGGATGCCGCGGGCCAAGTCTATGTGTTCGCCCGGAGCGGGACGACGTGGAGCCAGCAGAGCACGCTCGCGGCGAGCGACGCCGCGCCGGCCCGCTTCTTCGGCTTCTCGGTGGCGAGCAGCGCGGACCGCATCGTGGTCGGAGCGCCATTTCATTCCACCGTGGGCCCTGACACCGGCCTCGGCTATGTGTTCGGGCCGCCTATGTGTTCGGGCGGACACCATTCTGATGATGATGATCATCATCATTGCTCTTCGCCGTGGCCTGGGTCGGACTGAAGAACAGCGGTGACGTCGGCCTCCGGCTCGACCTGCAGGCGCAGCTCTTCATCGCCGGGACCAAGGTGGCTGAGGGCCGGCTCAACGATGTCAACAGTGGTAGTAGCAGCGGCTTCGACTACGCGAACCCGCAGGGCTTCCCGCTGAGCCTGACCGGCGCCTCGCCTGGCCCGGCGCTGACGGTCAGCGTGGTGGGGGGGTGCGCCTGTCCTGTGCCGGTGTTGGCAACAGCTCAGGCGTCCCGAGGCTCTGGTACAACGGCCGGTTCATCGACAGCGGGGCGAGCCGTGATGCGGGCAGCCGTGTCGAGGTTGGGTTCGGCACGGCGCTCCCTGCTCTCCGCGGCTTCCTCCGTAGTAGCTTCACGCTGAATTTCTTCCCCGGCTCCTCGCGGCTCTCCATCGACACGCCCGTGAACGATAGTATCGCCTGCCCCGACCGGCCCTTCACGCCGTTCGGGACCTGGAGCGCCGGCTGGCCGTAGCAGCTCGCCCCGTGGCAAGTGGTCTCTTGGTTTCGCAGGCTCACAGACCACGCGCGAGGCCGGATGTCACCGCAGCCGGACCTTGAAGACATAGCGACTGCCGGACGTGCCCACGATGATGACGTCTCCGTCCTGGAGCGGCATCGCCCCCCCGGCATTCTTGCCGCCCACCACCTTGCCTTCCACGATGGTGCCGCAGGTGCTCTGCCGATCGACGAGCACGTAGTGCGTCCCGTTGTGCTCGATCTGGAGGTGCTCGCGGCTCACATTGAGCGGCTCCTCCTGCTCGACCAGATAGAGCTCGTTGTTGGTCCCGCTCCCGGGCTTGCGCCGATCCATGATGACTCGCCCGGCTGCCCGCTGGCCACCGCGCGACTCCCGCCCCACGCGGAAGGGGAAGCGGGTGATCTCGATCTCGGCGGCGCCGAGAGCCTCGCGCGCCTCCGGCGTCAGGGCAGCCAGCGTCACCCGCCGGGCTCCGGCCTGCGTGAGCGTCATTGTCGCCTCCTCCCGTCGCGGGAGCTGACTACCGGCAAATCTCGATGGGACGATCCACCTCGGCGGTCTTGAACTGGTCCGCCGTCACGCGATACCAATCACCGGCATCGGACTGCACCCAGTACTCCCGCACCAGTCCCGGGGCCTGCGCCGGCTCGAGCCGTCCCGTCTCGGTCGTGCGATACAGCCCGCCCGACAGGTTCTCGACGCGGGCACGCTCCTCCTTCTTGACGACCACGATACTCACCGGCTTGCAGGTAATGGCCGCGCAGCCCGCGAAGGCGAGCGAGAGAAGCAATCCACCGGCCACGGCCAGAACGCAACCTCCACCGGCTTCCCGACCGATGTGCTGTTTCGGTCTTATCGCTATCTCATCGCCCCATGTCCGGAGGAGATCGCTTGCCGGCACCGGACCCGAGCCCCTGCACCGGCTGCCTTGCCGATTTTCGGCAGCCTCCCATGACAGCCTCGGCCCGCCTATCGCCCAGGTCGACCGCCGGCCGCCATGACCGGGTCGGGCCCCTGGGCACTCAACCGAGTGATTTGAACCCTGTTTGCGTGAAATGGCAATGCCTATTCTCGGCATGGCATAGCGGTTGCTCTTGGTCAAGAGCAGCAGCGGAGACTCCTTCCCGACAAGGGCAAACCCACCGTGAGGTGGGGACGCAAAGCCACGGGTCAGGCCTCGTGCCTGACAGCCGGGTTGCCGAAGGAAGGCGAAGGGAATCGGGTCATCCGCGAGAGGAGACCCGATATGCTTGCCCGGTCCGGCGTCGCTCCGGCAGTGGCCAGACACGAGGCGTGCCCCGACCAGCCCGCTCGCCGCCATACGTGGTGGAAAGGCGCCCCGATGCTCGCCCTCTTGGGGCTTGCGCTGTCCGGCTGCGGCGCCGCGAGCTACTCGGTGAACGACTTCCGACTCGCTCCGTCCGGCGACACCCTCTACGTCTTCGCGCGGAGCAGCGGCGTGAGCCGGAACCTCTGCTCCTCGCTCGGCGGCGACGTCGCCCGAGTCGAAGGACGGCTGGCCGCGGCGGACAGCCGGGCCATCCGCCTGGGACGGGTGACGGGGTGCTACACCGTCCGCCACATCATCGTATGCGCGGAGGGCGACACTTCCTGCATCACGCACGAGGAACGGCACCGGCTGGAGGGCAACTTCCACAACTGATCTCGCGCCGTCGCCGGGAGCACTCTCCCGGCGACGTGGCGCCGGGCGCTCAGCGCATCTGGGACGTCGACGTGTTCACCAGCCGCGTGCCGGAAACCTCGACCCAGGTGTAGTAGATCCCCTCGTAGATCAGGACCTGCAGTGAGTTGCCCATCTTCTCGTAGACCTGCGTGGTACCCTTGTTCGCGCTCGTCGTGGAGGTCAGGTGCCGCCAGCCATTGGCTTCGAGCGTGGTGCGAAAGACCATGCCCAGGCTGTCCGGCTGGATGCGCCCCTTGTAGACGAGCCGCGCGGCCTTGATCGTCGAGGACTCGATGACGGTGGACTTGTCCCACTCGAGGGTCAGACCCTTGGGAACCGGGATGTCCTCGAACTCACTGCGCGGCTGCCGCGGCGGTGAGGACGCGCAAGCGGTCAGGCTCATGACGATCACCGAAAGAAGAGCAAAGCGCCACATGGGTAGTACCTCCTCGCTGCCATGCTACAGTCGGCGGTGCCGCAGAACCAAGTTTTTAGCGGGAGCGCCGCCCGCGCTCGATCGCTGATGGCGCGCGGGCGGCGCCTCGTCTCCGGCGTGATGGTGGGCCTGGCCGGGCTCACCCTCGCCCTCGCGGCCCTGCACGGGCCGATACTGAAGTCGCTCGGCTCGTGGCTCCGCATCGAGGACCGGCTCGAGCGCGCAGACGTCATCGTGGTCCTCGCCGGCGGCACCCCGTGGCGGGAAGCCGCGGCGGCCAGCCTGTGGAGGGCCGGCTGGGCGCCCCGCATCATGATCTCGCGGCCAGCCGTGCGCCCGGACGTCGGGAAGTTGATCGAGCTGGGGATCCGAAAGCTCGATCTTCAGGGGGAATCGAGGGCGGTCCTCGAGCGGTACGGCGTCCCGGCCGACCAGATCATCGCCATCGGGGAGTCGGCCAGGACCACCGAGCCCGAGCTCCACCTCGTGCACACGGCCGCCACGGACAAGGCTTACCGCCGGCTGATCCTCGTCACTTCACCCGAGCACACCCGGCGGGTCAAGGTCACCTGGTCGAAGGAGGCGCCCCGCGGACCCGAGGGGATCGTGGCCGCCACGCAGGAAGCCTTCCCCTTCGACGACTGGTGGCGGCGGCGACGGGCGGCGGAATCCGTGCTGCACGAATACCTCGGCCTCCTGGCCATCGGCCTCGGCATCTCGCCATTCATGCGCTGACCCGCGCCGCCGGGTACCCCGGTCCTATTGCCGGGTGGTCTTCTTCGCCAGCTCGCTCTCGATGATCTTCTGGAAGGCCGTGAGGGGCTGGGCGCCCACCAGTTGCCGGCCGTTGATGAAGAAGCTGGGCGTTCCGGTCAACCCCAGGGTCATCCCTTCCTTCGTGTCCCGGTCGACCTCCGCGACGTACTTGCCCGTGTCGAGGCACTGGCCGAAGGCGGCGGCGTCGAGCTTGAGGTCCCGCGCATACTGCTTCAGCTCCTGAGGCGCCAGGCGCGGAGACCGCTCGAACAGCAGGTCGTGGTACTCCCAGAACTTCCCCTGGTCGCCCGCGCAGCGGGCCGCCTCGTGCGCTTTCGGCGCCAGCGGGTGGATGCTGACGAGCGGGTAGTCCCGGAAGACGAGACGGACCTTGCCCGAATACTTGTCGAGGATCTGCTTGACGGTGGCGGTGGCATTCTTGCAATACGGGCACTGGAAGTCGGAGAACTCGACGATGGTCACCGGCGCATCCTTGGGTCCCACCGCGAAGCCCCGCTCCGCGTTCACCTCGAAGCGCGTGGACGCCGGCTCCGCCAGGAAAACGGTCACCTTCCCCTGGTTGCGCAAGGCCTGGACATAGGCCTGCCGCTGGTCGTTCACCTTCTGGGAACGGAGGTGGTCCCAGACCTTGAGCCGGAGCTCCTGCTCGTCCATCTTGGGGAGGCGACTGCGGTTCTGGTTGATGAACGCGACGACGTCGGGCTCCGGAACCTCCGGCGCCTTGGCGTAGACCTCGCTCTTCAGGAGCTGCTCCACGGAGACGGCGCGCCGCTTGGCCTCCTGGGCGAGGAGTCGCTCGCCGATGAGCTGATCGAGCTTCTGGTCCAGGATTTCATAGCGCTGCTCGTCGAGCTTGGTGAGCTGGGGGCGGACGGCCTGCTCGACCTCCTCGAGAGTGATGACCTCTCCGCCCACCGACGCCGCCGGCTTCCCGGTCGGCGCCTTCTGAGCCGCCGCCTGACCGGCGCCGAGCACCACCGCCAGTAGCCCTATCCCGATGAACCAGCGTCTACCTTTCATCGCGCCTCTCCTCTGGCTGATCCCGCTTCTGACCCGATCATGCGAGCCCTCTCAGTATCCCACAGGGCGAAGCAACTTGAATGGCAGCGCGCCGGCCAGAGCGCCCGCACTCCGCTCCCCACACTGGGCAAGCACATCATCAAGCTGGGACACACATTCCCCAGATGCGTGCCCGGGTCACCGCCGGAGCGCTCCCGCGCGCGGCGAGATCCTCGCTTTCCTACTTAGAGAGAGAGTTTTCTCAGGGTGCGCCTGCGCCTGAGGCCCTCGGCGCGGACCGGCCCGGGAGCGCGCAGCGCGCGCGACATTGCCAGCGCCAGATCGCGGCGCGCCGCGCGGGGCGGCCCCGCCCGGTGCTGGGTCACGAACAGCGCGAGGCGCAGGCGATCCGACACCCGGAGCTTGCGGAATATAGAGGTCAGGTGCGCTTTGACCGTGGCCTCGGTGATGCTGAGCCGGGCGGCGATCTCCTTGTTATTGGCCCCGACGCCGACCAAGAGGGCGATCTCGCTTTCCCGGGGCGCGAGGAAGGCGAAGCGAGTCGGCGAGGGCGCCGCCGCATCACCCTGCCGGCCCTTCGTGAGGGACGTCAGATGCTTCAGCAGGTGCCGCACGACCTGGCGCCCGACCCAGATCTCGCCGCCCTGCACGACCTCGGTCGCCTTGCGGATGAGCGAGGGGCCGATGCTCCGCGAGCAGTAGCCCTGGGCGCCCGCCACGAGAGCGAATACAGCCTGCCGCCCGTTGGGAGCGCCGGCGAGCAGCACGATCTTCGCCGAGGGATTCAGCCGGTGGACGGCGGGCACGCTGCCGAGCCCACCCAGCTCCGGGAGGGCCAGATCCAGGAAGACGACCGAGGGGCGCAACCTCGCGAGCCCGTCCTCGAGCCCCGCGCGATCGGCCACCTCGTGGATGAGAAAGCGCCCCCCGAGCCCTTTGCCCCATCGCCTGCGCAGGGCGGCGGCGGGGCTGGCCAGGAGAACGATCCCTCTCTCGGCGCCGCGCGAGATGCTCATTCGATCACAGAGCCGATGAGGTGCACGGCACTCCTTTTTCGAGGCTCGTCGCAGAGGGATACGCTCCAGGCATCACATGCGCTCCAGCGAGTTCGGGCCTCCCGCACACGAGACGGCGGCCAGACGGTGGGTCGACGGCAAGATGGTAGCTCGAAGAATAGATGAGAGCGTCAACCACAGCAAGCGCAAACGCGGGCAGTCAGGGCGCCTGGCTGTCCTTATAGTGACACTTTTTGCCGCCGGCCTCGGTCCCACGACCCCACGCGCATTGGACGAAGGTCTAGACGAAGGTCCACCGCACTCCGCCGTGCCGATCCCGGACCACGATCTCGAGAGCAAAACACGAGCACGCGGGAGGATTGGAACATGAGATAGCTTCTGGCAGCTCCAGCGCGCAGATCATCCTCACGCTGCCGAGCTTCTCGGTCAACGCTCCACAACAGCACATCACCCTCGTCACGCCGCCGGGCACCTGCTGCTCCGCCGACCTTTTCACCCCGCAGTCCCACGCGGAAAGCCCATTTGGGGGGCCTCTCCGGAGGCCCTCCAGGGTCCGCGGCGGCACCGGCAAGCCGGCGCGATCGCCATCGTCCTGCGGCCCCCGAGACCTGTCGGTTTCTTGACGGGTCCCGGGGCGGCGCGCATAATTGGCCGGTCATGACCTCGCGAGGGATCTCCGCCAGCGCCAAGGACCTCGGACAGACCCTTCTCGCGGCCGGCGCCATCACCGCCGAGACGCTCGCTGCCGCCCAGGCGCGGGCGGGCGATGCGCACGAGGGTATCGGAAAGGCCCTCGTCGAGCTCGGCGCCGTGTCCGAGGAGGACGTTCTGCGGGCGCTCGCCGCCCACCGCGGGCTGCCCTTCCTCTCCGCCGAAGAGCTGCCCTTCACGCCGCCGGTGATCAAGAATCTCTCGCCGAAGTATCTCCGCCAGTACGCCGCCTGCCCGGTCGCCGTCGAGGGATCGACGCTCACCGTCGCCACCGCCGATCCGAGCAACCCGCTCCTGGTGGACGAGCTGCGCCAGACGCTCGGCTTCGCGGTCACCCTCTGCGTCGCTCCGCGCCAGGCCATCCTCGAGGCCATCGAGCGCACGTACGGTGCGTCGACCGCGCTCCAGAAGATCGTGGAGGGCATCGCTCCGGCCGAGGGCGAAAGCGACCGCGAGGAGGACATCACCCAGCTCCGGGACATGGCCTTCGAGGCTCCGGTGGTGCGGCTGGTCAACCTCCTCATCGAGGAGGCCGTCGCCTCCGAGGCCTCGGATATCCACATCGAGCCTTCCGAGGACACCCTCCGAGTGCGCTACCGGATCGACGGCATCCTCTACGATCTCGAGGCGCCGCCCCGGCGCCTGCAGGCCGCCGTCACCTCGCGCATCAAGCTCATGGCCGAGCTCAATATCGCCGAGCGCCGCCTGCCGCAGGACGGCCGTATCCGGATGACGCTCAACACCCGCCGCGTGGACATCCGGGTCTCGAGCGTCCCGACCATCCACGGTGAGTCGATCGTGATGCGGCTGCTGGACCGCTCCGCGGTGTTCATGCCGTTCGACAAGCTCGGCTTCAGCCCGGAGATCACGCACACGTTCGACCGGCTCATCAAGCAGCCCAACCGCATCGTCCTCGTCACGGGGCCCACCGGCTCGGGCAAGACGACGACGCTCTACGCCGCGCTGGACAAGATCAACGCCCCCGAAAAGAAGATCATCACGATCGAGGACCCCGTCGAATACCAGCTCAAGGGCGTGAACCAGATCGCGGTGCGCCCGAAGATCGGACTGACGTTCTCGAGCGGATTGCGTCACATCGTGAGGCAGGATCCGGACGTGATCATGGTCGGCGAGATCCGCGATCTCGAGACCGCCGAGATCTCCATCCAGGCCGCCTTGACCGGGCATCTCGTCTTCTCGACGCTGCACACCAACGACGCGCCCGGCGCGATCACCCGGCTGCAAGACATGGGCGTCGAGCCCTACCTGCTCGCCTCGGTGCTGAGCGGCATCCTCGCCCAGCGCCTCGTGCGGCGCATCTGCCAGAGCTGCCGGGTCCCGCACGATCCGGACCCCGCGGATCTTCTCGCCATCGGGGTCGGCGACGCCCACGGCGCGGAGCTCTTCCGCGGCGAGGGCTGCGAGGCCTGCCGCAAGACCGGCTACAAGGGCCGCGTGGGCATCTACGAGCTCTTCGTGATCAGCGAGGACATCCGGAGCCTCATTCTCCGGAGAGCGGCGACCAACGAGATCCGGCGCGCCGCGGTGGACGGCGGGATGATCACCCTCAGGGAGGACGGCTGGGCCAAGGCGCGTGCGGGCCTCACCACGGTCGAGGAGATCCTGCGCGTCACCCAGGAAGACAACTGAGGGGCGGGGTGCCGACCTTCGTCTACCGCGCCGCTGACCGCCAGGGCCAGACCATCGACGGCGTCATGGAGGCGCCCGACGCGCGCGGCGTCGTCGAGCGGCTGCAGCGAGACGCCTACTTCCCCATCCAGGTCGCCCCCCAGGACGAGCGGCGCTCGCTCA
>Ga0214473_10010003_pt1 | contig 11182 bp, 7 predicted proteins | sample RVTome_7_FD_203509 | JGI IMG/M metagenome (GOLD analysis project Ga0214473, IMG submission 203509) | Soil microbial communities from uranium-contaminated site in the Upper Colorado River Basin, Wyoming, United States - RVT98D197 | ecosystem: Environmental > Terrestrial > Soil > Contaminated >...
CTGGGGTCTTGTCGGCAACCAGCAACACGTTGGACAGCGTGGAGGGCAGCACCCGGCCCTGGATCCCCAGCACCCGGCCGGCCTCCTGGATCCCGCGGTCGAAAGAGCCGGTCACCCCGCTGATGGCCGCGATGAACAGGTTGCCGAAGGAGTGTCCATCCAGCTCTTCTCCATCCACGAAACGATATTGGAAAAGCTGGGTGAGCAGTTGCTCGTCCTCCGACAGCGCCGCTAGGCAGCTGCGCAGATCGCCAGGCGGCGGCAGCCCGAGCGAGCGCCGCAACCGGCCGGAAGAGCCGCCGTCATCCGCCATGGTGACGATGGCGGTCAGGTTTCCGCTGTGGTGCTTCAGCCCCCGCAGCAATGTGGACAGACCGGTCCCGCCGCCGATGGCCACGATCTTGGGGCCCTTCCCCAGACGGCGGTGCCGCGCCACCTCCTCCACCATCGGCTTCCCGTGCCGCATGAACGGGCTGAGCAGGCTGCGATTGAGTCGGAAGATGGAGAGCAGCGAAGCGGCCAGGCCGACTGCGCCCAGGGCTGCTACCGCCAACCCGGGTGGGAATCCGGGCAGGCCAATGGCCGCCAGCAGCGAGGCGGAGTCCTGCAAGGAGACGAGGCCCTCCAACAACAGGGCGAAACTCAATCCCAGCAGCGCGATCCCCAGCACTAGTAGGCCCAGCCAACGCTTAACCCCCAGACCTGGCTGGAGCCACCGGCCAAGAAGCTGCCAGCGGCTCTGGGAAGATGCCCCGCCGGCGGAGGTAGTTCTCTCCTCAATCACTGGGCCGACTATACCAGAGAGCCCCAGGAGCGTCAACGCGCCCGCCTCAGAAGTGGCATGGGCGACTGTCGCGCCAGTGGGGCCAGACGGTGTGGCAGGACTCTGCCGGGGGCTCGCCGCCGTGATCGTGGGCGAGCCCGTTCACGCCTTCGGGCTCAGATCTCGTCGAGCCGTTGGAGCAGGGTGTCCGGGATGAATGGCTGATCTAGGCTGTCGTAGATCTCCCAGGTCTCCACGTAGTCAACCGACGCCCCAGGTGCAAGCTTCGCCAAGGGGCCAACTCGACTTCCCACATCCCGTCATTGCGCAATTCGTGACGGATCACGACCTGGGCACGATCGGGAGTCAGGCGGACTTCGAGCCCTTTGGCGATCCCGGTTCCGGCAATTCGGTCAGCAGGCTGGCCTCGGACCTGCCGGCGAGCAGAAGTGCAATTCGCGGGCCTACGTCGGTCAGGTACTCCAGGCGCAGAGCCTTGCTGCTGAGTACCCCGACTGGGTGGCCGCAGAACTCGCTCATGGGGCCATCCGGTCAAAGCTGGGCTTGAGGGCCGGATACAGGTCGCGGTAAATCGGATAGGCCTGGCGATAGCTCTCCACCTGCCGCGGATCAGGCCGCGTCGATCCAGTGATTCGAACGCAGGCCGCACAGGCCGAGGGGACGTCCGACCAGATACCGGCGCCCACGCCAGCCAGCAGGGCCGCGCCATAGGCAGCACCCTCGCTGGAGTTGACGGTGACAAGCTCAGACTCGAGCACGTCGGCCAGAATCTGCCGCCACAGAGCGCCCTTCACGCCGCCCCCCGAAGCCCGCACCTGGCCGATTTCCCCCAGCCCGGCTGCCCGAATCAGCTCAAAGGAGTCCCTCAGCCCAAATGCGACACCCTCCAGTACAGCACGGGTCAGATGCCCGCGCCCGTGGCGCCTGGTGAGCCCCACCCAGGCGCCCCGCGCCAGGGGGTCAGGGTGGGGTGTGCGCTCACCGCTGAGGTACGGCAGGAACTGCAGTCCTTCGCTGCCGGCCGAGACCGTTTCTGCCTCCTGGAGGAGATCGTCAAAGCCCACACCGGGCGCGACCGTGTCCCGGTGCCACTGCAGGCTTCCGGCCGCCGACAGCATCACCCCCATGAGATGCCACCTCCCCGGCACGGAGTGACAGAACGCGTGCAGCCGTCCCTGCGGCTCAATCAAGGCAGAGAGGGTAGCAGCGAACACCACACCCGAGGTGCCCAGCGTGAGCGCCACGATCCCTGATTCCACCACCCCGACCCCCACCGCCTGCGCCGCCTGGTCTCCGCCTCCGGCGACGACCGGGGTTCCCACCCTCAGCCCGGTTTCGGCCGCGGCCTTCGGCGTGATGGCTCCGGTAGGCTCCGGCCCCTCGAAAGTGGGCGGCAACCAGGCCGGGTCGATCCCCAGCGCTTGCAGCACCTCTCCCGACCACTGGCGCGATTTCAGGTCGAACAGCACCGTCCCGGCGCCGTCGGCCTTGTCCAATGCGTACTCGCCGGTCAATCGGAAGCGCACAAGGTCCTTGGGCAGCAGCAGGTGTCTGGCCTTTGCGTATACCTCCGGCTCGTTCTGCTGTACCCATAGGATCTTGGGGGCAGTGAAACCGGTCAGGGCCAGGTTGCCGGTGATTTGAATGAACCGCTCCCGGCCGATGCGGGCATGGATCTCGTCACACTGAGCTTGCGTGCGCTGATCGTTCCACAGGATCGCCGGCCGAAGCACTTCCCCGGCTCCGTCCAGCAGCACCAGACCATGCATCTGCCCGGTGAGGCCAATCGCGGCAATATCCTCAGCCCTGGTGCCCGCAGTGGACAACACGCCGCGAATGCTCTCCTTCGCCCCATCCCACCACAAGCCCGGGTCCTGTTCGCTCCACAGGGGTCTGGGTCGATCGAACGAGTACTGGCTGGCGGCGACCGCCAGCTCCTTGCCGCTCTGATCGCACAGGACGGCCTTCGTCGCCGTGGTGGAGACATCGATGCCCAGCAGGAGAGCCGTGTCCGACACGGTCAGCTACCCGGTGTGGAGATGTGTCGCCCGACAGGCTGCCGGCGCGAAACCTCCACAGGGCACGCAAAAACGCGGTTCTCCACCGCCGTCCTGGCTGCTCCTGCGATGGTGAACTGGCCCTCCAGGCGGATATCCTCCGAGGAGCTGCCCAGGAATACCTTGACACTGCCCCTTTCGACGACCAGTTCCAGCGACTCATCATAGAACGCCATCGCATCCACCGCGAATTGGAAGGTCAATTCGCAGCTCTCGCCCGAGTCCAAACCGACACGGCAGAACCCCTTGAGTTCCTTCACCGGACGCGGCAGGCTGGCATATTCCAGACAGGCGTAGAGCTGCACTACCTCGTCGCCGGCGACGCTACCGGTGTTGGTCAGTGTCAGGCTGATACCGGCCTGTTCGCCGGAGGCAGCCGCCCCGGGAGAAATGCGGAGGTCGGAGTACTCGAAGGAGGTATAGCTCAATCCGTGTCCAAAGGGATAGAGCGGGCTGCTCGGCAGCTCGACATAGTCGCCGTACCAGTGCGAGCGGCCTCCCGATGGTTTCTGGCTGTAGTACACGGGCACCTGGCCTACCGAACGCGGCACGGTGATGGGGAGCCTGCCGCCGGGATTCGCCCGACCGAACAGCACTTCGGCGATGGCCATCGCCCCCTCCTCCCCAGGCAGCCAGGCCTCCAGGATCGCCGGGACGTGTTCGACCAGCCAGGGTATGGCCAGCGGTCGGCCGTTCACCAGGACGGCCACGACCGGTTTCCCGACGGCCACTACGGCTCGAACCAGCTCCTCTTGCACGCCGGGCAGGCCCAGTTCGGCGCGATCTCGCGTCTCACCAGAGGTGCAATCTGGCACCAGGCCCGACTTGTCGCCGAGCACGAGAACAACCACGTCGGCCCGGCCAGCGAACTGGACCGCCTCGTCAAATCCGGAGCGATCCTGATCGGCAACGCTGCAGCCCGGAGCGTAGAGAATCGTCTGACTCGAATCGGCCTGAGCGCGCAGGCCTTCCAGCACCGAAGGGATGGCGACGGAATTCGCACAAAGGCGATCCTCGTCCACGTCGCCAATGGAAGCCATGTGCGGCATGGGGGCCAACCTCATCAGCTCAAGCATGGAGGGATAGCTGTAGTCCGCCAACAGATGGCGAGGTCGGTCTGCATTCGGCCCGATGACGGCAATCGTCCCGGAGCCGACCAGCGGCAAGAGGCCTCCTTCGTTCTTCAACAGCACCATGCTCCGGCGGGCTATCTCGAGTGCCAGCATGCGCTGCTTCGGGGTTTCGAGGACCTCCGGCACGGCAGCCTCATCCACATAGGGCTGCTCAAACAGGCCCAGATCGAATTTCGATTGCAGCACCCTCTGAACTGCGCCGTCGATCTCCTCCAGCGAGACCTTACCGGCTTCGATCGCCTCTCGCAGAGGCTCTCCGTAGCAGATCCGGGTGGGCAGCTCCACATCAATACCTGCTTGGAGCGCTTTGGCGGCCGCGACGGTAAGATCCTGCGCGGCGCGGTGGAAGGAGTGGATCATCGGGATGGCGAGGTAGTCGGAGACCACCACGCCTTGAAAGCCCAACTCCCCGCGCAAGAGATCAGTCAGGATCGAGCGGGAGGCGGCGACCGGATCGCCATCCAACTCGGGATAGGCATTCATGATTGACATCAGTCCGGCTTCCCGAATTGCCGCCTGGAAGGGCATCAGGTAGACGTCCCACAGTGTTCGCGAACCCAGCAGCACCGGGCCACAGTTGAGGCCTCCGGCCGATTGGCTGTGCCCGACGAAATGCTTGCCGGTAGCGATCACGCCCGTGCCCGGATTCTCGCCCTGCAGTCCCTGGATGCAGGCTACACCAAATTGCGAAGCCAACACCGGGTCCTCACCAAAGGTCTCCTCGGTGCGGCCCCAGCGAGGGTCGCGGGCGATATCGAGCACCGGAGCAAGCGCCTGGCGCGCCCCCACCGCCAGCATCTGGCGACGGATCTCACCGGCCATCTCTCGCGCCAGGGCCGGATCCCAGGTGCTGGCCAGGCCGATCATCTGAGGGAAGATCGTCCCGCCCAGGGTCATGAATCCAGCACAGCACTCTTCGTGCAAGATCGCGGGGATGCTCAGCCGGGTCTCGCTGACGAGGAAGTGCTGGATCGCATTGCCGGCCCGTGCGACTTCTACGGGCGTCAGTGTGCTTGACCCCCCGACGCGCGAGATCTGGCCGATGCCGCTCCCCAGCAGCGTCCGGGCCCTCTCATGGGACAGGTCTTGACCGTCCTGCAGCTCGCGGAACCAGAACGACGTCAGCTGGGCCAGCTTCTCCTCCAGGGTCATCCTGGCCAGCAGATCCTGCACGCGCGCGGAGGTCGGGAGTCGAGGGCTCAGATAGGGTGGCTGGGTTCGGGTGGCTTTGCCCACAGCATGGACTCCTCTAGGACCTGACCCGAGCCTGAATGGCTGCGGGGACTCCGGGCTCGCTCGGCGGTCAGCGGACGCCGAGCAGGACCTCGACCGTCAGCTGGTCCAGTCGCTCATAGGCCATTCCGCGTCTGCCCAGAGCGGACGGATCAAAATGATACTCCTTCAGGTCGGCGGCCTTCGTAGTGGTGTAAGCGCCGGAGAAGGCTGCGGTGCTGCCATCGTCGGCGTTGATCTGCGCCAGGAGCGACTGGATCTCCTGGTCGGCCTTCCAGTGGGAGGCCCGGTCCTTCAGGATCAAATACGTGCGCATGCACCCGCGGGCGAAATCCTTGACGCCCTCGTAGTCCTCCGTGCGGTAGGCGTGGGCATCGAAGTGGCGGCTGCCGGCATAGCCCACTTCCTCCAGGAACTTGACCAGGAAGAAGGCCGCCTTGAGATCGCGCGAGCCAAATCGGGAATCCTGGTCGTAGCGGCCGGGGTATTGATCATTCAGATCGATGTGGAAGAGCTTTCCGGCCTCCCAGGCCTGGGCCACACCATGCAGGAAGTTGAGACCGGCCATGTGTTCGTGGGCTACTTCTGGGTTGACACCCACCATCTCGGGGTGGTTCAGCGTCTGGATGAAGGCCAGCATGTGTCCGGTGGTCGGATTGTAGATGTCGGCGCGCGGCTCGTTCGGCTTGGCCTCCAGGGCGAAGGCGAGGTCGTAGCCCTGATCGAGCACATATTCGCACAGGAAGTCCATGGCCTCGCGGGTGCGCTTGATCGCTGTCACCGGATCCTTGCTGGCGTCGGATTCCGTCCCTTCACGCCCACCCCAGAAGACGTACGTCTGGGCGCCGAATTCGACCCCCAGGTCGATGGCGCTGATCGTCTTCTGCAGCGCGTAGGCGCGTACCTTGTGATCGTACCTCGTGAAGGCACCGTCCTTGAAGACCGGGTCGGCGAACAGGTTGGTGGTCGCCATGGGCACCACGAGACCGGAGTCATCCAGGGCCTGGCGGAACTCCTTCTTGATCTGTTCGGCTTCGGCGGGCGTGGCATCCAGCGGGATCAAGTCGTTGTCGTGGAAGTTGAACCCATAAGCGCCGACTTCTCCAAGCAAGTGGACCAACTCGACAGGCGACTTTGGATCCCGCACCGGGGACCCAAAGGGATCACGGTCGATGTTTCCGACCGTCCATAGGCCGAAGGTGAACTTGTGTTCGGGTCTAGGGGTGTATTCAGACATGGGCTGGCCCTCGTGGCAGGCTATCGTCGGGGTCGACGTTCATCGCGAAGGCGCCACGGCAAGAATGCCCATCGGCACCTGGACGCTTTGCAGCGTTGCGCTCGGTACGGCCTCCTATCCCCTCACCGCGCCTTCGGTGAGACCGGCCACGATCTGACGTTCGGCGACGAGATAGAACAGGATCATCGGGACGGCCGAGAGAAGGACGAAGGCCGAGATCAGCGCCAGGTCCTGACTGTACTGGCCCTGGAACTGCATCGTCCCCAGAGGGAGCGTCCACAGCTCCTCATTGTTCAGGACCACCAGAGGCACCAACAGATCGTTCCAACTGGCGATCATCGTCAGGGCGGTCATCGCGGCGAGCGCCGGGCGGGCAAGGGGAAGCAGGATACGCCAGAAGAAATCAAAGACGGCGCAGCCGTCGATGTAGGCGGCGTCCTGCAACTCGGCAGGGATCGACGCAAAGAACCCGCGCAAAATCAGGATTGTCCCGGGAAGGAGGAAGGCGGCCTGCACGAAGGTCACTCCCAGGAGCTTGTCGGTCAGGCCCGTTTGGCGGAGCACCAGGTAGACCGGCAGGATGGCGACGCTGATCGGGAGCATCAGCCCGAGGGTGAAGAGATTGAAGATCAACCACTTCGACCGAAACTCCATTCGGGCGAACACAAAAGCCGCCAGGCTGCTGAGCACAAGGACCCCGGCCGTCGTCGCCACCATCACCAACAGACTGTTGCGCATCATCGTCCAGAATCCGTACTTGGGCTGCCCCAGGATCCCGAGGATGTTCTCCCAACGCGGCGGAACAGGGAGAACGTAGGGGCGCGTCAAGAACTCGCCGCGTGTCTTGAGGGCCCCGAACGCGAGGACCACGATTGGGATCAGGACAGCCACCGCCACGAGACTCAGGACGAGATACTGCAGGGATCTCGTCCTCAGCTTTCGCCAATTCCATCGCCGGCGCGGGACGGCCATCATTCGGTATCGATCCTCCTCACAGGCCACCCAGATAGTCGGGCCGTCGGGTGAGGCGTTGATAGACGATCGAGAAGGCCAGGCAGATCAGGAACATGTAGATGGCCACAGCCGAGCCGTAGCCGAGCTTGAAGTACACGAGACCGAAGCGATACATATACGTGGCCATGGTCTCAGTGACGTTGACGGGTCCGCCCTTGGTCATGATCCAGACCACGATGAATTGCTGCAGCGATCCGAGCACCGAGAGATAGACACAGGTGCGGATGGTGCTGCCGAGCAAGGGGACCGTGACATAGCGGAAGCTCTGAAGGCTGTCGGCGCCGTCGATCCTCGCCGCCTCCTCAATATCGGTGGGGATTTGCACCAGGCCGGTCACGAACAGCAGCACGTAGTAGCCGAAGTACTTCCAAGTCAGGGCGACGAAGACGGCCGGCAAGGCGGAGTTGAGATCACCCAGCCAGGGATGAGCCCGTCCACCGGGCAAGAGAACCAGGATGGCATTGATCAATCCGCGATCCGGATCGGGGTTGTAGAGGAACAACCACATCATGGCGGTGATGACTTCGGAAATGACGTACGGCAAGAAGAACACGGTGCGAAACACAACCCGCCCCGGGATATCGCGTCCGAGCAGGACCGCCAGGACCAAAGCCAGCGGCAGCTGCAGAAGCAGCGAGAAAGTGATGATGAGAAGACCGTTCTTGACCGCGACCAGGAACACCTTGTCGGACAGGATGGTGATGAAGTTGTTCAACCCGACGAAGTCCACCGCCGGGCCGAACCCCTTCCAGTCGAAGAAGCTGTAGTAGATGGATTGCAGGATCGGGAAGATGACGAGAAACGCGAAGAGCGCCACGCTCGGCAATAGGAACAGGGCGATCGTCAGGTTCCCCTGAACCCGTCGTGGGAAGCTCTTTGCTCCTGCAAGGAGCACGGGAGCCGGGCGGAGGGGGACAGTGTCCACGGTGCGCGCCTTGTCCGCAGTGAGCCCTAGGGAACCACGACCCAAATGATGCCGGAGTTCGTCATGGGATGCAACGTCGCCGGGGTGAGACGAGACCCGGGCTCGCCTCCAGATGAGGCCGGCCTGGGCCGAAGCTGGCCGGTCTCGAGCGCATTGGGCGGCGCGGCCGCCGGCAAGATCGCGGGGGTCGGTCCATCCGTGGACCGACCCCCGCGGATCCCCGCATCCTGTTACTCGAGCTCCTGCGCGGCCGAGGCCTCAATGGCCTGCGCCGCCTGTTCGGGTGTCAACGTGCCAGCGAAGATTCCCTGGACACTGTCGTTGACGACGCCTCCCACGGCCGCCGGCAGGTACTGATCATAGTAGAGTTGGAAGTACTCGGCCGCGGCCGCGCCTTCCTGGACCATCCTGAGCGACGGATCGGACAGACCGACCTCCGCCCCATTGACCACGGGCACGGACATCCCGATTTCCGCCTGGGCGATCTGCGACTCGACGCTGCTGATGTACTTCAGAAAGTCGATGGCCTCGGGAGGAGCGTTCACGCCGACCACGAAGCCATTCCCACCGCCGAGCGCGTCCGCCGGGCCACCGGCGCCGCCCTCCACAGCCGGGAAGGGGAACCAGCCCAGCCTGTCCCCGAGTCCCTGCTTGTCGACACTGGCGTCCTTGAAGGCACCGGGAGCCCACTGGCCCATCAAGTCCATGGCGGCTTTGCTTGTGGCCATCACAGCCTGCTCGTCAGGCCAGCTGGAACCCAAATAGCCTTCCTGGAAAGGCTCCAGGGCAGCGAGTTCCAGGAGCTTCTCGCCAGCCTCGACAAACGGGGCGTCGGTGAATGCGCCTTGACGACTGGACGCGGCATCGAACGCCGCCTGCCCGCCGAGGCGGACCGCCAGGTATTCCCACCAGAACGCACCCGGCCACTTGTCGCCCTCCCCCAGGGCGATCGGCGTGATGCCGGCGGCTTTGAGCGCCTTCACGGCCTCCAGGAACTCAGACCAGGTCGCCGGAGGGGCCGCGATGCCGGCTTGAGCGAAGAGGTCTTTGTTGTACCAGAACCCCACCATGCCCATGTCACGGGGCACGCCGTAGTTCCTGCCCTGGTAGCCGTAGACGCCAAGGGCGCCCGGCGAGAACGTGTCACGCCAGCCGTCCGTGTCCAGATCGGCGGTGATGTCTTTGAGCAGCCCGGCCTCGGCATACTCATTCATCGTGCCGCCCCCCCAGCTCTGGAATATGTCCGGGGGATCACCCGACTGCATGACGGTCGTCAACTTGGTCTTGAAGGCCTCGTTCTCAAGCACGGTGATGTCGACCAGGACATTCGGATGGGCCGCCATATAGTCATCGGCCATCTGTTGCCAAAGGGCCTTCTGGTCGTCCGCGACCTGAATGTGCCACCAGGTGACCGTCACCGTTTCAGCCGGCGCGGCCTCCTCGGGTTCTTCAGGCTGGGCCGCCTCGGTCGGTGCGGGGCCCTCGGGAGCGGCCGGCGCTTCGGTGGCCGCGGGCGCGCAGGCGGCCAGCGCCAGCGCGACGATCAGGAGGAGGCCGCACAGGAAGTAAGGCTTGCGGGACATTGTTCTTCTCCTTCTTGAACGAGCTGATAGCGTTCCGAACTAGTGGCAACGGTTGGGGGAAGTGAGTGGCGGATGATCTGTGGTCGCTGGTGCTCCTTTCTCGCTAGATTGGGCCTGGGATCCGACACAGCATGAGCAGCGCTGGCGCGGTCCAGTCGATCAAGCAGTCCTGCCCCTCGGGGAAGAAGTGGAGCTGCGCACAACCAACTCGGTGGGCAACTCGATTCTTCCCACATGCTTCTCGGGCTTGCTGAGAATCCCCAGCAGCATTTGCGTCGCCACTCGCCCCATTTGCTCAAGCGGCTGCTGCACGGTGGTCATCGGCGGAAACACCACGGCCGACTGCGGGACGTTGTCGAAACCAACGACGGACACATCGTCCGGGACCCGCAACCCGCGATTGCGGACGGCATCCATGACACCCATCGCCATCACGTCATTGGAGGCGAAGATGGCGGTAGGTGGCTCTGCCAGCTCGAAGAAGGCTTCGGCACCCGCATATCCGTCGGGCTGGAAAAACTCGCCGGCATACTGCAACTCGGGCACCTCGGGGATGTGGTGAGTCTGCAGAGCGGAACGATACCCGGCGAGACGATCCTGGGCACAGCCGAGATCCATGGATCCCGCGATGAAGCCAATCCGCGTGTGTCCGAGCCGGATGAGGTACTCCGTGGCGTTGTAGGCTCCCTGCCAATTGGTCGCGCCGACCGCCGGGCATTCCTTGCCGGTTCCCTGGTGGTCGATGAGGACAAAGGGGAAGCGGCGCCGCGTGAGGGTCTCAACGTAATCAGCCGGACTGCGGGGTAGAACCAGCAGCAGACCGTCGACCATGCCCTCCGCCAGATTGGCGACGTAATTGGACTCCTTGGAGGCCGTTCGATGGGTCGTGTACAGGATGAGATCGAGGCCGGTGAAACCCAGTTCCATGTCGATGCCGCGGATGATCTCCCCGATGTATCCGGTGCCGAGATCAGGGACAAGCACGCCGATGATGTTGGTCTTGCCCCCGGCCAGGCTGCGCGCCTGGCGATTGGCCACGTACCCCAGTCGCTGCATGACCTCCAGGACGCGTTCTCGGGTCTCCGGCCTGACATGGACATCCTGATTGATGACGCGTGAGACCGTGCCAGACGACACCCCCGCCTCGGTGGCGACATCTACCATCGTGACTCGGGAGTATTGGCCATCTGTCATGTAAGCGTTTACACCAAACTGG
>Ga0214473_10010004_pt1 | contig 11182 bp, 11 predicted proteins | sample RVTome_7_FD_203509 | JGI IMG/M metagenome (GOLD analysis project Ga0214473, IMG submission 203509) | Soil microbial communities from uranium-contaminated site in the Upper Colorado River Basin, Wyoming, United States - RVT98D197 | ecosystem: Environmental > Terrestrial > Soil > Contaminated >...
GTTCCGAGCGAGTTCATGGAGCCGGGCACGGAGTACGAACTCGAGGTGCTAGCCCTTGAGAAAAGCGGCAACCAGACCATCAGCGTGCTCTTTTTCGAGACTCGGTGAACACTTGCGCCGATAGGCGATCTGGCCGAGGTGGCCGCGTTTGTAGTGTGTCGAAGGCTCGGCCGGGGGCCTCTCGTCGTCTACTCGCTCAAGTCGAAGCGGATCCGGTGGGGACCAATGGTCAGGAGGTCCCCGTCCTGAAGGGCCGCCTGCACCAGCGGCCGGCCGCCAACCAGCATCGCTGGCTCTTCCGTGAGGCTCAGAACGAGGAAATGGCCATCGCTGGCCCATATCCAGGCTTGCCGAGCGGCGGCCCCGGTCAGCACCACGTCACACCTCTCGGCCGCGCCAATCGTAAGCGGAATACCGTTCAGCGCGAATTCCTTGCCGGTCTGCGGTCCCCCAGTGACAACCAGGCGGGCCACCTGGCGGGGCAGTGCTGGCGCTGCGCTGGGAGCGACCGGAGCGGGGGCCTGCACTGGTGCCGTCTCGCGAACCCTGGAAAGGCGGTCAAGTAACGCCTCCTCCTCCTCCAGGCCGGTGACGTTCGGGCGCGCGAGCCCACGGGCAGCGATAGCTCCGGCGGCCTCTCTGAATCGGTCTAGCGCCTTCCTATCGCGAAGCACGGGGGGGGTGATGGAACGGCGGTCCCGCAAACCCTCCCCAGCTTGGGGAGCTGTCTCACTAGCGGGCCGCACCCCCGCGTCCCCCTGCCCCTCCTTCGCTGCATCACTCTTGAGGCGACGATCCGGATCTGACAGAGCGGCGTACGCCTCTTCCAGCAGCTCCAGGAGCCCCTCCGATGCCTCGCCAAAACGCACCTGCCGCAGATAGTAGTTTCCTACCACCGCCCGCGCCAGAGCGAGGATCGGCGGCTCTGCTTGCGGATGAACGCGCAGCACCTCATAGTAGTCAACGCTCACCTCAGGCTCGGGGTCCGCGGCGCGACGGGCGATCAAGCCCCGGCGGCGGGGAGGCTCCCGCAGCCGCTGTGGCAAGGCCGGAAACGGGGCGCGAGCGGGAAGGCCCAGGGAAGCGTCGTAGGACCGGCGCAGGCTGGGATCGGCCAGCGTCTGATAGGCCTTGGTCATCTGGTGAAGTACCGCCTCAGTCGCGCGGCCGGCGCTCCGCGACTCCTGCTCCCGGTTGACAAGCCACCAGTAGGCGCTTGTGATGAGCTCCAAGGGCGCCGCCGGATGCACCTGGAGCACCTCGTAGTAGTTCTCGCCGAACGGTTCATCATCCATGGCTGCTGCTACTGGGAGAGATAGCCGAAAAATCGCACTACGACAGGGCCGACCACGACTATGAAGAGTGAGGGCATCACACACAGGACAAGCGGGAAAACCATCTTCGCCGGAGCCTTGCGGGCCAGCTCCTCGGCCCGTTGCCGGCGACGCGTCCGAATAGTGAACGCCTGTGCCCTCAAGACCCTCCCCAGGCTGGCACCCAGCTGTTCTGCCTGGATGATGGCGTTGGCGAACGTCACCACCTCGGGAACCCCTATTCGGGAAGTCATATCCTCCAGCGCCTCGCGCCGGGGGCGGCCCATGCCCACTTCCCGCAGCATTTGGCTGACCTCTCCGGCCAGGGGGCTCTTGAGCTTCTCTGCCACCTGGCGGAACGCCGCGTCCAGACCAAGGCCACCTTCCACACAGATGGTCATCAAGTCGAGCGCATCCGGCAGACTCTTCCAGATCGCCAGCCTGCGGCTTCGGGTCTGCCGCACGAGCCAGAAGAAGGGTGCGCCGGCGCCCATCGCAGCCAGGATGAGGATAAGGAGGAAGCTCGGCAACGAGGGCGGGTTCCGCGCCAGAAGCAGGACAATGAGGGCTGAGCTGGGCAGCAGGGCAGCGATCACGAACACGACCGCGAAGAAGGTTTGAGTGGACATGACGTGGCCAGCTGAGACGAGCTGGGTGGATACGCGGGCAACAAAGCCGGGCGGCAGCAGCGCCATAACTCGACGGGTCAGTCCGTCCACGACCGGCGCCACGACCCTCCGGCTGAAGGGAACATCGGCCATGGCCGGGCCGGAAGCCTGGGTCAGCCGCCTCAACCGCACTTCGGCCGGCGCGGCGCGAAACTGGCCCAGCCACATCAGGGACGAGGTCACCGCCAGGAACAGAGCCGCCGAGGCCAGCGCAGCAACAACCATGAGACCCCCCAATCAGACGTCCACTGAGAGGATACGCGGAATAGCGAATGCGCCAATTAGCTGCAGCCCCACCCCGATGGCCAGGATCACCTGGCCCAGCCGCTCCGTCCACATAACAGACATGAGCGACGGATTGAGGGCGAAGAAGAAGAGGGCCAGGGCAACCGGGTACACAGAGAGGACTTGGGCCGTGAACCGCTGGTGCGCGGTGAGCGAACGGATCTCTCCTCGAATTCGTTCCCGCTCCCGCAGGGTGTCCGCGACGTTGCCCAGAATCTCCGCCAGATTGCCACCGGTGGTGCTCTGGACAAGAATGGCAGTCACGGCGATCTCCAGATCATAGCTATCCACGCGCTCTACCATCGCGTTGAGGGAATCCTCCATCGAGCGGCCGAGGGCGGTATCGCGCAGGAAGCGGTTCACCTCGTCCAGGATGGGCGGCGCCAGCTGCTTGGCCGCTGTCTCCACGGCCTGTGTGAAGGCGAACCCTGACCTGAGAGCGCTGGACGTCAACTGCAGCATCTCAATGAGCTGGTGGCTTATCGTGGCCGCGCGCCGCCGCCGCCTGCGCCTCAGGTACCACGCCGGCAGCATGAATCCGACGCCACCGAAGGCGAGAGCGAACAGCAGGCCAACCCCTGCCGAGCCGATGATGAGAAGTGCCGCCAGGCCGGTTATTATTGCAACGATAAGGCGGAGGAGCAGGTACTCACCCACCCTCAGGCTCAGGCCGGCGCGCTCCAGGTCTATGGTCGCCCGCTCGCTCCAGTGGGTGTGCGCCAGCAGGGCCCGCAGCAGCGGCAGGGACGATGTCCTCCCCTTGAGGATGTCAGCGCTATCCTGTTGCTGCGCCTTGGGAATAAGCAGCCGCAGCGCACCAAGCCGCTGCTCCGCCGGCCGGGCCAGGGGGACTTGGCCCAACACCGTGATGCACAACGAGGTCACGGCGATGAACACGAAGACGGCGCTCGCAGCCTCAAGAACCATTTAGCCCCACCTGCCCCCCGCCGGAACGATGGACTCCATGACCACCCCGGCCTTGGCGAATCGCTCAGCGAACGAGGGCATGATACCCGTGGACTCCAGGCTCCCTCGGATGCGCCCGTCCGCATCGATGCTCTCGATCTCGTGCCGGAACAGGTCCTGCATCGTCACCATGTCGCCTTCCATGCCGACCACCTCGCTAATGCTCACGATACGACGGGAGCCATCGCTGAAGCGAGTCAACTGCATGATCAGGTGGAAGGCAGAGGCCATCTGCTCGCGGATGGCGCGGACGGTCAGATCAAAGCCTGACATGAGGATCATGTTCTCGATACGGGCGAGGGCATCCCGCGGCGAGTTGGCGTGCACCGTCGTCAGGGAGCCCTCGTGCCCGGTGTTCATGGCCTGCATCATGTCGAAGGCCTCCGGGCCGCGCACTTCGCCTACGATGATCCGGTCCGGCCGCATGCGCAGGGCGTTGCGCACCAGGTCCCGCTGCGTGACCTCCAGCTTGCCCTCGATGCTCGGCGGCCGGGCCTCGCAGGAGATGACTTGGCGCTGCTGGAGCCTCAGCTCGATAGGGTCCTCGATGGTGATGATCCGCTCCCGCGCCGGAATGTAGGCCGACAGGGCGTTGAGGAGGGTCGTCTTGCCCGTGCCCGTGCCGCCAGAGATGACGCTGTTGAGCCGCAGCTGAACGCAGGCATGAAGGAACTCCGCCACCGGTTGAGGCAGCGTACCGTTGGCTATCAAGTCCTCCACACTGTACTTGTCCGGACGAAACTTGCGGATGGTCACGGTTGGGCAGCGGGGCACCAGGGGCGGGATGATGACGTTGACCCGGGAGCCGTCGGGCAGCCGGGCGTCCACGTAAGGCGAGGACTCGTCCACGCGCCTGCCCACGGGTGAGATCATCCTGTCCACGGTCAACATAATGTGCGCGGCGTCGCGGAAGCGCAGGGAGGAAAGGTAGATGATGCCGTCCCGCTCGAAGTAGATCTCGTCGGGGGCGTCCACCATGATCTCGGAGACCGTGAGGTCTCTCATGAGGGGTTCCAGGGGACCCAGGCCGACAGCGTCGTCCACTACCCGCCGAATGATGAGCTCCCTGCGCTCTCCGTAGAGGCCGGGCACCGTATCAGTGATCAGCCGGCGGACCGCCACCTCCACCGCCTGCCGCGCGCCGTCAGAGCCTTGGCTCTTCGCAGCCTCCAGGTTCACCTCTCGGATGAGCCGCTGATGCAGGCCGTGGGCCAACTCTTCGTCCTCGGGCGGCAGCGGGGCGTACTCGTCAACGGCCTCCCATTCCTGGGAGGGATCGGATTCGGGAGACGTCTTCGGCAGCGTCATCTCATGAGCCCCCTTCTATAGCGGTAGTCGGACGGTTGGACGGGAGACGCCGGTTCAGCAGCCAGCGCCAGGGCGCCGTCGAAGGCTTGAGCATCGGTTTCGGTTCCGTCCCGGCGATGGCGTGGGCAAGCTGAAGGATGCTCCGGGCGCCGGGGCTCGTGGCACTGCTCAGCACCAGGGGCCAGCCGATCTGCGTGCCCAGCCTGAGCCGCTGGTCATAGGGAACCATCCAGAATAGAGGCCTAACCAGCGCCTCTTCGATCTTGACCGGGCGAATGCCGTTCTGCGGAGTGGTAGCGTTAAGGATCAGGCGGATCCGCCCCTCCGGATAGGAAAGCTCGCGCAGCGTCTCCAACCCCAGCAGTGAGTTATGGATGCTGGAGAAGTCGGGTGACGTGATCCAGAGCACCATGTTCGCCTCTTCCAGGACGGCGAGTGAGATGTCGCTCAGGGCGCCGGCGGAGTCGACCAGAACGAGATCGAAGCGCCTGGCCAGCAGGTCGATGATCTTGCGCAGCCCTTCAGGGGCCACGGAGCGCCACTGAAGGGTTCCCCGGGGCGCTGGCAGGACCCAGAGGCCGCTTGCATGGCAGGTCAGGTAATCGGCCACCGTGTCGCGGTCGACATTGTCGATGTCGCGGAGCAGGTCGATGATGGTCTGCCGGGGTTTGAGGTCCAGCATCGCGGCCACGTCGCCGAAGCCGGTGTCCGCGTCGATCAGGACGGCGGACTGGCCCATCAACGCGCTCAAGGCAACGCCCACGTTGGTGGCCACGGTGGTCTTGCCCACTCCTCCCTTCGCACCGAAAAAGCTGATCACCAGCCCGCGCGGCCCCAATTTCGCGGCCTCACCGCTCAGGCGTAGTCGCTTGTGCTGTTCGGCCTCGAGGACCGCTAGGATCGATTCGTTCAGCCGCTCGGCCTCAACAGGCATCACCAGGAAATCGCGCGCTCCCGCCAGCATCGCGGCGCGCATCGTCTCCAAATCGCTGTGCCAGCCGTAGGCGACGATTGGGGTGTCGGGGCGGGTGTCCAGCAGGGCGCCGATAGTCTGTAGCGCCCGCTCTTGGGGGAAACCAATCCCGCAGACGATAACATCAGGCGCCGTCTCCGCCGCCAGGGACACCGCCTCCGTACCCAGGGCAGCCGTGCCGGCGAGCGTCAGCTGGGCCTGCTTCACCAGCTGCTTGAGCTCAAAGCGGGCCTGCGGGTCCTGGTCAACGAGGAGCACAGCTGGGACGCTCGCCATCACATACCTCCCGTTAGTTCTCTAGCCGTCTCAATAACCATGACGCTTTCTTATGGCCCGGCAACGTCGCCAATGGTGGACTCAGTGAGCTGGACCGGGCCGTCCTCCCCAAAGCGCCTCAGGCTGAGCCAGATCTTGCCATTCTCCTGGATCAGGGCCAGCTGCTGGGCCTGCGCCGGGGTTAGGGCCAGGGTGACGGTGCGGGCCTCCGGCTGGGGTTCCGCGTCCGCGGGCCGCTGGCCGCTGGCGCTCGCCCCTGACCCTGCCGCCTTGTCGCCCTCGGCGGGCGGCAGCGGCTCCTGGGCCTTCTGACCTACCGCCAGCACCTCAATGGCTTGAAGGGCGGTCACCGCGCTGTCGACGCCCCCCGCATCGGCTGTGTGGACGGCTATGACGTCCACCCTGTCTCCGGGCAGAAGGAGACCCCCGACCCCCCTGATCTCGTCGACCTCAACGCTTAAGGCCCTCATACCTCTTGGCACAACGGACTCCAGGCTGTCCTCCTTGCTTTGCGTGCCCACGCCTGCCAGCGTGACCTGCTGTCCGGCCGCCACTGGGTAGCGAGTGGTCTCGCCAATGAGAGGCTCCACGCTATCCAGGGCGCCGTTCACCGCCAGGGAGCCCGGAACCTCTACCACGCTTAGCATCTCGGGCCCGATCTCGGTGCGGGCAGGGATGTCCTGCTCTGCGATCACCACCCTGAGGGTACTGCCTGAGGCTCCGATGCCGGGCCGGCCATCATCGCCGGACTGGACCAGGGCGACGAAGACAAGAATAGCAGCCACCAGGCCGCTCACCACGGCGAGGGGCAGCAGTCCCCGGCTGTTCCGGGCCTCTCCCAACTCATACGTCCTGGCCATGGGCAACCTCCTCACTCCACCAGAATGATCCGTTTTGGGCTCCACTTGCTTATCTGGTCCGCGGCTCCCGAGGGGGCGTAGAGGTCGATAAAGGAGCCACGCAGGCGGAACTGGCCGTCGTCCTCGTCATCATCTTCGCCCTCGCCGCTCCCGTTGTTGTCGTCGTCGTCGTCCTCGCAACGGGGCTCGAACCGGTCTTCCGTCTCGCAACCGGCGAGGAGGAACGTAGCGAAGGCTTCGACGGGCATCGGCCGGGACGGCTGCTCGGGAAAGCGGTCGGCCACGACCAGCGTCACCAGCCGCGGGCTCGTGCAGTCGCGGCGGAGGAAGACGGAATTGGCAGACGAGTTGGGGGATCCGTCGGCGGACGCGACGACCTCGCGCAGCTCGTCAGTACCGTCCCGGTCTCCGAACGCCCTGTCGCACTCCCCCTCGCCGGAGATTAGCTGGCGAAAGGCGGCCAGAGTGTTGTCTGAACCAACGCCGGGCAGGACGTAGACGCAGCCGCCCGGGTCGTTGTTGCAGCGGCTGCGATCAGGGAGGTAGTTGTAGACGTGGCACTCGCTGCCGGCGCCGCCGTTCGCCACCTGCTGCCGCCACTCCGCATAGCCGCCGATGTTGCGATCGCTGCAGGCTTCGCCGCCATCGTAAAGGCGGATGCTGGTGGCATGGACCGACTCCCCGTCGCCGAAGTCGAGGTCGCAGGTTGCGCCAAGACGGGGCTCGGCAACGCCGTCGCCGTCCAGGTCGGCCCAGCAATCGCTGCTGGGGCCGTCGATTTGGATGGCCACCGGGAGGAGTCCCCTGGTAGCGGAGATGGAACCGACACAGGCCGTTGCGGGGGCGCCGATCTCAGGCGCCACTCCCCCGAAGATCGAGGTGAAGAGGGCGGGGGCATGGTGTTCGGCGGATATGGCGACCGAATCGATGACCGGCGAGGGGCCCAGGCAGTCGGTGTCCTCGATGGCCAACTGCGCAACGTCCGCCTGATTCAGGCCGTTCAGACCTGCCCAGTCGTAGACGGCCTCCTCGGCGGCGGCCCGGACGGACGCCGGATCGTTATCAGCGGGGTCCGCGAAATGCTGTCCCAGGAGCTCAAAGACTCCCGCCATGGAGGCGGAGTCGGCATCCTTGTGGGCGCCCTGGCGCTCCGTTAGCCACAGGCCGAAGTCCAGGGCGATGGCCCCCATGGCGAAGATGACTGTGATGGCCACCAGCATGAGGATGAGGGCTTGCCCGGCCTCTCCCGCACGGCCTCGGAGCCGCCATCCCCCCGCTCTTTCCCGGCCTAACACTGGGGCGCCCCGCTCACGGAGTTCTCCAAGCGCATATCCGCCCAGGGGTCCATTTCAATCGTCGGCACCCCGACGTTGAAGGCCGAGAGAAGTTCGCCCCCGCCGACCGTGAACCTGTAGGTGTAGTTGACACCCACCCGCACGTCGTCGCCGGCGTCGCCGCGCCGGCCGTTTCCATCCATATCCCTATAGCAGACGGTGACGTCCTGGGCCTGCAGCAGGCCCTGCGACTGGGCGACGGTGGTATTGACGACCTCCGACGCGTTCGCGGCGACGGCGCCGCGTCTGGCGCCCTCGCGGACGGCATGCTGCAGGACTTCCCGCCGGTCAAGCGCGGTCCCGAAGTCCACAAGGAGGAGGGTGAAGACGAAGATGACGGGAAGGACGAACGCCATCTCGATCAGCGCCTGCCCCCGCTCGGACCGGGGAAATCGCCGCGCGGCAGCGCCTAGCCACCCGCGCCCCGGGAGCGGTCGGGCCGTCCTCCCAGGGCGCCGGCAAGAGATACCACGCCATGTCAAGCGATAGTCGAACTTCAACCTCGCCGCTCCAAGATTTGCCAGGCCGCCGGCGCGGCTGGATCAGGTAAGTCTTCTGCGTTCCGTCCGCTGCGAGCCGCTGTGCCTAGTTGGGGATGAAGGGCGCGCACTCACTGCCAGCGCTGGTCTTGAAGTCGATGCAGTCCTTGATCCCTTCGGCCATCGAGCTCAGGCCGCCGGTCATAGCCGTGACGACTGCGGCGGCCGTGATGGCCAAAGCGATCAACCCTCCCAGCAGGGCGTACTCCAGCAGGTCCTGTCCCCGCTCGTCGCGGTGCAGGTGTGTGACCAGCCAGGCGCTGGCCGCCAACAGGGCATCGTCTATCCTCTTCACCATGACTCTCCTCCCTTTCCGGGGCTAATGTGACAAGGGGTGCGGCTACGTCCTTGGCTTGAAAACAGAGTTGGCTCCCGTGTCAGCTCCGTCCTCGGCCGAAGCAGCACCCTCCGTCACCGGCTTGCCGCCATCGTAGGGGAGCAAACGTAAGAGCCATGTAAGATATGTCGCAGAAAACGATTAGAACTAGAAAGAACGCCGCTGGCACCGGTACGAGGTCTCACTGCCCCTGGGCCGTCGAGCCGCCGGGATGTTCCGGCCCATCGTCAAGCGATCGGGCCAGCGAAACGAACACCGTGGTGCCGGAGCCGGCCCGGCTTTCGACGCGCACGTCGCCGCCGTGCAGCTCGACCAACTCCTTCGCCAGGGCCAGCCCGGGGCCAGGGTCCCCTTCCGGCCGGGCGTACGGGTCGAAGAAGCGCTGGAACGGCAGCTGACGGGTCCCCTGGCCGCCATCGGAAACAGAGATGACGCAGCGCTCGTCCTCTCGCTGGGCCCTGATGGTCACCGTCCCCGAGTGAGGCGTCTTGCGCACGGCGTCATCCAGAAGCTTTGCGAGAACCCGCTTCAACTTTGTACGGTCCCAGCAGATACTGGCGACCTCACCGTCGATGTCGACCACCAGACGTAGCTGCTTGTCGGCGGCCATGGGATAGACGGTCATGGCCGCGGCCTCAACCGAATCCTCCAAGTCGATGATGGCCAGCCGCAGCTCCTTGCTGGCGCCGTTGCTCATCTCGAGGGTCAGTTCATAGAGGAAGGCGGAGAGCGCCGATATCATGCGCCGGATGCTCTCCAGAGAGTCGGCCTTGTCTCCCTCCTTCACTTGCCACTCCTGGATTCCGCGCTCAAGCGTGTCCAAGACGGTCCGCAGATCATGTGTTAGGCCGGCCGTGGATCTGCGCCAGTCATCGTGGTCCGGCGCCTGCCACGGGTTGTGCTGTTCCGCCAGGGACGCCAGCAGCGCCGCCGGGAGGATTACCTGATCAAGGCCGCCGGAGGCAAGCAGTCTCCTCGCGGACTCCAGGTCTCCCGCCGTGTGCACGGTGTGGCCGGCCGCCAGCAGTTGAGCCAGCAGCCCGTCCGACAGTTCGTTCCTGGGAACGATGAATAAGATCCGTCTGGTAGCCGCGGAAGATCTCAAACCGATGCCGCTCTCGCTGGCCCCGACTCAGCCGAGCGAGACCAGGAGTCTTGGATGAGGCGGTAGCCCACGCCCCACTCCGTGACGAGCAAACGGGGGTGCCTGGGGTCCTCCTCAAGCTTCTTGCGAAGGTATCCCACGTACAGTCGTAGGTAGTGCGTGCAGTCGGCGAACTCCTCGCCCCAGACCTGCTCAAGAATCATCCGGTTCGTGCAGACGGCGCCCGGGCGTTCAGCCAGGACCCGCAGAATGCGGAACTCCGTGGGTGTCAGGGGGACAACGCGCCCCCTGCGCCGGACTTCGTGACGATCCAAGTCCACCTCGAGGTCGCCAACGTGCCGGAGCCAGGCCATCTGCTCCCCAGGAGTGCGGCGGAGAAGAGCTCGCAGGCGCGCCGACAGGTGGATCGGGCTAACCGGTTTCACTATGTAATCCGCCGCACCCTGCTCCAGATACCAGACCAGCTCCTCCTCGGAGTCGCTGCCCAGAATGATCGTCGGAAGCTGACATACGTTGTCCAGGAAGGCGAACAGGTTCCGGTAGCCGTTGCCTGGGGTGGTATCCAGAACGATGGCGTCAGGCATACGGCCGAACGCCGTGCGAAGGGCAGCGGCCGCCTCGTTGGAGCTGACGGCCGTCTGGAAGCCAATCGAACCAAGGCGAAACGCCAAAGCGCTGACTTCTCGCGTGTTCGCGCCTACGATCAGAACACGATGCACAGGAGGGTCTCCCTCGCTCCTGACTGGAAGCCCCAGGCATCGCCACCCTCAGTCAAGGGGACTACGGAACGACGCCGACAGTTACAGAGACTTCTGACCCCGATGATAGGGGTTGGTTAGTAAGAAATTGGAAATAGAAACAAAAGAAATTGGTTAGAGCGTACTAGGTCAGCGCCGGCTGGAAGCGGTAGCCGACGCCCCATTCGCTCAGAATCAGCTTCGGGTCCCGCGGGTCGTCCTCGATCTTGCCGCGGAGGTAGCGGACGTACAGGCGGAGGTAGTGACGGCAGTCAACGTACTCGGGACCCCAGACCTTTGCGATTAGCTTGGCGTGCGTGACGACACCCCCGGCCTCCGCCACCAGGCAGCTCAGCAGGCGAAATTCGATTGGCGACAGATCGACTGGGGTGCCCTTGTGATACGCCCGGTGCTCGTCCACGCGGATCTCCAGGTCCCCCGCCAGGAGGCGATCTTTCCTGTGCTGGTTCGTCTCCGCATG
>Ga0214473_10010005_pt1 | contig 11182 bp, 12 predicted proteins | sample RVTome_7_FD_203509 | JGI IMG/M metagenome (GOLD analysis project Ga0214473, IMG submission 203509) | Soil microbial communities from uranium-contaminated site in the Upper Colorado River Basin, Wyoming, United States - RVT98D197 | ecosystem: Environmental > Terrestrial > Soil > Contaminated >...
CACCGGCGTCGTCAGGCCACGCTGCCAGGGCGAGCTCGCGGCCTCTTCTCCGAATCGGCGGCCCCCGACGAACAATCATAACGACTGCACCGTCCCCCGAACGAAAGACGGCCCCAAAGGCTCCTTTTTTTTCACTCAATCATACGTCGCCCTGCCGCCTCGCTTATTCCCTTGCCCCACCAGTGCCTGAAGCCGCCCAATGCCCTCGCGCTCCGCGAACGCGGCGAGGCCCCGGTTGATGGAGCGGGCGATGAGCGGGCCTCGATAGACCAGCCCGGTGTACAGCTGGACCAGGCTGGCCCCTGCGAGGAGCTTCTCGAGCGCGTCCTCCCAGGTGAAGACCCCGCCGACACCAATGATGGGCAAGTGTCCCTGGGTCTGCGCGTGAATTGCGCGAATCATTGCCGTCGAGCGGTCCCTCAGCGGGGCGCCGCTCAGTCCGCCCGACTCGTTCCTGTGGCGGCCCCGCAGTCCTTCGGAGCGGGCCGTCGTCGTGTTGGTGGCCACGATCCCGGCCACCTTTCGCGCGGTGACGACCTGCAAGAGATCGTCGATCTCCTGGGAAGAGAGGTCAGGGGCGATCTTCACGAAGAGTGGCGTAGGGCGGGGCGCGCGGTCGAGAGCCGCTAGCGAGGCGTCGAGCAGCGCGGCGAGAGCCTCCGGGCCCTGGAGGTCCCGCAGAAGAGGTGTGTTGGGCGAGGAAACGTTGAGGGTCACGTAGTCGGCGAGGGGTGCCAGCTGGCGCAACGCTGCCACGTAGTCTTCGAGGGCGGTTCCCTGCTGCACGCTGGTCGCGTTGGCACCGACGTTGACGCCCACGACCGCAGCCCCGCGACTCATCCGCTCGAGGCGGCTTGACACGGGCTCCATGCCTTGGCTCGGGAAGCTCATGCGGTTGATGAGCGCGCGGTCTTCGGCGAGACGGAACAGCCTCGGGCGGCTCTGGCCCGGCTGAGGGCGGGGTGTCACGGTGCCGACCTCGATGTGGCCGAAGCCCATCGCGGCCAGCGCCTCGACCGCCACACCGTTCTTGTCGAAGCCCGCTGCGAGGCCGATCGGGTTGGCGAAGCGCAGACCAGCCAGGTCGACCTGTAGCGCGGTGTGCGGGTACCCGCACACCGCGCGCAGCAGCCTAAGCGAGGTCGGGAAGCGCTGGGCGAGGTGGAGTGCGCCGAGGGCCGCCTCGTGGGCGGACTCTGTGTCCCAGGGCATGGCGGCGACGGCCCCCGTCCTACTGGGCCGTGTGTGGGCGTGGGGGAGCCAGCACCGCGTCTGGCTCATGCAGCGTCTCGCGCACGAAGAGCACCAGGGTGGCTGCCGCGAAGAAGCCGATCCCAGAGAGCACGGCCGCTGAGAGCGCCAGTCCGAGCGCTTGGGCGATGACCCCCACTACGATGGGGCCGCCGGTGCCTCCCGCGTCACCGATGAGGCGCCACACGCCCAAGAACTCGCCGACGGCCTCCTTCGGAGCGAGGTCGGCCCCGAGCGTCATCATGGTGCCGGAGCCCAGGCCGTTGCCGAGGCCCATCACCGCCGTGGCGACGAGCAGGCCGGTGAAGTCGCCGGCGAAGGGAATCAGGGCCATGCCGAGCCCCATGATCAAGAAGGACGGCACCGAGGCGAACTTGCGCCCCAAGCGATCCATGAGCAGGCCTGCCGGCAGGAACAGCGACATGTCGATGGCGGCGGAGATGCTCACGATGCTGCCCACAGCGGCGACATCGAGGCCGAGGACGTTGGCCCCGTATAGCGGCACAATAAGCTGACGCCCGTTGCGAATCATCTGGGCGAAGACCTGGGCGGCGCCGGCTGCCGCGAGGTCGCGCCAGTGGCTCCGCACGACGGCGACCATCGCTTGCCAGCGGACCGAGCTGTGCGTTGTCGTGCCCCCCGTCTCGACGACGAAGACGTGGGTCAGGAGTAGTGACAGTGCGGCAAACGCGGCGCTGAGGTAGAACGGCGTATAGAGTTCGAACTGCGTCGCGATGAGCCCACCTGCCGCCGGGCCGAGGAAGATGCCGATGCGGTTGATGCCGCCGAAGGTGGCGATAGCGCGCCCTCGATCGCGGGGTGTTGTGACGTCGGTGAGATAGGCCAGCCGGGAGATGGCCCATAAGGCCGTGCCGACGCCGGCAACGGCCTCGGCGGCCACGAGCACCGGGAACTCGTGGAGCACGGGCACGATCAGCATGGCCAGAGCGACGGCAGCGGTGCCCACCAACATCATCGGCTTCCGCCCCAAGCGCTGGAGCAGGAGGCCGGCGGGGAGGTCGGTTATAAGGGTGCCGAACCCCGCAGTGGCCACAGCGAGGCTGACCAGCACGAGCGAGACCCCAAAGCTCTGGGCGTACAGCGGCAAGATTGGGATGAGGACCGCCCCGCTGAAGGAGAGCAGGAAGGTCGGCGCATACACCGACAGCAGCAGGCGTCGGGCGAGCGTAGATTCGCGCACTGTGTCTGCCATTAGGCGCGGGAAGCGGCGCTCAGGACGGGGCGCCGTAGATCGTCATGCACCGTCGGCCCCGCCTGTCCTGAGGACCTGCGCTGCGTGGTCGTGAGCGTGCTCCGCGTACACCTCAAGCCAGGTCTCGACCGTGTAGCGGCCGGTCTGGCTGTGGGTGCCCTCTCGCTGCCACTCCGCCGCCGTCAGGTGCTCCAGGAGCTCGGCGGTGGCCCGACGTGCGGCGTCAAAGGCCTCAAGCGAGGCCCCGAGGGGGCGGTCGTAGTGCAGCCTGCGCGCGTATTCCTCTTCGTTGTAGGCGGCGATTTGGGGCCGCTCCTCGGCGAGTAAGCGGCGCAGTCTGATGGCCCCGGTCATCTCAGCGTCCGCCAGGTGATGGACGATCTCTCTGGCGGACCATTCGCCGGGCGCCGAGCGGGCATCAAGCCGCTCTGGGGCAACGCGTTCAAGCGCTTCGGCGACGGCGCGATAGCCGTCGAGGTACTTCGCGATAAGCTCGCGACGTCGTGCTTCTTCCATTAGGTCTCTTGGTGCAGGTGGGATGCTCAAAGGTCAAGTCTAGTCGGTCGTCGACCCCAACACAACAAACAGAGCGGCAGTGGCAGGACACTAACCCATTGTACTGCGCTCCGAAGGAGGGAAGAGATGAATTCTTCATGTGGATCAGTGGTGAATTGACGCGTTCTGCACACGGGGCGACTAGAATAATGGCCGACGTTCGCCACGCAAGAAGCCAGGAGGCCAACCATGACCATTGAGCAACTGCTGAAGCAGATCGAAGCCGCTCCTGCATCGGCGCACGTCCGCAGCGTCTTCGGCGAAGCGATGAGGGTCGGTGATAGGACCGTCATTCCGGTGGCGCGCGTCCGTGGCGCGTTCGGCATGGGCTTTGGCGAAGGCAAGGAAGAGGAGGGGGCTGAGAAAGAGAGCGGCCAGGGCGGTGGTGGCGGAGGCTGGTTCTCAGCCCGGCCCGTGGCGGTCGTGGAGATGACCGCGGATCGCGTGCGAGTCCTGCCTGTCGTCGACCTGACGCGCATAGTCTTGATGAGCATCTTGATTGGCGGGTGGAGCATCTTCTGGTGCGCTCGGGCGATGGGCAGGCGACAATAGACGGGGGTGCGGCGGACGGCGGTCGAGGCGTGACCGGCGCTGCGCTGAGGGAGACCGAAGACTACCCGAAAGAGGGGGGTCACGGTGCGGTGCTCCTCCTACCATGGAGCGACATAAGGGGCAATGTGTCTAGGAGGTAAGGCATGCCACAGGCGGCGATGGTTGCGGTGTTTGGCTTCGTCGTCTTCGGCGTTGGCGTGGGCGTGTCAGGATGGTTCGCTCAGAGGGCATGGGCAATGGCTGCTGCGCCGATCGTTCTAGGAGAGGTGATGATGGCGCAGGGATTCTGCCCCCTGGAGGTCCGCCCCGGCGACGTGGTCCGGTTTGCGCCCAACGGCGTGGTGGCTCCGGCGCTGTGTGCGCCGGCGCAAGCCGCGTTGAGGCCGTTCGTGGAGGCGGCGCGAAGGGGTGTGTTTCCCACGGAGACCGCTTGCTGTCCGATCTGGGAGCACCTGCTGACGTTCCGATTCTCCCTGGAGCCCGCGTCTCGCGCCGCGTAGCCTCGTGGCTTGGGCAACAAGACATGGGGGCGCGTGATGCGCTCCGCGAGCGTCTATCGGCGTATCTCATCAAGCAGCGGAGGTGTTACCAATGGCAGAGTTGGACGACGTGCAAAGGGCGATCCTAGCCGCCTTGGCGACGATGAACGCGCCAGCCGGCTGCGGTGATATCGCTAAGAAGGCCGGCCTGGCCACGCCGAAAGTCGTGGCGAAGATGCGAGGCCTGCTCAACGGCAAGCTCGTAGAGAGGCCGGCGGAGGGCAAGTACGTCATCGCCGCGGCGGGAAGGAGTGCTCAGGGATAGCAGGCTCGAGACCATTTCGACGCGCTTTTGCTCCGCACAGCGGAGCCGGAAAGTGTTGTTGTACGGCCTTCTTCCGGCGGGTGCAGCATGGTCAGATGAGGGCGGCGGCTTGTCCATAATAAGGAGAGCGTGATGATGATGCTTGTGGTAATCAACCACGCGCCCTACGATGGCACAGACGTAGCCTGGAACGCGCTCCGCTTCGTCGGTGCGGCACGGGCGAAAGGGCATGACGTCAGGCTCTTCCTGGTGAACGAGGGCGTCGAGGTGGCCCGCCAGCATGTGCCAGAGGGTGCGGAGTTTGACCTTCCTGCGATGATTAGCGAGGCGGTACAGCAGGGCGTTGAGACCAAGCTTTGCGGCACTTGCGTGAACCGGTGCGGCATAAGCAGGGCGGAACTGGTAGCCGGCGTGGTGGTGGCCGGCATGCCAGACTTTGTAGACTGGGTGGCGGAAGCGGACCGAGTGCTTTCGTTCTAGGTGGTGCCAATGGCGACGGTGGTTATCCTGGGTGCTGGGACCGGCGGCCAGACGGCCGCCCATCGGTTGCGCCAAATCCTGCCGCAGTCGCATCGGATCGTCGTCATTGACCGCAGCCGCGAGCACGTGTTTTCGCCTTCACTGCCCTGGCTGATGACGGGGCAGCGCGTGGTTGCGCAAATCACGCGGCCGGTCCAGGCCATGTTGCCTTCAGGCGTCGAGTTTCATGAGGCGCACGTCGAGGCAATCGATCACGCGCAAAAGCAAGTGCGGGCAGGTGGTTTAGTATACGAGTACGACTATCTCATTATCGCGCTGGGCGCTGATCTGGCCATGGAGGGCGTCCCAGGCTTGGCGCCAGGAGCGCATCATTACTACGACCTGCCGAACGCGCAGCGTCTGTGGGAGTCGCTACGCCAGTTTTCCGGTGGGAGAGTTGTCCTGAGCGTTGCGGGCACGCCGTACAAGTGCCCAGCGGCGCCCCACGAAGGCGCGCTGCTGATCGAGGCATATCTGCGCGAAAAGGGCCTGCGGTCGAGCAGCGAGATCGACCTCTACACGCCGGAACCCCAGCCGATGCCGGTGGCCGGACCTGCCCTGGGAGAAGCCGTGCGGAAGCAGTTGGAGGCACGCGGCATCGGTTTCCATCCGCGCCGGCGACTCGTCGAAGTGCGGCCCGCGGAGCGCCGGATCGTCCTTGAGGGCGGGGAGGAAATCGCCTACGACCTGCTGGTCGCTATCCCGCCTCATCGGTGTCCCGCCGTCGCGCGCGAAGCCGGCCTTACGGATGAGTCGGGGTGGCTGCCGGTCGACCCGCGCACGCTGGAGACGCGCGTGCCCGGCGTGTTCGCCTTAGGCGACGTGGCAGCCGTGCGCTTGCCCAACGGCATGTTCCTCCCGAAGGCGGGAGTGTTTGCCCACGGCGAAGCGGAAGTCGTGGCCCGTCGTATTGCGGCATCCGTCATCGGCGGCGAAGCGGCGAATTTCGATGGAACGGGGTCCTGCTGGCTGGAGACGGGGCAGGGCCAGGCCGCCTTTGCCTTCGGGCGCTTCTATGCCGAGCCACAGCCCGAGGTCAACCTCCGATCTGCCGGACGCGCCTGGCACTGGGGCAAGGTCCTGTTCGAGCGGTACTGGCTGGGGCGCTGGCCGGGCCGAGCGGTCCTGCGTCCGCTGCTGCGGGCCGGCGCCTCGCTGTTGGGCGTACCCAGTCAGCTCTAGCCTGCGCGGAACGCGGCCCAACGAGAAAGCCTCGGAGAACCTCCGAGGCTCGGCTTCCTAAGCCCAGCCAATAGCCCATCTCTGGGCTTACACTTTTCCTTCCCCGAGGTTACCGGCCCTTGGCTGGGCTTGCAGGTTCTTGGCTTGCTGCCAAGCCTTGGCTGGTTTCGAGCGGGCTCGCCTCGGGTTGCCGAACCGCCCATTGACTCTGCAAGGCTATTGTCGCTTCTCTACAGCGTCGCCACACCTCTCGAACGGGTAGTTTTTGTGGCGGCCAATCCTACGGATGCCTGACAAGGAGTTACCAGGGCTCCGGTGCCTCGCTTCGGCGCAGGCAGCTTCTGGAACGTGGCGGCGCCCGTGGTTCGGTGCTGGCGGAAGGCGACGCTATGCTGGCACAGAGAATGAGGCGCCCGAATGCCGTGCATGAGGCGCGGCGCTTGGCTACGTGTGCAGACGAGACCTGGAAAGTGATCCAGCCAGACGCCGCCACGCGGCTCCATGGATCAATCGGTGGCTTGGCCGAATGGAGCGGCCTTGGCGACGGCACAGCGGGGGCGAAGGGGGGATTCGTTTCTCTGTCCGCCTGCTCCCGTCGCAGGAGCCAGCCGAGTGCAATGAGGGCTAGACCGATCGCTTGAGCACCGAAGATGCCGATGGGGATGTCGCCGGCCTTTGGGAGCCCTGTCGGCGGCAGTGCCTCCACCTCGGTGATGACCGTGGGGGGTGTGGGTGGCAGCTGAGGTTGAGACGGAGGTGGAAGAACGGCGATCTCGCCGGTCGGCGTGGGGGTGCTCGTGGGCACCGTTGGCGCACCACTCGTAGGCGTGCTGGTAGCGGTCTGCGTTGGCGTGGGCGTGCTGGTAGCGGTCTGCGTTGGCGTAGGCGTGCCGACGGCGGTCTGCGTTGGCGTAGGCGTATGAGTCGGCGTGGCCGTGGCGGTAGGGGTGTGAGTGGAGGTGCTTGTTGCGGTGAGGATCGCTGTAGGCGTGCTCGTGGCAGTGGGGGTGTGTGTTGCCGTTGGCGTGATGGTGGCAGTCGGGGTGCGTGTTGCCGTAAGGGTCGCCGTGGGCGTGCTCGGCAGGCGGACTTTGAAGTTGTCGGTCTTGGTTGCGCCGCAGAAGCCCACGCTGCCGAGAGTGTCCAAGCTGGCCCCGCAGTTACGAAACGCCGACAGCGGCGTCAGCCATGCCTTGTATTCGCCGCCCGGGTTCGGGGTGTCGCCATAGGGCATGAGTCTGACGGTCTTGGCGCCGGTCGCGATGTCGGTCCCCACCGGGTGCTGGCAGCCAGACGCGCCCACTACTCCGGAAAAGCGTCCGCTGTCATCGACCGTGACCTGCCTGCAGCTCGCGTTGTCGATGGAGAGCAACGTTGACCCGCTGGGGTTGGTGACTTGGAAGACGTGCGTGCCGGCTGGGAGGGCCGAGCCGTCGTGATCCGGGCCGCCGTTTAGGTAGACGTCGTTCTTGTCGGCGTAGATGTTCGCGTCGACGCTGCTTCCATCAGCAAGCGTGGTCCAGATCGCGCCCGGAAGCGGCGCACCGTCGCCGTGAGCAGGGCTTCGAGCGAGCATGAGGAGTAGGAACAGACCGGTCGCGACTGCGAGGCCGTGGCGGAGGTGAGGTCGGTGCATTCGAGACGAGGACACGGCGCTGCGGGCTAGGGGGCCAATGGGCACTGGGGCTGCAGGGATGATGAAGAGCGGGGTCGGGCGCTGTCAACGCTTTCCACACAAAACGCTAAAAATCGGGTCCCTGATTGGTCCAAAAGAATATTGGCGAGCAGGGATCAGGGAGGTAGGCCCCTGTGTGTGAAACTATTTCAAGACCTTGATGACTAGGACGGGCGGATGGTCCCTGGCGTGCCAGCAGGTGTCGGTGTCGAGTCCGGCGTCGGGGCCTGCGCGGCGACTCGAGAAAGATTCGCTGGCCCCGCCCACACCACGATGGCGGTTGCCCAGACCGTGATGGCGACGCTCATGATGGCCGGGATGGTCGCGACGGCTTGGGTGGCCTCCGAGGCAGTGAAGAAGTCGAAGACGCCATGCCAGAGGGCCACCATTAGGATACTTCCGCGAGTGCTGTTGTAGAGCCAGGTGAAGAAAACGGACCCCGAGGCGATCCCGATAATCAGACCAACGAGGCCCACCACGCCAAGGCTGGTGTAGCTCGGCAGATAGAGGAATGATGGAACGTGCCAGAGGACCCACAGGCCGGCCAGCATGAGCGAGGCGGCCAGGGCGCTTCGCCGCGTCTGCAACCTAGGCAGGGCATAGCCACGCCAGCCGGTCTCCTCGCCGAAACCGAAGGTGATGATCCAGAGGGCCAGCGCGCCGATCCCGAGGTCCGGCAGGTAATTCATGTCGCCGAGCCGCGTAAAGTCTGGCCATGGGCTTCCGGTCACGCGGGCGAGCACAGCGGCGACGGCAAAGAGAGCGACTGGAGACGCCCCCGCGACCAGGACCCAGGACAACCCCACGCGCCATTTGAACATCCGCCCAACCAGATCACGCAGGCCGGCCCTGCCGTCCAGGAAGGCGGTGAGGATGAGCGCAGACAGCAGCGGCCCGAGGGACCCGAGATAGTGCACGACGAATGGGATAGGCGTGCCCAGCCATCCCCTCGCGCCTGCGACCAGCGGGAGCCACATGGCCCACGAGACCATGTCGGTGAGAAGGAAGTAGGCGATCAGTGGATGCCTTCGTATAAAAGCACCGACTGCCGTGTCTGGCGTTTGTTTCGAGTGACTTGTGTCGGCGGCGGCTGCGAGCATGGTTTCGCGCTCCCTTGGGCCGTGACGGCGTTGTTGACGAGCCTGCCTATCGGATGAACATGCGATCTCTTGTGTCCCAAATGCCTGCGCCGTTTCTCTGCTACGCGCGCCCAGCTGCCTACCCTTCCGCTGTCAGCGTCACATCGCCGCTGCTTGTGCGGATGCTCAGCGAGCCAGCCCCTGCGCCGAGCGACCCAGCCAGACTGCGGCGCTCCTGACGCAGGTTCTGCAGGGTGACGTCCCGCGTCCGGATGTCACCGCTGTTCGTCGTCACGTCGACGCGAAGCGAGCTCCCGGGCGCGAAGCGCAGGGTCACGTCGCCGCTGCTCGTTTCGATGCGACCGTCCGCCCCTGATATCGCCAGGTCGACGCCGCCGCTGCTGGTCGTCACGTCACGCAGGCGTTCGATGCCGGACCCGCGGACCGACCCGCTGCTGCTCGACGCACGAAGCTCGCCGCGGATGCCGGTGAGCCTCTGCGAGCCCGAGCTGGTGCGCGCAGTGACGGCGCCGCTCAGGTCTCTCAGACTGATGTCGCCGCTGCCGGTATCGACTTGGATCCTTCCGCTGAAGCCTTCGATATCGACGTCGCCGCCGTCCGATTTCACATCGACGTGCACCGTGGAGGGAGCTTCGATCAGATAGTCGACGCCTGCGCTGCCTGCAAGGAAGCGGCTGGGCGCCTCCAGCGTGAGTCCATCGCTGGTGGGCGTGAGGCGCACGTCGTACTCCTGTCCTTGCCACCAGAGGTGCTTCGTCGCGGTGACGCGGACTTCTGCGCCGGTGCCGGGTCGGATGGTGGTGCGGCCGCTCGTGTTGATCACACGGAGGGTTTGGGAACTGCCAATAGGCGCCGCCAGGTTGACCGACTCGGCGAACGGCGAACCGATGGGCCCGGTGTCGCCCGCGTTCGAGGCAACACCAGCCCCAATCGCGACCAGCGCGTAGAACAAGAGCAGGATCAGGCCGATCGTCCCGACGGGACCGCGGACCTGCGCGGGGAGCTGCTCGCGGACCAGCAGCCAAAGGCCAATGGCGATCAGCACCGCGGGCCAGTAGCTCGCCATCCAAGCGAGGGAGGCGAGTGGCCACACGGCCATCTGGCCGATGGCCAGCCCAAAGCCGGCCAGGACCGCTGCTGGAAACAGCGGCCAGACGACCCGAGGCCGTGCGCCGATGACATAGACCGCGCAGAAGCCAGCGCCCAGCATGAGGAAGAACCAAGGGCCTTCCGCCGCCCCTTCTGTCGGGAGGAGAGCGGCCTCGTTCAGCACGACAAAGGCGCCGAACCCTAACAGGATGCCTGCGGGGACCGCGAAGCCGTAGTTCCCTGTTGTGAACCTGGCGATCATAAACACGAGGCCGAGCATCAGGAAGAGGATGCTCCCGGAGATGGCCAGGAAGTTGGCAACGAGGAAGAACAGACCCAACCCTATTAGCAGCAGGCCCGCGAGAACCGCGCGGGCGGGCCTGGGTGACGCTCGCGCTGCGGTGTCTGGGTCCTCTCGTGCAGGGGGATGATCCGCTGGTGGGATTGTCGTGGTGGTCAATTGGGACGCTCCTTCCTCGCTGCGTGGGGTGAACGGCGTCATGGCTTGTTCGATCGGCCGGCCAGCAGAGCGAAGCCCAGACCGACCAGAACAAGCGGCCAGAGGCGGCGCCACTCGTAGAACCCCAGCAGTCGTAGGTTGTCCGCCAGGAGCAGGAGGCCGAAGGCGACCAGCCCCCAGGCGATGATTTGGCGGGTCCGGCCGGTGCCCATCCGCCCTGATGCGGCCGGCTCCGCCTCCTGGGCGGGTCGCTCCGGCACGATGATGGCCAGCACGATGTACGCCAAGACGCCGGTGCCCGTGAATCCCAGGACAAGAAAAGCGACGCGGAACAACATCGGGTCGACGTCGAAGTACTGACCGAGGCCCCCGCAGACGCCTGCGACCATACGATCGCTCCGGCTCCGGTACAGGCGCTTCGGCGCTGCCGCCCGTTCCTCCTTCGTTTCGGAGAGAATGACTTCGCTCATGATGCCCCCCTGCTCCTTCGTTAGACGGGCGACTCTTCAGGCATTGTTAGTCTTGCCGCGTCCACTATCATCGTTTGGTCGTGTGAAGATGGTGTCGATGGGCCTGCCCCACCGTGAAGGATGCGTGAAGATGCCAGCAATAGTGGGTAGCGGGCGGGCCGGCCGTGGTGTAGGAATGAAGCTGTAGGTGCAGACAGCGCCTGGGGGCACGAAAAAGCCACCGGAGGACCGGCTCGAGCGCTCGGGCGACGGAGGCCGACTCGATCGAACGCTACGTTGGCGGCAGCGATCTGACGAGCGCCCTAGCGAGAT
>Ga0214473_10010006_pt1 | contig 11182 bp, 12 predicted proteins | sample RVTome_7_FD_203509 | JGI IMG/M metagenome (GOLD analysis project Ga0214473, IMG submission 203509) | Soil microbial communities from uranium-contaminated site in the Upper Colorado River Basin, Wyoming, United States - RVT98D197 | ecosystem: Environmental > Terrestrial > Soil > Contaminated >...
GTCATCAAGGCGATCGGGGCAGCCAACCGGGTGCTATATCGGGTGGTTACAACACAAGCTTTGGTGGCTGCTTTGGCTGGTGCCTTGGCGGGAGTGATCCTGGCTTATCTGACTGCGCAAGCCATCATGGCGGTCAGGGCTCAGTTCCTCATTATGATTGAACCTCGGGATATCCTCCTGGCATTTCTGACCGGGTTGGGAATGGCGTTAGTCGCAGCACTCTTCCCAGCCCGCGTGATCGCCGGATTAGCACCGGCTGAGGTTTTTCGCAAATGACCCGTTTAGCCTTCCGCAATCTCTTCCAAAACAAAATCCGACTGGTGATCTCGGTCGGTGGGGTGGCTCTTGCGCTGCTCCTCATTCTCTCGCTGGATGCCATATTCGCCGGAGTGGAAAAACAGATCACGGCATATATCAATCACAGCGGTGCTGATATTTTTGTCTCCCAGCTGAATGTCCGTAACATGCACATGGCCTCTTCATCCCTACCGATTACAACAGTTAAAGAGGTTGAGTCTGTTCCGGGTGTATCATCCGTAACCCCGATCCTATATCTTGCTAATATGATTGTCGTGGGTGAAGAGCGCAACCTGGCGTATATCATCGGCTTGCCTGAAAACGCCTCGTTGGGTGGAGCATGGGACATCCCGGTCGGGCGAGGAAATCCAGGTGCGGGTGAGGCTGTGATCGACCGGAACATAGCTAAAAAATCAGGTGTAAGTGTAGGTGATAATGTTGAGATCCTTGGCAAGAAATTCAAATTGGTTGGCCTATCAGAAGGAACTACCAGCTTGGTCAACTCGGTAGCGTTCATTTCATTAAACGATTTTGCTACGTTGCGGGGTAGTTTGGATACTGTAAGTTTTCTTTTGGTGAAGATCGATCCTGGTGAATCGCCTGTGGACATGGCTGTGCGAATTGAAGTCCAAGTGCCCCAGGTAACTGCTGAAACGACAGCCAATTTTGCTGCCCAGGAACAACGTGTTGTCAAAGATATGAGCGCGGATGTCATCACGATAATGAATTTGGTCGGATTTCTTATCGGACTTGCAGTGATGGCACTCACGGTATACACCGCCACTCTGGCTCGTAGAAAGGAATATGGCGTGCTCAAGGCACTCGGTGCGAAGAATAGTCACCTCTACCAGGCAGTCATGGCTCAAGCGTTTCTCAGCGTCATCCTGGGGTTTACAACCGGATTAATATTCACATTGCTTATTTCACGAATCATACCGCTGCTTGGAGTAAACCTCGCATTGGAGGTGAGTAGTTCTTCACTGATCAAGGTTGGTTCTGTTTCCCTGGTGATCGCCAGTCTCTCATCGTTACTACCCATCCGACAAATCGCAGGATTGGCTCCAGCGATGGTTTTCCGAGGAATATAATATGACCAATTCAACAATGACGGTTTTAACTTTGCAAGTTACCAATGTCACAAAACGCTATGGCTCAGGTTCGACTGAAGTGACTGCTGTGCGCGACGTCTCGCTATCTGTCGCTCCTGGAGAGGTCGTGCTCATCATGGGGCCTTCCGGCTCCGGCAAGACCACCCTGCTCTCCATGCTGGGAGCTCTGCTCAAACCAAGTGAGGGCGAAATCCAACTTAATAGCGATGTAATCAGCGCCTTGGCTGAGAACCGCCTGCCAGATATCCGCTTGCGCCAGTTTGGTTTTATCTTCCAGGATTTCAACCTGCTTTCAGCACTGACCGCACTGGAAAATGTAGCCATCGTGGCTGAGTTAGCCGGATTGAAGAATGGAACCGCACGTAAAAAAGCCACTGCCTTGTTAACCAGCCTCGGATTGGAGGAAAGACTCAATTTCCTCCCAGAAAAGCTATCCGGAGGCGAGAAGCAACGGGTGGCAATCGCCCGTGCCCTGGTCAATGATCCAGCCTTGATCCTGGCTGATGAACCAACCGCCAACCTCGACTCGAAGATCGGTCACGAGATCATGCGCCTGCTGCGGGGGATTGCTAAAGAACAGGGGCGGAGCGTGGTGATCGTTTCCCACGATCAACGCATCAAGGATATCGCAGACCGCGTCCTTTGGTTGGAAGATGGGCAATTCAAAGAGATGGTGGAAATGGCGACTGATCCAGTGTGCGGGATGAAAATTGAAAAAGAGAACGCGATCAGTACCGAATGGGAGGGTCAATTCTATTATTTCTGTGCCGGGGGTTGCCGGGATGAATTTACCAGTGATCCAGTACAATTTATTCAGGTTTTAATTAAATCATAACAGGGGTATATTGTTTGAGATTGCCCGTCATCAACGGGTATGATTAGCATTGGGGAAGGACGTATGTCGTAATCTTTTTAATAACAGCAATGTCTAAATGGGATGGATACCATGAATCGAAAAAAAGGAATTTGTATTGCATCATTTGTAACGGTGACGACATTGCTGTTGGTGTCATGTGCGCTTATTAATCCAAGCCCGAGTTCTACTGGTACTGGCTGGGGGGATGGAGTTTTCGATTCGAATGGAGAACGCATATATTTCACTGCCACCAGTGACCGTGGGACTGATATAAGCTATTCAGGTGGTCCTTCGTCCAATGGTTGGATGATGATGAATGGACAACTCGCCTGTGCTTCTTGTCATGGACCTGATGGACGTGGTGGGGTGCATCGTATGGGGATGATGCAACAGATGGATGCGAAAGATATTCGGTGGAAATCCTTGGAAGGTGAGTTCGATACCGAAAAATTTCGTCTGGCGGTTGAGGAAGGCAATGACCCTGATGGCACCCAATTGATTACAGACATGCCACGCTGGAATATGAGCGATGGAGACATCGCAGACCTGATCGACTACCTCAAAACTCTACCTTAATTTGTTAAATCCACGCTACCATTTATGGTTGTTGGATCGAATACTTATTAATCTAGCCACCTCCACTACAAGTTATTAGCCTACTATTTCAATTATTCTATCGTTATCTGCCTATCAAACTCTAATTATGGCTGATATCCATCGGTCAATGTTTGCAAGAAAGCTACAATTTGATCCACTTGTAAATCAGAAAGACCAAGCTGACCAAAAGTACCTGGCATGGGTGGCATATGGCGATGAACATTCTGCGGGACTTCTGGTGCAGGCCAGTTGGCCTCAGGAACATCCCGTGTATTGTCAAACATCACAACTTCAGATAATGTCTGGAAGTAGCCGTTGTGTTCATAAGGTGGAGTGGTGGCTACATTCCGTAGGGATGGGATTTTCATTCTGCCATCTTGCATAGCTGCTTGCTCTTCGGGTATACCAATCGTGCGCAGAAATGCTCCCAAGCCTAGGTCTGTATAGTTTTCACCATCCGGATTAAGGTCTGGGTTTAAAAAGTAATATGGTAAATCTGGATTACGAGGAACACCCAGGTTCTGGTGCCCGAAGTTTGTAAAGTAAGGTTCCGGGTGACAATTTTTACATTTTGCACTGCCAGTGAATAACAAATAACCTTGATACTCATCTTCGGTAAGCTGAGCCTGACCAGCTTTCCAAAAATCGTACTTGGATGTGAAGGGGTTTACTTCAGGTGAACGCATGAATGCTGCCAGTGCATTAGCGATATTATCGTATGCAATATCGATGTCATCGAATGCCGATGCGCCAAAGACACTTTTGAAAAGATCAGCATAATTGGATTGACGGACAGTAAGAACGACAGTATTTTTATTCGGATTATGCATTTCGAGAGGATTGAGGAAAGGCCCTTTTGCTTGTTCCTCCAGTGTATCGGCACGGCTATCCCAGAATAATCCACCCTTATATTGCCCTTCCATAACTCCTGGGCTGGGGTTTGGGTCATAATAAAGCTCAGGGCTGAACATGGCATAGGTTATGCTGTTTGCGTTGCGATTTCCGTACCGACTCTGGATCGCTCCCGGTGAAGTCGGCAGGTTGACATTTGGATGAGCATACCCGGCTGATGGATCATGGCAGGATGCGCAGGATTGCCCGACTGGTCTCGAGAGATGTGTATCATAAAATATGTCCCTGCCCAGCGCTAGCAGATCATCATTATCTGCGGCACTAACGCTGACAATACTCACTGTTCCTGCAATGAGAAGAGCGACAACCCCTGCGAAAATCAGGAAAAAATAAAAAATTTTATGACGGACCATGATTCTCCTCCTTTTTTCTTTGTTTTATAAGATTGATATTGCATTTTCCTGTATAATCATCTAAAGTGACTTATATACCGACGAACAAACCAATAAATCTTGAAGACGAATGTCCTTTATATTTGTAAGTCCGTCCCATATAATTGTACAATAATTGACAATCATTATCATTGGAATTAATTGGGAAAAATTGGATAATTGCCCATTCTTATCCAATCGAGGTAAATGCATTGCATCACCTTAGAAATCATATAGAAGCGGGTAAAGATAATGCCAGGAATAGACCGCACAAGCCGATTGAGGGCAGGTCCGAGAACCAGACATAGTATGGGTTATTGCAGTAGTTCCGACCGGAGTGGGATTGTCAATTCAGCCCCAGATCTTTGCGACGGATTTGGTTGTCGGTCCAGGTAATTGGGATGGGGTTGGCGAATCTGTGGAAAAGGTTCGAGGCGAAGTCGATATAGTCCTGATTACTGTCGCAGCGCTTCCGCTGGTTTCAAATTTGCGGCGCGGCGCGCGGCGAGCCAACTGGCTACCACGCCGCCAATAATCGCCACACCGAGCGCCAACAAAAGCGGGACTATCGTTACGGTTGCGGGCAGGGTGAGCGTCTCATACACAGCGGGTGCTGTTGCCAGACTGAGCGGTGTATTCGCGTTCAGCGCGCTCAAGTCAATCGGTATCAGCCCAAGCGCCAAGATCGAAAGCCATCCCATCAAGACACCGACCAACGCGCCCGCCATGCTTATTGTTAAGCCTTCGAAAACGAAATACCGTCGCACTTCTGTCGCCGTCCAACCCACTGCTTTCATCACGCCTATTTCGCGCTTTCGTTCTGCCACACTTGCCGAGAGCGCTAAGCCCGTGAGAACCAGTCCGCCCAGTAGCGCGACGAACGACGCGACACCTGCAAAGCGCTGCGAGACTAACGCAATGCCGCCCATCACCTGCACGATGCTCTGTTCCGTCGTCGCGCTCATCTCGCCCAACGCAGCGCGGCTTTGCTGCACAACATCATCCACCATCGTAGCCTGTGCGACGCGCACATAAATTTGATTGATCACATCTGGATTCAAGTGTGCAAGCATTTGCGCATCCGCCAATGGGATGTAGAAATTCGCTGCGGCTGCTTGACTTCCCACCTGCGCCTCGACAATCCCAACGATTTTAAATCGCTCACCAGCGATTTTTACTTCATCGCCAGGTATGAGACCGAAGAACGCGGCATAGTGCTTATCCACCACTGCCATGCGCACGTCACTTGGCTGTAGAAAGCGGCCTTCCACAACCCACTCACGCGCTTTAGCGGGACCGATAGCAGGTTGATTCACATCCACGCCTAACACCGTCTGGTAATTCGCCGTGCCGAAATCCCATAACAATAGTGCGCCCCCAGCGGCATCTACGCCTTTGAATTGCCGGACCTTTTCAATATCGCTGAGATTGAGCGTCGAGACTCCAAAAGGTAAGCGCGCGCCACGCGTTGTTTGGGTTGCCGCCTCACTCTCGGTTCCCGACGCCAGATGACTCAGCAGAATGTCTGCGCCGACGCCATCGAGAGGACGCCGCGCGGCTTCTTGAAAACCCGTCCCTGCCGCCGTCAAGGCGATGAACAACGCGACACCGATGGCAACCCCCAATGCTGTGGACACCGAACGTCCACCGCGGTGGCGCAACTCTGACCACAAGTACTGGCTCACACTATTGCCCAGTCACTATTTTTAAGACAGCGTCCAAATCGTCAATAGTCCAAGCACCATCAGGAACCATCCCCGTGCCAGCACCTTGTGGAAAACTATTGAATGTCACAACACGGCCGTCGAGATTGAACGTTTGCGAACCATTCACGAAAATCGCCAGCGGGTCGTGTCCTGTAATGCCCACCTCCTGCGCGAACGCCGCGCCTTCGGGCGTATCGAAATCATAGCGCGTGACCTTCACCTTATCTCCGTAGGGCTCTAACAGCGCAGCCACTTGATCGAGCACCGGGAGAACAGGCGGGTGATTGAGATAGAGAATATCCACCGTGGCCGTTCCCGATGGGTCTGAAACTACTGGCGCAGGGGTGCCTGGCCCACAAGCCGTTAATGTCAGGATTACGCCAACCATGAGCACTGCCCAGCTAATTTTATTCATTGTCTTGTCCTGCTTCGTTTTGGAGAATACCATCAATCATTATTAACACGCGGTCTGCAGCAGCAGCCACTTTGTCGTCGTGCGTGATTATTAGGAATGCTGCACCCGTTTCGTTTCGCAGTTTCTTAAAGAGCTCAAGAATTTCATCCCCTGTATCGCTATCGAGATTGCCCGTTGGCTCGTCTGCGAAAATCAAGGGCGGATTGTTGACGAGTGCTCGCGCAATCGCCACGCGTTGTTGCTCCCCACCCGACAATCGTGAGGGGCGATGCTGTGCGCGATCCGAGAGTCCTACCTGGTCAAGGTGTGCCCCGGCTCGTACACTACGTTCAACTATGCTCATGCGCATCGGGTAAAGCGGGAAAGCGACATTTTCCTTTGCCGAGAGAGTCGGAATAAGATGAAACGCTTGAAAGACGAGACCGATGTTTGCGCGTCGCCATAGCGCTAGCGAATCCTCGTTCAACCTGCCTACATCCTCGCCGAGATAAAGAATCTTTCCTGCTGTGGGACGTTCCAACCCCGCGAGCATATGCAGTAGTGTCGTTTTGCCGGACCCCGAACGTCCCATGATCGCTACAATCTCACCCGGTGCAATCCGCAAACTTGCCTCGCGCACAGCTTGTAACACACCAAACGATTTATGCAAATTTTTAGCTTGAAGTAAATCACTCATTGCTTAATACCTCCGGGGGATGAATCTTAGCAATCCACCGCGGCAGCCACAATCCGATCAACGACGCGCCGGCTGCGGACAATCCCAACGCCCACATTACTAGATTGAGTGTTAGGTGCGCAGGGAGCACGACCGTCACTGCAAATGCAGTGGCTCCGCCCGGTAAAAAGTGCGGCGACGGCGAGAGTTCCCACGGCACTGGCACCGTGACAAGTGAGCGGCTCATTGCCCAGGTTGTTAGTGCCGCGAGTGCTAGGCCAACCAATCCACCTGCGATAGCCAATACTAAGGTTTCTCCCCAAAGTTGAATCATCACATCGCGCTGTCGCCAACCGACTGCTCGCATCACCGCCACTTCGCGCCGCCGCTCCCAAACGCTGGACGCGACGACGCGCAATAATAGCGCCGCGGCAAAGAGAAACGCGATCAGACCAACCAATACGCCAAAGCGGTCAATCAATGCAAAAAGTGACCCAAGTTCAGCGGCGAAGGACTGCCCCGAAGAAACGATGGCTTTATTGCCCAGGATTTGCTTTATCTGCGTGGCAACTTGATCAACGCGCGTCTGGTCGGTCTTAATAAAAAGCAGGTTGGCATCGTCGGGACGAATGTCGAACACCGAGCGCACCTGTAGTGCCGTATTTGCCAGAACACGCGCATCATCCAGTGGAATGTACAGGTTCGCATTTGCTAACTGCCCCGCGCGCGAAGTATCGGCTAACCCGACAATAGTGAATGATTGACCGCCAAGCAATACGATGCTGCCAAGTGTTAATTTATTCTGCTGTGCGTAGGTTGAGTCGGCGACGGCAACGCCGTGATCTCCTGCCTGGAGAAAGCGCCCTGCCGTTACGCCTGCCATTAGACGGCTAGGACCAAACGTGTCGGAGGGATCGAGTCCGAGACCCGCGACAAATCTGTCTGGCTCAAACGACCAGAAGAACATGACCTCCGCGACGGCTTGTACGCCTGGCAATTGTCGAATCTGATTGATCTCGTCGCGGCGGATGGGCGCAGTCGAGTGGGGAAAGACCACGCCTTCAAACTTTCCAGGGACAGTGCCCTGCCGTTGTGCAGTAAGGTCAGCGCCCACTTCCACCAGAGGAGCCCGCGCAGCCTGGCGATATCCATCCGCGTATGCCTGCAAACTGACGAAGAGTGCAACGCCAATTGCGATGCTAAGTATTCCCGTGAAGGCGCGCATAGGGTGGTTACGTAGTTCGGCGAAAAGGTAATGAAGAGACATTTTTCAACTCTACCATGAGGTCAATAAGATTTTATGAAGACCTATAATGACCCGATTATCTCACCGGAATGCAGGTATATAACAACAAATATTCGCAACTAGCTAATGAATAAAGATAATCGACAGCAAGATACCTGCTAATACGACCCACAGGATATCGACCTTAAACAACAGGGCAGCTAATGCAGCGACGGACAGCAGAATATGGGTGATATCCCACTTGACATTCAAAGCAAAACGGACGGTTACCGTGAAGAGCAGTCCTATAAATGAATACAGTACTCCCTGGATAATTTGATTGAAATAAGCTGAAGAACGTAAACGGAATAGCTCCACCATTAAAACCACGTGGGAAGCAAACCATCTGCACTGGATCCAAAACAAATAACTTTTGTGGGCACAGGTAAACAAATCGAAAGGCTTCTGAATCATAGTACAAGAAAGTGGATTATCCCAACAGCTGCCCCGCCGAGAATTAACCAGAAAGTATCAACTTTAGTGCGTAGTAAAGCAATAAGTCCAATAACTAGGATAATGACCGTCCATACATCAATAATGGCTGACCTGAACAAGATCAGGCTCACGGCCAGTATCAACGCTACCACAGCTGCATTAACCCCTTTCAAAAATGCCTGTGCAATACGTGATTGCCGTATACGGGGGAAGACCGGGCCCATCAAGGACACGATGATAAACGAGGGCAAGAACACAGCGAACGTGGCAACCACAGCTCCCGGCCAACCTGATACCAGGTAGCCGATAAAGGTCGCAGAGGACAGCACCGGACCAGGTGTCATCTGACCGACGGCAATCGCATCGATTAACTGCTGTTGGGTCAGCCAACCATAGCGATTAACGACGTCTCCCTGGATAAAGGCGAACAACACCATACCGGAACCGAAGAGCAAGGAGCCTACCTTCAGAAAGAATAAACCAAGCATCACCAGACGGTCATCCAACCAGGCCCAACTTTTCGGGATAGCGTATAGGAGTGGGGTCAATGGTAGAACGATTTCCATCGAAGACTGCTTTTGCAACCAGGTGGGTGGAGCATATAGAATGATACCCAGAACGCCGGCTCCCAAAAGAACTAGTATCTCATTCACGCCTAGTAGCATAGCCCCGAAGGCTAGCACACCGAGCAATACCTGTAATTTTCCTTTCAATGCAATTTTCCCTAGCCGATAGGTGGCAACAAGGATGATCGCTATCACCACTGGATTGATCCCGTAAAACAGGGCTTGGCCCTGCGGTAACGTACCAAAGCGGACGTAGATCCAACTCAGTGCCAGGCTGATCAGGAAAGCCGGGAGAATGAAAGCAGAACCTGCGGCGATCAGACCCGGCCAGCCAGCATGCAAGAAGCCGATATGAATAGCCATCTCGGTGGAATTTGGTCCGGGGACCAGATTGGTTGCCGCTAGCAGGTCAAGAAAATGGTCGTGATCCAGCCAGCCGCGTTTTCGCACCAGCTCCTGCTCCATCAAGGCGGTATGCGCTGCAGGGCCTCCGAAACTGCTCATCCCCAACTTTAGAAACACTCCAGTAACTTCCAGGAGATTTTTCCATCTACGGTCTTTTTCCATATTTATGCAAATTCAATCTGGTTATTTAGCCTGAATTTATAAATAGGATATCAGTATCCCAATACCCGGCTGTGATGATGCAATCCAGCTGCCGTTATCAAAAATGCATCCACAAGGACCAGCATCAACGCCAGGCGGAAAAAGTATCGGAATAATTCAAATAATGAAGGTTGGGGAGGAGATTCCATTTGATTCATAATGATAGATTGTGGTGGTGAAGAACGAAACGTGGGCGAACACTCGAAAATATCATAAGTAGTGTTCGCCCATGCGCTAGGATTCGTACTATGAAATCAGTTTATTTGCGTAAGTCAGCTAAGTGCTCTTCAACCGCCTGCACTTCCAATTTTAATTCGCCCAGATAGCCTTCCAATTCAGCGATCTGCTCAGCCTTTGTCTGATAACGTCGCTCGAAGTGACCGTCATGGCAGCTGCACTGGCAGTCGCCACCGCATTCACATTCTGATTCACAACCACAATTCTTGCACATATTATTCTCCTTTACTCGTGAAATAGGGTTTTATACTCAGACAGAAATCTGTCCAATGATTTTTGGGTCTGTTGGATTGCCACCACCCAAGTGTGTAAAAACTCATATCCTTGATCAGTCAGTTCATATACACGTCGTGCAGGGCCAGTATTTTGGGTATCCCAGGTGGAACAAACTAACTCTTCTTCCTCTAAAGATCGCAGTACACGATAAAAATTACCTGGATCAGGAGGTGTGTCTCCTTCCTGGCTTAGGTGTTCAATTAGCTCATACCCATGGGAAGGTTTTTGGGCTAGTTTGAGCAACAATCGTGGCTGGACAAAGTTGGGAACACGCTCAAGCTTACAACGGCACTCGCCTTCCCTAGATTTGTTATGATCGCACATTAGTCCTCTTCTATATGTAAAATACATATAGAAGTATAAATCATATATATATTATTGTCAATCTGGATCTGGAAATTTGCTGAAACCGCCTCTCAACATTCCCCACATTGGGATATATACTGTATCACACCTCACCTGGTGAATAAAAAATCACTTGGGCTACAATAAAACAGTTACTACGGGTCGCCTTTCCTTGCTTCATACCGATGCATATCGGGGTACAATTCGGGTACAGATATGCTCACACAGTATGGTCATTTTTAGATATTCTAGACGTAATAGACGGCTTTTTTCCTCTTTGCCCCTACCTGCTTATTTATCGCACTGAAAAAGTCGCGGGTTCGAATCCCGCCATGTCCACTGGATTACTCCCACCTGTGGGGGATTCTGTTTTAACCTGCCTACATATGGGGATATTGGGCCATTGCTGTCTATTGTGTATGAAGCGCTTGCTCTCTGAGAAGATCCAGTGCTTTGTGTTTAATCAAGTCTTGACTATGGACCGAGTGGTAATGAATTAAGGTGGAAACTGTCG
>Ga0214473_10010007_pt1 | contig 11181 bp, 7 predicted proteins | sample RVTome_7_FD_203509 | JGI IMG/M metagenome (GOLD analysis project Ga0214473, IMG submission 203509) | Soil microbial communities from uranium-contaminated site in the Upper Colorado River Basin, Wyoming, United States - RVT98D197 | ecosystem: Environmental > Terrestrial > Soil > Contaminated >...
TTAGCAGTCGAAGATAGACTTTCCAAAAAATTCGCCAAACTCCTAAAGAATATTGACGGGGTCAATGACGTGAAAACTTTTGTAATTCCGTTTGAAACTTAGAACAAGTTATAATTTAATGCTCAAAACGTTTTAATTATATCCATCCAAAACGTAATAATATCTTATCAGCCATCAATGAAAATACTCCAGATATTCCAACTAAAATAATGGTAAGAACCGGATTAAATGTTGCGTAAACTTGTATTCCTAAAACAATAGCCGAAATTACTAAAAAAAGGTAGAACGCGGTTATCCATTTTCTCAAAAGCCGATAAGGTTTTAATTTTATAAAGACAGTTCCCGGTATTTCAGAGTCAGTAGTAATAACAGTGAGGAAAGACTCAATCTTAGGTTGTAATTTGAAGTGTACATAGGAAACTGTTCCCATCAAGACAATCAAAATTACTGTCTTTGAAAAAACAATCCAATCTGTCCATAAACCTGCAATTCCAATATTTCCCCAAATCAGTAAAAGAATACCCGTTATTAAAGTTACAAATTGGAATATATAACACCAGTTAAAACCATTCTTGATTATATTTTCCAGATGACGATCAGCATTATAATTAAATGAAATTCCAAGAAGTACACGTTCATTTGCGACTATTAGATTAAATAGCAAAACGCACATAAAAACAAAACTTATAACGTGAAAAAACCTTAGTAGATCATAAAGTATTTCCATATACTTTAACCTTAGTTATTGATAGTTAAATTAATGAATACAATAATTTACTGATAATTTCGTTTAATTAATTACTCTATTAATCCCTTCCGATTTCCATTTTGCAGAAAACTAACTGACAAAATGCCTGGACGAATTTAATCGTTTCACTTTACAAGTAAAAATCTGACCGATTCTTTATTTTAGTTCCGAGTGTCCTTTGTTAAGATTTTCTACCTAATCGTTCATTACATGAAGAAATAAAAAATTGGATTAAATACAAAAAGAATATAATAACGATGACCGAATTACTCTGCAGCATTGGTGATAATATACTATGTTGAACACAAGCTACTTCTCGAACCATGAAATTCTTTCTCTTAAGGAAATTGTCTCGCTTATCATAATAATAACGGGTGCATGAAATTCTAGCTTTTTAAACTCAGCAGCAATTTCATCAAGCCGCGCTGTAATTGTTCTTTGAATTGGCAGTGTTGCGTTTTCAATTGCTGCAGCAGGAGTTGACGGATCCATTCCGTATCGGATGAGTATTTTAGCGATTTCCTCAAGTCTGGATGCCCCCATGTAAATTATTAGTGAGGTATTTTTTAATTGTGCCAGTTTTTGCCAATCAACTTGTGTTCCTGGTTTGTCAGGGCTTTCATGAGCTGTAACAAGTACACATTGATTTATGAGTCCTCTTTGAGTAATCGGAATGCCGCTATAAATTGGAGCTGCAATTCCGGAAGTAATGCCGGGGATTATTTCAAAATCTATTCCTGCTTTTTTTAATGCTGCGGCTTCCTCAGATCCTCTCCCAAAAATAAAAGGATTGCCTCCTTTCAGGCGAACTACAATATTACTTTGTAAAGCTTTATTTATTAGAATTTCAGTAATGTGTTCTTGTTCTGTGGGATGATCTCCTGATTCCTTGCCAACAAAAAGTAGCTCACAATCTTTTTTACAGAATGATAATAGCTCATCATTGATCAATCTATCATAAACAACAACATCGGCAATTTTAAGTTTTTCCACTGCCTTAAGAGTTATCAGTCCTATATCCCCGGGTCCCGCTCCGGTTAAAAATACTTTGCCTTTTTTGGTATTCATTATTTTTTCTTTTTATAATTCCTTAATGATGCTGAGCATGTATTCTTTTGTTTTTTTCTTACCTTCTTTATCTAAAATCTTCTGCCAGTCGATCATACAAAATTTCTTAAAAGCTTTTTCTTTCATCTTAGCAGATTCAAACTTTTTATCGTTTAATACCGTCGACCTGAAATTTCCTGCAAGCTCACTTATATCTTTATAAGATACCGAAAATATATTATCTATTTTATTTTTGATTTCTTTTGCGAAAAAAGGAGCTCTACCCTGAGAGGAAACAGATATTGTCAAATCTCCTCGTTTAACCACAGCCGGTAAAATGAAGTCACATAATTCAGGTACATCTGCAACATTCAATAATTTTTTTCGCTCTTTACAGTCTTTAGACACAGCTTTGTTAATTTGCAGATTGTCAGTTGCACAAAAAATGATTTCGAAATTTTCTAAGAAAGTTTTATGGTAAGGTTCATGAATAATTTTAATTTTATTTTTTCTTGATAAATCTTTTAGCGGTTTACAAATATTCGGCGCAACAACCGTTACTTTTGTTTTGAAATTTAGAAGTGTTGTTACTTTTCTTAAAGCAACATTTCCACCACCAATAACCAGGCACGGGAATTTGCTGAGATTAATCAGGATTGGAAAAAAGATAGAATTTTTGTTTCTTTTCATAGAAAAACCCTTATGCAGTCCAAATTTTATCAATTAAACTAAAAAATACAAAGAGATAGTAAAATTTGTTGTAGTAATGTTGGTAGTAAATACTATGGAATGGTCTTTAATAAAAGATCGCAAAGACAGGAACTCTTTACGTTTTAAAAAAATATTCGATATTCAGTTAAAATAAAGACATTGCTTATCAATCTAACCAAAGACTTACTAAGAGATTTGAATAAATTAAGATTTAAGTCTGTGATCTTAACTGGTGATCTTTAAAATGTCTCAACTTTTTAATTGATGTTCATGAAGTGTCCTAGACTGTACTTTTTTCACGTATAATTATAAATAAAGTACATTACTTGGAACTCATATCTGTCACGCAGGTATTTAAATTCTTTTCTTACAATCAAATTTTTTTCCCTCAATTAGATTGCAATTATTTTACAAAGTCCAGGCATTTTGGTAATGAATGATTACAATACTATTTAAGTATATTCATTAACCCCATATTGATTTTCGCTATTATTATTCCTAAGTTTTTCAGAGTAAAGTAGTTAATACTGTATCCAGCACATTTCGTCTTCCTGCTAACTACTAATTTAAGTAATTCCGAAGGAATGGATTCCCATAATTAAAAGTAGGGAGAAGCGTGATCGGGATTAAAATTTCTCACTGGGGATTCGCTATCAACCTTGAAAATAGGTTTTGCACTAAACTAATATCTCAATCTGCAAATCTACTTTTAACCTTTCAGCGTTCGTTTAAGAATTTCTTATTAGCAGTTTTAGTTTCCATAATTTTCTTACCTTGTATTAATTCCCAACCAGTAGAACTTCCTTTCGAAGATATTCTTATTGAAGAAGGAACACCAACAAGTATTCAGTTTATCTATCAAGATAGAATTGGTTATTTATGGTTTGCTACATGGAGCGGACTTTATAAATATGATGGTTACAATTTTACTTCTTATAAAAATGATGTTGAAGACACTACTAGTTTATTTGATAATACTTTATCAACTATTTATGAAGATAAAGAGGGAATTTTATGGATAGGTTCACGGCTTGGACTTGAAAGGTTTGAACCAAAATCTGAAACTTTCATTCATTATACACCCAATCCTTCTGATACAGGAGATAATAAGAGTAATCAAATCTGGGCGATTAATGAAGATAAAAATGGTATGATTTTAATTGGAACGGGAAATGGCATGTATAATTTTGATAAAGCTTCAAAGAAATTTACTTCTATAAAATTCGCGGGAACTAATCTGAGTGATACGACTCAATATACCATCCATTCATTTTATGCAGATAAGAAAGGCTCTCTCTGGGTAGGAACTGATAAAGGTCTGCATAGGTTTGATTTAGAGACAGCACATATTGATACCACCGTTGAATTTATTCCAGAAAAGTCAAACAAATACCGTTCAGAACAAAGGAAGCTATTGAAGTTCTGGAATTTCACGAGCACCGGTTATTCACCAGAAGCTAGCGGTTTGAATCAAAAAATCAATTCAATTTTGGGAGATGAGGACGGTATTATTTGGTTGGGAACCAATGGGGGACTGGTTGAATTTAATCCCCTATCGGGTATTTATGCTAATTACCTTTTTAATTTTAATCTTCCACTAAACCGTATTACCGCCATCAGTCAGGATGTTATTACAGGCTCTATTTGGCTTGCAACCATTGATGGACTTTATTCTTTCGACACAAAATTAAAAAAATTTACACATTATAATTCTACAGCAAATTGTGTTTATAGTGAGCGATCTGGGACATTTTGGATCGCGACAAATGCTGATATAAAAAAGCTTAACCGAACAAAACAACCATTTAGAAAATACACCATTGGTGAGGCAACCCATGTAACTTTAAATGGGAGAGATGGAGTAGTATGGGTTCTTTCATTTAAAGGGTGGTTGAAATTCGATACTAATAAAGACCAAATTGTTCCATATTCTTTTGGTGAAGATTTCTTGTGGTATGTGTGGCCTCCTATAGGCGGTTATATGTCGATTAGAGGAGAGAAAACAGGTTTGCGCGTTATTGATACACTTGGCAACGTTATATTTTCGTTAGATCCATCTTACTACGATTATATTAATTCCCTTTCGATCGGTTGTAACACCAAAGATGAATTTTGGCTTGGAAGTGAAAATGGTGATGTCGATCTATGGGATCATAAAACAAAGCGAATAGTTAAAGTTAAAAATTTTAAACGTCGAATAAGCTGGGTTTATAAAGATTCTTCCGGTTTACTATGGGTCCCTTGCTTTAAGGGTAATTTGTATTGTTATAATCGAGATGAAGATAAATATATAGAGTTTTTTTACGATCCAGGATCGCCGTTAAGCCTTAGTGGGAATATAGTTAATGAAATGTGTGAAGATTCAAAAGGAAGATTATGGTTTGGAACAAATAACGGCTTAAATAGGCTTGATCGTTCCACTAATACGTTCACTTACTTTGGCGAAAAAAATGGATTTCCAACTAACAGTATACATGGAATACTCGAAGATGATCACGGTTTTTTATGGATTCTTACGACCAAAGGCGTTACCAAATTTGATCCGGGTACAAATCAGTGCAAAAATTATGATGCTTCGTACGGTATAGAACCATCTGCAGATGCAGTTACTGGAACTGGCTGCAAAACTCGAAATGGTGAAATATTTTTTGCCGGAGCAAAAGGATTTACACGTTTTCATCCTGACAGTATAAAAGATAATCCCTTCATACCACCGATTGTTATAACTTCCTTTAAGAAGTTTGATAAACCTGCTGCACTCTCAAAAGAAATCCGGTTACCTTATGATGAAAACTTTCTTTCCTTTGAATTTGCAGCACTCAGCTATTTAAGCAATGAAAGAAATCAATATGCCTATAAAATGGAAGGATTGGATAAGGATTGGATTCAGTCCGGAACACGACGTTTCGCATCCTACCCAAATTTAGATCCTGGAGAATATGTATTCAGAGTTAAAGGTTCGAATAATGATGGGATTTGGAATAAAGCCGGTACATCAATAGCAATAATCATTTCTCCGCCATGGTGGAAAACAACATGGGCATACATTCTTTATTCGATTCTAATTCTAAGTATAATTTATACTACCTGGAAAATGCAGGTTAAAAGGATAAGAATAAGTCATGAATATGAAATGACAAAGTTCGAAGCAGAAAAACTGCATGAAATAGATGAAATAAAATCCAGATTTTTTGCAAATATTTCGCATGAATTCAGAACTCCCCTTACTTTAATACTCGGACCTGTTAAGCAGATTATTGAAATTATAAAAGATGAGAAGATCAAGAATGATCTAAAAGTTGTACACAAGAACGCAAACAGACTTCTCGGACTTGTAAATCAGCTTCTTGATATATCTAAGCTTGAATCTGGGAACATGAAACTGCAAACAAGTCCGGAAAATATTGTACAATTGTTGAAAGCACTTGTTCTGTCATTTACTTCCTATGCTGAGAGAAAAAGAATTACTCTAAAATTTAATTCGTCAGAAAATGAAATAATTGCATACATAGACAAAGATAAAATTGAAAAAATAATTACGAACGTATTGTCGAATGCTTTCAAGTTTACGCCAGCGGGAGGACGAATAGAAGTGATTTTAACTCGGTCGCTACCTTTGTCCGCAAGTCAAAGTCATTCCGTCCCGACTCCGTCGGGATCGGAATCTCCTGATGGAATCAAGAAACTGAAACAAGTTCAGCTTGACAATTACGTTGAAATTTCCGTCTGCGATACCGGTGTGGGCATTCCTAAAGAGAAGCTTCCAAAAATTTTCGATCGTTTCTACCAAGTAGATGGCAGCCACACAAGAGAGCAGGAAGGAACTGGAATCGGATTATCTTTAACAAAAGAACTTGTTGAAATACATAAAGGGAAAATAGAAGTTGAAAGTGAAGAAGGAAAAGGAACGACTGTTACGATAAGTATTCCATTGGGGAAAGAACATTTGAAACTGGAGGAAATTTTTGAGAGGGAAGTAGATAAAGATGAAGATTATGATAAAGAGAAAGATGAACTAGTTGTTGAAACTGAAAAGGAAATACAGAGTGATGAACATGAGAAAATTGATTTTAGAATATTTGAAAAAGTATCACTGCCTGTATTGTTAGTGGTTGAAGATAACTCAGATGTCAGAAATTATATCAAAGATAGTTTGACTAAAGAATTTAGAATTCTTGAAGCGGTTGATGGGGAAGACGGCTGGAACCAATGCCTTGAATCCGCCTCTGACGAACCAGATTTAATTGTAAGTGATGTTATGATGCCCAAAATGGATGGATTTCAACTTTGCAAAAAATTAAAAACAGATGAAAGAACAAGTCACATACCGGTAATTTTATTGACTGCCAAAGCTGCCAGTTCTGACAAAATAGAGGGATATGAAACGGGGGCCGACGATTATATAATGAAACCATTTGAACCGGATGAATTAAGAGCGCGAATAAAAAATCTTATTGAACAGAGAAAAAGAATTCATGAACATTTTAGACAGCACGGATTATTTGACATAGAAGAAAAAAATATCACGCCTGTCGATCAGAATTTCTTACAAAAAGTCTTTGAGTTAGTCAATCGACACATTTCCGATTCATCATTCACTGTTGAGGTTCTAACTGAAGATTTATCTCTAAGCCGTTCAGTTGTGCATAGGAAAATTCTTTCTTTACTTGGTGAAACTCCAGGAGAGTTAATAAGAAGAATAAGACTAACAAAAGCCGCGTATCTGATTGATCATCAATTTGGTAACTTATCAGAAATTGCGTTGGAAGTGGGTTTCAATAACCCAGCTTATTTCTCAGAATGCTTTAAAAAACAATTTGGACTATCACCATCACAGTACCAGCAAAAAAATACGGCTAATTGATATTATTGCCCATTTTACGCTCTTAGACAGAAAAGTGTAAGTAATTGACAGAAATCTGGTAGATAAACCTTTCCTCAAAACATACCTTAGCATTAGTAAAAAAATATCCTTCCTCAACTCGTTTGTATAAACTGATGTTCCTCCTGCTGCCTTCACTAATGAGTTTAGGAAGGTAATAAAACTAATCATTTAAAAATTTAAAGGAGGTTCTTATGAAAACGCTTAAACGCGTTCTCGTTCTGTTTTCTTTTGTGGGACTTATGCTGGTTGGTTGTTCGGACCAATCTCAATCACCGGTATCTCCGTCGGACCAAACTTCATTGCAAAAGAATTTTACCAGGGAATTCACTGGGACCAATACTCCAACTGCAGTGACTGATCCTGGGATTCGGAAATATCCCGATGGTAAAATTATGGTGTTAAAACACAAGGGCCCAACGTTGTTTGCAGCATCGTTCGGCGATGGTGGTTCTGATATTTTATCTGGTCCTGGTGAAATAGAGATAAATGGTAAAATAGATATGAAATACCCAGACCCGAGTACATGGAAAGGGGAATGGCGGGGAAAATTAGTACTGACACCAGCAGGAGTTCCTGGCGGACTATGGCAAATAACCTGGCATGGTCCTTCCACTTTCAGTCCGACAGCCTGGAATGGGGGACCAGGATGGATTTTGTCATTACAAATGGTAGGACATGGTGAAGGTGGGGATATCCATGGAATGCAATTTCGTGCTGAAACCATAGTCTATTGTGAGATAAATTTTCAAGGCTGGTATGGCGATTTCACCGGTTTAGTAAAATCTCATTGAGTAGTATTCATAATGGCGGTCATTCCTTAACTGGATGACTGCCACTATTATAACGCCTCCCTATGCATCTATCATGCTTCGACCCCGACAAGTCGGAGCAAGCTAAACCCAGTATGACAAAGAGAGGGAGAGAGAGCTTACCCCGAATTTATTTCGTGGTGAAACAAAGAATTAAAAACCTCCGAGGTTTCTCCGAATGAGCAGGCAAAGACCTCGGAGGTTTAAGATTTGAATAAAAAAAAGAGGTTTTATGAATCAGATAAAAGATACAGTAATCAATAACAATAATTTAACTCCGACAGAGTTTTATCTAAGTCAAAATTATCCTAATCCATTCAGCGAGAGGACAACAATAAAATTTTGTATTGCCTATAAAACTAAAGTTAAATTAGAAGTTTTTAACGCTGAAGGAGAGATGATAAAAGTACTTGTGGATGAAGAAAAAGAACCAGGTACTTATGAAGCTGAATTTTATCCAGCATCCAGTATCCAGCATCCTGTATCCGGAACATATTTTTATCAACTTCACGCCGGTGATTTTTTAGAAAGAATGAAAATGATAGTGACCCATTAATTAAGTATTAAAGGAGGTAAAAAATGAAAATATTTCATTGCATATTTATTACTGCCCTATTTGTTCTTCTAATTCAGTCAGGGTTTGCTCAAACCAACATTTCAGCTGGTGACGTAAGCGGAACATGGACAAAAGCCAACGCTCTTTATTTAATCGATGGTGAAATAACCATTCCAACCGACTCAACTCTAATGATTGAACCAGGAGTAGAAGTTAATTTCCAAGGGCATTACAAATTCAACGTTCAGGGCAGGTTGCTGGCAATTGGAACTAAACAAGATACAATACGTTTCACCGCCGAAAATAAAGTCAATGGTTGGCATGGAATAAGGTTTAATAATACAGAAAATACCAATGACACTTCAAAAATTGTCTATTGCTCGATGAAGTATGGGAAAGCAAACACAGGAATCGTCTTTGACAGATGTGGTGGTGCAATCATGATTAAGGAATTCGACAAGGTTTTCATATTCAGTTGTCTGTTTGACTCCAATTCACAACAGGGCGGTCCGGGACTGACTCCTCCTGAAGCAGGTCCAGCCATTTATATATACAATGCATCACCAATTATAACAAATAGTACATTTACGAACCATACAGGTTCCAAAGGCAGTGCAGTTGGTTGCATTTCCAGTCCGAAAGCAATTATATCGAACAATAAATTTACAAAAAATACTGGAGCTTTGGTTGGGGCCGTCGTCACTTTTGGTATTGGTAGTCCAATTATATCGGGTAATTTTATCTTTAACAATTCCGCTGGTTCGGCTGGAGGCGGTATTTCTATCGAAATGGGTGCAAGTCCAAGGATAGAAAACAATATTATCGTTAATAATAAGGTCTCCGGTGCCGGAGGAATATTCTGCTGGACAAATACAAAAGCAATTATTATGAACAATACTATTGCAAATAATATTGCGAGTAATGCTGGAGGTGGCATTTCGTGTAATACAAATTCCAGTCCAATTCTTATAAACAATATTATATATGGAAATTCCGCTCCTACAGGAAGCCAAGTAAGTATTGTTGATGCTGCCTCAGATCCAATATTTTTATATAATGATATTGAAGTTGGAAAGAATGGCTTTGGAGGTAATGGTGCTGGAAGTAATTACACCGGTATTTATGAAAATAATATTGATCATGATCCTTCATTCAAAAATGTAGTCTCAAATGATTATAGTCTTTCAGATTCATCAATTTGTATTGGCGCCGGTATTGATTCCATAGAAATCTCCGGGGTTTGGTATAAAGCTCCGTCGTATTGCTTTAATGGAATTCTCCGACCGAGTCCAAATGGTACAATGCCTGATATTGGAGCTTATGAAAATCTATCAGGTATAAGTCTCTATGTATTTGTAAGACAATCGTCAATTGATAAAAGATATGCAAGGGTAAATATTGATTCAGTTTTATTTAGAACAAGGTTTTTAAATCCTTCAAACCTTCAGTTTAAATCCTATCTCATTCATACAAATTCAGATAGTACTCAAATTGATTCGCTTACCCTTTATGATGATGGAATACACAGTGATTCATCAGCAAATGATGGTCTTTATGCGGTACAGATTCATCCAAGACTGAGTGAGGATTTTTATTCCTTAAGTGTGAGTACAATTGATAATCAATCACAGAATTATATTCTTTCAAAAGATAAATTGAGATTTACAACCGCTGGCCCAGTAATTCTTGACAGTATACCGTTTGGAGCGGTGCCGGGTTTTAAGTTTGGTTTTAAACCTTACCTGAAAAATATGGGCACAGTTAAAACAATAAATAATATAAAATTAAAACTAAGCAGCAATGATGCTTGGATTACCAGTATTACTCCTATTGATAAAAATTACCCTAATATTCAGCCGGGACAAACTGTCGGAGGAGCTCAAATTTTTACTGTCGCTTACGATACTGCAAGTTTTCCTGGTCACTTTAATTTTAGGTTTGAAGTTTCAAGTGATGATTACATTTACTGGGTAGTTGATACAACAATAATTGTGAAACCGACTGAAGTTGAGAATGATTTGGTGACTCCATCAGTTTTTAAGCTTGATCAGAATTACCCCAATCCGTTCAATCCAACAACAAAAATTTCTTACGCTATTCCCCTGTTGGGAGGGGCGACTCGTCTCGGCGAAGGCCAAGCCGAAGCCGGAGGGGCTGGGTTGGTAACATTAAAAGTTTTTGATGTACTTGGAAACGAAGTCGCAACATTAGTTGAGGAATTTAGACCAGCAGGAAGTTATGAAGTTGAGTTCTCCGCCGAAAGCGGATCCGCCTCTGGCGGAAATGCTTATAGCCTAGCTAGCGGAATTTACTTCTATCAACTTAAAGTAGGTGAATTTATATCAACAAAGAAAATGGTTTTAATTCGTTAAATAAATACTAAAGGAGGTAAATAAAATGCGAAAATTATATTTTTTAGTTTTTA
>Ga0214473_10010008_pt1 | contig 11180 bp, 7 predicted proteins | sample RVTome_7_FD_203509 | JGI IMG/M metagenome (GOLD analysis project Ga0214473, IMG submission 203509) | Soil microbial communities from uranium-contaminated site in the Upper Colorado River Basin, Wyoming, United States - RVT98D197 | ecosystem: Environmental > Terrestrial > Soil > Contaminated >...
GACAGAAGTCAGAAGTCAGAAGACCCCACCGGGCCACTCCACCGGGTATTCAGTAGTCAGAATTCAGTAGTCAGAAGGCCGCTCCACCCGGCCACCGCATCGGAAGACAGAAGTCAGAAGTCAGAAGACCCCACCGGGCCACTCCACCGGGTATTCAGTAGTCAGAATTCAGTAGTCAGAAGGCCGCTCCACCCGGCCACCGCATCGGAAGACAGAAGTCAGAAGTCAGAAGACCCCACCGGGCCACTCCACCGGGTATTCAGTAGTCAGAATTCAGTAGTCAGAAGGCCGCTCCACCCGGCCACCGCATCGGAAGACAGAAGTCAGAAGTCAGAAGTTAGAAGTCAGAAGACAGAAGCTACCCCCTCCCCCTATTCAGCCCAAACATTCTCTGCATCAGTCCCTAAGTGACTAAGTCCATTGCATTTTTTACTTTGTCACTCTGTCGCTCTGTTGCTGTCTTTCACTTTGTGCCTATGTGCCTATGCGCCTATGTGCCTTTTTCCCTTCCTACTGCCAGATAATCAGACCCAGCTCGTGGGGATTCACCATATCCTCGTTGCGGGGCAGCACCCTGAGGGTATAGCCGTGGCGGCCGCTGCGCTCGCAGGGCACGGTGCCAGTGAAAGTGATCCCGCCGCTGCCGCCCGCGCTGTCGGTCGGCTTGAGCGCCACGGTACGCGGCTCCACGATCCGGCGCTTCTGGTCCAGGGGGCCGTAGTAGACTTCCACGGCCACGTCGTCCGGAGTGAGGGAGCCGAGCTTGACGACCGCGGTCACTTCCAGTTGTGTGCCCACTACATAATCGCGGGTGGTGTCGGCCTTGGCGTCCACGATCGAGACCGTCTGCCAGGCCCGGCTCACTTTCTGCCGCCACTTGGCCATTTTCTTGGCCCGCTGATAGCCATCCTTCTTGAGGTTCGAGCAGCGTTCGGCCGCCTCGAGGTAGAAGCGTTCGACATATTCCTGCACCATGCGGTTGGTGTTGTAAACCGGAGCCAGCTTGGAGATGGAGAGTTTCATCTTGTCGATCCAGCGGCGGGGCAGGCCGTCCGAACCGCGGTGGTAGAAAAGCGGGATGACGTCGTTTTCGAACTGGTTGTAGAGGGCGTTGGCTTCCACCTGGTCCTGCCGCTCGTAGTCGTCGTATTCCTCGCCTTTGCCGATTGCCCAGCCGGTGTTCGGGTCGATCTCATACGCCTCGACCCACCAGCCGTCCAGGACGCTGAGGTTGAGGCCGCCGTTGGGCACAACTTTCATGCCGCTCGTGCCGCTGGCCTCCATGGGCCGCCGCGGGTTGTTCAGCCAGACATCGACTCCCTGCACCATGTAGCGCGATACGATAATGTCGTAGTTCTCCAGGAAGACCATGTGCCGGCGCACTTCGGGGTCGCGCGAGAAATGGATGATCTGCCGGATCAGGGCCTTGCCTTCTTCGTCGCGCGGATGGGCCTTGCCGGCCAGGACGAACTGGACCGGCCGGTCGGGGTTGGTCAGCATTTTTTTCAGGCGCACCGGATCGCGCAGGATCAGGTTGGCCCGCTTGTAGGTGGCGAACCGTCTGGCGAAGCCGATAGTGAGGGCGTTGGGATCGAGCACCTCCTCGGCCATGTCGATCTCCTGGGTGCTCGCCCCGCGGTCGGTGAGCTGGCTCCTGAGACGGCGGCGGGCGAAGGATACCAGCCGCTCGCGCCGCAGCTCGTGGCTACGCCAAAGCGCCTCGTCCGGCAGCTCCGCAACCCGCTCCCAGGATTCCGGGTCCGTCGGGTCATCGCGCCAGCGGTGGCCCAGGTAGCGGTCGAACAGTTCGCCGAATTCCCGGCTGATCCAGGACGGAACGTGGATCCCGTTGGTGACGTGGGTGATCGGAATGTCGTCCTCGGGCACCTGAGGCCAGCCGGCCTGCCACATCCTGCGGCTCACTGCGCCGTGCAGTCGGCTGACACCGTTGTAGTAGGCCGACAGCCGGAAGGCGAGGAAACTCATGTTGAACGGCTCGAGGTCGTTGTCGGGATTGCGGCGGCCGAGGGCGAGGAAACCCTTGCGGTCGATACCGAGCTTGGCATAAAGATGCGAGAAATAGCGGTCCACCAGGTTCGGCTCGAAGATGTCGATCCCGGCCGGCACCGGGGTATGAGTGGTGAAGATTCCGCCGGCGCGCACCGCCACCAGCGCCTCGTCGAAACCGAGCTTGTCCTCCTCGATCATCCGCTGGATGCGCCCGATTCCGCTGAACGCCGCGTGCCCCTCGTTCATGTGGATCGCACACGGCTCAATCCCCATCGCCGCCAGGGCCCTTATCCCGCCGATACCGATCAGGATTTCCTGCTGGATGCGCATTTCCTTGTCGCCGCCGTAAAGCTGGTAGGTGATCGCCCGGTCGTTGGGACTGTTCTCCGGTACGTTGGTATCGAGCAGGTAGAGGTTGACCCGGCCGACCTTGATGTGCCAGATACGGGCGAACACCTGGCGGCCGGGGAATTCGACCGCGATTTCGAGCGTGCCGTTGTCCTTGTTCAGCTGCAGGTGCATCGGCATCTTGAACGGGTCATTGTCGAAATAGGACTCCTGCTGGTAGCCGTCCACGTTCAGGTACTGGCGGAAATAGCCGTGCTGGTACATCAGTCCCACGCCCACCAGGGGGATGCCCAGGTCGCTGGCGCTCTTGACGTGGTCGCCCGCCAGGATGCCCAGGCCGCCCGAATAAGTGGGGATGCACTCGGTGACCCCGAATTCGGCGCTGAAATAGGCTACGGTAAACTTGTCGCCCAGGTCCGGATATTTCTTGGCGAACCAGGTTTTCTTGTCCGACAGGTAGTTTTGCAGGAGGCTGTTCATCTGGTCCAGGTGGGAAACGAAGCCGTCGTCCTCGGCCATTTCCTCCAGGCGTTTCTGGCTGATCGTTTGCAGCATCAGCACGGGATTGTGGCGCGTGGATTCCCAGAGGTCCGCATCGAGCCGGCGGAAAAGCTCGATTATGTCCTGGTTCCAGGTCCAGTAGACGTTTTCAGTCAGCGGCTTGAGGCCGGCCAGCTTTTCCGGCAGGGTGGGCACTACTGAATATTCAGTGACGTTTTTCATGGTGGCTTACCCTGGAGTTGGAATTCCTTTAGCGCACGGACGGCCCGAGGACGAATCTTTCTGACACCGCCCCTGCTATAGTTACATTCTTTCAACCAAGTTCAGTCTTCCGGCTGTTGCCGGCCGGCTGTTTTTGCCCGGTATGTTGGAGCCAATGCTCAGTATCGTGCGGCCGACCGCTACCGATTGCCGGTGCGTGAGTTTTCCATTTTGGAAAACAGGCTGAAATTTAAGTGACGACCGGCGGCAAGGCAACAGCGACCGCAGGGCCCTGCCGGCGGGTCGAAAACCGCGACCCTTGTCCGCCGCCGCGCCGTCCGGATATATTGAAGTCCCCTTTCGCATCCCCGGACAGCGGCGCGTTAATAAGCCCGCCGGATAATAACCTCGAAATTACAATCTAACCACGGGAGAGAGAAAATGAAACCGCTTCGCGTTGGACTGGTCGGGCTGAATTTCGGCAGGAAGCTGGTGACCAGCGGCATCTCCGGCGGCAGCCTGGAGCTGGTGGCCTGTTACAGCCGCACGCCGGCCTCGCGGGAGAAGTTCGCCCGGGAATTCGGCTGCGAAGCCAGTGACTCGCTCCGCCGGCTGGTCGAACGGGACGACATCGAGGCGCTTCTCATCACCTCGCCCAACCACGACCACCTTGAGCACGCTTGGCTGGCCGCCTCCAATGGCAAGCACGTCTTCGTCGACAAGCCGATCGCCAACAGTATCGCCGAGGCGCAGGAGATGATCAAATTCTGCGCTGAAAAGGGGGTCAAGCTCTGTGTGGGGCACAACAGCCGCTATTACGGCTGCTTCAGCACGATCCGCCGGCTGATCGAAGAGGGCCGGATCGGCCGGCCGCTCGCGGTGGAATGCCATTTCGGCGCCAGTAACGCATTCGGCATTCAGCCGGGGGACTGGCGCCGCAGTGAGCTGACCTGCCCCGGCCTGGCGCTGATCCAGATGGGCATCCACCTGATAGACACCATGCGCACGATCCTGGGAGAGGTAGTCAGCGTGTCGGCCCATTTCGAGAACCTGATGGTCGAAATGCCGAACCCGGACCTCAGCGCCCTGATCCTGCAGTTCGATTCGGGAGCCACCGGGGTGATGGTCAACAGCTACATCCACAACGATTGCTACTCGATCTGGCATGGCAGCCAGGGCGTGCTGCGCTACATGTACTGGCCGGATGAGGGGCGGATCGAGCGGCTCGACGCGCTGGGCCACGTGGAGGAGGCCGACCACTGGATCGAGTTCGAGCAGGTGGACAGCCTGGCTTACGAGCTGAAAGATTTCCAGACCGCGGTACGGGAAAACCGACCGCCGACAGTCGACGGCGAGGAGGGGCTGAAAAGTCTGCTCCCGGTAGTGGCGGCGGCCGAAAGCGCTCGTCACGGTGTCAGGGTACAGATCGAAGAGATTTTGTAGGCTGCGGACCGGCGGTTCCGGAGACGACCGGAGAAAGGCAGGCGCATTATTTCACGGTCACTTTCTGGTTTTTGCGTCCGGATCGTGACTCGGTGTCGGCACCGCGGGAAAGGAAAATGCCCAGCAGCCGGACGAACACCCGGAAAATCAAGGTAAAAAACCAGATCACGGGTTCGAACAGCCTGCCCGGATTGAACGAGGCTCCTGCGGCGAGATTCTGTTTTTCGATTCTCAGCTGCCGGTAGAGGCGCTGGAGGTCGTTCTCGATCTCCGGATTGGCCTTTTCCAGCTCGTCCAGATATTTGGAGGCGTCCTCGACGATCTGGGGATAGTTTTCCGAATTGATCCGGTGCATGGCGCAGAATTTAATCACCCGGTTGAGCACCTGCGGGACCGGGTTGTTCGCCAGTTCGTCGAGCAGCTTGCGGAAAGCTTCCAGCTTGAGATCGTCGGTCAGCTCTTCCCGCATGTGAAGTTTTTCGGCCATTTCGATTGCCAGGACGAAGAAACCCTGCTCTTTCAGAGTGCCGATATGTTCCTTGAACAGGTAGCCGAACGGAACGATGCCCTCCAGGCTGCTCGCCAGCACGCGCACCTCGTCGAACCTCGTCTTGCCCAGCATGTTCCTCATCAGCTCGTTGAGCCCATCGCGGATCTCCTGGCTGTTCATGTAGCTTTCGAACACCTGTGGGTTTTCCGAGGCGTAGCGCATGATCGCCGGGTTTTTCTTGAATCGCTCCATGAATTCCACCAGATCGGCCGTGTTGTCGAGATCGGTTTTTCCAATCAATTCCTTGAAGTACATGGTGGCGGTGCTGGTCATGCTGCCGTCGGTAATCAGCAGTTGTTCCGGCAGATAGGTGGTGAGCAGGCTGGCCAGTTTGTAGGCCTTGCTGGCGGAGAAGGAGCCGGCGACCTGCTCGAGCTTTTCGGATTCGATGGTGTAAGCCTCGAACAGGGCCCGGCCGATCCGCTGCGCCACTTCCTCATCGGAAATGAGCGGAAATTCCCTGACCTGGCCGTTCTGGGGGGAAAGGCTCACTTTCAGCCGCCGGGTTTCCTCCAGACGGGCGAAAATCTTTTCGATGTCGTTGTAATTTTCTTTTTTCAGGAAGTGCAGGATTGTCTCCTCCAGCTTCTTGCGTTCGGAATGGAGGCTGGAGGCGGCGATCAACCCGGCATAGAGGTAATTGCCGGCGGCGATCATGCGGTTTTTAGAGTCGTTGGTCTCGCGCGTAAACTCCTCGAAGTATTCCGGGTAGAGGAATTCGAGCTGGGTGAGATGCTGGTAATTAATGATTTCCTGAAAGCGGGGGAAGTTGGATTCCGCGCAGTGAAGGAATTCCTCGAACTTGTCCCGGACCGCCCGGTAAAGCCGAGGCAGCATGTCTTTCTGGGACAGGTAGCCCGCAATCAGCGCCTTGACCTTGGCCGCCTCCACTATCGATCCGCGCGAGATAAGCAGGTTGTGGTTGGCAATTAAGCCTTCGAGCTCGCCTTTAACCGCCATTTTTCTTTCCGGGCACTCAGATAATCAACATGTAGAATTTGGCTGCCGGCAACGCGTTTACTTCATCAGTCAAGCCCCGGGTCGGACAGCCGGGGCATGTTACCTCCGTTACTATAATTGCGTCAACCGGTGCAAAAAAATCAAGAGGCTGGCAACGATTTTCAATCCTGACTTAATATCGACTCTCGAAAGTTCGCAATTTAATTTTAGTGTCCGCCATTTCACCGTTCGAGCGGATTCCATTCCCACTTGCGACCGTCTGCCGGCGAGAATAAATTACCAGCCGATTCCTGTCATCAGGACGTACCGCCGATGAAAATTCTCTACGTTTCAGACATCCACGGCAGAACCGGGGCCTACGAGGTGGCTCTGGAACGGGCAATCGGGGCCGGGGTCGAGGCGATAGTTAACGGTGGAGATGTATACCCGCTGGGCCGGGATTTGTTCGCCGTCCAGCGGGAATTCCTCGAAGGCTTCTTCCCGGACTACCTCGAACGCTGCCGCCGGCGCGGCATCGCCTACCTCGCCACTCTCGGCAACATGGACCTGCGAGGCCACGACGCCGCCTTCCGCAGGCTGATCGCCGGCTCCCCGGGCGCTCACTGCCTGCTGGAGCAGGCTGCGGAGGTCGGCGGCTACACCTTCATCGGCTCGGCCATGACCACCGACGGCCCATTTGCGCTCAAGGACCGCTGCCTCCGGGACCTGCCTGAATCTCCCGCCGCCTTTTCGGGGAACCGGACGCTGGTTTCGGACGAGAGCGGCATCCACGAAGTTTTCGACTGGGGCAGCCGGTTGGCTGGGATGCCGAGTCTCTCGGAACACCTGCGCTCTCTCCCCCCGCCGGAAAATCCACGCCGGACCGTTTACGTGCTTCATCAGCCGCCAGATGGCGCCGGCCAGGGGATCATCTCCTCCGGGGCCGATGTCGGTTCGAAGGCGGTGGCCCGTTTTCTGGAAGAAAAGCGGGCCTTTCTTTCGCTGCACGGCCACATCCACGAATCGCCGTTCTGCGGGGGCCGGTGGCGGGCCGAAATCGGCGGCACCACCTGCGTGCAGCCGGGACAGCTTTCCGGCTCCCAGTGTGTCACCGTGGTGATCGACCTGGAGAGCCTGCAAATGGAGCGGGCTTTCTGAGCCCCCTCATTCCACCTGCGCGATCTCGTGGCTGTATTCGATTTCGACGTTGTTCCGCAGGGTGGCCGACACCGAGCAGTATTTCGCCTGGCTGAGCTCGATGGCCCGCGCCAGCTTGTCTTCCGGAATGTCTTTTCCCGCGGCGTAATAAATGACCCTGATCTTTTTCCACCAGCGCGGATGATCCTCAGCCGCCTCCGCCTCGATCCGCACCTCGAATTCCTGCAGCCTGACTTTCATTTTTTCCAGGATCGAAACCACGTCGATCCCGGTGCAGCCGGCCAGTCCTGCCAGGACCAGCTCACCGGGGTGGATGGCGCTGTCCGCGGCTCCCGCCTTGGCCGATCCATCCAGCACGATTGCATGGTTGGAGGGAGCCGTCGCCACGAACTGGAGGCCTTCCACCCATCTCGCCTTCGCCTTGGTCATAGCTTACTCCTCGTTGAAATATCCGCAGAAAATTAAGTTTAAACGTGGCTTTCAAGCAATCCGGGAAGCTCATACGGTTCAGAAGCCGAGGTCCAGGCCGAAACCGTAGGGGAAGCTGGAATCGAGCGTGACCGGCAGCTTGCCCTTGACCGGCATCACCAGCTCGCCGAAAATCTCGCGCACCAGGGCGGTCTGGCTGGCCGGGCAATCGCTGTAGAGGCAGATGTAGCAGTCTACGTCAGGGAAAAGGCGGATCGTGCGGGGATCGCCGAAACTGGCCATGATCAGGGGCTTGTCGCGGCCGATCAGGCGCTGGATGAATTCGATCTGGGTAGTGGTGAAACCGTGGGGCGTAAACTCCGGCGGCAGGTTGGTGAACATCGAACAGAGGATGACGTTGGCCAGCTCGCTATCCCCCCAGACTTCCTCAAGGGTGGAGGCCAGCACGTTGCCGTCGATCCGGCGGTTGATCACCCGGTCGAAGTTTTTGCGCAGGGCTTCCTCCAGGGGCCGGTCGATGTAGATGCCGCTGCGGGCAATGACCGAAATGTTGAGCAGGGTCCGGTGGGAGGCCGGATCCAGCGGCAGGATTTTTTTTCTGTCGCGCAACAGCGTAATCGAATCCTCGGCCACCCGCTCGGACACCTCCAGATGGGCTTGGCTGGCTACACGCCGGTCGATATCTTCCGGCCGGATCGTTTTCCCGTTTTTTTTCTTCAGCCGCTGCTTGAACGACAGGATCCGGTCGGCAGCACTGTCGATCCGCGAGATCGGGATCCTCTCCCGCACCACCGCTTCCTGGACCAGTTTCATCACTCTTTCCGGGTCCGGCACCCCGGCCAGGATGTCGATCCCGGCATTAATCGCCTCGATGAGCGTTTCATCTTCCAGCAGCCTGGGCCGGCCGGGGACCGACAAGTCGGGGCTGATCGCCACTCCCTCGAATCCCATCACCTCCCGCAGGAAGTCCTCGAGCAGATGGCGGTTGGTGAAGGTGAGCATGGTTTTGCCGGTCAAGAGGTCCGGCATCTCCCGCCAGTCGATCATCGTGGCCGTCAGGTGCGCCTGGAAGAGCATCTCGTAAATCGACAGCTCGGTGTCCACCAGGAGCTTACGCATGTAGTACAGCCAGCGCGAGCCGCTGATTTCCCCGCTGTGGACTGCCGCCGTGCCGGGGAAATGGCGCGGCACGGCCAGTCCGCCGCCGTCGTGCACTCCTTTGACGAAGGCGATCGCCAGGCGAGTCACCAGGTGCAGCCGCTCGCCGAAGCTGCGTACCGGAGGGATTCCTTCCGGCAGACCGGAGCCGCTCCGGCTGCAGGTCGGGCCGAAAATGATGTTGATCCCAAGGGGGCCGGCCTCCTGGGCGATTATCTTGCCCGCCAGATAGCTGTACTCTCCGCTCCGGGTAGCGCCGAAAGCCATGTTGGACGGGAAGCAGGTGCCCTCGTTGAGCAGCCGGCCGAGACCGTTTTCGGCATCGGCGGCCACTGCCAGGGGCAACGTGGACTTCTGCTGGAGCTGGTTGATCAGCGTGGCAGTCTCGTACAGGTCTCCCGCGCGCAGGACCACCCCCCCGATCAGTCCTTTTTCGAGCAGCCGGCGCGGACCGGCGAAATCCGAACCCTCGAACCAGCTGTGACTTCCTCGGATCGGGCACCAGATCATCTGCCCGATCTTCTCTTCCAGAGTAAGGTTGGTCGATCCTTCACCTTTGCGTCCGGCCATGGAAAAGTCTCTCCTGGTGGTCAGCAGCGAGTAACCGTCTGGAACGGCTGTGCGGCATCGACGGTGAAGATGGGATGGATGCAGGATTCAGATTTCAAGGATAATAATAAACTCGAATCTTTAGCACAATAAATGTTTTTCGCACTGAGGCGGGGTAATGCCAGCGGCGTGCCCCCCGGACGAGGTTTCAGCTGGTTTCGCTTGGCGTGCAGGAAAGGGGCAAATTTCCGGCCTCGACTCGCTCCCGGAATTCTTTTCGTCCCCACTTGACAAACAGAAATGCTTGTCTTAGAGTTTGCAGCATAGAGCATTTCGGCCACCGGGCCGGTAAAGTATTGACTCTTCAACGATCCCAGCCCCAGCAGAGGAATTTTACTCATGAAAATCCCCAAGGATCTGCACTACACCAAGGAACACGAATGGGTCAGCCTGGATGATGGAGTCGCCACTATCGGCATCACGGATTACGCCCAGAGTGAGCTTGGCGATATCGTGTACGTGGAACTTCCGGAGGTCGGCGAGGTAGTGGAGGCGCTGGAGAGCTTCGGCACGATCGAGGCGGTGAAAACGGTGAGCGAGCTGTTCAGCCCGGTTTCCGGTACGGTCGAGGAGATTAACGAGGCCCTGGAGGACAAGCCGGATCTGATCAACCAGGACCCCTACGGCGATGGCTGGATGATCCGGGTGAAAGTGACCGAAATGCCCGAGGAAGAGCTGCTCTCCGCCGCCGACTACAAAGACATGATTACCTGAACCGCGAATCCCCCTGGATGAGATATACCCCGCACACAGAGGACGACGTCCGGCGGATGCTCGAGGTGATCGGCATCGGCTCGGTCGACGATCTTTTCCGGTCCATTCCCCCTGACGTACAGCGGGAGAGTAGAATCGATCTGCCGCCGCCCCTGAGCGAAATGGAGGCCGCCGAGCTGGCCGGCCGGGTCGCCTCGGCGAACTACGACCCGGCCACCACTGTCAGTTTCCTGGGGGGCGGGGCTTACGACCACTACATCCCGGCCGCGGTGGACCAGCTTATCAGCCGCTCCGAATTCTACACCTGCTACACTCCCTACCAGGCGGAGGTGAGCCAGGGTACCCTGCAGGCGATCTACGAGTACCAGAGCCTGATCTCCCGTCTCACCGCCATGGACATCGCCAACGCCAGCGGCTACGACGGCGCCTCCGTGACCGCGGATGCCGCCCTGATGTGCACCGCCCTGACCAAAGGCGGCGGTCCCATCCTGGTGTCGGATTCGGTCAACCCGGCCTACCGCCGGGTGGTCGAAACCTGCAATTTCGGCGGCGAACACGCCGTGGAGCATGTCCCGACGGCCGAGGGCGCCACCGACCCGGCCGCTCTGGCCCGCTCCCTCGACCGGAAGACCGCCTGCGTGATCGTGCAGAACCCGAACTTTTTCGGGATCGTGGAAAACGTGGCCGAAATCGCCCGCATCGCCCACGAAAAGGGGGCGCTGACGGCAGTGGCCGGTGACCCGTTGTCTCTTGCGATTATCACCCCGCCTGGGGAAGCCGATGCCGACGTGGCAGTGGGGGAGGGCCAGCCGTTCGGGGTGCCGCTGAGCTATGGCGGGCCTTACCTGGGCTACTTCGCCACCCGCGACAGTTTCAAGCGCCAGCTTCCGGGCCGGCTGGTGGGCAAGACCGAGGATTCCCAGGGCCGGGAGGGATACGTGCTCACCCTGCAGACCCGCGAACAGCACATCCGCCGCGAAAAGGCCACCAGCAACATCTGCACCAACCAGTCGCTCCTGGCGCTTTCGGCCACGATCTACCTGTCGCTCTTGGGAAAGAAAGGCCTGCGCCGGGTGGCGGAAATCTGCCTGCAGAAAGCCCACTACCTGGCCGGACGGAT
>Ga0214473_10010009_pt1 | contig 11179 bp, 8 predicted proteins | sample RVTome_7_FD_203509 | JGI IMG/M metagenome (GOLD analysis project Ga0214473, IMG submission 203509) | Soil microbial communities from uranium-contaminated site in the Upper Colorado River Basin, Wyoming, United States - RVT98D197 | ecosystem: Environmental > Terrestrial > Soil > Contaminated >...
TGTTAGATGCATATCAAGAGTTGTGGCGAGTAAAGGCCGTGCGAAGTCCGCAGTCGAGGATGGGCGGTTAGAAACAAATGTTTTTCCTACGAAAGAAGAAAAAGACAGCTATCGGGTTGGACATTGGTTACTCGTCAGTCAAGGGCATCGAGTTGTCCGACGTGGGCGGTTCGTTGGTCGCCGACCGGTTTGCGTGCGTTCCGATCGAGCAGCCGGGGGATTCCTCGAAACGCGGGGAATCGGTGGTCAAGGCCATTCGGGAAGTGCACGCGCAGGGGAGGTTCTCCACCAAACGAGTCGTTGCCGCGGTGAACGGAGAATCGGTCATCGTCCGCGTTCTCCGCCTCCCGTACTTCGAGGAGAAAGAGAGGGGACAGCTCGATTTCGCGGTCAGGACGGAAGCGCGGGATTTCATTCCCTTTGACATGGAGGACGTGGCGTTCGACTACCAACGGCTCGGGGCGGTGGAAGAAGGTCACGAGGGCAGGGCGCTTGAGGTCTTGATTGTGGCGGCCCAGAGGGACTTAGTGCGGTGGCATACCGAGGTTCTGAAGGCGGCCGGGATGGAGCCGAGAGTGGTGGACGTCGGCTCGTTCGCCTTGGTCAACGCCGTGCGCTACGGAGCCGACTTCATTCCCGAAACACCGGTCGCTCTGGTGGACGTCGGCGCCGCTCTGACGAATATCGCCATCATGAAAGGGGAGACGACCCGCTTCACGCGGGACCTGAGCACGGCGGGGGCCACTGTGACCCGGGCCATCATGGCGGAGCTCGGCATCGACGAGAAGTCGGCGGAATCGGCCAAGATCCAGCACGGCATCTCCCTGGAAGAGGATGAGACCGGCGGGGAAGAGATACTGACGATTTCGCAAACCAATCTTCCGGAAACCTTCGGGGGGGGCCGGTTGGGAGAATCCGCCGACGCCGACGAAGGAAAACAGCTCGACCAGAAGGTTCACGCAATCTGCGAGCAATACCTGGGAGAAATTGCCAGCGAGATCAAACGCTGTCTTCTTTTCTACGAAAACCAGCTGGATGGCGAGCCGGTGGAGAAGGTTTTTCTCACCGGTGGCACGGTCCAGATGCGGAACGCGGATCGTTATGTTGAGAACCTTCTGGACACGACAACCGAGATTCTCGATCCGTTCACCAAGATTTCCGGTGCGGTTCAGTCGCTCGATCCGCTGACGCGCGGAGCCACGTATGCCACCTGTTTGGGCCTTGCCCTCAGGAGCGTGATTGGCGAGGGAGTCACATGATCCAAATCAACCTGCTCGAGGAGGAAAAACGGCGAGCGAAAGTCCGCCCCAAGATCGACCCGACGAAGCCGCTTGTCTACATGGGGCTGATCCTTGTCGTCGGCGCGGTGCTCCTGGTGGACGTGAACATGTACGCCAAGGTCAGCGCGCTGCGAAGGGAGAGGCGGCGCCACGAAGACTCGCGGAAGCAGGTGTCCCATCTTCACGATCTGCAAAGGGCCCAAGAGCTCGAAAAACGACAGGAAACGCTCAATAAGAAACAGGTCATCATCGACGACCTGATCCGGCATCGAATCGACTGGTCGAGGAAGTTGGGAGCCCTGCGCGACCAGCTGCCCGAGGACATCTGGATCGAGAGGATTTCCCTCAAGAACCCCACGAATCCCAGGATCACTTACCAGACCCTCACGATCGATGCGGCCACCATGCGGCGGGAGCACGGTCTTTTCCAGATCGCCAAGACGATGGAAAGCCTGGGAGAGTCCGAGCATTTCATGGCCGGATTCGACGGCGATTTGTCGGACGTCCAGGGACGAGACGAGATCTGGGAAAAAGGGTCCGACGAGGGTGCCGGAGCCCAGCGGATTTGGCGATTCACGATCCAGGCGAAGCGTCCCTTGCCGGCTTCGGAACTACCCAGGAAGAAGTAGCAGAAAGGACACACGATGCCTCTCTCTCAGGAGGACAAGGATCAGATTCGAAACGCGATTCTCCTCGCTGCCGTGGGAATCGGCGCCGTGATCATGGCGCCGCTCGGCGAGCAAGGGATCGGGATCAAGTATCTCAACGCCGCCGTCAAACGGGAACAGAAACTCCTGGACAAGGAGAAGAGCGAGTACGAACAGGAATGCGCCAAAATCGAGCGCATACCGGCTCTGGAACAAGCTCTCCGGGAGAGGGAACCCGAGATTCAGAAATACGAGGCCCGACTTCCGAAATCGCAGCAGGTTCCGGAGCTGTTTCGGGACATCGACCGTTTCAAACAGTTGTCCGACCTGGATATCACCGTTCAGACACGTCTGGAGCCGGTCGATAAGGAGGACTACTGGGAACTGCCGATACGAGTGGAAGCCCGCGGGGACTACGATTCGATCGCGACCTTTGTCAACTACCTGGAACGCAACCAACGTTTCGCTCAGATCAAGGAGCTGGAAATCACCGAAATTCCGGGTGAGAACCCGGACGAAGAAGGAACGCCCGAAGACCTGACCATCCATGACGCGGAGATGGTGGTCTCGACTTTCATATTTGTGGACCAGGTCCCCAAAGAGGAAAAGAAGGAACAACAGGAAAAGGAGACTGGGAAATCCTAGTTCCGAGGGCCTCTAACCGGCCCGCGGTGGAGTCGCACGGGAACGAAGCCGAGAGAGCGGGCGGATGAGTTTTTTTCGAGGGAATCGAGGATGACGGATGTTGGCGGGGTCGACATGAGAACGCTTTTTCCCCCAAGAGGAGCCGCACTTATGAGGGTTGCGGGTCAGGCATTAGCGCTGGCGATATGGATGGGAGGCTTCATTCCGTTGGCCCCCGATTCGCCTGCCTGGGGCGCCACTCCGGGAGTGTCGGGCACACCCGTGCCCGAGGCCAGTTCCATTGAGGCCATGCAGCGGGAGAGAGAGGAGATTTACCAAGGCTACGCCCGCCTTTTTGTGCTCGGGCATCTCCTTTCGCGCGCTCTTGGGGTTCCGGGAGTCATGCCGAACAATATCGACCTCAGCTTCTTTGCGGAACAACCGCTCCTGGCGGACACCGGCAACGTCTTCATCTACCGCCCCAGCGAAAGGGGCGACATCATGTGGCCTTTGATCGTACCCACGCCGCCCAAGGAACCCGTCGAGGTTCCCCCGACGGAAACGCCCACGCCGGTAGGTTACCAAGGTCCCGAAGAGACCCCCACACCGACGTCCACGCCGACCCCCACTCCCACGGAAGTGCTTCCGCCTCCCTTGAAGCTGCAAATCGCGAGCCTGACCCAGACGGGACCGCTCGTGATGATCGACGGCCTGCTGCTCACCGTGGGAGACGCAATTCAGAACGCGACGATCACGGAAATCGGAAAACACCATGCCAAAATCGAGTACTACGGCGTGCCATTTTACGTTACCAAGAAAGGAACCGTCCGACCCGAGGAATTTGACGAGAGCGAATTTCTGTCCGAGTAGCAGCGGAGGTTGCCGGGCGATTGGATACAACGACGGTCCAGAAGTTATGGGGAGAGGAATTGTGATGCGAAGAACTGGGGGAGTACTCTCGCTCGTCATGCTAGCCATCCTGCTGGAATTCCCGCTTGGCGGGAGCGGCATGCCACAACCGCCACCGGAAACGACGCGATCCGCGGAGCGTCTCCGGCGAGACCTTGGCGAGAAAGGACAGATCGTCATCGAGTCGCTCGACCTTCAGGAGAGCGACATCGACAGCGTCGTTCGCCTCCTCGCACGCGTCGCGGGCATCAACATCATCACCGGCGACATCACCGGAGCGATCTCTCTCTACCTCGAACAAGTCACCGTCCAGGACGCTCTGGAGGCGATTCTGGCCTCGCAAGGGTACGGATTCATCTATGACGGGAACATCGTACGAGTCGTTCCGGCCTCTCGATTGGGCGAAGACCGGGTTGAGACCATCACCGAGACGTTCGTCCTGAATTACCTCCCGGCGGAGAAAGTGGCGGATACTTTGAGAACCGTCTTTCAGGGAGGGCAGTCCGGTTCCAGCTACAGTCAGATCGAGGCCAACGCGGAGGCGAACGCCATCATCGCCGTCGACATCCCGCGCAGGATGGAAGACATCCGCAGGTTGATCGCGTCACTGGACCGCCGTTTCGAGCAGGTCGAGATCGAAGGGCGGTTTGTCGAAATATCGTATCGTCAGGAACAGCAGTGGGGAATCGACTGGCAGTATTTCCAGGATCCCGCCAACGCGGTGGACGTCAACCTGTCACCCTTGCCTCTTAACGCCGGCAACGCAGCGGGACAGTTCCGATTCGCCATCATTCGCGGCGCGAACAATCTCAACGGTTTCATCCAGATGTTGGAGCAAAACAACGACATCAAAGTCCTGGCCGCACCGAAGACACTGGCGGTGGAAAACGAAGAAGCCAGCATCGAGCTGATCGAAGAAATCCCGTTTGTGGAGGCCAACATCAGCCAAGGGGTCATTACCGAATCGGTCCAGTTTCAAGAAGCGGGAATCCGTCTGCTTGTCACTCCCACGATCGCCGAAGAGGCGGAGGGGACCTTCGTCACGATGAAGCTCGATCTGGAACAGCGGATCGCCGGTCCTCAAGTTGTGCTCCAGAATTCCACCGCTTTCCCCATCGACTCCCGCCGGGCTCAAACCCGGTGTGTGGCCCCCGACGAAGCCACGGTCATCATCGGGGGATTGATGCGGAACAACGAGACCCACACCTACGAAAAGGTCCCCTTCTTCGGCAGTATCCCTATTCTCGGATTACCCTTCCGTCACCGCAACAAGGTTGAGAACAAGACCGAACTGATGATCTTTGTCAGTCCCCGCGTCATTTACGACCACCCGCCTCTCGACTGGGACGAGCAGCGACGCCATGACGAGATCGAGAAGGAGATGGACGAGCTCAACACGCAAAGCGACTGGCGGGAGCGCGCCGAAGCCCCGGTCGATATGGTCGACAAAGGGCTCATGTACTCGGCCCAGATCACGAACAAGGAGACCTACGAGAGAGTCACGGCCCTGAAGGAAAGCATCGAGGGGATCAAACCTTACAAGGTCGCCAAGCCGAAAGGGGAACGCCGCGTTCGAATCACCGGCGTCGGAACCGATCTTCAGGAAGAATTCGAATACGTAGATGAAGCGACCGAGGAGGCGGTGAAACCGGCGACCGGGGAGGTTCGCGACTTCTCCGCCGTGGAGAAAATGGCCGAACCCGGCGTGGGGAAGTCGGTCGAAGAACTGGGAACCCAAAAGGAACAGGGCGCACCCGGAGAAGTGGCTCCGCCTCCGCTTCCTCCGGTCCCGCAAGCACCCCCGCCCCCGGAAGCGCCAGCTGGCGAGGAGAAAAAGGAGGACGGGACACCGAGTTGGCTCAGGAAGGGTTCGGACAGACGGCGCAGCGATGCGGGGTCTGACCTGGTGGCGCCTGAAAACGCCGAGAGGCTTTCCGAAGCATCCGATCGGGAGGATATCCCCCCCCCCGGTTCGGATGAGACTCTGCCGAAAGAGGGAGCTGAAGCGCCCCTGTCCGAGATCGAGGTGGTTGGGGTCCCTCCCGGGGACGTGTCCGAAAGGATCGGTGAGGAAGAGGCCGCAACCGAACCGGAAACAGGGAAGCCGTACTCCGAAGTCGGTGTGGCAATGATTCCGAACCAATTCGCCGTGCCCGCGACATCCCCGCCTCATCCGGAGGAACCTCCCACCTTCCTCGCGGAGGGCCAAGAGACGTCTCCACAGGGGAAATCCGCTGCGTCCGCCCCAGAGCACCGGATGGTGCAGTTGGTTGCCCCTCCACCGGTCATCGAGTCGTTCCCGGAACCGGTTGCCGAAGCAAGAGAGAAGCCGGAAGAACCTCCGGCCACTCAAGCAACTCCCCCGGCCAAAGCTGGGCCAACGTCTTCGACCCAACCCGCTTTCTTCGACCCCTGGTCCCCGATGCCCGCGACCCCTGCTCCTCCGGACAGCAAAGTGAGGAAAACGGACAGTCCACCGCCCACGGTTACCCTGAAGAGCGCCGAAACACCAGTTTCCCCCGTTCCTCCTGTTTGGGAAGAACCCCCGGAATGGGTTGTCCCGCTTGAAGTGGACAAGGAAGAAGCGGATGTGGCAGTCCCAACCGGGGCTCCGATTGTCCCGCCGGCTTCCATGATTCCAGAAGCAGTCCCACGCCCTCTTCCTGAAAGGAAACCGGTTGGACACTCCGTTCAGACGATCGACTTGAAAAGTAGCGAACCTGTGGACACCCACGCCGCCGCAATTGTCCCCGAGCCGCCCACCGTCTCCCAAGTCGACCTGCGTGCCCGGAACGACACCAGTCCGCCTCGCGAGGCTTCTTTCCGGAAACACTTAAGTCCGGAAGTCCTCGCCCGGCTGAAGGAAATGGACAACCGGGGACTGGAGACTGCGGATCAACTACAGATTTCGCCGTCTGCGATCCCCGACAACGGCAGCTACCGGGTGGCTCTCGATCCGTGGGCGCCCGTGGACGTTGCCGAGACCTCCGAGGGAATCATCCAGCCCCCCCGCATCGACACCCCTGTCCTTGCTCGTAACGATCCTCTCAACACGAATACGTTCCCTTCGGAGGATGTTTCCAGGAAGAAGTCCTGGTGGAAGCGACTGCTGGGCCGCAATTAGGAAGCTCGAGCGGAGTAAGCCATGGAACTTGTCGATCTATTGAAGGGGATGCTGGACAAAGGGGCGTCCGACCTGCACTTAGCCGCCGGGCGACCGCCGGTTCTTCGTATTGACGGAGAGCTTCAAGACACCGACTACCCGCCACTGTCTCCCAACGACACGCGCCGACTGGTGTACGGCGTCTTGACCGATTCCCAGAAGGCCCGGTTTGAGCGGGACAAGGAACTCGATTTTTCCCTTTCCGTCACGAACCTGTCTCGTTATCGTGTCAACGTGCACAGCCAACGCGGCTCCGTAGCCGTGGCGATTCGGGCGATCCCCTATGAAATTCGGACGATCGAGGAACTCCGCTTGCCCCCCATTGCCAAGGACATCTGCAACAAGCCGAATGGGCTGGTTTTGGTGACCGGGCCGACAGGCAGTGGGAAGTCGACCTCACTGGCGGCCATGGTGGACCTGATCAACCGCACCAAGCGCTGTCACATCATCACCATCGAGGATCCGATCGAATACCTGCACGACCACAAGATGGCCCTGGTCGAGCAGCGGGAACTCGAGGCGGACACCGAGTCTTTCGCGTTGGCCCTGAAGTATGCCATGCGGCAGGATCCGGACGTCATTCTGGTGGGCGAGATGCGCGACTTGGAAACCATTCAGTCCGCGATCACGGCGGCCGAAACCGGCCATCTCGTTTTCGCCACGCTGCACACGAACGACGCCTCCCAGACGGTCGACCGGATGATCGACGTTTTCCCGCCGCACCAACAGCAACAGATCCGAATCCAGTTGTCGGCGGTGCTTCAGGCGGTCTTGGCCCAGCAGCTCCTCCCGATGTCGACGGGGAAAGGGCGCATTGCGGCGGTGGAGATCCTGATCGGAACGCCGGCTGTTTGTGCGCTCATTCGGGAAGGCAAGACTCAACAAATCCTTCCGATGATGGAGGCCGGGCAGAAATACGGGATGCAGACACTCAACCGTTGCCTTTTCGAACTCTACTCGAAGCGGCTCATCACCTACGAGACCGCGATGCGACGGACCCAGCACAGGGAGGATCTGGCACGATTGATCGAGCAGGCGGAGAAAAAGCGTTCCGGGCAGCCAGCGAGGGTATGAGGAGTCTCGAGGAAGAACTGATGCGCTACGCGCGCGAGAACCTGTCGGATCAACGGTTTGGGCATGTGGAAAGGGTGGTGGAAACCATCGACCGGATCGCCCTGGCCCATGGCCTTTCCTGTGAGGATTGCCGCACCGTTGGCTGGCTGCACGACTCCGCCAAGCAACGGCCGAAGGAGGAGTTCCCGCGCCTGGTGGACGAAGGACGTATCGAAATCGACGAAGAAACGCTCCGGGTGCCGAAGCTATGGCATGGGTATCATGCCGCGTACATCGGTCAGAGCGAATTCGGAATCGACCGTCACGAGCTTCTGGACGCCGTTCGGTTCCACCCGACCGGGGCGCCCGGCCTGGGCGGCGTCGGGCTGGCCTTGTTTGTGGCCGACTACGCCGAACCCGGACGACCGATGGAGCATACGGAGGAAATCAGACAAGAAGCGACCAGAAGTCTCGTTCCCGCGGCTTTACGGGTTGTGAACGAGAAGCTGGCTTATCTATCCAGGAAAGGGAGGATACCTCACTCGAGAAGCCTCGCGTTTCGGGACTGGCTGGAGAGCCGACCCGAAGTGCGCGAGTCGGCAAGGGCGAAAGCGGCCCAGCGACTACCTCGGGGGGTAAGGGACTGAAACTGAGCGGAACGAACCAGAAAGCGGCTTCGGAGAAGGCAAGACTCTTCTCCCTCAGCGTGGCCCGAGATCTCGACGAAAAGAAAGCCGACCGCGTCGAGGTCTTGGATTTGAGGGGGCTTTCCGTCCTCGCCGACTATTTCATTCTCGGCGCGGGCTTCGCCAACGTTCAGGTGCGCGCCCTGGCCGACCACGTCCTGGAAACGGCGCGCCGCCACAAGGTGAGGCGGTTGTCGACGGAAGGGTACGACGAATCGAGGTGGATCCTCGTCGACTACGGCGACGTGGTGGTTCACCTCATGACCCACGAGTGCTGGGACTACTACCGGCTCGACCGTCTCTGGGGAGACGCACCGAGGGTGCCATGGGAGTTGGAAACGGAAGACAAGAACCGGATCTCGGAAACGAACGAAACGGAGAAAGAATGACGAAAACGCGGTTGTTTCCAAAGACTTCTCACGTCTCGCGGGCAGGAAGCCTGGCTCCTGTCCGTCTGCTGTTTGGGACGATCCTTGTTTGGGCGGTGTTGGGAGGACCGGTTTGGGCCGACTACGGAGCTCTCAGCGGCCGGAGCCTGGTGGTTCCCGGCCAGGGTATCACGGCCACCAGCCGGATCACCGAAGTCGTTCGCATCGACATCTCCGAGACCAACACCGACGACCTTCAGACACCCGTTTTCGACGACGACGGCGGCCTCGAAATTAGGCGTATCTACGTCAGTTTTTCCGACTTTCGGGGAATCGACCCGGCCAATCCCGGAAGCGAGATCGCTTTCGTTTCCTTCTGGCGGATTACCCAGGACATCGACAGTCCCCTATTCAACTTCAAAGATGAATTCAACATCGAAAGCAACATTCTGATTGCCAGGGAACGGGTTGCCGGAAACAACGTCCAGCTCGATGTCCCTTGCGAAGAACTGGCGGAACGGATCGGTCCCTGCGTGGCCGACATTCAGCTGGAGGCCGGCACGAACACCGTTCTGTACCACGGCGGAAACGCATTCGTCTTGAACAACAAGGTGACCTTCTTTGTGGCGATCGAGACGGACGCCACGATCGACAACAACGACCAGTTCGCCGTCGACGTTCGGATCGAGGCGGCAGACATCGCCCACCAGAACGGCGCCGGGAACTCCTTCGGGACCAAGGATTTCGGTTCGAACATCATCACCGCAGTCGACTCGGCCGGCGACGTGATGCCGTTCCCCGACATCATCACCGGCGGCGCCGACGACAAGACCTATCCGTTCGAACCGCACAACTACCCCGACCTGTTCGGCCAGCATCCGGACGCGCTGAACATCCTCGAAGACATGGAAGTTCCCGAGGTCTTCCCGTCCGAAAGCAGCAGGACGGCGGCGATCGGCATCGAGCTGGCCGGCGTCCATTCCCATCTGCTTTCGATTCGCCTCAACTTCTCTTCCTGCCGCGAGGGACGGAACGACGACCGCGACTACTGGGCGGACGACCCATCCGGAACCCCGGGTGTCTACGACCCCTTCATCGACGAAATCTTCCGCAACAACGGCGAGATCGACTCCATCTGGGACCGGGACAAAGAGATCATTGAACGAGATACTTTTGATGAACCTGTCTATCCTGGAATAAACGGAGTATACGATACAACAATCAAAGGGTTTGATGATGATGTACCTCCGGACTTCAGGATCGACGAGGAGTTACCTAATGGACTCGATGATGATGGTGACGGACGTATCGACGAGGACATTTCCGTCCCCGCCATCCAGCCGCTGGTGGACGAAGACAACCAGGACCACTGGGCTTGGTACGATGAAAACGGGAACGGCACTTATGAACCCACGATAGACGAGCTCTATTTCGACGCCAATGGGAACGGTGTTTTCGATATTACCGGGGGGATTCCCCAAGTCAGCGACGTTCCCGAAGAAGTCTTTCGCGGCGCGACGCCGGGCTTCAGCCTGCGACCGGGCGCCCCTTACGACAACTTCCTTGGAACCGGTGCGGACAACAACAACGACGGAGACCCAGATACTTTCTTCTTCCGGCTTGATGAGGACGGAGACGGGGAAGCGGGGAGTCCGATTTCGCCCGATATCTTCGGTCTGGTTCCCTCGCTCTTATCTCCGGCAGCGCCTGACAACCCGTTCATTCGGAACCCTTACGTCGTCAACTGGCCGGAAGGGGACGGGATCATCGGGGACGCCGTCTTCACGGGTGTCTCCATGGCCGACAACCTCGACAACGACGGGGACAGTGACGACTACAAGGACACGAACGGTAGCGGGGACCCCACCCCAGGTGAACCTGGAGTCAGCATGAAGGTTGGAGGGGAAGGCGCCATTCCCGGTCCGGGCCACGACGGAATCGACAACGACGGCGACAGCAACGACTGGGCGGATACGACCCTGCCTCTGGGTAAGAGTCCCGGCGATTCCGGGGTGAATCTGGCCAATCAAGTCTTTGCGGATGGCATCGACAACGATGGGGACGGCCTGACCGACGAGAACATCGACGAGGGCATCGTGGAGGCAGACGGCGTCGACAACGACGGCGACGGCGAAGCGGAGAGCCCGAAAGACTCGCTCGGGCGGGCGCTGGCCGACGGGATCGACAACGACGAAGACGGGCAAATCGACGAAGGCATCGACGAAAACATCGACGAGGGAATCAACGAAGACCTTGGCGACAACGCCTTCAATGCACTCACCACGCGAAAGAATTCTTTTGGAACCTACGACAATTTCCTGGGCGACATCGACTCGGTTATCCTCTATCAGGATAACGGCGACGGCTTGTTCGACCCGGCGAGCGACACACCCATTTCCCGTTCGGACCCCGAAAAGGTCGACTGGGGGTGGGAACGCATCAATCCTCC
>Ga0214473_10010010_pt1 | contig 11179 bp, 30 predicted proteins | sample RVTome_7_FD_203509 | JGI IMG/M metagenome (GOLD analysis project Ga0214473, IMG submission 203509) | Soil microbial communities from uranium-contaminated site in the Upper Colorado River Basin, Wyoming, United States - RVT98D197 | ecosystem: Environmental > Terrestrial > Soil > Contaminated >...
ACTACCACTGTGCGCGCATCGACGTGGAGGACGCGAAGTGGATTCCGTGTCCTGAATGCGGAGGCGATGGGTTCAAGCCCCATCCCGAGACGGATGCACCGACCAAGTGCTACGAATGCGATGGCACCGGCTTCTACCTGTGCGATGCGTGCGGTGAACACGCGGCAGTCACCCGCAACGAAGACCACGATGCGCTCTGTAGCGCCTGCGCGGGAGAGTGACCATGAGGCCAGCGTTGACGAAGCACGAATGGGAGGCGGGTGAGTACACGGAACACGAGGACACCGAGGGGTCTGTCGGGTTCTCCATCGCGCTCCCCCATCGCCCTACCCTGTGGTGGAACACTTCGCCGCTTGGCTGGAGACGCACTCACGCCCTCGCCGCGCTCTGCCTCCACGGCCAGCCGTTTGGGTTTCGGCACGAGGACGTTCTGTTGTGCCGGGGGAACCTGTACCACGTTGAAACACCTGAGTTCTACGGCGCCCTGTACGACCTAGCCGACCGCATCGCGGCGCTGCTGCCCCCGGGAGAATGACGATGGCGATGCTTGAGTATACGTGCGTGGATTGCGGGTGGTGGGGTACCGGCAACGTCGTCATCAAGAAGTGTCCTGTCTGCAAGGGCCATATCTGCGTGTCCTGCGACGACGACGGCGAGGACATCATCACTGACGATATGCTGCCGGACTTGGGGGACGCGGACGATGACGAAAGCGTTCGATAGGAAGATGCTGGCGATGGGCTACACGCTATGCGATCACTGCGGGTTCTGGTGCAACGATGCCGTGCCGTGCGCTGGTGTCACGGTAGATCGCGAGGCGAACGCGATGACGATAGACCACAGCAACCTGTGTGGCGACTGCCAGGAGATCTTGAAGACATACACGAAGGAGGGGCCGTGACCCACTTCAGTCCGTGGCGGCAGTCGCGCCAGGAGATGGTGGGCGAGTTGCAGGACTACGCGATTGTCAACCTGCCTCTCGCCCCTGAGAACGAAGAGGACTGGTCCAGCCGCAGGTGGGCACTGGAACATCTGCCACAAGAAAAAGAGCGGGACCGAATCCTCCGCAGCTTACTCGCAGCGGAGATCGACGCAGACGTGTATCTGGAGCAGCACGAGGTACCGGGACGCCCGGCACCCGATTGGCTCAACTGGGAGGACGACGAATGAGGCAGAGAACGCAGGGTACGCCAAAGGAAAAGCTCTACCACTCCCAGGTCGCCAAGCAGAAGGAGGGGCAGAAGCTACGGTTCATGTCGGACGTGAAGGACTCCAAGTTCGCCGATGGCAACCCGTACGTGTTCGTGGAACTGCCGGGTGATCGGGAGGCCATGTTCTTCATCGAGAACGAGGAGATCCGCACCGCCATCAACAACGTGCCGCAGAAGACGTGGGTCACGATGCGGTGCGAGGGCTTCAAGGACTCGGCGTGGGTCACGTTCGGCAACGACAAACCTGATACCCCCCCCGAGGCCAAGCCGCTCGCCGCCCCGCAACCGCTCGAAGGCGGGCCGGAACCCGACCCAGAGGTGAACGACTGGAAGTTGCTGGTCATCGACGTATGTGATGCAGCCGCATTGGCTTACGCCCGTATGGAGACCAACGGCCATCCGTTCGACTCGGCAGGCAAGGCCAGCGTGTGGTCCACCATCTTCATCGCCATGGACCGGAGGGCGTAGGCCGTGGACGACCTTGAGTTTCTGAGCGAGGAAGAACTGATCGCTGAGTTCCACAAGGCCAACATCTACGCGACCCAGGAAGAACGCGAGTATTTCACCGGATACAGATTCAAGCCGCAGCCCTACACACCGCTACCCGACTCTCCTGAATCGCAAGTAGACACGGAAGCGCGGAGACTGTTCGCCATCCTACGCAAGAAAATGGAGGGAGTATGACCACCTGGGACGAGAAGGACGACATGGAGTACCGGCCCCTGACCAAGTGGGACTACGTGGCGGCTGCGATCTGGCTGTGGGGCTTCGGCGCTCTGTGCGGTGGCATCCTCGCCATGTGGATCGGACGATGAGCAGCATGGTCCTGCATGACCGGATTGAGTGCCACGCACCGAGGAACCACACGCTCTACGTGCCGGGCTTGTTCGGTGGCTTCCATGTGCATCCGTGGAGGGCACGGTACTGGAGCGGAGCCTGGGTCACCGACTCGGGCCACATCATCAGGGCGTACCTCGACGAACTTCTCGCTGACAAGGTAAGGGAGGCGCGGAGGTGATATGGCGTACTACGAGTACCTCCAGCATGATCCGCAGTCGATGGACGACGTGGAGTACCTCAGCGAAGAAGAGATGCTGGTGGCGAAGTTCCACAGGGCCGGGATCTTCCTCCCCGAAGAGGTTGAGCAAGAGCGGAGAGCCAACGCTGGGAATATGCCATCAAGGTGGATGAAGCCGGAGCCTGAATGGGCTGGTGATGTAGAGGCCAGAAGGTTGTTCGCGTTGCTGAAGGAACGTCAGGTTGAGTCCAGCGCAGCGGAAGCAAAAGTGAGATTTGCCGAGGGGAGATGGAAATGACCTGTCGCTGCCCCATGTGCATTGACCAGATCCGGCGTGAGGTCGTGATCGCGTTCAATGGGTTCAGCATGTCCAAGGACCGCCAACGCGAGCTGCTGGCAGGGTTCGACGCGAGGGTTGATGCCATCACGTTCGAGGACCACGCATCCCTCGTCGGCCACCTGGTCACGAAGCACGGGTGGAGGCCCTACACCGGGACCCTTGCGGAACGGTCGCAGGCGTCGTATCATGGGCGGTGATGGGGGGGCGGTAGGCTGCGACGGCGGCCGGCTGCCCTCCTACGTGAGTGGATGTCGCGGTAGTCCGGACTCTCGGCCGGACCACTGCATCGCCCCCCATCATCACTTCCGCCGAGAGGATGATCGTGCCCACGACATCGAAGCAAAGACCCCTGACAGCCGAAGAGACGGAAGCCATGCGGGAAGCCGCTGTGCTGATCCGTACGCATCTTTGGTTGGGACCGCTCCCGCCACCACCACCACACCCGAGCCAGGGACCGTGGACGATGGGGCGGGATCTCTCTATCTGGAAGCGCCTGCTGCTGTCAGGCAGGTCCCCATCCGACATCAACTCCGCGATAACCAACGTCCGCACGGTGCTAGGTCCAGACCATACGGACGTTCCGCTTCGGATGACCGTGTTCTACAACGGGCAGGGCTATGCAGTCCCGATGTTCGAGCAGGCAGTAGGGCTGGCCCACAAGAAGGAGACTCCCCGGAAATCCCACCTACCTCCGACCGTGAGGGACGTACTCCGTGCCATGGTCGGTTGAGAAGGACCCGAGGACCGAGGCGATCTTTGCCTACTGGCTGGACAAGAGGGTGTATGCGGAGCATGGGATGTCCGCGTGTTCGTTCAAGCGTTGGTGCGATTGTGGAAAAGTGCCGGGGTTCCGCCCCGGTGAGATGGAAGGCCCCGGTTCTGACACCGTTCCGGGCTACCCGTCAGCGTGTGCCGGGTGGGAACAACGGGATGAACCCCAAGCACGGCCCCCAAGTCCAGGCTCCGGTAGCGCCCGACCTGGCCCGTCAAGCCCGTGCATGGGTAGTGAGGCTAGCCGCTGGCCTAGTTGAACGAGCGGAGGGGTCGGGTGTGACGAGCCCGACGAGCCGCTTGCTTCAGACGACAGCGTTCGCACGTCCTGACCGACCCTAGCCCATTGACGGGAATGCGCCGTCACGCCCCGAGGATCTGAAATGAGCCTAGAACCGAGAGACGAAGCCGCTCACAAGTACCCAGCGGCAATGAAGTGATCGTTATGATCGGTGAATGCACCGGAAGGTTCGCCAAGGAGGCGCAGGGGCTTGGCTGGGGAAGGATGTGGATAGCGCGTGACCGCAACATCTACACCTACCCAGGCGAACCGTGGGGGCTCGATAACGGTGCGTTCAGGGATTGGTCTAGCGGCAAGCCCTTCGACGGAGATCAATTCCGGCGTGTGCTGGACAAGACGGTATCTCACCACGCTCCGCACCTAGCTGTCATCCCCGATGCACCCGGCGACGGAGCGCGGACATTGGAGATGGCGAACGAATGGCTCCCCAACCTGCCAGCGATGCCGTGGTATCTGGCGGTGCAGGATGGCGTCGTGTTGCAGGACGTTGCACCGTTCGTATCCAGAATCACCGGGATCTTCTTGGGCGGCACCAACACCTACAAGGCTACGGCTGATGCTTGGTGTTCATGGGCACACGCCAATGGACTCCGCTTCCACTACGGGCGGTGTGGAACGCAGGAAAAGCTGCGTCACGCCATCCACGTCGGTGCAGATAGTATTGACTCAGCAACGCCCATGTGGGAGCAGGGACGGTGGGACCTATTTAAGCGGTGGGTCACAAGAGGTCCATGCCAACGCGACTTGCTGATGACGGAGGCGTGAAATGTCCCAATCGAACGCGATCTTGGTCCATCTCCAGCGGTACGGTAGCATCACACCGAAGGAGGCTGCGGAAAAGTACGGGTGCTGGAGACTGGCGGCTAGGGTGATGGAGCTGCGGAAGGCAGGGCATCCAATCACGACTCGGGACGAAGCCCACCACAACGGCGTCCACGCTCGCTACGAGATGGAGCAACCTGACCTATTCACGGGAGTCTGCTGATGAGCAGCGTGAAGATGCTACACCTACCCACGTACATGCCGAACCCGAAGGACACGGTGGTTCCCAGCAACGAGTGTCACTGTCGGCCCCCGAGCAAGAGCGGGCGCAAGTACCTGGGCTGGGAAGCCTGTGGGAAGTGCGGGAAGCTGATCCGATGCTCAAGCTGACGATCCCGTGGGCGTGCCTGTGCAGCGACAACAAGCGCCACACCCGGAGAGGCGGGAGAGGGCATGGCTGGGAATACAAGGCTGCCCGAGATGCCATCAACCTGGCGGGGCTGGACGCGATCCGTGGTGAGCGGCCTAGGTTCTCCGAGCCGGTCTGGGTCAGGCTGGACTACTACCTGCCCGACCTGAGACGCAGGGACGTATCTAACACGGTCAAGGTCTTGTTCGATGGGCTGAACAAGGTGGTATGGGCTGACGATTCGCTCATCAAGGACTTCGGGTTTCTCGTTCACCCACCTGACGGCAGCGAGCCGAGGGTGGAGATCAGAGTCGGTCTACGCACGGAGGCATTATGACGAAAGAGGAGTTGGCTGCGGAGTTGGAGGCGTCACGGGAGAGGCAGCGGGTGAAGCGTGAAGCGGAATCTCCCCACGTCAAGCAACCGTTCACGATCAAGACCCCCATCCTGAAGCGTGGGCTATCCCGGAAACTCAGGGAAGACGAGTACGTACCGGCCTGGGAAGCGGTCGAAGTGTCCAAGTCGGCCCACAGATGAAGCGCAAGACCCCGCTACGGCCCCGCCAAGGCCCCCAGAAGGCACGAGGGCGATGGGACAAGGGAAAACCCCCGTCCAAGGCGACCAAGGCCCGCAGGGAGGCACGTAGGCGGAAGCGGTGGGCGCTCCAGTTCCACTCGGAAGAGTTCGTCAGGTTCGTCCAGTCCCTCCCGTGTGTGTCATGTGGACACACCCCAAGCGAGGCACACCATGATCCGCCGAGGTCGTGTGGTGGGACGTGGCTGGATGTTTCGCCGCTATGCCACGACTGCCATACGCTGGGTCCTGAGTCCCGGCACCGTGCCGGGCGGGATACGTTCTGGGCCAGGGTCGGACTGACCCGTGAGCAGGCGAACGCACGGACCCAGATGCTCTGGCATAGAAAACCTTGACTCGGGGTTCTGACGTATTACCTTGCACCTATGAACCAGCAACCAAAGCAGTACCGACGCAGCGTGTGGATACCGCCGCTACTCTGGTCGAAGGTGGTCAAGGACGCTGGCAGGGAGACGATGCGGACAGGCGAACACATCACCCCATCCGAGATCGTCCGACGCGCCATCGGCTTCTACCTCGCAAAGCAGAAGCCCGTCGTGCCGGTGGAGCGCACCCCATGACCACACGGTATAGCACCCCCACGCGCGAAGAGCTAGTCAACCTGATCGAAGGGAGGAAGCCGTGAACGACATCGAGCGGGCCGTGGAGGCGATGGAGGACGCGCTGGCGAACACTGTGAACGCCGGGGAATACCCCGATGGGCCGTGCATGGACGCGGACGTGCGTGACGACCTCAAGGCCGCCCTCGCCGCCCTCCGCCGCTACGAGGCGGTGGAGGGCTGTCACGACTCCCAGATAGACGAGTTCCGCAGACACGTTGCGGGCCGCGATCATGAGTGCCCCGCCCTGCTACTGGTCCAGCGCGCACCCGAGACAGAGGAGACGGGGGTGTGAGCAAGCCGAGACTGACCAATGTCGTACTGCGTGGCCTTACCGCCATGGCTGCCCACATGAGCGCCGAGCCGTGGGACGAGATGGTGGACTCTGGGTCGCTGAACAAGGGCGACGTGCGCGACATGATCCGAGTCATGGGGTGGATTCGCGGCATGCACGAACACCGAAGGGACGCGGCCCACGGGCCGGAGGAGGAGAAGTGAGCGAGCTGCACCTGTACCGACTGGATGATGGCTACTGGCACGTCATGGCAGCCAAGGACGCAGGGACGGCGCTAGATCATGGTCTCGCGGAGTACGCAATCGGTGAGGAGTCGGACGACGACGAGCCCGTGACCTGCGAGCAGATCCCGGACGACGATCCGTTCACGCTCGGGTATCCTGACGGCTTGGAGCCGCCCTACCCCCCGGATGCGCTCGTGAACCTGGAGCGCAAGACTGTGACCGCCCCGGCGCGGGTGTGGGCTGTGTTCTGCGGAGACGGCGTGTACGTCGGCGGCGAGGAGTACTGAGCCATGACCACCGAGCGCCCGACGGCGGGGGAGATGCAGGAGATGGCGGACAGCCTGACACGCTGGACGGGCTACGGAGGAAATAGCGGGGTGGTCTACTACGACGACATGGCGAAATTCGCCCACGCCCTCCGCTGCGCCGCCGAGGATGCGGAGAGGGCGCAGGAGATGAGGGAGGCGCTGTCGTTCTACGCCGACCCTGAGACGTACCACATCCTGCACGACCACGGGCCGGGGCAGAAGGTCGCCCGGCGCTTTCACGCCCCCATCCAAGACGACCAGGGCATCTGTGCCCGCACCCTCCTGGGAGGTGACCGATGAGCGAGAGAGAGCGGTACGAGAAGTACCAGCGCACGGCTGTCGCTGAGATGGCCGAGTGGCATCCGGGCTTCGACATGACCGGCGTGTCCGTGAGCGAGGCCGACCAAAAGGCAGGGAGCCCCAAGGCCGGGGACATGATCGCCCGCAATCCGAAAAACCACGAGGACCGATGGCTCGTTGCCGCAGACTACTTCGTGGACAACTTCGCCTCCCTCCTCACCACGCAGAGCGAGGACGTGGGGGAGGCGGTAATGCCCCCAAAGATGCGCGTGACCTGTCCTATGTGCGAGGGGAGCGGCTTCATTGCTGATGGAATCGAGAGGTGTGTGGGGTGCCTGGGCGATGGCTGGGTATATATCGAGCCTAGGTTCCGTAGGGTTTTTCCGAAAGGCCCGGGGTCCGTATGAGGTTTGCCTACGCAGATCCCCCGTACATTGGTTGCGCCGCCAAGTTGTACGGCGATCCGACCTACGATGATGAGCGTGCCCATGTCGCCCTCGTGGAGCGTATGGACGCCGAGTTCGATGCGTGGGCACTGTCAATGCACGCTCCGTCGCTCCGTTACCTATTGCACAAAGCACCTCAGAATGTGCGCGTAGCTGCGTGGGTTAAGCCGTTCGCGTCATTCAAGCCTGGGGTGGACCCGGCATACACTTGGGAGCCGGTTGTATATCGCACGGCGAGAAAGTGGAGCCGGGAACAGCCCACTGTACGCGACTACCACAGCGCCAACATCACCCTGAAGCAGGGACTCGCCGGGGCAAAGCCCGCCTCGTTCTGCTACTGGATTTTCGACCTACTCGGCGCCAGCCCGTCCGACGACTTCGAGGACCTCTTTCCCGGCACAGGTGCCGTCACGAAAGCATGGGATGTATGGCGTCGTGACCGGATGGTAGATCAAGGGTCGCTGTTCGGCGCCGAATCCGCCAACCGCGCCCCCACGCACGAAGAGCTGGTCAACCTGATCGAAGGGAGGGAGCCGTGAACGACATCGAGCGGGCGGTGAAGGCGTTGGAGTCCGCGCTCCCGTGGGTAGCGACCGCGATGGCGCACCGACCGGGATCGCACCCGAGGGCCATTGTGAACAACGCGGAAGACCTCGCCGCGCAGAGCGAGGACGTGGGGGAGGCGGAGGAAGACGAGGACGCGGTTATCAAGGCGTTTGAGTCTGGTGGGATTTTCTTGGGCATGACCGAGGACGGAGACTTGGGCGCTTGGCTTAACCCGGTAGACGAGACGTCGCAGGCGTTCGCCACCAGCGAGTTCGGGCTACGCGACCTACTCGACCGGATCGAAAGCCGCTTTCTGCGCCACCCCACGAAGGAGGACCACGATGAGTAAGAAGCGCAACGAAGAGTGCTTCCGTGCCGAAGACCTCGAAGCTATCGACGACGCTATTGAGGGTAGGAACCGTCGCGCCGAGCCCGTGAGGGGGGAGGACGCGAGCCGCGTGAACAAGGACGGGCTGATCGTGGTGGAGGGCGAGACGTGCGTCAGCGTGTTCCACCCGGAGATCCCTGGCCCGCACGGTACGCTCCGGGAGTGGGCCGACTACCTGCTCTACCGGGTCAACAACACGCCCGGATGGATCGAGTTCTCGCCCACGTCGGCGTTGCACCTGTACGCAGCTCTCACCCGTGAGTCCCACAAAGGAGGTGATGAAGCTGAGTCCCCGAAAGGTGGACCTGATGCGCCGCCCCCATCATCCAGCGATCCGCTTGCGGGTTGTGAGACGGTGACGCCTTCGCGTTGCCCGGATGGTGGGGGCGAGCCCTTGGACTACTGCGGCGCACCCATGGCGACGGAAACTCTTGGCGGTCCCCACGTAGACTACTGCGACCACCCGCGCCCGTGTCCCATTCATGCCCCCGAGGGCCAGGGAGGGGTGAGCGAAGATTGTGGCATCCATCCGACGATTCTTGCCGCAATTGAGGCCGAGTGGGACGCCTCCGTGGGGCAGATCCACCGGGAGCTTGCGGGCGAAGTGGAGCCTATCGAGCCACGCCCAACGTACATGTGCTCCGGCTGCAAGGCGTTCACCTACAATAGCAAGACGTGGATCGAAACGTATCCATGTCCTAACTGTGGACGCGAGCACTACTGGACGGGATCGTTCGTGTGGCCCGTGCCCCCCGAGCCGACGCAGGAGCCGGTGGCGTGGATCATGGCCGAGGAAGTGGTCAACCGGGGGTGGGACTCAACAAGGGTGTGGGCTCGTGTCGGGCCTGGCGCCATCAACATGATCCCCCTCTACGCCTCGCCCCCCGTGGCGCAGGAGCGGGAGGCGGAGGAAGACGAAGACCGTGTAGCTGGGGTGCTCGCTGATGGCATCTACATCGGATACCCGACAAGCGAGGCAAGTCCATCGTTCGTGGCTGGTGAGAATCTGTTTGACACCCTCGACCGGATCGAAGCGCACTTCACGGTGCCCCACGGCGCCACCGAGCCCACAGGAAGTGAGGCGCCATGAAGATCGTATTCGACCTTGACGGCACGCTCACGGACCCATCGCACCGACTCCACCACATTCTCAGCGACCCGAAGGATTGGGACGCATTCTTTGTTGCGTGTGGTGGGGATACGCCCATCGAGGCCGCAGTACTGGTCTGCTCAGACTTGAGCATGTGGAACGAGGTGGAGTTCTGGACCGGGCGACCGGAGCGAACGCGGGCGACCACGGTAGAGTGGTTGCAGGAACACGTACTCGGCGACGCTGTCGGTGAGTGTATCGTGAAGATGCGCGCGGATGGGGACCACCGCCCGGACCATGTGGTGAAGCTCGAATACGTGGACCCGGCGAGCCCGCCCGACATCATCTTCGAGGACCGCAGCGCTGTGGTGGACGCATACCGCGCCCGTGGCCTCACCGTGTACCAAGTCGCCCCGGGAAACTTCTAATGGCCACCACCGATGGGGAGGAGTGAGATGAGCACCGGACGCACGATGAGCGACATCGAAGTCTCCATCTACATGTACGAGCAGGCGGAAGCCGAGCGTCGCGCCGCCGCCACGGCCAAGCTCAAGAGGATCTGTCGGGCAATTCGCAAGGACCCGAACGAGGCATATGTCCATCAGTTCGAGGGTGGGTGGAACGCGGCGTTGGATATGCTGGAGAGCAAATGGACGGAATGAAGAAGTGCTCGGCCTGTGGTGAGGAACTACCAAGGACCGCGTTCAGCGTTCGCAGGGCCAGCGGCGACGGCCTGATGCCGCAATGCAAGAAGTGCCGCATCGCATATTACCAGAAGAGAAAAGCGACCCAGGCATCGCTAGACCCTGCTGCTACCAAGGTGTGCCTTTCTTGCGGTACGAGAAAGCCGCTCACTGAGTTTTCGCTTCACCCGGTCGGCCTGTTCGGTCGCCAGAGTCGCTGTCTTGAGTGCCTGGCTGTGGCGCGGCGGGTGAGGTGTTCTGCCACCAAGGAAGCGATTGAAGAAGAGCGGCAAAGGAAGCGCCTCTATGGCGCCCGCTCTCGGTCCAAGCGCAAGGCAATGAACCTTCCGGCACCTACAACGAGGGAGCGGGATCGCGCTCATGCTGCCGTAAGGTATGCCGTGAAAACTGGGAAGATCGCTCCGGCCATAGGTTGTGAGTTGTGTGGCCACGATTTCGAGATACACCCACGTCAGGCGCACCACTATATGGGATATGCGGACACCCACAAGCTCGACGTTCAGTGGCTGTGCGCTCCTTGTCATGCGAAGGCAGATGGGAAAACACAGTACGCCCTGGACGCCGTGCTGCGGGCATGGGAGGAGGGAGAGTGAGCGAGCGCAAGCCGATGGAGCCGGTGGGCTACGGCCATCGCACCGCCCACGGATGGGTCGTAAGCAAGGGACCACTCACCCCCGACAGCGAGCCATTGCTGCCTGTGAGCGCGATCCGCGAGGCCGTGGAGCGGGCCAGTGATGAGACGGAGCGGTTGCGCGCCGGATTCCTAGTGGAGACACCCACGGGGATCTACGGTGTGGCTGCGTACTTCAAGCGCGCCCTGTTGGCCGAGCTAGGGCTAGACCGGGCGGGAGCGTGAATATCTTCCCGCCGCGT
>Ga0214473_10010011_pt1 | contig 11179 bp, 9 predicted proteins | sample RVTome_7_FD_203509 | JGI IMG/M metagenome (GOLD analysis project Ga0214473, IMG submission 203509) | Soil microbial communities from uranium-contaminated site in the Upper Colorado River Basin, Wyoming, United States - RVT98D197 | ecosystem: Environmental > Terrestrial > Soil > Contaminated >...
GATGGAAATGGGATTGCTGTACGAAATCGGCAATCTCTATTTTAATGCAGGCGGACAAAAACAGTTCAAAGAATATTCTGCCGAAGTTGAAAAACAGGCTTTGCAATTGTTGGAAGAAAATCCTGGAGATGTTCAGTCATATTATAACCCATATAGAATTTTAATTGACACTTACGAACACCAAAAAGAATATGCTAAGCTTGCAGATATTTGGCAAAGACTTCAGATGATCTATCCAAATGATCCGAGTGTTCAAAGCAATATTGAAAAATATAGAAACCTTGCGAAGCAAAGCGCTGCCGGTGAAGTGAAAACAGATACGATTAAGTAGAAAATTTTACGTAAAAAGATGACATCTTTTGCTTCTTCGTCTTGGTGAAAAAGATGTCATCTTTAACAAATGAAATGAAAATCTTAGTTAATGCACTTTCCGGTATTGGCGATGCCTTGATGTTTACTCCATCATTACGGCTGTTAAAGGAATCATACCCTAATTCGGAAATACATGCATTGGTGATGTTCAAGGCAGTTAAAGATTTTTATGAAAGAAATCCCAACATTAGTAGCGTCATTCACTTCGATTTTCTTTCCGAGGGTTTTATCAAATCTCTGAAATTTATTTTTTCACTTCGCGGCAATTATGATATTTCAATAAACGTTTATCCATCCAATCGGAAAGAATATAATGTTATAAACTATCTTATCTGGGCAAAACGACGAGCAGCGGTAAAATATTTGCGAAAAGATTTTCAAAATCTTGGTTTCCTTAACAACACAAGAATTATTGAAAACGATTCTTTGCATAATGTTCAATCAAACCTTAAGTTGTGTGAAAAGCTATCCAATCATAACTATAAAAATGAATCTTCGCTGGAGTTCCCGCTAACCAATTCTGATTTTAGATTCTCTGCTGATTTGTTGGACAAATTAAACATCACCGACACTGATTTGGTTATCGGATTTCACCCGGGTTCAGCAATTCTTAAAAATCAAATAATGAGAAGATGGGAGCCGGAAAAATTTGCTGAGCTTGGTAAGAAATTAATTGAAGTAAACGATGCAAAGATTTTAATTTTTGGCGGACCGACCGAAGACGAATTAAAAGGAATTATTGTAAAACAAATTAATCTGCCGAATGCATTTGCTGTTTCTTCAAATAATTTAACCGAAAGTGCAGCAGTAATGAAACGCTGCAATGTTTTCGTAACCAATGATTCAAGCTTAATGCACATTGCATCTGCACTTCAGCTAAAAGTTGTGGCAATAATTGGTCCCACCAATCCGAATTATATTTATCCATGGAAAACAGAGCATAAAATTGTTTCGCTCAATTTAGATTGTGCACCGTGCTTCATTTATTCACCCCGCCCACTAATTTGTTTTAGAGATGATGTGAAGTTTAAGTGCATTAGGGAATTGGGTGTTGACAGGGTTTATATTGCGGTAATGGGGTTTTTAAATTCCAAATAACAAAAAACAAAATCCAAATAATATCCAAGTACCAAATTATCAATGCTTGAATGATTATTGAAAAATGTGATTTGTTATTTGCCTTTTGATCCGCCCGTGGCGGATTGATATTTTACCGCTTAACTAGTGCTTCCGATAAGTACTCAACTATATCTTCAACCGAATTGAAACACTTCACCAAATCTGTTAACCTATTTTCTTTTCTCAGCTGATCATTCATTACGCTTACAATTTCCTTCCACATTTTCGAGTGACATACAATCGGCTTTACTGTAAGCAAGTCCTTATTCATCAATTCCCAAACAGACGAAAGTTCGAGCAGGGTTCCTGTTCCGCCTTGTAGAATTACATATCCATTACCATACTGAATTAGCTTTGTAATTCTATCAAATAAAGATGAGCAGATTATTTCTTCAGTTAAATATTTGTTCGAAGTAAAGCCGGCAGAGTTAAGAGTAATGCCTATAGCTTTTGCACCATTACGTACAGCACCTTTTGACACGGCTTCCATTATCCCGAAGTTGCCGCCCGAACAAACATCAAATCCTTTTAGTGCTAAAAGTTCACCGAGCTTTTCGGCTGCCGAATACTGTTCTTCGCCATGTTGTGGAATTGAACTTCCGAAAACCGTAATTGTTTTTTGCATAACGAAAAATTCCTTTAACAAAAATAATACTATTTGTTCTAATCGACTATAGAATAAAAAAATCTCTGTTTACTTTGCGAAAATCTTTGCGCTCTTTGCTGTTAACAGCTCTAACCGCAAAGGGCTCAGAGGAGATGCAGAGAACGTCAAAACAAACTTTTCAAATTATCTTTCACTTCTAATTATTTGTATGGTAATTTTCATTTGTCAATTTTGAAATTTACTTCAGGATATGTATGACACGCTCTAAAATCTATGATGTTGCCATTATCGGCGGCGGGATTGTTGGAACTGCAACTGCAATGGCGCTTCAAGAAATTAGAATTCATTCGGTTCTTGTTTTAGAAGCTGAAAATAAATTAGCTGCCCATCAAACCGGGAATAACAGTGGGGTTATTCACTCCGGGTTATACTACAAACCAGGTTCACTCAAAGCGAAGAATTGCGTTGAGGGACGAGAACTTATGTACAAGTTTTGTGTGCAGCACAATATTAAACACGATAGATGCGGAAAACTTGTCGTTGCAGTTAAACATGATGAAGTTCCATTGCTTCAAAGTTTAGAAGAAAGAGGAAAAGCAAATGGACTTAAAGGAATCAAAAGATTAAGTTCCGAAGAGCTGAAGGAATATGAGCCTCATGTAATTGGCATGACAGGATTATTTGTAGCAGAAACCGGAATTGTTGATTACAGCCAGGTTACGGAAACTTATGCCAAGATAATTCTGGAAAATGGTGGGGAGGTCAAAACAAACAGCCAGTTTCATGCTTTACACAAGGATGATGCAACTCTTGTTTTAAGCACCGCTGCAGGAGAACATAAAGCAAGGTTTTTGGTTAATTGTGCAGGATTGCATTCGGATAGAGTCGCTAAAATTTGCGGTGTAAATCCAGGATTACAAATAATTCCATTTCGCGGTGAATATTATAAACTGAGAAAAGAAAAAGAACATCTTGTAAAAAACTTAATCTATCCAGTTCCCGATCCGCAGTTTCCTTTTCTCGGAGTTCACTTTACAAGAATGATTAAAGGCGGAGTTGAAGCCGGACCGAATGCTGTGCTTGCATTTAAGAGAGAAGGATATTCTCATAAAGATTTTTCTGCGACTGATATTCTCGAAATGGCGTCTTACTCCGGTTTTTGGAAGATGGCAGCAAAGTATTACAAAATGGGAATGGGAGAATTTTATCGCTCTCTAAATAAAAATGCATTTGTTAAGGCATTACAAAAATTAGTTCCTGAAGTTGAGCGTGATGACTTAGTGAAAGGTGGAGCAGGCGTAAGAGCGCAAGCAGTAGATCCGAACGGAAATCTTGTTGATGATTTTAGAATTGTCGGAGCAAAAAAAATGATTCACGTTCTCAATGCTCCAAGTCCAGCAGCAACTGCATCAATAAGCATTGGAAGAACGATAGCAGGATTGGTGAAGAAGAGTTTTTAGTTTTCTATTTATCCCAGTTATCAGTCTTGGTGGATCTGCAAACTATGATTTGGAGATTTTAGAACAAATTTTGGCGTTATTCCTATTTCTTAAAACGCAGACAAAAAGTGCCGACCCAGCAATTTGTGAGAATTTAGCCTCCTTTTTGTATAGTACCATTCAAGCGTTCTCTTGTCCTGTATCACATCCCCCAAAATACTTTGTTACTTTCTTGAAAATCTGATTTAAAAAACAGATATTCACTTCCAATAAAATTTACAGACCATTAACAATTATAAATTATTCAAAATTATTAGGTAACAACGGTAAATAAATAAAACTTGAACAGGACTAAAAAATGAAAATAACATGTACTTTAATAATCCTTTTGTCAACCCTAAACTTTTCCCAAACATTTTTGGGAGTTTCTTATAATAATAGCGATCCTGCCAATAGCACCAATTTAAGTTTAATACAGAAAATCACTTTCAGCGGGACGAACATTGACTTTTTACTTACAGATAATTCAAGTGTGCCTAAAGCACTATCCATCATCGATAAAATAACATTTAGCGGAATAGACGACGGTAACCCGTTACCTGTTGAACTTGTTAGTTTTACTGCGGCAGCAAACGGGAATAAAGTTACCTTAGAATGGAGCACCGCTACTGAAGTAGGCAATTACGGATTTGACATCGAAAGAAGTCAAATGCCATCCGCTTCAGACGGAGTCAAAAGTGAAATGTGGGAGAAGATAGGATTTGTTCAGGGGAATGGTAACAGCAACAGTCCCAAGGAATATTCTTTTACTGATATACCATCTGGGGGAACAAAATTCAATTATCGTCTGAAACAAATAGACAATGATGGTAAATTTGAATACAGCAACGTAATAAGTATTGAAATTAATATACCACTGCAATACTCATTAAGGCAAAACTATCCCAATCCTTTTAATCCAACAACAGCAATTTCTTATAGCATACCAAAAGAAGGATTAGTTACCTTAAAAATATATGATGTTTTAGGAAATGAAGTAGCACTGCTTGTTAACAATAATCAAGAAGCAGGTAATTATGAGGTTATTTATGAAGGAAGAACGCAAGCGAGCGGAATCTATATCTGTAAAATGAGTTCTGGTGGTTATACCAGTTCAATAAAAATGTTGATGCTCAAGTAATTTATTACCTAAACAGAAATCCCGCCGTTGTTCAGCGGGGTTAATTATGAAATAAACATTAAAAAGGAATTAAAGCATGAAAAGAATAGTAATTACCATAGTATTTGCATTTGCAGTAAATGCAATATTAGCACAAACTTATAATATGAAAATTAAACAAGGTGCTGGTACAACTTATTCGGTTACAAGCACAGTAGATGAGATTACATTTCTTAACACTACAACAACGCCTTTTGTCTGTGGAGATGTAATACTTTACGGCGGCGACACATATCCAACAGTACAGATTGGAGATCAATGCTGGTTTCAAAAAAACTTAAATATAGGCACAAGAATAAATGGCAACACAGACCAAACAAATAACGGCGGTGCGAATATTATTGAAAAGTACTGCTACGATGACATTGATGGTAGTTGCACAACATACGGCGGTTTATATCAGTGGGCAGAAGCAGTCCAATATCAAAACGGGGCAACAAATTTAACATCACCATCTCCGGCATTTACCGGAAATGTACAAGGAATTTGTCCCCCGTGTTGGCATATTCCAACATTAGCTGAATTTACGACATTAGGCACTACGGTGGGGGATAATGGTAATACATTAAAAGCACTTGGCCAAGGAACAAGCGTTGGAACTGGTACAAACACAAGCGGTTTTTCCGCTTTGTTGGCGGGCTACCGGAGCGACGGTGGTAATTTCTACAATCTTGGTAGCGGCGCTTACTTATGGAGTTCCACGGAGTACGATGCAACGTACGCGTACGGCATGGACCTGTACAGCAGTAGTAGCGATATCAACTTCACCAACTACTATAAGGGATACGGGTTTAGTGTTCGCTGCCTCAAGGATTAAACTATTTTTCTTTTTAGTTTTCCCCACGTAAGTGGGGTCGCGAAAAAAAATTAAAAACAAAAACCTCCGAGGTTTTAATTCGCCCCGTTTTCAGAAGAACCCTCGGAGGTTTAGCTGTTTGTACAACCTAAGTAACAAAAGCCAATAAGATAACGTTAACCTTATTGCCTTATTGTAAAATCTTTCATTTGAGAGATTAACAAGTAAAACCAGGATAATAAGCTAATAAGGTTGGATTGATTTGTTGTTATTCAGTTTACTAAGGTCAAGGAAATATTAACTTAACCAAGTCAATTCAACTTCTAGCTTTATCTTAGTTTCAATTCTTTTTTTATTGATTTGCAATCTCGGAGGTGTGGTTAAGTTTATTATTTTTGTTCTATGAAAAAGTACATTCTTCTGGTTGTAATCATTTTTTCCATAATCAATGTTCTACCGCAAAATATTTCAATAAAAGTTAAAAATTTAGATGAAGTGAAGGCAAGATTGTCTTCTTTACAAGGGGAGAAAATTTCCTTTATTGATTCAATCAGCCCCAATAAGAATGGCGAATTCAACTTTTCACTGCAAATCAAGCATCCAGGGTTTTATCGTTTACAATTCTCTACGAATAAATCTTTAGACTTTATTTATGATAACGAAGAAGTTGAAATTGAAACGGATGCCAATAATATTTCTGATAACTTGCAAGTAATAAAGTCCGAATCAAATAAAACTTATTATGATTTTGTAAAGCTGAACAAGGCATACAAGACAAAGACAGAACTGCTTCAACTTATACTTGCCCGCTATCCGAAAGATGATGATTACTATCAAGCTACAAAAGAAAAGACGATTCAGATCCAAGAAGATTATTTGAACTTTGTTAATATCACTTCTCAGACAAATCCTCAATCATTCATTGCAAGATATGTCAGATCGGCACAGTTTCCGGTTCTGGATTCTGAAATACCGTTTGAAAAACAGTTAACATTTCTAAAATCACATGCATTAGACAATGTAAATTTCTTTGATGCTGATTTGATTTACTCAGATGCATTTACAAATAAAGCAATAGAGTTTCTTACTTATTACCGTAATCCTCAGTTGCCTTTAGAGCTTCTTGAAAAAGAGTTTGTATCGGCAGTTGATACTATCCTGAATAAAGCAAAAGTAAATAGCATGGTTTAACAGCATGTGGTTGAGTATCTGTTAGATGGCTATAAGAAATTCGGATTTGATAATGTGCTTAATTACATAGTAGAAAACTATGTAATAAAAGATGATTTATGTTTAGATCAGAAACTCACAGCTGCGTTGGATAAGCGAATTGAACAAGCAAAGAAATTCAAAGTTGGAATAATTGTACCGAATATTGAAATTCCAAATTTATCCGGTTCAATTGTTGAGCTAAATAAAATTAAATCAGAAAAAATCCTTTTAATATTTTACGCAAGTTGGTGTCCGCATTGTCAAACTCTGTTGCCTCAAGTTTATGAGTTCTACAAAAATCAAAAAGAGAAGAAACTTGAAGTTGTAGCTATTTCCATCGACACATCAAAAGCGGACCGGCTAAACTTTGTGAAAACTCATGGATTGAATGAATGGCTGAATGCTTGTGATTTGAAAGGATGGGATGGTAAAGCGGCAGTTGACTACTTCATTTATGCAACACCGACTATGTTTTTGGTTGATAAGGATCGAAAGCTGATTGGAATGCCGAAGACAGTTGAAGAGTTGAAAAAGATATCGTGAGATTTCTTTAATGTGGCTAAAGCCAAATTTCATTTTTAATCTTGCGTCAGTCAGCTAAAGTTGACTGCAATAAATAAAACACATTCATTCCTAATCTATTGCAGTTTGGCTTCAGCCAACTGATATAATTTTATGCTCAATAAAAACTGGCTTTAGCCACATCATACTTTTATCAACTTCCAGCCATACTTTTTCATGAACTCATCAATCTCTTCAGAAAATGATTTGAGTTTATGATGTTCTTCTTGAAGCTGGATATATTTTCTTATAGAATTGATGTGGCTCTCACTCACACTCACGGCCCAATAATCATCCTGCCAAATAAATTTACTTTTAGTAAGATTATTCTTATTTATCCAAAATGAAGATTCGCCCTTGATGAGTTGTGCAATCTTACTGATACTTTGCTCGCTCCCAAGAGAAACAAGACAATGTACATGATTTTTATACCCGCCAATATTATCAAGCCAAATGTCTTTTGTTTCAGCATTTTGTTTAATATGCTTGAATGCTTTTTCTCTCAATTCAAGAGTATTCAAAAATGGAAATCCATCTTTGGTTGAGAATACCAAATGAACCCAAATTCTAATCCAACTCATTTTATAATCTCCTATGTGGCTAAAGCCAAATCTAGTTTTTAATCTTGTGCCAGTCAGCTAAAGCTGACTGGAATAGATTGTTTTATTGTTGTCAAAATAATAATAATAACTTCTACTTTTTAACTTATTTATTACAGTTTGCGCTAGCAAACTGATACTAAATTCTACTCACCTTATGGCTTCAGCTATATTCTTAAAGATAGGTACAAGTGAACCATTTGAATATTCCCCCATCATAACTAAATTTTGAATTAGAAAATCACTTTGTATAAAAATTTTCTGGAGATATAGATGAGTAGCTTATCTAAACTGATTGATTATGGTCAGAGTTATTGGTTAGATAATTTAACTCGCAGCATGATTAAATCTGGCGAGCTTAAAAAACGAATTACCAAAGAAGGGTTACGTGGACAAACTTCTAATCCCGCAATTTTTTATAAAGCGATTTCAGAAAGTACCGATTATAACAAACAAATTGAAAAACTTGCGAAGGAAGGCAAATCCGTTCTTGAAATTTATGATGCCCTTACAATTAAAGATGTTCAAGATGCATGCGATTTATTTAAACATGTTTATGATAGTTCAAACGGAGTTGATGGATATGTCAGTCTTGAAGTTTCTCCATATCTTGCGCACAATACAGAGCAAACATTAAGTGAGGCAAAAAGATTATTTGCTTTGGTAGACCGACCGAATTGTTATATTAAAATTCCCGGAACCGCCGCTGGTATTCCCGCAGTTGAACAGGCATTGTACGAAAGAATAAATGTTAATGTTACTCTTTTGTTTTCCATTAAAGCATATGAAGATGTTGCTCAGGCGTATATAAATGCCCTTGAACGCAGACTTGCCGAAGGTAAATCTGTTGATAACGTTACTTCTGTTGCATCATTCTTCCTTAGCCGAATTGATGTACTTACAGATCAATTGCTGGGACATTTAATCAATCCGGCAAAAGATTTTGGAAATATGCCTCGACCCGAACATCTTCTCGGCAAAACTGCAATTGCAAGTGCTAAGATTGCCTATCAAAGTTTCCTAAAGATTTTTAGTGGCGAACGATGGGAAAAATTAGCAAAAGCCGGCGCAAAAGTTCAGCGGCCATTATGGGCAAGTACAAGCACAAAAGATCCTTTATATTCTGATACAAAATATGTTGAGCCGCTCATTGGATACAATACTGTAAATACGCTGCCCGAGGTTACAATCGCAGCATTTGCTCATTATGGTATGTTAGAAGAGAATACAATTCTTAAAAATGTGGATGAGTCATATAAAGTTATTGCTGATTTGAAAAAACTTGGGATTGATATTGATTTGGTTACAACTCAACTTACAAATGAAGGAGTTCAAAAGTTTATTGAGCCGTTCGATAAGCTGATGAAAAAGTTGGCTCAGGAAAGATTAAGAATTCTTGAGGATAAAGTTGGAACACAGAAATTCTTCTATGGAAAATCTGAATCTTCAGCTAAAGCTGCCCTATCATCATTAAACGATAAACAATTTGCTCGAAGATTATTCGCAAAGGATTCATACTTGTGGAAAGATGACCCAAAAGTTTCCGCAGCAATAAAGAATCGTCTTGGCTGGCTTGGGGTTGAGGATTTTATGAATCGAGTTGATGAAATAAATGAATTTGTAAAGATTGTTCGTACGGATAAATATTCGCATGCAGTGCTGCTTGGAATGGGCGGAAGCAGTCTTTGCCCCGAAGTTGCACTTCAAACATTCGGAACGAAGAAAGATTACTTAAAACTTTATGTGCTTGATAATACAAGTCCCGAAGCTGTAAATCATGTTCAATCGCAAATCAATCTTTCAAAAACATTATTTATTGTTGCAAGCAAGTCTGGTTCAACAATCGAGTCGAACAGCTTCTACAAATATTTTTATAATCTTTATGAAGAAAATAAAATTGAAAATCCGGGAAAACATTTCATTGCAATAACGGACAAGAATACATCGCTGGAAGAAGAAGCAAGGAACAAAAAATTTCGATATATCTTTACAAATCCAGAAGATTACGGCGGCAGATATTCTGCATTATCATTTTTCGGATTGGTTCCAATGGCATTGATCGGAATTAATATTAAAGAAATATTGAATAGTGCTTATCACATGAAACAAAGCTGCAGCTCGTTCATTCCTTCGGATGTTAATCCCGGAGTAGGTCTTGGAGTATTTCTCGGCATCAATCAAAAACTTGGCAGAGACAAAGCGACGTTTGTTCTTTCACCATCAATAAAATCATTTGGGCTTTGGGTGGAACAGCTAATTGCGGAAAGTACAGGTAAAGAAGGATTGGGTATTCTTCCTGTTGAAGGAGAAATGCCCGGATCAAAAGAGCAATATGGAAATGATAGAGTATTCGTTTACATGTTTATCAAAAAAGAAAAAGATGCAGCAACTGAGAAAAAACTTGCGGAACTTGAATCAGCAGGATTTCCTGTGGTGAGAATTACATTGCCAGATGTTTATGCTTTGGGCGGTGAGTTTTTAAGATGGGAAATTGCAACTGCCACGGCTTGTGCAGTAATGGGAGTTAATTCATTTGATGAACCGAATGTTTCAGAAAGCAAAAAAAACACTAATGATTTATTGGTTGAATGGAAACAAAAAGCGAGTTTCGTAGAAGTAGCTCCGCTTGTGAAATCAAATGAACTATCGATCTTTGCTGATCAATCTTCACAATTAAATCTATCGGGTCGAAATATCCAAGATGTATTGAACAAATTTTTCAAACTTGTTAAACCCTCAGACTATATTTCTTTCCTGGCATATTTTCTTCAAACACCGGAAAGAAATAAGTACTTGCAGCAAATTAGAAATAGGTTGAGCAAAAAGTATAAATCGGCAGTTACGATTGGGTACGGTCCGCGTTACTTGCACTCAACCGGGCAATTGCATAAAGGTGGACCGAATTCAGGTTTGTACGTCTTGTTAACGTCAGATTCAAATCTAAAATTTTCAATTCCTGGTTCCGGTTATGATTTTGCTACTCTTCAGCGAGCACAGGCACTCGGAGATTTTAGATCGCTAAACAATAAGCGAAGAAGAGTTATAAGAATTCACGTTTCCGGTGATTTGGATAAAGGACTTAAAAACTTAAGTGCAATCTTGTAGGACGACCAGACTGGTCGACCACAGTGTAAGTCCTTTAATTACAAAAAAGAATTATTCATAAGTTTTTCCTATATTTTCCTTTAAGTTAAATATTAGATTCTGCGCCAATTAGCATGAGTTTTCATTTGACTGCAATTGCGCAAGAGTTTA
>Ga0214473_10010012_pt1 | contig 11179 bp, 5 predicted proteins | sample RVTome_7_FD_203509 | JGI IMG/M metagenome (GOLD analysis project Ga0214473, IMG submission 203509) | Soil microbial communities from uranium-contaminated site in the Upper Colorado River Basin, Wyoming, United States - RVT98D197 | ecosystem: Environmental > Terrestrial > Soil > Contaminated >...
CACAATACTGATCTACCTGCTCTCAGGCGCCATAGAATTTGGTATTGCCTTCTTCCAATTTGTGCAATTGCGGGATGCCGCCCAGGAGGGCGCGTTATACGCATCATTACACCCTGCAGAGTCCGCCAATATCATAGCACGCGCACGCGCAGCCTCCACTTCGCCCATTGATCTTTCTGTTACTACGGGCCCCCATGCAGTGACTGTCACACCCGTGTTGATAGGCTCGGCCTGTGAGGGTATTGGCAATGCAATTGAAGTAACCGTTTCCTATAATCACCAGATCTTTATGCCGTTCATCTCCACGGTCGTTGGCAGCTCCACTATTCCGCTCAGCGCCAAGGTTACCGACACCATTCTACAGCCGCCCTGCCCTTGACCCAAGCCACGACTTTTTACCGGCCACAGTCTGATGTCCAAATCAAATAAAGAGAGAGAAAAGAAAATCAATAATTATGTTCAACGCGGCCAGGCGCTCATCATTGTCGCCCTGGCACTGGTCGCGTTGGTTGGCATGGTGGCTCTGGTGGTGGATGGAGGCAATGCCTTCCTCGACCGACGCAACGCCCAGAACGCGGCAGACTCTGCCGTGCTGGCTGGCGCGCTTATCCGCATCAACGGAAACGGGGACTGGGTGGCAACATCCGTTGCCTCCGCGGCCCAGAACGGGTACAACAATGACGGGGTCACCAACGTGGTTGCGGTATATAGCCCACCGCGCGATGGACCATTCGCGGGCGATATCGAATATATGCAAGTTGTTATCACCTCACATGTCAACACGTATTTTGCAAAGGTGATTGGACGCAGTCAACTCACAAACGTTGTCGAAGCGACCGCACGTACGAAACTCCCCGAAATCAAAGAACTGCTGAATGGCCACGCGGTCATCAGCCTCGCCCCGACCAGCGACTGTAATAACAGAAAATCGTTCTGGGTGCACGGACATGCCACGCTCGACATCATCGGCGGAGGTGTCTTCGTCAATTCGAATAACCCAACCTGCGCTTTCATCCAGGATGGGATGGGCAGTATTCATCTCAGCGAAGGATATGCGATCAATATGGTGCCTGGTTCCAGTGCCCAGATCCAGAAACCTCACCTGCTTACGCCTACCGTTCCGGTCCTTGCGAATCAGTTTGGCTATCCACCGCCATTTGTGATGCCAGAAATAGGATGCGGCGGCAATCAGGCTGAGGTCAGCGAAGACGGCACGACCATGAGTCCCGGCAGGTGGAACCAGGAATTTCCGCCGGAGGGCGTGAGGCGTCTGAAGGCGGGTACATATTGTCTGTTTGACGGGATAAGGATCAAGCACAACATCGAAGGACACAACGTTCTTCTGAATGTGGAGGATGGGGCAGTACGCTTCGACCCGGATGCAACAATTATCCTGGAGGCGCCCAGCACCGGCGATAATGCCGGTTTGCTCCTCTACCTCCCCATGAAGAACAACAGCAAAGTAGCAATAGGCGCCGGAATAGGATCACAGATTCGGGGGACGATCCTGGCGCCTGCTTCTCCTATCCTTCTCCTTAGCAATGAATCTTCGTATGGATTCCGCAGTCAGATCATCGGCTATACCATTGAAGCTGATGGGGAATCCAGGATAGTGATCGTCTATAAAGATGAACTGAATTACGACTCGATGAATATGCCTGAAGTGCAGTTGTCAGAATAGTTTGGATCAACAACGCATCGCGCGGGATTTGGGCCGGCTGACCGTCAAATCAGGTATAATCCCGCTCGAACAATTTCCGTTAAGGAGGTGAACCGACAATTTGTCCCGGGAAAGACAGCGCATGGTCCTTCGTAGGGCAGGTTGATAACCTGCCATCTGCAGAAGGATGACGAGGATAAGGGTTCTCCATCTCGTAGATGGAGCTAAAGACGCCACTGGCGTCTGAAAATCGACAGATCAGCGGAAGCCCTTTGGGTGCGCCATCACCCGTTTCTCTTTCCCTCCGAAAATAAACTTTGCGACAACACCGCGTGAGCAATCATGCGGACAGATACGCAAAGAGTGGCAGCACATGTCATTGCGAGGAGCGTTCTTCGCGACGAATCAATCTCCTCGTAAGTGGGAGATTGATTGCCACGCCGCCTTCGGCGGCTCGCAATGACAAATATGAAATTTCGGAGGATCCCTATGTGTGGAATCGTCGGATATATCGGGCCGCGAGACGCGACACCGATCATTCTCAATGGCCTGAAAAGGCTGGAATACCGGGGCTATGATTCAGCTGGGCTCGCGATCATAAACGGCGACCAGCTTGAAGTCCGAAAGGACGCGGGAAAACTTTCCCAATTAATTGACCTTGTCAACAAATCCCCCATCAACGGTGCGCCAGGGATCGGTCATACGCGCTGGGCCACGCACGGCGCGCCCAACGCGCGCAACGCGCATCCGCATGTGGGTCAAACAAAACGAGTTGTAGTCGTGCAGAACGGCATCGTGGAAAATTTCCTTGAGCTCAAAGACGAATTGATGGCAGAAGGTGTCAAGTTCCAATCAGAGACCGATACTGAAACGATCGTTCATCTTGTGGAACATTATCTCGCGACCGGGGTTGGCCTGGTGGAAGCCGCGCGTCAGACGTTCAATCAAATCCAGGGCGCAAACGTGGTCGTACTCCTGTCTGCTGACGAGCCCGATAAGATCGTGACGGCTCGCATTGGCAACGCAGGTGGAGTGGTGCTTGGGCTGGGCGAGGATGAAAATTTTATCGCCAGTGATACGCCGGCCATCATGGAGCATACGCGCAATGTGATCTTTTTGGAATCACGGCAAATGGCGGTTGTGACGTGTAGTACTGTGAGCATCGAAACGCTGGACGGCGCAAGGGTCAAACCCGAGGTACATACCATCTCATGGGACCCGATTGCCGCAGAGAAAGGCGAATATCGTCACTTCATGCAAAAGGAGATCCATGAACAGGCGCGCGCGCTCACCGACACCCTGGCAGGCCGCGTGGATTTTGCCATTGGAAGAATCCGTTTGCCCGATCTAAACTTGAGTGAGGAGCTTGCCGGCAGGATCGAAAAGATCTACATCACGGCTTGCGGCACCGCAGCCTATGCTGGCATGGTGGGGAAGTATCTCATTGAAAAGATCGCGCGCATTCCGGTCGAAGTCGTGATCGGATCGGAATTCCGCTACAGTGACCCAATCCTGGATGACAGGACTGTTGTACTCGCCATCTCGCAATCAGGTGAGACGGCAGATACGCTGGCCGCGATGGAAGAGGCACGCCGTAAGGGCGCGGTGCTCTGGAGCATCGTGAATGCCATGGGTTCACAAGCCATGAGAATCGCGGATGGATACATCTCGATGCAAACAGGACCCGAGATCGGCGTCGCTTCGACGAAGGCTTTTACCGCCCCTCTCGTTGACCAATACATGCTGGCAATTCTGCTCGCGGATTTGCGCGGTGTAATCGACGAGAAGAAACGCAAGACACTGGTTTCTGATCTGCGCCTCATTCCTGATCTGGTTGGAAGGACGTTGGAACGCGAAGATGAGGTGGCAACCATTGCGCACACGTTCAAAGATATTCGCCATTTCCTGTATCTTGGACGCGGCATTAATATGCCCATCGCCTATGAAGGTGCGTTGAAGTTAAAAGAGATTTCGTACATTCATGCAGAAGGTTACCCGGCTGGCGAGATGAAGCATGGGCCGATTGCATTGATCGATGAACATATGCCCGTCCTTTGCCTTGTTCCCAAAGACCCGTGGCACGAAAAAATGATTTCGCAGATCCAGCAAGCTAAAGCACGCGGTGGTGTTGTGATTGCGGTCGCCACGGACGGCGACGAATTGGTAGGAGAGATGGCAGACCATGTGCTATGGGTCCCTGAAGCGCCGTGGATGCTCTCTCCAGTGATTACAGTGTTACCCCTTCAGTTGCTGGCCTATCACATCGCGGCTCTGCGCGGATTGGATGTAGACCAGCCAAGGAACCTGGCAAAGAGTGTAACCGTTGAGTGAGAGATCTGACGGCGAACAACTGAAACGATAGTATTAACTGAAATTACGAAAACGTCCCGCAAGTTGGCATTGGATGATGCATTTGTCTTTGCCAAACTTGCGGGACATTTCATTTATGTTATTAAGAATCATGTCTTCGGGCCATCTGTTCTCAGAAATACGCTCCCTCCTTATTCTTATTCCAATCTGCCTTACAAGATTGTAGTCTGATCTTGCCTGGTTAAAGCTTCTCTAAAAGAAACGAATCCATATAATTAGATAAGAAAGAGGCAGGATCGGAGCTTCCTATGAAATACAACACACACGAAAAAGGTCAAGCATTAGTCCTCATTGCTCTGGGAATCGTGGCATTGGTCGGATTTGCCGCGCTGGCCATTGACGGCGGCATGGTATTTTCCGACAGACGCCACGCACAAAACGCAGCGGATACTGCGGCAATGGCAGCTGCGCTCGCCTATTCTCGTGGGTCATCGGATATTTCCGCCATTGCACAATTGCGTGCGACATCAAATGGCTACAACAATGACACCACCACCAATATCGTGACCATCACGTTGGCAGACTCTCCTTCTGGCATTTGCCCGGCTCGCACTGCAGGAAAAGATATCACAGTGAACATCACTTCGCATGTGAGAACAACTTTTGCGCGTGTGATCGGAAGGACACAAGTAACCAATAAGGTCACGGCAACCTCGCGCGCTTGTGGGGCATATTCGGGCCCGCCATTCAACGGAAATGCAATCGTATCTCTGGCCCCTTCCGGTGTAGGTTATGATGGTACAGGCAATCCGTACTGGCTTATAGAAGGTGGTGGGATTTTTTCAAATTCCTCGAGTTCGAGCGCTGCCTATTGCAATGGCTCGGCCACGATCACTGTTCCTTCTGTCACCACGGTAGGCAACATCAATCTCCTCTGCGAAAGCCATATTCCGACACAGACCCAGGGCGCGGGTCAGTACACCTACGCTGAGTATTCAAGTCTATTCCCTCGCCAGCCAGCTTGTGACGGAACCGCGTCTCAGTCAGGCGGGCAATGGCATCCCCAAACCGGTGCAGATGGAAGCCGTGTTTCATTGAGCGGTGATATGGATTTTGCCCCCGGTTTGTATTGCATTACAAATAGTCCGGGACCATATCATGGTGAACTAACCGGTTCGGACGTGACCTTCTATGCCATGCGAGCAGACTTCGAGATCAAGTTCGATGGTGCGGGAAATAGCTTTACGGCCCAGGCCCCCAGCACAGGCGAATATGCCGGCGTCCTATTGTATTTGGCACCTCAGTTCGACATCAATGGAAACCTGCTTAACACACAGGCAGTGGATCTACGCGGAAATGGGGATGGCGACATAGTTGGGACGATTATTGCCCCTTCAGCAGATGTGACCATGTTCGGCAATTCAGGAACAGGGGCCATCAACAGCCAAATCATTGCGTACCAGGTTGACGCTGGAGGCGGCGCCAATATCCATGTGACCTACAACACAGAGGATAATTATCAGCTTTCCGTGCCGAACACGCTTACATTGCTCAAATAACCAACGAACCTGATCTGAATTTCAGCGGCGCACAATTGTGCGCCGCTTTCATCTTAACTAGACATCTGGCTAAAGTCTCTTTGCCACAGACAAAATGAGTTTTTCTCAAAGGACTGTGTGAGCTCTGAGGTTAGGCAATGGCCCACTTATGCAAGAGGTCAACTATATAAATTATATATCTTCGATTTTGACGAGTCTGGCATTCAACGTCCAGGTTCGTTTTGTTGAACCCAATTAGACCTTTCAAAAAAGTAATCGGACAGCAAAACTATCAAGTTTGTTTGGCGCGCGTTGTACCCAGAATCAGCCTCCTTCGTCGTGTCGAGAAATCTTCATAGGAGTTGCATCGGTGAAAAACAAATCTTCCGAAAAAGGACAGGCTCTTATTCTCATAGCTCTTATCGTGATCGGTTTATTCGGATTTGCAGCGTTGGCGATCGATGGGAGCATGTCATTTTCTGACAGGCGGCACGCCCAAAACGCCGCCGACACCGCCGCGCTGGCGGGCGCGCTCACGTATTCCCGCGGTGGCGACATTGCAACCGCCGCGCAGGCCCGCGCAACATCAAATGGCTATGATGGCGGCACAACGAGCGATGTAACTGTTACAGTAACCGACGTCCCTTCCGGTGAATGTCCAGGCAATGCCCCGGGAAAGGATGTCACTGTGAACATCATATCTTACGTAAACACGACTTTCGCTCGTGTGATCGGGAGAAACCAACTCACCAATTCAGTGACCGCCACCTCACGTGGATGTGGATATTACGTGGGTTCCTTGTTCGATGGAAACGCAGTTGTAGCTCTCAACCCAAGTACATCCAACTGCGCCTTTGATAGCGGTCAGAGTAACGCCGCACACTGGAAGCTGGAAGGCGGCGGAATCTTTTCAAACGGTTGTGCTCACTCCAAAAACAATGATTCTGTTGACCTCAGCGGGCATTGTGTTACAACTGTAGGAGGTGCCAGCAATTTCACATGTCAGCAACCAAATCAAACATCAAAGTCAATCAGCTATCCTGCTGATGTGCTTAAGATCATGCCACCGAATCCCTGTGACGGCACTCCCGGAGATGCTGGTCTCCCTCCGCCGGCTAGCGGCTCGACCTTCACTGATGGCATTTACTGTATCTCCGATCTTGATGAGTATGATAAAAAAGATATCGTTCTAAATAATGCCACGCTTTACGTCACGGATACAGATTTCAACTTGAAGTTTGCAGGGGGCGGCGGTTTTTCCGGTACGGCTACAAGTAGTGGAACCTACGAGGACTACTATATGATCATCGCGTATGATCCGACTCCCTGCCAATCCTTCAATGATCACAATGCCCAGGTAATCCAGTATAGAGGGAACGGCAGCGGCACATTCTCCGGAACAATCCTGGCACCTTCTGCCTGCCTCGACCTGCGCGGCAACGGAGAATCCTCAGGCATCCATACCCAGATCATCGGCTACATCGTTTCATCCAACGGCAATGCGGAAGTGTACATTAATTACCAGGCAGAGGAAAACCATCAGGAGCCTGTAGACCCGAGCATTCAACTACTACGGTAACCTTTTCTCCATCAATTCGTCTAGCAGAAGCGACGGTCAATAACACGTCGCTTTTTGTTTTAAGACGTTTTAGAAACTGATTCGGAAATCCAGCAGTAAAGGTCTCGAAAAGCAGAGGAAATTGAGGTGCGAATCTCATAGTACCAATGGGGCAGTGGACATATCGAAGGTGTAAGTAACCATTGCGTCAGTCCCCGCTAAAATTGGATTCGAGACAACAGAGAGGCTCCCAGCACCCAAGGATGGGGAGCCGCTCCTATCCGACGAATGTGCTAGTTGCAATTTCGAATTCGTAACTATATAATGTAGATGCGAATCGACAGGTTTCCTGGCACGAAAAGGAGTTCGGGCATGAACAAGATCAAATCCCAAAAAGGACAGGCACTTATCCTCATCGCTTTAGCAGTGGTAGGGTTGGTAGGCTTCAGCGCACTTGCCATTGATGGAGGCAGGGTATTCTCGGATAAACGTCACGCGCAGAGCGCCGCAGATACGGCGGCCTTCGCCGCAGCGTTGGCTAAAATCAGAGGAGGAGATTACGTGGCTGCCGCCCAGACCCGCGCAATCAGCAATGGCTATGACGATGCATCCGCCAACGCCATCGTGGAAGTTCATCTGTGCAATGAAGCTGGCATAGTCTGTGAGGGTTTGCCGGCTGGAGCGATTCCGGCAGAATACGTCCAGGTGAAAATCACCTCGTATGTTCCTACCACCTTTGCGCGCGTCATTGGCAGAACTCAGATGGAAAATGTGGTGGAAGCTGTTGCGCGCGCCAGCACCGGAACTTCCGGGGCTACTGGCGGTGGCAGCGGATACGGCATCACAGCCCTAAAACAAGGCTGCTCGGGTGGAGCTGCAATCAGCTTTACCGGCAGTGGTGACCGCAGTATCCAGGGAGGCATCGGAGATAATGGATGTTTCTCAAACACAGGCAGTGGCGATTTTGATATAACAGGCAACGTAGAGATTAGCTACAATCTCGACGATTCAGGCTCTGCGAATTGGAATGTCGGAGGTAACGTTTGGCTTAATGGATACAGCAAAACAGGAAGCGGGTCCTGGGATGTTGCAGGCAGTTTCTTTGACAATGCAAATTTCTACACAGCCGGAAGTGCGCAATACACATTTGGTAGTTTCACAACCGTGGGAAGTTATGCCAAATATGGGAGTGCAGCTGTTAACATCTGGCCACCTGCGACAGGTGCCCCCACACCACCGCCTGTTATAGCCGATCCGTATGCAAGCGTTTTGAATCCGCCTGCCATTCCGGGCGGTAGTTGTCCAACGATCAGCTATTCGGGCTCCACGGACCACACACTCAGCCCCGGCTGTTACACAAGTATCAGCCAGTCCGGAAGCGGGGATCTAACCCTTGATCCAGGTGTTTATTATATTTCGACTGGCGGGATAAACAGCAGCGGAAGTGGAAATATCACGGCACATGGCGTGATGATTTACCTCAAACAAGGCGCGTTTGGCATGAACGGCAGCGGCGATTTCGACATCACGCCCATTACGAGCGGTCCCTACACCGGCTTGTCCATCTATATGGATCGAAACAATACAAGTTCCTATAGCATGACCGGTAGCGGCGATTCCAGTTTCACGGGCACCGTGTATGCGCCGGCTGCAAGCGTCTCGATCACAGGCAGTACTGGCACTATGGTGGTCGATTCCCAAATCATTAGCTATACGACTACACTGATCGGTAGCGGTGATCTAAACCTGGTCTATACTCCAAGTAACAATTACAACCCGTTCCCGGCAGACCAGCCGGCGATTGAACTGGTAGACTAGCTTTACGGCAAGGTCTCGTAACCCACCCATTTTTGCAGCGACATGGGTGCCCATCTCTTGTAACCTTTTAATGTTCGAACTTTCAAAAACGAAAGCGCTTTTTATCCCTTAGAAATTGACTAGCCTATCCAGATTCGTAAAATGGAGGTGCCTTTACAAGGTGCCTCCATTATTTTTTTGGAAGCAATGAAGCCAGCAAAGGAGAATAAAGTATGTCCAATCAATTACGAGTCTTTTTTCTTTTTTTCACCATCGCTGCTGTGCTGCTCGTCAGCGCGGTCGGCACGACAAATGTCTATGCAGATGATGGAACAACAACGGGATCGACGGAGACAGACACGACCAGCACCGAAGGTGCATCTGTTGACGAAGAACCCGTTGTAACGGAGCCGCCAGACGCGGGTACAACGGACACAGAAGGCGCGTCCGGCGAAGGAGGGTCTGTTGCATCGACAGACTCCTCAGAGGTCAATACAACCGGAACAGAAAACGCAGCAGGTGAAGCGGCGCCTGTTGTGGAGGAACAACCAGGGGCTGAGCTGGAGCCCATTCTAGAACAGGTTCCGGAAAATACCACCGTCACAGTTCTCGATGCCGAAGGCGAAGCGCAACCTCTCACTACGCAAGAGTCGGTGGAGGCGATCCTCCTCAGCGATCCAGTCTGGTGTCCGGAAGGCCAATCCCCAACTCCAGGAGCAAACGGGTGTACAACCTCGTATGCGAGTTTTGATGAGCTGCTTGATTTCCTGAAAGCGAACGAGGGTGATACAGCTTACCAGCAAGCCGGCACCATTTACGTTCAGCAGGGCGCTTATCTGGGAGGCGAGTCAAGCATCGACTTCAATAATTATGGATTCAACAGCCTGAACAATTTCAACCTGACGGTCCATGGTGGCTGGGACACGGGAGACGATAGTCTGGAGTTAATCGACACCAGCGAGTTCAATGTTCCGATCATCATCGGTACAAGTTCCAATCCGTGGGCAGGCTCACTGACCTTCAACAACATCAGCATCAGCAATGTCTCTAATCAGACTGGCCTTACCCTATTTTCTCAGGGCAGCATCACGCTTTCCAACGTGGACGTGACCAATTCCCAGGCCGGGGCTGACTTGAACGCCGATGGCAACGTCACTGTACAGAACTCGATGTTCAACAACAACAAGAAGTTCGGCGCCTCGATCGATGCCGGTGGCAATGTTGAGATCACGAACAGCCAGTTCGATTACAATGAGTCCAGCAAATATGACGGCTTCGGCCTGGATGTCGACAGCCACGGCAATGTCTCTCTCGCCGAGGTGACTGCCAGCTACAACGAGAAGTTTGGGGCAGATGTGAATGCAGCCGGACAAGTCACCGTTACGAACAGCGTCTTCTCAGGGAATGTATCCTACAGCTACTCTTGCTGGAAGAAGACAGCCACTGGCGGCTATGGCTTGAAGGTTGAGACAACCGGTCCGGTCTCTTTGGATGGAGTCACCGCCAATGACAACTATCTCTTTGGCGCCAATCTGGGGGCATCTGAGGTCACGGTTCTCGACAGCTTCTTCAACAGCAATGGCTCAGACTCACTGGATCATCCCACGGGATACGGCCTGGAAGTTGCGAGCGCTGGTGGAGCGACTCTCATCGGGGTGGAGGCAAACGATAATCAATTCTTCGGCGCAAACATCGAGGCAGCTAACACTGTCGTAGTACTGGATAGTTTCTTCAACGGAAACCAATCATATACATACTCCTGCAAGGGGAAGAAGACCTACTATGGGTACGGTCTGAACGTTGTCACGAATGGAGTGATCGTATTGGATGCTGTTACAGCGTCTGAAAACTATCTCTTCGGCGCGCACCTCGAAGGAGCGGATACCCCCATCTCCAATAGCACCTTCAGCAACAATGGCACAGGCCTGGAAGTTATTAGCAGCGGCATTGTCACTCTCGACACCGTCACCGCCAACAACAATAAGCACTTTGGTGCAAATATCGAGGCGAGTGGTAATGTAACCATCACTGATAGCTTCTTCTCAGGCCATAAGACATATGCTTATTCCTGCAAAGGCCAGAAGTCAGCGGCTGGCGGAGGTTACGGTCTGAATGTTGTTACTGATGGTACTGTCACATTAAATACTGTAGAAGCCAGTGATAATTATCTATACGGTGCCCACCTTGAAGGCTCCACCGTAGAAGTTTCAGACAGCGTTTTCAGCAACAATGGCTCTGAATCCATCGATCAGCCTGTTGGGTACGGCCTCGAGGTCATTAGCACCGGTAAAGCCACACTCTCCGGTGTCACGGCCA
>Ga0214473_10010013_pt1 | contig 11178 bp, 8 predicted proteins | sample RVTome_7_FD_203509 | JGI IMG/M metagenome (GOLD analysis project Ga0214473, IMG submission 203509) | Soil microbial communities from uranium-contaminated site in the Upper Colorado River Basin, Wyoming, United States - RVT98D197 | ecosystem: Environmental > Terrestrial > Soil > Contaminated >...
GATCATGGGCTGACCCTTAGCCGTTCCTCAGCGCCGATCAAGTGGGGTAGGATCGGCTGTGCGATGGGGACTATCCGCCCGTTGCGGCCAGCATCCGCTACCTGCAATACTCCGATTGCCTTGGCTTGAACACTTCGCGTGGCGTCGCGTCCAACGGCATCAGGAGAGCGCGGTCGTGGCAGACTTGGGAGGGAGCGGGCAAGGCATGAGACGTTCGGCACGGAGGTTCGCCATCGTGCTCGGGGCAGTTGCCGCCCTCACAGCAGCCCCTGCCCCTGTCGAGGCCGATGCGCGAACAGACTACCTGGTGCGCCTGTTGCGCACATCGACCACCTTCCGCGTGCGTGCCCAGGCTGCCCTCAGCTTGGGCCGGCTCGACTCGGACCCCGCCATCGTCGCGGCCCTCGGTGAGGCGCTCTCTGACGTGCATCCGGCCGTGCGTACCGCCTCCGCGGCCAGCCTGGAGGGCATCGGAGATCCGGCGGCCCTCGACGCCCTCCGGCGACATCGGCGGGACCGGGACAGGACGGCCCGCGCGGCCGTCGAGCGAGCGATCCGCTCGCTCGAGCGCGTGGCCCGCAGCCGACCCCAGACCACGCCGGTTCCGGCCGAGCCCCCCCCAAGTGTGGGGCCCGCGCGCTACTACGTGGGAGTCGGCATGCCCGGGTCGAGCGCTGGTGTGGACCGCGACGTGCTTCGCCGAGCCCGCGACCTGATCGCGGGCCGCGTGGGCCAGATAGAAGGCGTCGTCGTGGCACCGGGAACGGAGAGCAACAGCCAAGTCAGCGCGGTGCTTCGCCGGCGCAACCTGGCCGGGTACTACCTCGACAGCTCCATCGTCCGCGTGGAGGAGGGGTCCGCGGGGACCCGCGCGGTCGTCTCGGTCATCGTCAACACCTATCCTGGCAGAGACATGCGGGTGATCCTACAAGGCGCTGCCACGGTTCAGGGCGGGGGCCGGGGCTCGACCGTGCAGATGCAAGCGATCGAGGGGGCCATCACGGGGGCGCTTCGTAGGCTGCCGCAGGCCCTGGCCGCAGGTGACGCCCACAACGGCGGATGACGAGATTTCTTGGACAATTCCGGCGGGCAGGACGTACGATCGGCCGGACCCATCGGAGCACGAAATGGCCACGAAAGCCGAGACCATCGCCCAGCCCCAAGGCCCGCCCAAGCGCCGGCTGAGGAATTTTCTCCTCGATACCCGGTTCCAGCTCAAATACACGGGCATGGTCGTCGCGGCCACGGTCGTCGTGGCGACGGTGCTCGGCTACTTCGCCTATGACTACAGCAGGGGCCAGACCGAGGCCCTGACGATCCAGATGGCGATGCAGCCCGAGTTGCATCCGGACGTGGCGGCCGACCTCGAGGGTTGGGCAGAGGCCAAGGACACCGAAGTGCTGATCGCGATCGTGATCGGTATTCTCGCCCTCGCCGTCACGCTCGGGTTCACCGGCATCGTCGTGACGCACAAGGTCGTCGGACCGGCGTACAAGCTGCGCCGGCTCCTCGGTGACGTGGCCGACGGCCACTACAGAATAGAAGGGCGCCTGCGGAAGGGCGACGAGCTGCAGAACGTGTTCGAGGCCTACGAGCGCATGGTCGTCGCGTTGCGCGACCGACAGAAGGAAGAGATCCTGCAGCTCGACGCGGCCCTCGAGAAGGCCTCGCGCGCGGGTGTGCCCGACAATGCCCTCGCCGACATCGTCGAGGTCCGAGACCGCATGCAGGCGAGCCTCGAAGCCTGAGCGAGCTAGATCGCTCTCGCTTTGACTTGAGCCTGAGCGCCGGCCCGGGGCCCCCGGCCATGCTGCGCCTGGCCGCCCCAGGCACCCCGCGCAAGGGAGGCGAGGGAGTGCACTGTGGCGTGCATGACCGAGCCGAGCGCGAACATGGCTGTAGCCGCGCACAGCGGAGTGGACGCAGTCCACGAAGCTGCGCGGGTACAGACCTGTCGACGGGTCCGCAGGACCCTAGTCCACGTAAGCCAGGATCAGGTCAAATGGAGAGCGGTCTAGAAGGCGTCTTCGTAGTAGTCGATCCGCGCGACCGCTCCGGACTCGTCGAACAGCACGGCGGCGGCGTCGAAGCGAAGTTGGCGGGGCGCCGGGCGGTTTTGGGCGAGCCACTGCGCCGTCGCACGACGGATGCGTTCGATCTTGCGACGGTCGATGGTTTCGGCCGGATGTACAGGCGACCGGCTCGCGCGCGAACGCACCTCGCACACGACGAGCAGGTCTCGGCGCCGCCCCAGGATGTCGAGCTCGAGGCGGCCCACGCGCACGTTGCGACCGATGATCTCGAAGCCCTCGCTCGCGAGGCGCTTCGCCACCAGCGACTCGGCCTCGCGCGCCCGGCTCAGACGGTCGTGTGTCACCCGCGCCGGGTCAGCTCTCGGCGGGAGTTGTGACGTTTACGCAGTAGCTCCCGCGGATGCCCTCTCCGCCGAGCTCGAGGACCTCGCGGCAGTCGTAGCCGTCGGGGCAGTCGCACAGCGTGGCCGTGTTGCTGCTCCCCGCGGAAGCCTTGCAGCGGCAGGTGCAGTAGATGCGGTCCTCGGTCTCCTGCTGCGTCGAGCACGGATGATCCGTGTCCGATACGCACGTGTTGTCGCGGTTCGGGAACCCGTTCAACTGGTAGACCACGCACACGCGCGTGCGGCACTGCACCGAGCTGGTCTCGAGGTACGCCTCGGAGGGAACGAAACCACCTACCGGGATCTGTTCTGGATCGCACGGATCACCGACGCCGGGGGCTTCGCATCCGAGGGCGGGTGCCGCATACAACACGGCGCACACGAGCCACGCGCTGCGGACCTGATGGTGCTTCTGCATGCGTCTCCAACTCCGCCGCGTCGGCGGCCCCGTTTACCAGCTTCCCAATTCGACCCCATCTGGGGTGTCGATTCGAAGTCGCTCGATCCCTGCTGGGAATCCAATTGTCGAAGGAAACTACCGAGGTGGGCGCGAAGCTGTCAAGCAGCGCGTCACTCGCCGCGCAGGCCCCACCAGCGCGGTCCAACATGCCTGCAGCCGCGCGCGGCGGAGTGGACGAGCGCAGCGAGTCCATGGTGGTGCGCGGGTCACACGCCTGTCGACGGGTCCCCCGGACCCTAGTCAACTCCCCGATTCCCCTTGACAATACGGTTGGCCCCTTCTTATCATGAGCGGCCGTTGGAGTTCTAACGCTTTGTTATCATTGGTGTTTCTGCCGCTGCCGTCGGCAACGCCGCGGCCAGCGGAGACGGGGTGTACCCATCGTGCGCGAAGGGTGCCGCGGTCGGCGTTGAGCCCCCCGCGGAGGCTAGGAGGAAGGCTCCCATGAGGCATGTCTCGAGGTTCGTGTTGGTGCTTTGCATGGCAGCCCTCGGGCTGCCCGCCGTCGCGTCCGCCCAGGACATGGAGTTCTCCGTCGAGGAGACGGGCCAGCCGCCGGCCCCGCCCGCCGAGGGTCCCCCCTCCGAGGCGTTGGCCAACGCGCTCCGTCTCTACCAGCAGGAGCGCTATCAGGAGGGAGCGGTCCAGTTCCAACGCGTGGTCGAGGGCGAGACCCAGGACGCGCCGGCGAACGTGCAGAAGGCGCAGTTCTTCCTGGGCAAGTGCCTCTATCACTTGCGCTTCTACCAGTCGGCTCTCGCGATCTTCGACGAGATCGGCGAGGCGGGGCAGGGGCATCTCTACTTCAACCAGACGCTGCAGTGGCTCGCCCAACTCGCGTCGCAGCTGCCCGAGCCGGCCGGCATCATCGAGAAGGTGGGTCGCTACGGCGTGGACCAGTTGGCTCAGTTCAACACCGCGGAGAGCGCCGATCTCTTCAACCAGCTGCTCTACCTCATGGGCCGTTTCAAGTACGGCCAGGGCGAGTTCCAAGAGGCCATCGATCTGTTCGGCCAGGTGAGTGCGCGCTCGGCATGGTTCGTCCAGGCCAAGTTCTTCGAGGGGATCAGCCACGTTCGCCTCCGTCGCGCCCAGCCCGCGATCGCGTCCTTCCGCGCCATCATCGCCGCCATCGACGAAGGGGAAGTGGAGGGACTCGAGGACGAGGCTCGCATGGGGAACCTCGCGCGCATCTCCCTCGCACGCGTCTACTACACTGCGGCGAATCGCACGGACAACGAAACGGGCGAGCGCGTCGTCGACGGGCGGCTCCTCGGCAATGCCGTCGAGATGTGGAACCGCGTCGAGCAGGGGAGCGAATACTGGCTCGATGCCCTGTTCGAGGAGTCCTGGGCGTTCTTCCTCGCCGACGAGTACTCCCGAGCCCTCGGCAACATCCACACCATCTACTCGCCGTACTTCGAGGATTCGTACTACCCCGAGGCGCTGGTCCTCAAGGCGGTGACCTTCTTCGTCAACTGCCAGGTGGACAACGCGGGCGCGCTGGTCGCGCGCTTCCACGAGCGCTTCGATCCCGTCCAGCAGGAGCTCAATCAGGTCCTCGGACAGCACGAGGACAACATGCAGTTCTATCAGTTCCTGCAGCGGGTACGGGCGGGGCAGGCCAACCTGTCCCCGCGCATCCGCGGCGTCGTCTCCTCGGCCATGTCCGACCGTACGCTCCTCCGCCATTTGGAGTACGTGCGCGTGCTCGAGGGTGAGGAACAGCGCCTCAACCAGTCGCCCCCCCAGTTCAAGAGCTCTTCTCTCGGAGCGCGGATTCTGCAGGACGTGGCGGTGGCCAAGTCCTTCGCCATCGACATGACGGGCGATCTCGCGCGTGGCCGGTACAACCGCCTGATCGAGGACCTGCAGGACCTGATGAACCAGATCGACACCGTCGACCTGGAGATCGCGACCTACACGCGCGGTCAGCTTTCCCAGGAAGCGCGCGAGCAGATGACGGCCGCAGCCCGATCGGGCGGCGGCGAGGTCGAGGTGGACGAGGAGCACCAGGTCTGGCCGTTCAACGGCGAGTACTGGCGTGACGAGCTTGGTTTCTATCGTCAGCAGGTCACAAACCAGTGCGGGAGATAGTGATGCGCCGAATCCCAGTCGTGGTTGCGGCGGCGCTCTGCGGGCTGTGGCTCGCTGCGCCGTCCGTGGTGGGGGCCCAGCAGCGGAACGCGAGCGGCGGCGGGGGCGCGTGCATCACACCCGCGGCGCAGCAGGCCGTCTCGGCGTGCCCAGGGAACGCGCCGCAGGGCATGAAGGGCACCAAAGGTGCGGCGCCCCAGTCGCGCCTGCGCACATCGGAGCGCCGGCAGGCGAAGACGAAGACCGGGCCGACCGGCCCGTCCATCGAGCTCGACGCCGCCGCGCGAAGGAACCGCCAGAGCGTGGAGACGCGCGCCTGGGGCCTGCTCCAGCGCGAGGTCCAGGTGCTGCAGCGCCTCGTTCGCAACACGCGGCGCGAGGATGCGCGCCGTCCCGACATCCTCCTGCGCCAGGCCGAGACCTATTTCGAGATGCAGACGGTCGTCAACGCGCGGGCACGCGGCCTCGACGAGCCGATCTTCCGGGCGCGCCGGGCCAAGAACGCCCAGAAGGTGCGCAGCCTGCTGCAGACCCAGAGACAGGCGGAGCAGCAGCTGACCCAGATTCGCCAGGAGGCCATCCGAACCTACGCGACGCTCGTGCAGGACCACCCGAACTTCCGGCGCATGGACGAGGTCCTGTTCTCTCTCGCCTTTGGTCTCGAGGAGCTGCGCCAGCACGACAGGGCGCGTCAGGTCTACCACCGGCTCATCAAGGGCTTCCCCCAGAGCCGCTTCGTGCCCCACGCGTACCTCTCCTTCGCAGAGTTCTATTTCAACGAAGGGGACATGCGCGCGGCGACCCAGTTCTACGCGAAGGTCCTCGAGTTCCCGCCCGAGAGAAACCCCGTCTACGGCTATTCGCTCTACAAGAGCGCGTGGGCCCTCTACAACCTCGAGGACTTCCGCGGCTCGTTGCAGAAGTTCGTCGAGACCATCGAGTTTGCGGTGGGGCATCCGGACGCGACGGACGCCCAGAACCTGGCGCGACAGTCCAGGCGGGAGATGGTCCTGCCCTATGCGATGGTGGGCTCGCCGAGCCGGGCCCTCGAGTTCTTCCGGAGATACACGACCAGTGACGACCAGGCACTCGAGACCTTCGAGAACCTGGGCGAGCTCTACTTCGACACCGGTCAGTGGCCGAACACGATCGAAGTCTATCAAAAGCTCATTTCCGAACGGCCCACGGGTCACAAGACCTGCTACTGGCAAACCCGCATCACCAACGCGATCATCTCGTCGAGACCGAAGGACGAGCAGGTCCGGGAAATCCAGCGGCTCGTCGACCTCTTCGAGGTCTTCCGGGGGCAGAACCACCCGCAGGACTCGGTCACCCAGTGCAAGCAGGAGTCGGCCCAGATCCTCGTTAGCCTCGCGACGGCCTGGCATCGAGAGGCCATCGGCACGGACACGCAGCCGGGCACGAACGACCGCAACACGATGGGGCTCGCGACCCAACTCTATCGCATGGTGATCGAGAAGTTCCCGGACATGGAGCAGATGCAGTTCCCCGACATCGACCGGCGCGACTGGCCGACGCAGTACCGGGTCAGCTACTACTTCGCGGAGCTCCTGTGGAAGATGGAGGACTGGACCCAGTGCGGGCCCGCCTTCGACCGTGTGGTCGAGCTCAACCCGACCGGCGAGTTCACGGCGGACGCCGCCTATGCGGCGGTCCTCTGCTACAACAATCTCTACCAGCAGCAGTACAGCTCGCGCGAGCGCCAGGTGGGCTCGGGCCAGCCTCGGCGGCGAAACAGGAGGCAGCAGCAGCAGGAGGAGGCGGCGGCCGAGAGCCTCACTCCGCGTGACTTCACAACCCTCGAGCAGGGGATGCTGCAGGCGTTCCAGCGATACGTGTGCTTCGTCCCCGACAGCGAGGACCTCGCGACGATCAAGTACCGCCGGGCGCGCATCTACTACGAGTCGAACCGGTTCGAGGAGGCGGCGCTCCTGTTCAAGGACATCGCCTGGAATCACAGGGACAGCGATCTTTCAGTCTATGCCGCCAACCTGTACCTCGACTCGCTGAACGTCCTCGGGTCGCGCATGCAGCCGATGCGGACCCAGTGCATCATCGAGATCAAGAACTCGATCGAGCCGTTGGCGGGGTTTTATTGCGACACGGAAGCGCACCGCGAGGCTAACGAGGAGCTGTGCACGGTTCTCTCCCAGCTTCGCTGCGACGTCCTCCGCAAGGAGGCCGAGGCGTACCAGTCGAACGAGCAGTGGAAGGAAGCCGCCCAGACGTACGTGACGATCTTCCGGCGGTACCGCGAGTGCGGGCGTCTCGACGAGGTCCTCTACAACGCGGCGATCAACTTCGAAGCGGCTCGGCTGCTCGGCCGCGCGATTCAGGTGCGCACGGTCCTCATCGAGCGCTTCCCCGATACGGAATGGGCCAAGCGAGCCATCTATCTGCTCGGCGCGAACTACCACGCGCTCGCCATCTATGGCCGTGCGGCGGAGTTCTACGAGCGTTTCGCGCGCCAGTTCCCGGGCGAGGACGGGAGCTCCTGCACGGACGAGGATCGGGCCGCCAACACCTGCGCGATCGCCCACGACGCCTTGCAGAACGCGGTGTTCTTCCGGCTCGGCCTGGGCGAGGAGGAGACGGCCATCGACGATGCCCGGCTCTTCGAGCGCAACTACCGACGGCGCCTGCCGCGCGAGACGTCCCAAGTCATCTTCTCACTGGGCAGCATCTACGAGCGGCAACGCAACTGGTCCAAGGTCATCGACCACTACCGCGGGTTCCTGCGGTCCTACCAGCGGCAGGCGCTGCCGCAGCAGGTCATCCGGGCCAACGTGGAGATCGGCAAGGCCTACTGGGAGTCCCGCGACAGGTCGCGGGCGGAGGGCTTCTTCCGATCGGCGGTCCAAGCCTGGGAGCGTGGCGCGGCCCAGGCCATCGCCGGCATGTCCGACTTGAGTGAGGAACAGCGCGCCCTCAATCTGTTCGCGGCCAAGGACGCGGCCTCCGAGGCGCTGTTCTACTTGGCGGAGTACAGGTTCGAGAGCTTCCGTGCCATCCGGTTCCCCGCCTTCCGCGGGGCCCGGAACATGGAGGCGGTCACGGCGTGGTCCCAAGGCGCGTTCACCGAGTGGATTCAACAAAAGACGGCTGCGTTGACCGCGGCCGGGACGGAGTACGAGCGGATCGCGCCGCTCGAGATTCCTCGGTGGCAGATCGCCGCGGCGGCCCGCATCGGCGTCATGTGGCGCTCCTTCGTCGACGAGTTCCGTGACGCTCCGGTTCCTGACGAGATCCAGGAGGATCTGGAGCTCTACGACATCTACGTCGGGGCTCTAGACAGCGCGTCCCAGCCCTTCGTGCAGCAGGCCATCGACAAGTTCGAATTCTGCCTGATCACCGCGACGCGCGTCCGCTGGTTCAACGAGTTTTCGCAGGAGTGTGAGCTGGAGCTCAACCGGCTCAACCCGCGCGAGTACCCGCTTGCGGCCGAGCTTCGCGGTCGGCCCGAGTATGTTCACAGCCCACTTGCGCGGCCGCGAGTGGTCGAGCTCGGCGCCGCCGCTCAGGAGGCCGACGCCGACGTGACCGGCAGTGCCGAACAGGGAGGGACCCCGTGATGACGCGCAAGGGCATCTCCATCTTCTCCTCGATCCTGGCCCTGTCCGTCGCCGCTGGGTGCGGTGGCGGTGGAGCCTCGGGCGGCGGCGGTCCAGTCGCGCGAGATGCGCGCGGTCGCACCGTCCGGACCGCCACCGGCGCCGAGGTCACGCAGGAGGCCCACGACCGGTGGACCGAAGGCTTGGCCCTCTTCACGCGCGCCGAGGGGCAAGGCTGGAACGGCGCCCGTTGCGACGAGGCCGTCCAGAAATTCGAGGCCGCCATCGAGGCTCAGGGCGGGCGCTTCGTCGAGGCCCGGTACATGGCGGGCGCTGTGTCTGCGCGATGTAACCGGAACGATGCGGCGCGGACGTACTACGAACAGGCCCTCCAGATGAACGAGCACTACTGTCCGGCCCGCAACGGGCTTGGCGTGCTGCTCATGGATGCGGGCCGGCAGCAGGAGGCCTTTGCCACCTTCCAGCGGGCTCTCACGGATGACTCCCGCTGCACGGAGGCCTACGTCAATGTAGCTGTCATTCAGCGGCAACGAGGTGGCAACGATGTCCGCGAGGCGCTCAACAACCTGCGCCGCGCGCTGGCTATTGATGCCCAGTACCTGCCCGCGTTCAACCAGATGGCCCTTCTCTACCTCGACGCGGCGATCGCCCGGGACAACCCGCAGATGCTCGATCTCGCGGGCGTGGTGTGCCGGCAAGCTCAGCTCATCGACCGCGACTACGCGCCGATCTACAACACGTGGGGGCTCATCAACGTCCGCCAGGAGAACCTGATCGAGGCCCTGCAGTTGTTCGAGCGCGCCACCCGCCTCGACAACACGATCTTCGAGGCCTACATGAACTTCGGTGAGATCACCCAGTCCTTCCGCGGCTACGAAGACTCGCGGAGGGCCTTCGGGCGAGCCGTCGAGCTTCGGGGCGACAGCTACGAGGCGCACATCGGGCTCGGTGCCTCCCTTCGGGGTCTCAACCAGCTTCCGGCGGCCCAGGCCGAATACGAGCGCGCGATCCAGATCGATGCCAACCGCCCGGAGGCCTATTTCAACTTGGGGATCCTCTATCAGGACTACATGTCCGGCAGCATCGAGGACCTCGAGCGGGCCAAGCGCTACTACGGCCAGTTCGTGTCCAAGGCCGGTCGGGAGGCTCGCTTCGCCGAAGCGGTCGAGAACATCCAGCGGAGCTGCCGAGTGCAGCGGCCGCAGGGCCGGCGCCGGCACAGGGCCCGGTCCGACGACTGCCGGCCGGGGCGCGTCCAGAACATCAACACGGCCCTCGAGGCCCTGACGGCCGCGGCCGAGATGCAGCGGCAGATGGACCAGCGGTCGCGGCAGCAAGGGGGGAGCCCCTAGGGGGAGAGGGAACATCCGCCGGACCCTGGTGTCTCATCCGGTGGTTGGCGGCATGCGGGGTCCGTTGACCCCACTATTCCCGCCGGGTTATTCTGCTCGGCGGAAAGTGGTGAGTGGAGGTGGCAATATGAGGAAGCTGTTTGCTTCTGGCCTTCTCGGTGTAGCAATGCTCGTGGCCGCGCCCGTCGCGGCCCAGGACAACGCCGGTGGTGCTGGCGGAGGTGGAGGTTCGGATACGACTACCTATGACTTCGACGACGACCTGGTCACCGGTGACCTGGTACGTCCCGACGGCGAGCTTCTGAACGTCCGTCGGCGAGGTAGCCGTTCTTCCCTCATTCGCATCCGCGAGCATTTCATTCCCGAGATGCTCAAGTCGGTCGAGAATCTCTGAGCTACTTCCCTTCCGCATGCATCCCCGCGCGGTATTTCTCACAGAGGGTCTGACAACCCGCCCACTGCCGTAGCGTGCGGCCAAGGGCTTGGAGGTAACGGTGTCGCAGGGAAATACGAAGGTCTCCATGGCCTTCCAGATCTATCGCGGCGAGGAGCTCATTCGAACCGAGCAGCTCGCTCAGGACATCATCAAGGTCGGCAAGCTGCCGTCCAGCCACCTTCGCATCGACGACGACAACGTGTCGCGGATGCATGCGGTCATCGAGGTCACGGCACCGGACGAGATCTTCATCATCGATCTCGGCTCCGCCTCCGGGACCATCGTCAACGGCAAGAAGGTCAACAAGTGCAAGCTGCAATCCGGCGATGAGATCTTGCTCGGGGACACCCGGGTCGTGGTCCAGATCGCCGGTGCGGATCTGGCCGATGAGGCTACCGAGGTGGTGGCGAGTCCGGTCATGCCGTTCGCCGCGCCGCAGGTTCCGGCTGCTCCGCCCGCCGCCCCGCCCGCACCGGCTGCTGGGCCCCCCTCTGCGCCGCCCGCGCGGCCCGCGCCGCCGGCCCCGGCGGCCAAGCCTCCGCCCGCGCCGCTGCCCAACCCCTTCGCAGCGCCGTCCGCTGGAGTTGCTCCACTGCCCAATCCGTTTGCGGCGCCGTTGACGCCCGCCTACGAGGCCGAGACGATCGACCCGGACAAGATCTCGTACGGAATCGTGGCCAGCGGTCCCCCGGTGTCCCCGGACGAGGTGGAGACCAGCGCCCAGGCGGTGGAGGTCGTCCTGATGTGGGGCGATCGCTCCGTGCTCCACGTCGAGCACATGTCTCCGCCGCGCGCGTTCTATATCGGCGAGACCGCCTCTCCCA
>Ga0214473_10010014_pt1 | contig 11177 bp, 9 predicted proteins | sample RVTome_7_FD_203509 | JGI IMG/M metagenome (GOLD analysis project Ga0214473, IMG submission 203509) | Soil microbial communities from uranium-contaminated site in the Upper Colorado River Basin, Wyoming, United States - RVT98D197 | ecosystem: Environmental > Terrestrial > Soil > Contaminated >...
TGCGGGCGGCCGAGGTCTCGCACTCGTCGGGCGGGAGCCTGACCGAGCGCCTGCGCACGGCGGTCATGCACGCCAACCACGAGATCTTCTCCACCGCCCAGCAGCGCCCCGAGGTGGCCGGCATGGGGACCACCGTGGTGGCGACGCTCGTTGCCGGCGACCGGGCGGCCCTGGCCCACGTGGGCGACAGCCGCGCCTACCGCCTGCGGGACGGCCGCCTCCGCCAGCTCACCGACGATCACTCCCTGGTGGGGGAGCTGGTGAGGCGCCAGGAGATCACCGCCGACGCGGCCCGCGGGCATCCCCATCGCCACGTCCTGACCCGCGCCCTGGGGGTGCGGCCGCGCGTGGAGCCCGACCTGGCCGAGGTGGGGCTCCAGGACGGAGACCTCTTCATGCTGTGCAGCGACGGCCTCACGAACCACGTCCTCGACGACGAGTTCCCGAAGCTGCTGGACGGCAGGCGCGATCTCCAGGAGTCCTGCGACCGCCTCGTCGACCTGGCCAACCAGCGCGGCGGCGAGGACAACATCACGGTCGTGCTGCTGCGGGCTACGCTCGATCCACAAGCCCCTTGAGCTTGGCGCGGAGGCGCAGGACGGCCTTCGTGTGGATCTGGCAGACGCGCGATTCGGTGATGCCGAGGATCGAGCCGATGTCCTTCATGTTCAGATCCTCGTAGTAGTAGAACGACACCACCAGGCGCTCCTTCTCGGGCAGCGTGGCGATCGTGTCGGCGATGATGCGCTTGCCCTCGGAGACCTTCAGGGACGCCAGCGGGTTCTCGGAGTGGACGTCCTCGACGATGTCCGCGTAGCCGCCCGTGCGGTCGCCCTCGCTGGTGCTGCCCCGGATCTCCTCGAGGTTCACCAGCGAGATGCCGCGCACCTGGTTCAACAGCTCGTGGAACTTGTCGAGCTGGAGCCCCAGGGAATCGGCCACCTCGTCCTCGCTGGCCGAGCGGCCCAGCCTCTGCTCCACCTCGCCGTACGCGCGCTCGAGGCGGCGGCTCTTCTGGCGCACGCTGCGCGGAACCCAGTCGAGGGAGCGAAGCTGGTCGAGGATCGCGCCCTTGATGCGGAACTCGGCGTACGTCTTGAACTTGCAGTTCTTCTCGGGGTCGTACTTCTCGATGGCGTCCATCAGGCCGATGACGCCGGTGTTGTGCAGGTCGTCCAGGTCGATGTGCGAGGGCAACCGCACCGCGATGCGGTTCACGATGTAGCGTATGAGGGGCGTGTGTTCGAGGACGATCTGCTCCTTGAGCGTCGGGGGAATCTCGGAATGCTTCTCCTTCGCCTCGCGGAGCAACGTCTCCATGCAGCCCTCCGGAATCAGTGGTGTTGCTCCAGGAAGCACGGCCCATGCCAACGGACCGGGCACGCCGCGGCCGGCGGCAGGAGGCCCGCCGCGCGCTCCCGATCCCGCCGCCCCGGCGCGTCTAAGCTGCGGCTGCCCCGGGCTTTTCCAGCCGGGAGCGGGCGCGGGCGCTGCGAAACGGGTTGCGGGGCGCGGCTGCCGCCCCGGGCGGCAGGGCCGGGGGGCGTTGCGCAGGAGTGTCGGGGATCCGACGGGGCGAGGCCCCCGTCGTTACGAAACCGTCGCTCGCAGGTGCCGGATTCGGGACCCAGCGCCGCTGCGCGGCGCAAGGCCGCCCAAGGCGGCCGCGCAGCGAGCCGCAAGCGAGCGAAGAGCGGGCCCCCGCCGGGCTAGGCGCCTTCGGGCGCCTCGATGCCGCGCTTCTTGATCTTCTCCAGCAGCGTCGTGCGGTTCAGGCCCAAAAGCTGGGCGGCGCGGTTCTTGTTCCACTGGGTCCGCTCCAGGGCCTGCCGGATGAGCTCGCCCTCGAAGCGGCCCACCACCTCGTTGAAGGCGAGGCCCCCGGGCGGGATGTGCGGCACCTCGGGCGTGTCCGCGGCCCCCCGCTGCTGGAAGGCCGGGGGCAGGTCCTCGAGCTGGATCTCGTCGCCGGGAGTGAGGATCACCAGGCGCTCCAGGAGGTTCTCGAGCTCCCGGACGTTGCCGGGCCAGTCGTACTCGCAGAGCGCCCGCATGGCCTCGGGGGCGATGCCGTCGATCCGCTTGCCCCGCTCCTGGCTGCTCACGTCCAGGAAGTGATGGATCAGGAGCGGGATGTCCTCGCGGCGCTCGCGCAGGGCCGGCACCTCGATGGGGATCACGTTCAGCCGGTAGAAGAGGTCCTCGCGGAAGCGCCGCTCGCGGATCGCCTCCTCGAGGTCCTGGTGGGTCGCCGCCACCACCCGCACGTTGACCTTCACGGTCTTGGAGGAGCCCACCGGCTCGAAGGTGCGGTCCTGGAGGACCCGCAGGAGCTTCACCTGGAGGTTCGGGCTCATGTCTCCGATCTCGTCCAGGAAGATCGTGCCGCCGTTGGCCACCTGGAAGCGCCCCTCGCGGTGCGCGATGGCGTTGGTGAAGGCCCCGCGCACGTGGCCGAACAGCTCGGACTCCAGGAGCTCCTCGGGGATGGCGCCGCAGTTGACGGTGACGAACGGGCGATCGGCGCGGCGGCTGTTGAAGTGGATCGAGCGGGCGATCAGCTCCTTGCCGGTCCCGCTCTCGCCCCGCACCAGCACGGTGCTGTCCGAGTCCGCCACCTTCTCCACGGTCTCCAGGACCCGCCGCAGGACCTGGCTCTGGCCGACGATGTTCTCGAAGCGGTAGCGCATGCGCAGCTCGTTCTGGAGCCGGCGGTTCTCGGTCTTGAGGCGGCCGTGCTCGATGGCCTGCTCCACCAGGCGCCGCACGGCGTCCAGGTTGGCCTGGTCGAAGGGCTTCTGGAGGTACCAGTAGGCGCCGGCGCGCAGCGCGTCCACCGAGTTCTCGGCGCTGCCGTAGCCCGTCACCACGATGCAGGGCAGGTCGGGATCGAAGTCGTGGATCTGGCGCACCAGCTCGATCCCGTTGACCCCGGGCATCTTGACGTCGCACAGCACCAGATCCACCCGCCGGGCGGTGACGACGCCCATGGCGTCGCCGGCGTCGCGCGCCGAGGTGACTTCGTATCCGCTCCGGGCGAGGATGCGCTCGAGCGCGCGGCGATAGAGCTCCTCGTCGTCTACGACGAGGACGTGCGGCTTGGGCAAGGCGGGAGCTCCTCCGCTCGGCGGAGGGGGGTGGCCCGAGTCTAGGTTGCCGCCCCCGCGCCTTCAAGCGGGAAGATCCCGGGAACGGGACCCTCAAGCGTCCCGATCCCGGGACCGATGAGCCTCTCGTGCAGCCCGCGCGCGACATCCCCCGGCCGCCGGGGGGCACCTCCCGGGGCGATCCCGCCGCACCCCTCGTCCTGGTGGTGGACGACGAGCCGCTGCTCCTGCGGGCCCTGCGGCGCATCCTGGAGGGCGAGGGACACCAAGTCGCGCTCGCCGAGACCCCCGCCCAGGCGGAGCCCCTGCTGCCCGATCCGAGGCTGGCGGTGGTGCTCCTGGACCTCAAGCTGCGCGGCGCCAGCGGCCTGGAGCTCCTGGAGCGCATCAAGCGCGAGCGGCCCGAGGTGGAGGTGGTCATGATGACCGGGCACGCGAGCGTCGAGAGCGCCGTCGGCTGCATCCGGCGCGGCGCCTTCGACTACCTGGAGAAGCCGTTCGACGACGTCCACCGGGTGCGCGCCACGGTGCGCAAGGCCCTGGAGCGCCGGGAGCTGGTGCTGCGCAACCGCGCCCTGGAGCGGGAGCTGCGCGACCGCGTGGGGGTGTCCGAGCTGGTGGGCGCGTCGCCCCGGATGCGCGCCCTGACCCGCACCATCGAGAGCCTGCGCCACAACGAGAGCCGCGTGCTCATCCACGGCGAGAGCGGCACCGGCAAGGAGCTGGTGGCCCGCGCGATCCACGCGCTGAGCGCCCGCGCCTCGGGCCCCTTCGTGCCCGTGGACTGCGGGGCGCTGCCCGAGTCGATCATCGAAAGCGAGCTCTTCGGCCACCAGCGCGGCGCGTTCACGGGCGCGCTGGGCTCGCCGGGCCTCTTCCGCGTGGCCGAGGGGGGCACGCTCTTCCTGGACGAGATCGGCGAGCTCCCGACCGGCGTGCAGGCCAAGCTGTTGCGCGCCCTCCAGGAGGGCGAGGTCCGCCCGGTGGGCGCCGCCGAGACCGTGCCGGTGGACCTGCGCGTGATCGCCGCCACCCACCGCGACCTGGAGAGCATGCTCGCGGAAGGCTCGTTCCGCCGCGACCTCTTCTACCGCCTCAACGTGGTGCGCATCGAGATCCCCCCGCTGCGGGAGCGGCGCGAGGACGTGCCGCTGCTGGTCCACCACTTCATCCACGAGTACCGCCGCCAGGACGCGCCCATCGAGGGCATCGAGGACGATGCCCTCGCCCTCCTGGTGGAGCACGACTGGCCGGGGAACGTGCGCGAGCTGGAGAACACCATCGAGTCGGCGATGGCCCTGGCCCGGGGCCCGCGCCTGCGGATGGCCGACCTCCCGCTCGCCCGGGGGCGGTTCCGCGCGACGGGGCCCGGCGACCCGGACCTGCCCCTCTCCCTGGCGGCCTACGAGCGCTCGGCCCTCGAGCGGGCCCTGGGCGAGAGCGGCGGGGACGCGACGCAGGCGGCCCGGCGCCTGCGCATCGGACGCAGCACGTTCTACCGCAAGCTCGCCCGCCACGGCCTGGCGCCGGGCCGCGCCGGGGCTGGTGCTTCCAAGTCGATTCGGTAGATTCGGTGCGGTTCCCCCCCGACAGGCTGACCGCCGAGGTTCGCGTGCGCGAGATCACATCCCTCGTCCGCGTCGTCGTCGCCCTTCCCGGCGGGGATCCCCACGGCACCCTGGAGGCCCTGGAGCACCTGGGCCCGGGCGTGCGCGTGGAGACCGCCGCGTCCCTCGAGGCCTGCGCCGAGGTGGCCCGCGGCGCCGACCTGGTCGTGCTGGGCGGCTGCCCGGCCGCGAGCGCCGGGCCGGTGCTGGCCGTCGCCCGCGAGGGCGGCGCGCCGGTGGTGGCGGTGGTGGAGTCCGGGTGCGGCGACGCCGTCGTCGAGTGGTTCCGCTGCGGCGCGGCCGACTGCGTGGTGGCGGGGGCCGATGAGTCGCGCGCCCTGGCCAGCGTGGCCTTCGAGCAGATCCGCCGCGGCCGGGAGCTGCGCGAGCGGCGCTCGGTGGAGCGCCGCCTCCGGTGGCTGGAGAACCTGAACACCACCATCGTGAACGAGATCCCCGCGGCCCTGGCCGTCGTGGACGCGGAGCGGCGCCTGGTGGTGGCCAACCCGGCCTTCGAGCGGGCCTGGGGCGCGCCGCTGGAGGGCCTGGCGGGCCGGCTCCTGGACGAGGTGCTGCCCGCCGACCTGCTGGAGAGCGGGGGCATCCACGCCATGCTGGACCGCGTGGCGGCGGGGCGGCCGGCGGCGCCCGCGGTGGCGCGGGGCGTCGACCGCGCGGGGTCGCCCGTGGCCCTCGACGCCCGGGCCCAGCGGCTGGACGAGGGCGGGCGCCTGCTGCTCGTCCTCTCGGACGTGACCGAGCGGGAGTCGCTGGCCCGGCGCATCGCCGACCTCAAGCGCTACAACGAGAACATCATCCAGAACCTGAACAGCGCCCTCCTGGTGGTGGACGTCGACGGGGGCATCACCGTCGCCAACGGGATGGCGGCGCAGATCCTGGGCGAGCCAGGGGCGCGGCTGCGCGGGCGCTCGGTCTGGGACTGGTTCTCCACGGCCCGCGGGCAGGGCGCCCTGCTGGCGCGGACCCTGGCCCAGGGGACGCGCTTCCGGGGCGCGGAGACGATCCTGACCCGCGCCGACGGCACGGTGGTCCCGATCGGCATCTCCTGCGCACCGCTGCAGGACGCCGACGGCAGCCGCCTCGGGGCGGTGGCCATCTTCCAGGACCTGACCGAGATCAACCTGCTCCAGCGCCAGGTGCTCCAGAGGGAGAAGATGGCGTCCATCGGCCAGCTCGCGGCGGGCGTAGCCCACGAGATCAACAACCCCATGGGCTTCATCCACGCCAACCTCTCCCAGATGGAGGAGTATCTGGCGGACCTGCGGCGCGTCTGGGACGAGGTGGGGATCCTGCGCAAGGCGGTGGGCGGGGACGAGGCGGCGGAGATCCGCCGGGCCGCCGACGCCCTGGGGGCCCTGGTCCGGGAGCTGGATGCGGAGTACGTGCTGACCGACTTCGTCAAGGCCATCCGCGAGTCCCAGGAGGGGTCCGAGCGCATCCGCCACATCGTGCGGGACCTGCGCGACTTCTCCCGCACGGACAGCGACGAGCGCGTCCCGTCCGACATCAATCAGTGTCTCGACTCCACCGCCAACATCGTGTGGAGCATGATGAAGCACTCGGTGGTGCTGCGGAAGCGCTACGCGGACCTGCCCAAGGTGCGCTGCTACCCGATGCAGCTCAAGCAGGTGTTCATGAACCTGCTGGTGAACGCCTACCAGGCCATCGAGGAGCGGGTGGGCCAGAGCGGGGAGCGCGGCGAGATCGAGCTGGTGACCGAGCGCCGCGGCGACCGGGTGGCGGTGGTGGTGAGCGACACGGGCGTGGGCATCCCGCCCGACATGCTCCATCGCATCTTCGACCCCTTCTTCACCACGAAGGAGGTGGGCGTGGGCACCGGGCTGGGTCTCTCCACCTGCTACAACATCGTGCGCAAGCACGGGGGCACCGTGCGGGCCTCCAACCGGCCGGGCGCGGGCGCCACCTTCGAGGTGATCCTTCCCCTGGCTCCCGAGGGCGAGGCGGCGTGAGCCCGGGCCCGGCGACGCTGCTGCTGGTGGACGACGAGGTGCGGATCCTCTCGGCGCTGCGCCGCGTCCTGCGGCGCGAGGGCTACCGGCTCCTCACCGCGGAGACCCCCGAGCAGGCCCTGCGCATCCTCGACGAGCAGGCGGTGGACGTGATCGTCACCGACCAGAAGATGCCCGGCATGAGCGGCCTCCAGCTCCTGGCCGAGGCCGCCCGGCGCCGCCCCGAGGCCCGGCGCCTGCTCATCACCGGATGGACCGAGGAGGTGCCCCGGGAGCAGATCGAGGCCCTCGGCATCCGCGCCATGATCCCCAAGCCCTGGGACGACGCGGAGCTGAAGGCCACCCTGAGGGCGCAGATCAGCCCTTGACGCTGCGGCTCAGGTACTCGAGGTCGGTCTTCTGGGAGTTCTTGGCGCCCACGCACAGGATGCGCAGGCGGCGCTGGGATCCGTGGGTGTAGTAGATGCGGCCCTTTCCGGCGAAGCCCAGCTCGAAGACCGGCATCCCGGCCGGCAGGCCGCCCACCTTGCGGCGCGCGCCGGCGGTCTCCACGTCGTCGGACAGGCGCTTCAGCAGCTCCTCCGCCTTGAGCTGCATGCCCTCGTCGCGCAGGCCCACCAGATCCGACAGGGCGCGGTCGTCCACCTCGAGGTTCTTGTAGAGGGTGCGCAGGCGCCGCCCCAGGTGGTCGGACTCCCGCGAGCGCGCGCCCACGGCGGCCGCCGCGTCCTTGGAGGCCCGGCGCAAGCGGGATTGCAGGCTCTCGATCTCCTCGTCCTTGCTCCGCAGGTCGGTCAGCGCCTCGTCCAGGAGCTCCTCCAGGGCCTGGTGCTCCGCCTGGAGCTCCGGGGCTCCGCTGCTCTGCTGGGAGAGCAGCTCGCTCTCGCGCCGCGCCAGGGCGTCGAGCTTCTCCAGGAGCGAGGCGCGCTCGCTGCGCAGCCCCTCGATCTCGCGGGCGTGCTCGTTCTCCGCCGTCCCCACCTCGGAGAGCCGCTGGCGGACGCCCTCCAGCTCGCGCTCGATGTCTCCGGCGCGGGCCAGGGTGGCATCGCGGGCGCTCATGGCCTCGGCCAGGAGCGCCTGCTGCCGCTGGGCCACCGCCCGCTGGTAGAGGTAGAGGCCGGTCAGGAGCGCGGCGCCGTAGCCCACCAGGAGCGCGTTGGCCACGAGCGAGTTGTGGGGAACGGCCACCGTGACGTCGATGGACGGAGGCAGCACCCGCTCGGCCTCCCGGGCGTGGGCGGCCGGGTCCGCGGAGTCCGCCGGGGGGACCGCCAGGCCCGGCACGTAGAGGGGCGAGCCGTCCTTGCCCAGCACGATGGCCGTCACCTGCACGCCGCCGGGCCGGACCCAGGCGGAGTCGCGGACCGCGCGCCCCACCTGCCGGCGGATCTGCGACACCACGGACCCCTCGTGCCAGTCCGCCTGGGCCGCCGCCTCGACCGCGTGTTGGAAACGGATGTGGAGGAAGCGCTCGGCCCCCTTCACGCTGTAGACATAGAGCACCACGAAGGCCACGATGGCGGCGTAGGTGAAACGGAACGAGGCCAGCGCCCATACGCTGGAGCGCGCGCCTTCGGGGGGAAACGGTTTTCCCTTCGTCGGTAACGATTTCGCCATCCCGCCGCCGGAGGATACCGTCGGGCCCCGCTGGGGAACAGGCGAGGCGCGCGGAGGCGCCTTCCCGGCCCGTTTCGGGGCTCCCGGCGCCGGTCGCACGGATCTTGCAACGCCTCTCCGCGAGGCATGCTGGATAGACGCAAGAAGGCGCGCGCACTCCTCGACGCGTGGGTTGAAATCACGGCACCGGGGTGCCGACGCAGGGTCACTGCGGCGGACATCTCGGTGGGGGGCTTGGGCATCACCTTGAGCGGCGACCCGCTCGCCGCCGACGCCCGCATCGTGAGCGAGTTCCCGCTCCCGGGGATCGGCCTGCCCCTGGAGCTGCCTGCCACGGTGGTGTGGACCGACCCGCCGCTTGGCCGCGCCGGGCTGCGCTTCGTCGACGTGGACCCCGGCCTGTCGGAGCTGCTCGAGAGCTTCGTCGCCGGCAGGCTGGCCGAGTAGGCGCATTGCGGGTCGCCGACCTCGACCGGGACATGAGCGACGTGATCCCGACCGGGATGGGCGGCGACAGCCGCTACCTCTTCGAGCGCATGACGCGGCTCACCCTGGACTGGGCCGAGGCGGGACCGGGCCGGCGCGTGCTGGACGTGGCCAGCGGGCCGGGAGCCGACGCCCGCAGCCTGGTCCTGCGCGGGGCGCGGGTGGTGGGCGTCGAGGCCTCGAGCCGCATGCTGGGCCTGGCGCGCCTCGCCCGGCCGCCGGGTCCGGGCCCCGCCCCGGGCTTCGTGCAGGCCTGGGCCGACGGCCTGCCGTTCGCCGACGCGAGCTTCGACGCCGCCCTGTGCAAGGGCTCCCTGGACCACTTCGACCAGCCGGAGCAGGCCATCGCCGAGATGGCGCGGGTGGTGCGGCCGGGGGGGCGCGTGGTGCTGGCCATCGCCAACTTCGAGTCGGCCGCGTGCCGCCTGGCCCGCGGGATCGACCGCGCGCGGCACGCCTGCCTCGCGGCCCCGGTCCACCCGGGACGGCGCATGTACGACGTCCCGAGCGACCACTTCACCCGCTACGACCTCGACCTGATGCGCGAGCAGGCCGGGCGCTGGCTCGCGATCGAGCGGCTCGAGGGGGTCTCCCTGGGATGGGGGTTCCCGGGCTGGGGCCGGGTGCTCGACGGCCTGCCGGAGCGCCTGGCCCGGGGCGCGGTTCAGGCGCTGGGGGCGTGGGCCCGGCGCCTGCCCGGCTGGGCCGACGTGGTGGTGCTGGCCGGCCGCCCGCGGCGCTCCCCCAGCAGCTCGCGGTAGACGCCCTCGGTGGCCTCGGCGATGCGGCTCCAGTCGAAGAGCGCGGCGACCCGCTCGCGCGCCCGGGCCCCCAGACGGGCGCGCAGCGCGGGCTGCTCGAGGAGCGAGCCGATGGTCTTGGCCATGGCCTCCGCGTCGCCCCCGGGCGTGAGCACGCCGCCTTCGCCCGCGCGCACGATCTCCGGCAGGGCGCCCGCCGCGCAGGCCACCACCGGCGTGCCGCAGGCCATCGCCTCGGCGGCCGGCAGGCCGAAGCCCTCGAAGCGCGAGGGCACCACCACGAGGGTCGCCCGGCTGTAGAGGCGCACCAGCTCCGGGGTGGGGATCCTGCCGGTGATGTGCAGGCGCCCCGCGCAGCCCCCGTCCTCGGCCCATTGCCGGGCCGGGTTGCCCGGCGAGTCGTCGTCCACCAGGGTGAGCCGCACGCCGGCGGGCAGGCGGCCGAGCGCCTCGACGAGCAGGCGCACGCCCTTGGTGGGATCCGAGGCGCGGCCCACGCAGAGCAGCTCGCTGGCGCTGCGCTCCACCCCGGGCTCGGGCCGGAAGAGGCCGGTGTCGAGGCCGTTCCACACGTTGCGGATGCGCCCGGCGGGCACGCGGAAGTCGCGCTCGATCATGCGGGCGCTCGCCTGCGAGGAGGTGAGCACGCGGTCGAGCCTGCGCGCCACGAACGCCTGCATGCCCACCGGGTGGAAGGTGGCGGTCCCGATGGCCTCCCGCAGGCCGCGGTCGCGGGCGAAGGAGGCGCGCCGGTCCACGGAGAGGGGGTGGTGGACCGTGGCCACCACGGGCAGGCCCAGGGCGCGCAGTCCCAGCAGCCCGTAGCCCAGGCACTGGACGTCGTGCACCAGGTCGTAGCGCTCGCCCGCGCGCAGCCTCGCGGCCAGGACGCGGAAGGCGCGCAGGCTGAAGGCGAAGGGCTCGGGGAGGAAGCCGAAGTGGCTGGCGCCCAGCTCCCAGAAGGTGAGCGGCTCGAAGAGCCGCAGGGGCCGGGTGCGCGGCACGAAGGCGCTCCAGTTGCGCAGGAACCACTTGCCCCAGAACTGCTGGTTCTCCAGGGGCAGCAGCGCGCGGGCGAAGGGCATGGGGTCCGGGTAGGGGGGGCCCACCAGGACGTCCACCCGATGGCCCCGCGCGGCCAGCTCGCGCGCCAGGAACCACAGGTAGATGCCCTGGCCGCCGCAGCGCATGTTGCCCCGGTAGCTGACGAGCGCGATGCGCAGGGGGCGCGCGGCCACCTCAGCGCCTCTCGGCGTAGAGGATCACGCTCTTGGGGCAGATGCGGTCGAGGACGCGCTCCACCCCCTCCAGGAAGCGCGACAGCGTGGCGCGGATCAGCAGCCAGCGGTAGCCCTGCACCAGGCGGCTCTCGTCGGAGCGCGGCAGGCCCACCAGCGAGCGCAGCGCCCAGTAGGGGGTGTGCAGCCCGTGGGCGAAGCCCACGCCCAGGGTGGCGAAGCCGGCGGCGGCCAGGCCCTCCGCCAGGCTGCGCGGCCGGAAGATCCGGATGTGGCCGCCCGGGCTCTCGAAGTAGTCGTCGCCCAGGCGCAGGTAGAGGTGCTCGCTGGTGGCGGTGGGGATCGTGACGGCCAGGCGCCCGGCCGG
>Ga0214473_10010015_pt1 | contig 11177 bp, 12 predicted proteins | sample RVTome_7_FD_203509 | JGI IMG/M metagenome (GOLD analysis project Ga0214473, IMG submission 203509) | Soil microbial communities from uranium-contaminated site in the Upper Colorado River Basin, Wyoming, United States - RVT98D197 | ecosystem: Environmental > Terrestrial > Soil > Contaminated >...
AAGGTCCGGGTTGTCGACAAGCGGCGGTTCCGCGAGGGCTCGGCCCCGGAGGGGGAGACGCTCCCCTCCGGGGAGCCCCGCCCCGAGCTGCCGCCGGAGACGACGGCCGACCTCGAGGAAGAGCTCGCGCAGGTGCATCGCGAGGTCGAGGAGTACCGCGACCACCTCCAGCGCCTCCAGGCCGAGTTCGACAACTACCGTAAGCGCGTCCTGAAGGAACAGACGCGCGCGGTCGAGATGGCCGCGCAGCCGACGATGTTGCGGCTCCTCGAGGTCTTGGATGACTTCGACCTCGCGCTCGTGGCCGCCGACCAGACATCCGACTTCGAGAAGTTCCGCAAGGGCGTGGAGCTCGTGTACGCGAAGCTCGCGGACGCGCTGAAGGCGGAGGGACTGGAGCGCATCGAGGCCGAGGGCAAGCGGTTCGACCCCGTCGAGCACGAGGCCCTCATGCAGACCGGCGTCGGCGAGGGCGAGCCGCACGTGGCCGAGGTGTTCCGTCAGGGCTACCGGCTGAAGGGCAGTGTGATCCGGCCCGCCAGCGTCCGTGTCGAGCGGTCGTAAGGGGCGCTCGGTGAACGCCGACGTCAAGCGCGAGTGGTTCGAGAAGGACTACTACCAGGTCCTCGGTGTGGTGAAGAACGCAACGCAGGCCGAGATCAAGAAGGCCTACCGCAAGCTCGCGCAGAAGTTCCACCCGGACGCGAACCCTGGGAGCAAGGAGGCCGAGGAGCGGTTCAAGGAGGTCTCGGCCGCGTACGACGTCGTCGGCGACGAGGACAAGCGGAAGCGTTACGACCAGGTACGGGACATGGCGGCATCGGGGTTCGGCGCGGGCGCCGGCGGCGGGTTCCCCGGTGGCTTCCCCGGCGGCGGCCGGGTCCGGTTCGAGGACCTGGGGGACATGGGCGACCTCGGCGATCTCTTCGGCGGGCTGTTCGGAGGTGGGCGTCGCGGGCGGTCACGCTCGCGGGTGGTCCACGGCGCCGACCTGGAAACGGACGTGAGGATCACCTTCGAGGAGGCGATGGCCGGGACCACGGTCCCGGTCCGCATCCAGGGCCCGGCGCCGTGCTCGACCTGCGGTGGGAGTGGAGCTGCGCCCGGCTCGAGCCCCGTGACCTGTCCGCAGTGCGGTGGCACGGGGGAGATCACCGTGAACCAGGGGTTCTTCCAGATGGAGCAGCCGTGTCCGCGGTGCAGCGGGACCGGCCGCGCGATCGAGCAGGTCTGCCCGACCTGCCGCGGCACCGGCTCCGAGCGCCGCACCCGCAGCTTCCAGGTCAAGGTCCCGGCCGGCGTGAAGGACCGAGCCCGGATCAAGCTCGGCGGCCGGGGCGAGCCCGGACCCGTGGGGGCGCCCTCCGGCGACCTGTACGTCCGGGTCCACGTGCGGCCGCACCGGTTCTTCGGGCGCAAGGGGAACGACCTCACGGTGGACGTGCCCATCACCTACCCGGAGGCTGCTCTCGGCGCGAACATCGAGGTCCCGACCCTCGACGGGCCGGTGACGATGAAGGTGCCGGCCGGCACGCCCTCGGGCAAGACGTTCCGGCTGAAGGGCCGGGGTGCCCGGCGCAAGGGCGGAGCCGGGGACCTGCTGGTGACCGTGAACGTGGACGTGCCGGACAAGCTCTCGAAAGATGAGCGCGAGATCCTGCGGCGGCTGCAGGAGGCGGAGAAGGGATCTCCGCGCCGCCGGCTGGGCGTAGAGGCGTGAGGACGCGGAGAGGACACGAGACGTGAGCGGCGACGAGACGCGGCGCCGCGAGGAGCGCGCCGTCTACATCATCAGCGTGGCGGCCGAGCTCGCGGGCGTGCACCCGCAGACGCTCCGGATCTATGAGCGCAAGGGCCTGCTCCGGCCCCAGCGGACCTCGGGCAACAGCCGGCGGTACTCCGAGCACGACATCGAGCGTCTGCGCAACATCCAGGAGCTCACCCAGGCGGAGGGTGTCAACCTCGCCGGCGTGAAGCGGATCATGCAGATGCAGCGTGAGCTCGAGCGGATGGCCGAACGGATCCGCGAGCTGGAGGTGGAGCTCTCGCGCCGGCCGATCGCGGCCCCCGGCTGTCGGGGCGGGACCGAGATCGTGCCGTTCCACAGCTCGGTCGTCCTGCGGTGGGGGGAGACACCTTCGTGACGAGGCTCGTCGGGAACCGGGTGATCCTGCGTCCGTTCCGCGAGGAGGAGTTCGACCTCGCACTCGCTCGCGAGCCCTCGGAGGACGCCGAGCGCCGCCAGGTGCGCCGTCGTCGGCTCGAGCTCTCGGGCACGCGCACGGCGTGGGAGCTCATGTTCGCGGTCGAGGCCGGTGATCGCCTCGTCGGCGACATCCAGGCTCGGTGCTCGGATCAGGCCATGCCGCCGGGCGTGTGGGAGGTCGGCATCGACCTGTGGGCCGAGGCCGATCGCGGTCAGGGCATCGGCTCCGAGGCCGTGACGCTCCTCACGGCTCACCTCTTCGCCCGCGAGGACGCGCACCGCGTCCAGGCGACGACGGACGTGGACAACGTCGCGATGCGCCGCTCGCTCGAGAGGTGCGGGTTCGCGTTCGAGGGCGTCCTGCGCGGCTTCATGCCGACGGGGGACGGCCTTGCCCGTGACCACGCGATGTACGCCACGACCACGGGCGATCGGGGATCGAGGTAGCGATGGACGCGAACAGGCTCACGCTCAAGAGCCAGGCCGCCCTCGAGGGGGCGCGAGAGCAGGCGCTCGCCCGGGGCCACCAGGCGATCGAGCCCGAGCACGTGCTCTTCGCTCTGCTCGCGGATCCGGGGGGCGTCGTGTACCCGTTACTGCACCACCTCGGCGTGCAACCGAAGACGCTCCGCGACCGCGTCGATGCGGCGCTCGACCGCGTGCCGAAGGTCTACGCGCAGGGCGCCGAGGTCCGGATCTCGCAGGCCACGGGCGCGATCCTCGACGCCGCGTTCCGCGAGGCCGAGACCCTCACGGACGAGTACGTCTCGACCGAGCACCTGCTCCTCGGCCTGCTCGGCGGGCACACCCCGGCCGCCGACCTCCTGCGCGAGGCGGGCCTCACGCGCGACGGCGTCCTCGCGGCACTCGCCGAGGTCCGGGGCCGGCAGCGCGTCACCGACCAGAACCCCGAGGAGAAGTATCAGGTCCTCGAGAAGTACGGCCGCGACCTCACGGAGCAGGCCCGTCGCGGCAAGCTCGACCCGGTGATCGGTCGCGACGAGGAGGTGCGTCGCGTCATCCAGGTGCTCAGCCGCCGGACGAAGAACAACCCCGTCCTGATCGGCGAGCCAGGCGTCGGCAAGACCGCGATCGTCGAGGGCCTCGCCCAGCGGATCGTGGCCGGTGACGTGCCCGAGGGTCTGAAGGGCAAGCGGGTCGTCGCGCTGGACATCGGCGCGATGGTCGCCGGCGCGAAGTACCGCGGGGAGTTCGAGGAGCGGCTGAAGGCCGTCCTTCGCGAGATCGTCGACAGCGAGGGCGGGATCATCACGCTCATCGACGAGCTCCACACCATCGTCGGTGCCGGAGCGGCCGAGGGCGCCATGGACGCCGGCAACATGCTGAAGCCGATGCTCGCGCGCGGCGAGCTCCGCGCGATCGGGGCGACGACGCTCGACGAGTACCGCGAGCACATCGAGAAGGACGCCGCGCTCGAGCGGCGGTTCCAGCCGGTGCTCGTCGGCGAGCCGAGCGTGCAGGACACGATCGCGATCCTCCGAGGTCTCAAGGAGCGGTACGAGGTCCACCACGGTGTCCGGATCCAGGATCCGGCACTCGTGGCCGCGGCTGTGCTGAGCGACCGGTACGTGACCGGGCGGTTCCTCCCCGACAAGGCGATCGACCTCATCGACGAGGCCGCCAGCCGCCTGCGGATCGAGATCGACTCGATGCCCGTTGAGATCGACGAGGTCGAGCGACGCATCAAGCAGCTCGAGATCGAGCGCGCGGCGCTCCGGAAGGAGACCGACCCGGCGTCGGAAGAGCGGCTCGAGAGCCTTGAGCGAGAGCTCGCCGACCTCCAGGAGCGCTCGGCGGGCCTGAAGGCGCACTGGAAGCAGGAGAAGGAGGCCATCGACCGGATCCGCGCGCTGAACCAGCACATCGAGGACGCGCGAGGCGAGGGCGAGCGCGCCGAGCGCGAGGGTGACCTCGAGCGTGCCGCCGAGCTCCGCTACGGGCGGATCGTCGAGCTGCAGAAGGAGATGGAGGCCGAGAACGCGCGTCTAGCCGAGCTGCGATGCGAGGTGAAGATGCTGAAGGAAGAGGTCACCGAGGAGGACGTCGCCGAGGTCGTGAGCGCGTGGACCCGGATCCCGGTCGCACGCCTCATGCAAGGCGAGATGCAGAAGCTCGTCCACCTCGAGGAGGCGCTCCACCGGCGCGTCGTCGGGCAGCATGAGGCGGTCGAGGCCGTCGCGAACGCGGTCCGCCGCTCTCGCGCCGGCCTGTCCGATCCGGACCGCCCGATCGGCTCGTTCCTGTTCCTCGGTCCGACCGGGGTCGGCAAGACCGAGCTCGCCCGGGCTCTCGCCGAGTACCTGTTCGACGACGAGCGCGCGATCGTCCGGGTCGACATGGGCGAGTACCAGGAGCGGCACACGGTCTCCCGGCTCGTAGGTGCGCCGCCCGGGTACGTCGGGTACGAAGAGGGCGGCCACCTCACCGAGGCCGTCCGTCGACGCCCGTACTCTGTCGTCCTGCTCGACGAGCTCGAGAAGGCGCACGGCGACGTGTTCAACATCCTGCTCCAGCTGCTCGACGACGGGCGCCTCACCGACGGTCACGGCCGCACGGTGAACTTCCGGAACACCATCGTGATCATGACGTCGAACCTCGGGAGCGCCGTCTTCCAGGACGCCGGGGTCCCGCAGGAGCGGCGCAGACAGGCGATCCTCGAGGCGGTGCGGTCCACGTTCCGGCCCGAGTTCGTGAACCGGGTCGACGAGATCGTCGTGTTCGAGCCGCTCGACCCGGGTCACATCGAGGCGATCGTCGACCTCCAGGTAGCACACCTGCGGCAGCGACTCGCCGAGCGCAAGCTCACGCTGACGCTCACCGACGCGGCCCGGGCGTACCTGGCGGAGAAGGGGTACGACCCCGCGTTCGGCGCCCGGCCGCTGAAGCGGCTGATCCAGCGGGAGCTGCAGGACCCGCTGGCCCTGAAGCTCCTCGCGGGCGAGATCCGCGAAGGCGACGAGGTCACGGTCGACGTCGAGGGCGACGCGCTGGCGTTCGGGGTCCTTCGCCCTGCACCGACCGGCTAGGCTTCGGGGGATCGGCGACCGGAGGAGGACCGGGTGCGCACGCGGACGGCGTACAGGCTGCTGTTCGGCCTCTTCGCCGTGCTCCTCGTGTTCGCCGTGCCGTTCGCGATCACGGGGACCGGCGAGGACCGCCGGACCGCGCTCGGGATCGTTGCCGTCGCGGCGACGATCGCCGGCCTGACGTGGCTCGACCGCGAGTTCCGCGTGGAGCCGCGCCGGCGCGCGGCCGAGGCCGCGGGCGAGATGCTCGGCCTCCGACCGTCGGGCGACGACAGCTGGGTCCGAGCCCTCGGCTTCGACCTCCTACGAGCGCGCGGGACGGTGCAGGACGTCACGAACGTGCTGGAGGGCATGTGGCGTGGTCAGTCCGCCGCGACCTTCGAGTATCGCTGGGCGACCGAGGATACGGAGCGCCGGTACTCGTGCGCGCTCCTGCCCGTGCCGACCTCCTGGCCGCGCCTGGCCATCATGCGCGAGTCGACCCTCACCCGGCTGGCACGTGATGCCGGCGTCGGTGACGTCGAGACCGAATGGGAGGCCTTCAACCGCGTGTTCCGGGTGACGTCCGGGGATGTGCGGTTCGCGAGCTCCATCCTCGACGGAAGGATGATGGAGTGGCTCATCGCACGTTCGCCGATCGACGGGTTCGAGATCGCCGAGGGGCGGCTCCTCGCCTACACGGCGCAGGTCTACCCCTGGGAGATCGAACGGATGCTCGAGATCGCGCTCGAGTTCCAGGCACGCATCCCTGCGGTCGTGTCCTCGCTGTTCGGAGGCGCGGCGCCGTTCCTCCCTCCGCGCCCCGATGCGGGCTCGTCGAGCGGCTGAGGCGAGGCCTCTACACTTCGTTCTGTGGCTCCCTGGGTTCGCCTGCTCGGACTGCTGGTCGCGGTCGTCGCCGCGGCCTTGTTCCTGAAGGTCCTGCCGCCGCTCCTCGTGCTCGCGCTCATGGTCGGCGGCATCGTCTACGCGAACCACGTCCTCACGGTGAAGCCCAAGCGCGAGCGCTCGAAGACGACGGCCCAGCTCCTCGGCCTCCGGGTGGTGCCAGAGGCGCAGGCCGGTCTTTCGGCGTTCCCGTTCGCGCTCCTCGAGCGACCCGAGGCTCGGACACTCGAGGTCATGGCCGGGCCGTGGCGCGGCACCGAGGTCCGGCTGTTCGATCTCGAGACCAGGCCGTCGGTCCCGGTGGCCGAGACGCAGAGCGTCCGCCGCTTCAGCTGCGTGCTCGCGCCGCTGCCGTTCGAGACCCCGCATCTGATCGTCGAGCCCGAGTCCTTTCTCACACCCCCGGAGGACCGACCGGACCTGCCGATCAGCGTCCTCGCGTCCGAGCGCGTCGCGGCAGCCTGCGATGTTCGGTGCCAAGATCCCGCCTTCGCGTCCACGTTCCTTGACGGGAGCCTGGGAGCCTGGCTGCTCGCGCAGCAGGACGGTGTCGCCTTCGAGACGCGGGGCCCGGCGGTCCTCCTGTACCAGCCGTGGGTGCCGGCCAAGGACCGAGACCTGCTGCTCGAGTCCCTTCTCGGGTTCCTCGACGCGGCATCCACGCGTGAGGAGTAGCGTGACGCCGTGAGCGACGGGAGCGCTGGCGAGCCGAGGGTCCTGCGTCGCAGCCGCGACGACCGCGTGATCGGTGGCGTCTGCTCCGGTCTCGGGCGGTACCTGGGGGTGGATCCCGTCCTGTTGCGGATCGCCTTCGTCGTGCTCGCGATCGCGGGTGGTGGTGGGGTGATCCTGTACATCGTGGGCTGGATCTTGATCCCGGAGGAGAAGCCGGGTGAGGCCCTCGGCGCGCGGGCGCCCTCGAGCGCCGAGACCCTGCGCCTCGTGGTCGGCGGCGCGCTCATCGCGGTCGGCGTGCTGCTGCTGCTGAACCTGAGCATCCCTCGCATCGGGAAGTACCTGTGGCCGCTCGCGCTGATCACGATCGGCATCGCCGTGATCGTCCAGGTATCCACACGACGATGAGCGATCTGCCGCCTGCCCCGCAGACCCCACCGAAGCCGGTGCCAGCCGGCCGGCTGCTCCTCGGCGTGCTGCTCGTGCTCCTTGGGCTCGGTTGGCTGCTCGACACCACCGGTGCGGCAGATCTCGATTGGGACCTCATCCTGCCGATCGGCCTGATCCTCGTCGGGATCGCCCTGTCGATCGCCGGGTGGCAGGGCCGTGGGCGCGGCGGACTCATCGCGATCGGCGTGATCCTCACGGTCGTGCTCACGATCGGCACGGTGGTGCGGGTTCCCCTGGGGGGCGGTATCGGGGACCGGACGGAGCGTCCCCGGACGTTCGAGGCCGTGAGGGACCGGTTCGAGCTCGCGATCGGCAAGCTGACCGTCGACCTGCGCGACCTCCCGACCCGCGGAGAGGTTCCCAACGAGGTGCGGATCGAGGCGGCCGTCGGGATCGGCCAGCTCGTCGTGCTCGTCGGATCGGGCATCCCGTGCGTCGCGACGCACGCGGAGGCCGGTCTGGGCGAGGTCGTCGTGTTCGGCGAGCGCCGGGGCGGCGTCACGCCGGAGTACCGGCCGGAGGATGTGTGCCTCGGGCCGCCGGTGCTGAACCTCGACGTCACCGTCGGGCTCGGGCAGGTGGAGGTGCGGCGTGGCTGACCGTGACGTTGACCGCGTGGCGCTCGCGTTCGGCATCGCGTTCGTCGTGGCAGGAGTCCTGTTCCTGCTCGACCGACTCGACGTGTGGGAGCTGAGGATCTCCTACGTCCTGCCGATCTTCCTGATCGCGCTCGGCGTCGGGCTCCTGGTCGGCGGCCGCTCGAAGGAGCCACCGGCAACCGGTTGAACCGGGCTGCTTGCTCGGGACTCGCGACTGGGTTCGGATACCCGTGATGGAGAGCATCGGCATCTTCGTGCTGATCGTCGTCGTCGGGCTGGCGGCGGCCGGGATCTCCTACTACCTGAAGCAGAAGCGACGCCAGGAGCTCGAGCTGATGGCGCGCCAGCTCGGACTCACCTACTCGGCGCACGACACGGAGGGCTGCCTCGGGCTCCCGTTCGTCCTGCTCACCAAGGGGGACGGCCGGGGCACCGAGAACGTGCTGTCGGGGACGTGGCAGGACATGCCCGTCCGCGAGTTCGACTACTGGTACTACGAGGAGTCCACGGACTCGAAGGGCCACCGCTCGAAGACCTACTACCGGTTCTCCTGTGCGGTGGCCGAGATCGACGCCGCCTGCTCCTCCATCACGATCGACCGCGAGGGGTTGCTCACGAGGATCGCCGACGCGATCGGCCTCGACGACATCCGCTTCGAGCTCGAGGAGTTCAACGACGAGTTCAACGTGAAGTCGAAGGACCGGAGGTTCGCGAATGACTTCGTGGACCAGCGGATGATGCGGTTCCTCCTCGGTACCGACCGGGCGTTCGAGTTCGAGGCCTGCGGCCGCTGGCTCCTGTGTCACAGCAAGCGGCGGCGACCGATGGAGCTGGTCCCACTGCTCGGCACGCTGAAGGCGTTCCGCGAGCACGTTCCCAAGGTGGTGTACGAACTGTACGGGCCGGGCGAGAGCCGGTAGGCTCCACGGCGGATCCGCCGAGCGGAAGGAACGGATACGACATGTGGGCTCTCTGGGTGGTCCTGGGACTGGTGGCGCTCGTCGTCATCTTCGGCATCGTCTCGTACAACCGGTTCGTCTCGCAGCGGCAGCTCATCAAGGACTCGTGGGCGAACATCGACACCGAGCTCCGTCGCCGGTACGACCTGATCCCGAACCTGGTCGAGACCGTCAAGGGCTATGCCGCGCACGAGCGCCAGGTCTTCGAGAACGTCACGCGGGCCCGCGCCGCCGCGGCGGCGGCGACCGGCAGCCCGGCCGAGCAGGCCGCCGCCGAGGGGCCGTTCGTCGCCGCCCTGCGACAGCTGTTCGCCGTCGTCGAGAACTACCCCGACCTGAAGGCGAACCAGAACTTCCTCGCTCTGCAGGGTGAGCTCACGAACACCGAGGACCGGCTGCAGACCTCACGCCGCTTCTACAACGCGAACGTGCGGGACTACAACGAGCGCGTGCAGCAGTTCCCCTCGATGATCGTGGCGCGCATGTTCAGCTTCAAGGAAGAGGAGTTCTTCGAGGTCGAGGAGGTGCTGCGCGAGGCCGGACCGCCGCAGGTGAACTTCACCCAGCCCGGTCCCGCGGTGTCGTTCGGTGACCCCGGCGCGGCGCCGAGCGACCGTGCCGCGGCTCCCGGCGCGCCGACCGTGGGTGGAGCGCCCGCGCCGGCCGCCGAGCCGCCCGCACCCGCCGACGCAGGGGATGCGACGCCTCCGATGCCGCCCCCGCCGCCCGGCGACGCCGCTCCGTAACGTGCGTCAGGCGGCGGTGTCGGGGTTCGCCAGGCCGGTCTCGGGAGCCCGGCCGTAGCCCTCGAGGAGGGTCGCGCGGCGCACGTCCGTGGTGAGCCACGTCCACAGGCCGGCGTACGCGATCGCCGAGACGCCGAGACCGACCGCGGCGATGCGCTCGCCGAAGGCACCGGCCACCCACGCGGTGACCAGACTCGAGATCGTGAACGTGAGCGTGATGAGCCCGTTGTCGAACGCGAAGATCCGCCCACGGATCTTGTCGGGTACGACCCGCTGGAGCCCGTAGGACGAGAGCGTCCACTGGGCACCCCCGCCGAGGTGCGCGACCGCGACGGCCGGGGCGGCCAGCGCGAGCGAGGGCATGAACCCGAGGGTCACGTATCCGACCCCGAAGACGGCGAGCGCCACCCCGATCGCCCCGAACAACCGACGATCCCCGGGTCCCGCCGCCGAGCGCCCGAGGAACGGGCCGACGAGCGCACCGACGCCACGTGCCGCCATGAGCACCCCGATACCGATGGCACCGGCCCCGTACACCTTCTCCGCGAACACCGAGATGAGGACGATGACACCCGCCGCAAGGCCGAATCCGGCCTTCACGAACAGCAGCGCGAACACGCGGTGGTCCCGCCGGGCGTAGCGGGCGGTCTCGACCGTGGCCTGGATCACGCCGGGGTGCTCCTCGTCGCCACGGCGCTCCTCGGCGAACGGGCGCCGGATCGTGGCGACGAGCGTCGCGGAGACGGCGAAGGACGCAGCGTCCACGGCGAAGGCCGCATCCTGGCCGAGCGTCGCCGCGACGATCCCACCGAGCGCGGCCCCCACCGCGAGCATCGTGCCCCACAGAGACCCGAAGAGCGCGTTCGCCGGGCCGAGGTCCTGGGCATCCACGAGGTTCGGGAACGCGGCGCTGGACGCTGGGTCGAACATGGCGCTGAACGATGAGATCGACGCGAGCAACACGTACGCGATCCACATCGTGGACCCATCGCGCACGAGCAGGAACCCGAGGCAGAGCACCGCCCGGACGAGGTCGCACAGGACCATCAGCTTCCTGCGGTTCAGGCGGTCCACCAGGCTCCCGCCAACGGGCGACATGAGGAAGAAGGGGATCTCCTGCGAGACGATGAGCAGCGCGATGGAGACAGCGGACCCCGTGAGCTCGATCACCAGGTGGAACAGCGCCACCAGCAGGAACCAGTCGCCGCCGAGGGAGATGAACGACGCGAGGTAGAGTCGCCGGAAGTCGCGGTTGCGCCGGAGCAGGGACAGGCTGGCGCGCAGACCTCCCAGGGATTCCACCGGCTCGCGCGTCGACACGGTGATTTGCCAGACTACAGGCAACGACGCGCGGGAAGGGGTGGACACGGTGCTCGAGGGACTCACCTGGTTCCGGCAGGCGGCGTTCAGGTGGAAGGGGGGAGGTCTCGTCGTCTACGTGGATCCGTGGGGCGTGACGGACCCCGAGCCGGCGGACGTCATCCTCATCACGCACGCGCACTTCGACCACTTCCAGCCGGGCGAGATCGAGCGGCTGAGGACGCCGTCGACGAAGATCGTAGCCCCCAAGGACGTCGCCGCCGAGCTCTCAGGTGGCGTCACCGCGG
>Ga0214473_10010016_pt1 | contig 11176 bp, 10 predicted proteins | sample RVTome_7_FD_203509 | JGI IMG/M metagenome (GOLD analysis project Ga0214473, IMG submission 203509) | Soil microbial communities from uranium-contaminated site in the Upper Colorado River Basin, Wyoming, United States - RVT98D197 | ecosystem: Environmental > Terrestrial > Soil > Contaminated >...
GGACGCCCCGGACCCGGTCAAGGTCGACATCTGGAGCTGGACGGACCCCTACCTCCAGCCGATGCAGAAGGCCCGGGCCGACGAAGACAAGAAGCGGACGCTGATGTGTGTCATGCACTTCGGGCCCAAAGAGAAAAAGTTTGTCCAGCTGGCCACGGCAGAAATCCCCGATATCACGCTGTCGGAGGAGGCCAAGGCCGCCTTCGGCTCGTCAGACCTCGCCTACCGCCAGCTCGTCTCTTGGGACCAGAGTTACGAGGACATCTACGTCGTCAACGTCAACGATGGCTCGAAAAAAAAAGTCCTTGAAAAAACCTCCAACGGCGCCCGCCTTTCCCCCGGCGGCGCCTGGCTCACCTATTTCAACGACTCGGATAACGCCTGGTACACCTACCGGATCGCCGACGCCAAGACCTTCAACCTGACCGGAAAGCTCGGCGTCAGTTTCGATCAGGAGGTCTGGGACTCCCCGAGCGAGCCGGGTCCCTACGGGACGGCCGGCTGGACCGACGGCGACAAGTCCCTGCTCGTCTACGACCGCTACGACATCTGGGAGATCGCACCTGACGGGGCAAAGGCCAGGTCGATCACGAACGGCATGGGCCGGAAGGATCATCTCGTCTTCCGCTATAGCCGTCTCGACCCGGAGAAAACGACCATCCCGGCGGCCGGGCCTCTCGTCCTCCAGGCGTCGAACGAAAAAACAAGGGCTTCGGGAGCCTACCGCGTCGACCTGTCGGCACCGACGGCCGACCCGGTCAAGGTCGTCATGATGGACAAGCTCTTCGGCGGCCTGCAGAAGTCCAAGAACGCCGAGGTCTACGTCTTCACCCAGCAGCGCTTCGAGGAGTTCCCCGACCTCTGGGTGAGCGGCGCCGATCTCTCCGACGCGCGTAAAGTCAGCCGGGCCAACCCGCAGCAGGCCGACTACAACTGGGGCGGAGCCGAGCTCATCGAGTACACCAACGCCGACGGCGTCCCGCTCCCGGCCGTCCTGATCAAGCCGGAGGACTTCGACCCGTCAAAGAAATACCCGCTCATGGTTTACATCTACGAGACCCTGGCCTCGGGCATCCACCGCTACTACCCGCCCTCCCCCGGGACAAGTATCAACTTCGCGCGATACGTCAGCAACGGCTACGTCGTCCTCATGCCGGATATCGTCTACGAGGTCGGCTACCCGGGCTCGAGCGCTCTCAAGTGCGTCATCCCGGCCGTCAACAAGATCCTCGACATGGGCTTCATCGACCTCAAGCGGGTCGGCATCCAGGGCCACAGCTGGGGCGGCTACCAGATCGCCTACCTCGTCACCCAGACCGATATGTTCGCCGCCGTCCAGGCCGGGGCCTCGGTTTCGAACATGACCAGCGCCTATGGCGGCATCCGCTGGGGCTCGGGCATGTCCCGGGCCTTCCAATACGAGAAGACCCAAAGCCGGATCGGCGCGCCGCTCTGGTCGAGGACCCTGCAGTTCCTGGAAAACTCGCCCGTCTTCTGGGTCGAGCGGGTCAACACGCCCTACCTCTCCATCCACAACGACGAGGACGACGCCGTGCCTTGGTACCAGGGGATCGAGTACTTCTCAGCCCTCCGCCGCCTGGGCAAGGAGACCTACATGTTCAACTACAACGGCGAGAAGCACGGCCTCCGCGAACGCGAGAATCAGAAACATTGGACCGTCCACCAGGACGAATTCTTCGACCACTTCCTGTTGGGCAAGCCCCGTCCGGAGTGGATGGAGAAGGGTGTGCCCTACCTCGAACGCGGCAAGCGCGACGTGACGCCGCTTTACAAGGCGCCGGAAGCCAAGAAGGCCGAAAGTCCGGCCAAGTGAGTTCTTCCCTTCTCCTGGGAGCGTTCCTCGGTCTTGTCTCCTGCGCCACCTATGACCTGAGCAACCTGGCCACCCTGAAGGACTGGCCCATCATCGTGACAGTCGTCGACCTTGTCTGGGGTGCCACGCTCGGCGGCTTGGTTTCCCTGGCCGGCGCTTTGCTCGGACGCTGGTTGCTCAGGCTCTAAAGGCCCAGGCGATCATCTGGTCGTCGGGAGCTTTCAGCGGGCGGCCGTCGAAGCCGCCGAGGATCTCCCAGCGGGAAAAACCCGCCGCCCGGAAGAGAAGTTCCAGCTCGAACCGGTAGACCCAGCGCTGGGAGGTCGAGAACTTGTGGACGGCCTCCGGGTGATCGGACGCGCCGAGCTCCCAGATCTCGACATCGGAATCCTGGCGCTGGCCGACGATATCTTTTTTTCGGTTGTCCCAGAGCTGGATTTTCCCCCCGCCGGGCCGCGGCGCTTCGTGTTCGAGGACCGCCGCGCCTTCGGGCTCGGACCAGTAGCCCGGGCCCGGATAGGACATGTGGAGGACGAGCGCCCCGCCCGGCTCCAGGTGCTCGAGGGAGCGGCGAAGGACGGCGACCTGGTTCTCGATCGTCTCGCAGTGGGCGAACCCGTTGAAGGCGCAGAAGAGCCGGGCGTAGCGCCGCCCCATCGAGAATTCCCGCATATCGGCAACTTCGGCCCGGACCGTAAGCCCACTCTCCTTGGCCCTTTCTTTTAATCGGCGGATCATCGCCGGGCTCGAGTCGAGGCCGTCGACCTCGACGCCGGCCTTACGGATGGGGATGAGGAGCCGGCCCGAGCCGCAGGCGAGCTCGAGCACCGGGCCGCCGGCCGACCGGGCGGTCTCGACCCAGTAGGGGACGTCGAAGTCGAGCGAATCGAAGAGCAGGTCGTAGAGTTCCGGGGCGTCGTAGGGGGATGGATTCTTGTGGTCGTTCATGCTGCTCCTTTCGGGCATCATATGTGATATTCTATGGCCGGGCAAGACGGACGAAGGGAGACGACTATGGCCATCCCCATTTTCCAAGTCGACGCTTTCGCCGAAGAGCCGTTCAAGGGTAATCCCGCCGGGGTCTGCCTTCTCCCGGCGCCGGCCGACGCGGCCTGGATGCAGAACGTGGCCGCCGAGATGAACGTGGCCGAAACGGCCTTTCCGCTCCCCGAGGGCGACGGCTTCCGCCTGCGCTGGTTCACGCCCAAGGTCGAGGTGAAACTGTGCGGCCACGCCACTCTGGCTACGGCCCATATCCTCTGGGAAACGGGGATCCTCGGCTCGGACCGTGAGGCGCGCTTCCAGACGCTGAGCGGGCTCTTGACGGCCCGCCGGGACGGCGCCCTCATCGAGCTCGATTTCCCGGCCCGGCCTCCCCTGCCGAAGCCGCCGGAATGGGCCGACGCGGTCGTCGGGGCCCTGGGCATCAAACCCGTCTATATCGGAATGAGCGCCGAGGACGTCCTCTTCGAGGCGGCCGACGAAGAGGAAGTGCGCTCCATCAAGCCGGACTTCGCGACGCTCCGCTCTCTCCCGGCACGCGGCGTCATCGTCACCAGCCGCTCCTCCGACAAACGCTTCGATTTCGTCTCGCGCTTTTTCGCCCCGGCGGTCGGGGTCGACGAGGACCCGGTGACCGGCTCATCCCACACCGTCCTCGTGCCCTACTGGGCAAAGCGGCTTGGGAGAACGTCGTTCATAGCCTACCAGGCCTCGGCGCGCGGGGGTATCCTCTATCTCCGTCTCGACGGCGACCGGGTCCGGATCGCCGGCAGCGCGGTGACAGTCATCCGGGGGGAGATCGTGGCCTAGCCGGGTTCAGGGTTTCGAGGTCCCGACGCGCACCGGAGTCGGTTCGAGGACCCGGGCCAGCTCATTGGGGTCGAGGCCGACGAGAAAGCCGCGCTTGCCGCCGTTGATGTATATTCTCGAAAGTTTCAGGATCGTCTCTTCCACATAAATGGGGATCGGTTTGCGCAGTCCGAAGGGCGACGTCCCGCCGACCATGTAGCCGGAATGGCGTTCGGCCGTTTCCGGGGCGCACGGCTGGACCGTCTTGACACCCAGGGCTCTGGCGAGTTCTTTCGTCGATACCTCGCGGTCGCCGTGCATCAGGACGACGAGCGGCTTCTTCATGTCGTCCTCCATGATCAGGGTTTTGATGACGGCGTGCTCGTCGACCCCGAATTCCCGGGCGAAGCTCGCCGTCCCGCCGTGCTCGACATACTTGTATGGATGTTCCGTGAACGCCACGCCCGCTTTCCTGAGGGCCCGCACCGCCGGCGTCATCGGCGCTTTGTCGTGGCTCACGCCGGGGGGGCCTCGGGCTCGGTGTGGACGAGGACCTGCTCGATCGCCGGGATCTCCTTTTTCAGAGCCTCCTCGATCCGCGAGGACAGCCGGTGGGCTTCGATAACGGGCAGGTTTTTGTCGAAGCCGCAGTGAAGGGAAACCGCGAACCAGTCGCCCTGCCGCCGGATAAGGATATCGTGGCAGCAGGCCCGGCCGGCGACACCGTCGGTGATCTTCCTTACCCGCTCGACGAGCGGCCCTTGCTCGGCCGTGACGTCCGGGCCGCTGCCGACGCCCGTGCCCCGCGATTCGATATGGGTGTTGACACGGCGGATGGCCGGGATGTCGGCCCGGAGGTCCTTCTCGACGTGGCTGGCCAGGTCGTGGGCCTGGTGGAGAAGGAGATGGTCGTCCACCTCGAGGTGGAGGTCGATGTGGATCTCACCGTGGTCCTCATGAACGCTGATGTTGTGGACGGGGATCTGGTTCCTCTCGGCGATCGTCCGGATACGCCTGGCCATCGTCTCCCGCTCGCTCTCGCGGGGGTCCGTGTGAATGACGACGTCCGAGCCGGGGACGATGGCCTGGATCCGGGCCTCGATGTCCTCGGCGATGGCGTGGGTCCGTTCGAAGGACAAGGTGCGGTCGACCTCGATGGTCATGTCGACGAAGACAAGGGCGCCCGAGCGGCGGAGACGGAGCTGTCCCGTGCTGATGACGCCTTCGACTTCGTCCGCGGCCAGGGCGATCTTTTCCTTCAGGCCCTCAGGGGCGCGATCGAGGAGGACGTCGATCGTCCGTTTCCCGAGCCTGTAGCTGACGAAGAGGACGATGAAGGCGACCCCCAGGGCGGCGACCGCGTCGGCCCGGTCGAGGAGGCCGGCGTGCCCGGGGAGGACTTTCCGGCCGAGCCAGACGAGAACGAGGCCGCCGAGGACGACCGCCGACGACCAGACGTCCGTCGAAAAGTGGAGGGCGTCGGCTTCGAGGGCCTGGCTCTGGTGCTTTTTCGCCGCTCGGCTGAGCATCCGGGACCGGCTGATGTCGACGGCGATCGATATGATGACCACGAGAAAGGCCCAAATGCTGGGGTCGACGTGGACCGTTTGGAAGAAAATCCGGCGGACGGCCTCGTAGATGATCCAGGCGCAGGTTAGGAACAGGAGCACGGTCTCGATGAGGGCCGAGAAGTTCTCGACCTTGCCGTGGCCGTAAGGGTGCGCTTCGTCGGCGGGCCGGTCCGAAACGCTGACCGCGATGAGTGTGATGATCGCGGCGACGAGGTCGAGGCCCGAGTGGGCGGCTTCGGCCAGAAGCCCGAGCGAACCGCTGAGGAGGCCGACGACGAGCTTCATCCCCGTCAGGGCCAGGGCGGCGAGAACGGAATTCCCGGCCGCCTTTTGTTTCTCTCTTCGGCTTAAATCGACTGCCGTCTGTTCTTCGATAGACATGGTTTTCTATGATCCCGGCAGGAACTTATTCTATCACCCGCCGGAGCCGGCAGCAATACCCATCATGAACACGGCGGGTGGAAAAAGGGCTTCCGGACGGCGTTGACTTCGCCTCGGGCCTGGAATATATTTCCGGCGCCACACCCGCCTTGCGCGGCGACTGCGATGAGATGAAAGGAGGGAGCGCATGGACGCCGTATTCCTCGCCCGGCTCCAATTCGGCCTCACAGCCGGTTTTCATTTTCTCTTCCCCCCGACGACGCTCGGGCTCTCGTTGCTAGTTCTGATCACGGAAACTCTCCATCTAAGAACAAAAAACACTCTCTATAAGGACATATCCGCTTATCTCATCAGGATCCTCGGGGTCGTCTTCATCATGGGGGTTTCGACGGGCATCGCCTTGGAGTTCGCCTTCGGCAACAACTGGGCGGCCTATGCTCGGACGGTCGGCGACGTCTTCGGCGCCCCCCTCGCCGCCGAGGGCGTCTTCGCTTTTTTCCTGGAGTCGGTCTTCTTGGGCATCCTCGTCTTCGGCCGGAAAAAGGTCTCGCCGAAAACTTACCGGCTCTCGGCTTTCTTCGTCTTCTTCGGCGCCCACCTGTCGGGGCTCTGGATCATCATCGCCAATTCCTGGATGCAGACCCCGGCCGGTTTCCGCATGGAGGGGGGACGCGCCGTCCTCGAGGATTTCTTCAAGGCGGCCCTGAATCCCTCGACCATCGTTCGCTATGTCCACACGATCCTCGGCGGCTGGACGACGGGCGCCCTCGTCGCCATGGCCATCGCCGCCTGGCTCCTGATCAAGGACCGCTTCCCGGAGAAGGCCGCCCTGCTGATGAAGGCGTCGCTCGCCGTGTTCGCCGTCGCGGCATTCCTCCAGCTCGGCTCCGGCCACGCCCATTCCGTCCAGGTGACGCACACTCAGCCGGAGAAGATGGCCGCTTTCGAGGCCCTCTGGGAGACACAAGAGGGCGCGCCCTTCACCGTGTTCGGCATCCCCGACGAAAAGGACGAGAAAACACATCTGGCCGTGCGCATCCCCAAAATGCTCAGCCTCCTCGTCCACTTCGACCCGAACGGCAAGGTTCTTGGTTTGAACGAATTCCCGAAGGAGGAGCGGCCTCCCGTCCTCCTTCCCTTCGCCAGCTATCATCTCATGATCCTCTTCGGGCTCCTGTTCGCCGCCCTGGCGGTCGGCGGGATCTGGCTCCAGGTTCGCAAGAAACTCCCCGGCGCCCGGCGTTATCTCAAGGTCCTGCTGTGGGCGGTCCCCCTGCCCTATCTCGCCAACGAGCTCGGCTGGATCTCGGCCGAGGTCGGCCGCCAGCCGTGGGCCGTGTACAAGGTGCTGCGGACCTCGGACGCGGTGTCGGCCGTGGTCCCCGCCGGCAACATCCTGTTTTCGCTCATCCTGTTCACGCTGATATACGCCCTCATCGGAGCGGCGGGGCTCTCGATCATTCTCAGGACAATCAGGCGAGGGCCCGGAGATGAACAGGCGGACGTCCATAAAAGAGAGGCCTGATGGAAACCTGGGACATCCTGAGGAACGTCTGGTTCCTGCTCATAGGCGTGCTGCTCGCCGGCTATTCCGTTCTCGACGGCTTCGACCTGGGCATCGGCGCTCTATTCCCCTTCCTGGCGAAAAGCGAGGACGAGAAAAGGACGCTCATCCGGGCGATCAGCCCGGTCTGGGACGGCAACGAGGTCTGGCTGCTGACCGGGGGCGGCGCCCTTTTCGCCGCCTTCCCGCCGGCCTACGCGACGGTGTTCAGCGGCTTTTACCTGGCCCTGATGCTCGTCCTGTTCGCCCTCATCCTGCGGGCCGTTTCCCTCGAGTTCAGGGCCCACGACCCCAAGCGGAAAGGCCTTTGGGAGGCGGCCTTCGTCGGCGGCAGCGTCCTGCCGGCTCTTCTCTTCGGCGTCGCCCTGGGCAACGTCGTCGTCGGCATCCCGCTCGACGCCCACACGGAATTCACCGGGAACTTCTTTACCCTCCTCTGCCCGCTGCCGCTGGTTTTCGGCGTCCTCGGCCTCTGCGCCTTCCTCCTCCACGGCAGCGCCTATGCGGCGCTCAAGACGGAAGGCGCTCTCCAGGCCCGGGCTCGAAAGTTGGTCAAGGTCCTCGTTGCGGCGACCTCCGTCGCTTTTTTTCTATCCTACATCGCCGTATGGATCTATATGCCCGGGGCGGTCAAGAAGATCCCAGCCTGGGTTTTCGCGGTGATCGTCTGGATTTCGCTGGGATCCCTCATGCGGTCCGGGGAGAGGACAAACGACAAGCGGACCTTCCTCCTTTCCTCGTTGACATTTCTCGGATTATGGGGCGTCGCCGGCTCGATCCACTATCCGAACCTCGTCCGGGCCACAGATCCGTCCTTGAGCCTGACCATCACCAACGCTTCATCGAGCGCGTTGACCCTTAAGATCATGCTCATCATCGCCCTCGTCGGCATGCCCCTCGTCGTCGGCTACACGATCTTCGCCTACCGCGTGTTCAAGGGCAAGGTCGGGCCTGACGACGCGGGATATTAGGGCTTGCCCGGAAGGGCCAGTCTCTGCTATTCTTGGGCCAAGGGATATTTTCCTTCAAGGAGGTTCGCATGAAAAAATCCGCCGCGTTCGCCGGCCTCCTCCTCATCGCCTCTTTCGCGTCGGCCCAGACGGCGACCTACTTCCAGGGCTCGCTCGACGGCGCCATCGCCCAGGCGAAGAAGGAGGGCAAGCTCGTCCTCGTCGACTTCTTCCAAAAAGGCGGCTGAGGGAACTGCGAACTGCTGGTCCAGCAGTTTTACGAAAACGCCAAATACGCCGCCTTCCTCAACCAGAATTTCGTCCTCTACCGCGCCACGCGCGGCGACAAGGACGGGGAGGCCGTCTTCGAGAAGTTCGGGGTATCGGCGACGCCGACAGCTCTGATCCTCGACAAGGACGGGAGCGAAATCGACTGGCTCGTGAGTTACACGCCTCCGGCCGACACGTTCCTCGATAGGCTCCAAAAATCGCTCCGGGGCGAAGACACTTATCGGTCCCTTTCCGCCCTCTGCGCCAAGGAGCCGAAGAACGTCGCGGCGGCCTTCAAGCTGGCCCTGAAATTCGACGAGAAACTTTCAACGCAGGCCAAGGCAACGGACCTCTACAAACAGGTCGTCGCCCTCGACCCGGAGGGCAAGGCCGGGACATACGCCGTCCGCTATCTCAAGGCCGTGGTGCCGTACACGGAATACGCCGAGTACATCCTCGCCAGGAAGGTTGTCTTCGGCCAGAATCCCGACCCGGCGCCGATGCGGGCCTTCATCGCCAAGTACGCCGCGAGCCCTCTGGTCAAGACCGCTTACAGCTTTCTCGGATCCTACTACGGGTACCGGGCCCCCAAAGAAGAGGCGACGAAGTTCTTCGAGGAATATACGTCCAAGTACCCCGAAGATCCCGTCGTCCTGAGTTCCTACGTCCAGCGCATCATCCAGGACAAGGAGCCCCTCGACAAAGGCATCGCCCTCGCCGAAAAGATCAAGGAGCTGACGGCCTACAACCCCGGCCCCTACGACACCGAAAACCACGCCCAGCTCTACGCCCTCAAGGGCGACGCCGACAAGGTCAAGGAGCTCTTCGGCCCGGACTTCATCAAGAACCAGGTCACATCCCTAGCTTATCTGATGGCCAGCTATACCTATTTCTGGCTCGACCGGAACGAGAATCTGGAGAGCGCCGAAGAGATGATCGAGACGGCCCGGCGGCTCCAGCCGGACCTCGATTATATCCTCCAGACGGCGGCCCAGCTCTACCAGCAGACCGGCAAGCTCGAGAAGGCCCTGGACGCCTTTGGTCCGGCCTACGCCGAGAAAGTCGCGGACAAGCCGAGCTCCCTTTACAGTTACGCCTACTTTTGGAACCGCGCGGGGACCAATCTGGAGGGCGCCCTAGAAGCACTGAGAAGGTCCAATGCGGCCGAGCCCTCTTATTATAAGTTCGACGTTCTCGCCCAGATCCTTCTCAAGCAGAAAAATTACTCCGAAGCCCTGAAGGCCGCGGAGCAGGCATTGGCCCTGGCCCAGGACCTGGCCAAGAAGCGGCCCGGCTTCCCGACCAAGACTTATGAGGACCGTCTCAAACAGGTCAAGGAGGCCATGGCCAAGGGCAAAGCGGACGAGATCAAGAAGTAACGCAACCTTCGCCCCCCTCGCAGCGTATTCTAATATGAAGGCGAATGATTGCATTTCGTCGCCAAATTATATATGCTGACCGGGAAAAGATACCTCATCCCAAGGAGGGCTGCATGAAAAAGTTCACCGCCATCGCCGGCCTCCTCCTCATCGCCTCACTCGCCGCCGCCCAGACGGCCACGGTCCTTTCGGGCCCCTTCGACGAGGCGTTGGCCCAGGCCAAGAAGCAGAACAAGCTCATCCTCATCGACTTCTTCTCGAGTGGCTGAGGGGCCTGCAAACTGCTGGTTCAGCAGTTCTACAACAATCCCAAGTACGCCGATTTTCTCAACAACAACGTCATCCTCTATCGGGCTTCCCGCGGCGACAAGATCGGGGATTCGATCTACGAGAAGTTCGGCATCAACGCGACGCCTACCGAGCTCTTCGTCGACAAGAACGGCAAGGAAGTCGACTGGATCGTCGGCTACGGACCGCCGGCCGACAAGTTCCTGGAAAAGGTCCAAAAAGCCGTCTCCGGCGTCGACACTTACCTCGCCCTGAGCGAGCGCTTCGCGAAAGAGCCCCAGAACATCGAAGTCGTCTTCAAGTTCGCCGATAAGTGCGGCAGCCGCTACTCGCCCGCGATGGAGGCGAAGTCCAAGGAGCTCTATCAGAAGGTCATCGCCCTCGATCCGGAAGGAAAGCTGGGCTCTTACACCTTCGAGTACTACAAAGCCACCGTTACCTACACCCAGGCCGCCGAGTTCAAGCTTGGCCAGGCGGCATCGCAAGGGCGCAAGCCCGACCCGGCGCCCCTGCAGGCCTTCATCAAAAAATACCCAGACAGCCAGCTGGTCAAAGGGGCCTATAGCTACCTCTCTTATTATTATGGCTATCAGGCCTCCAAGGAAGACGCGGGCAAATTCTTCGAAGAGCGCACCTCCAAGTTCCCGGAAGACAAGGCCGCTCTCAGCGCCTACGTCGAGCGCATCGTCCGGGACAAGGAGCCGGTCGACAAGGGCATCGCGCTGGCCGAGAAGCTCAAGGAAATCGCCGGCTATCCGCAGAACCCCGACACCCAGCAAAACCTGGCCCAACTCTACGTCCTCAAGGGCGACCCGGCCAAGGCCGAAGAGGAGTTCGGCAAGGACTTCATCGACGGCTATGTTTCGAACGCCGTTTACGCCCTGACCGGCTACGCCAGCTTCTGGCTGGAGCAGAACAAGAACCTCGAAAGCGTCGAGGCCATGGCCGACCTGGCTGCCAAGCTCAAGCCCGACCAGTCGTACACGCTCGCCCAAGTCGCCGGCATCTACGCCAAGCTCAACAAGTCCGACAAGGCCCTGGCCGTCTACGGGCCCGAATTCGCCAAGAAGAACTGGGGCGACCAGGGGATCCTCTCGAGCTACGCCGCTTTCTGGAACAAAGAGGCGAAGAACCTCGACGACGCGCTC
>Ga0214473_10010017_pt1 | contig 11175 bp, 11 predicted proteins | sample RVTome_7_FD_203509 | JGI IMG/M metagenome (GOLD analysis project Ga0214473, IMG submission 203509) | Soil microbial communities from uranium-contaminated site in the Upper Colorado River Basin, Wyoming, United States - RVT98D197 | ecosystem: Environmental > Terrestrial > Soil > Contaminated >...
CGCTGGACGTGGCCAAGCGGCTCATCGACTACGGCTTCCACCCGCCCACGATCTACTTCCCGCTCATCGTAGACGAGGCGCTGATGGTGGAGCCGACGGAGTCGGAGGGGAAGGAGGCGCTGGACGCGTTCTGCGAGGCGATGCTGGCGATCGCGCGTGAGGCCGAAGAGGACCCTGAGCTGGTGAAGGGCGCGCCCCACGAGGCGCCCCTCCGCCGCCTGGACGAGGCCACGGCCGCCCGCCGGCCCGTCCTGCGCTGGCGGGCGGAGGCGAGCAGGACCGATGCGGGCTAGCCTCTTGGGCCTGGCCGGTGGACTCCTCCTGACAGCGGCGTGCGGCGGCGGGCCAGTCCTCAGAAACGCGACTGAAGTCGACCTGACTTTGATGGTTCTACAGGAAGAAGACCTGCCACCAGGAGTCAATCCGGTTGGGTACTGTAGTGATGAGACGGTGAAGCCACAGGCGGTGTCCGGCGACGCATATAGCAAGGCGTTCGAGATCAAGAACGCCGCTCAGTCCGAGGCATGCGTCTTGAGCGTAGTGGGAATCGAGGGTAGCCACACCGACGCACTTCGCCGCGTAACCAGTCTCGATCTTGTGTATGACGACTACGAGCGCCAAATGGAGGAATCTGGCGGATCCCTGAAGCAACTGGACCTGCGTGATCTCGCGGAAGACAGACGTGGCTGGGCATTCGATTGCCGACAGTGCGCTGACCCGAGGCAGATGTTCATCATTTGGTTCGTTTCTGGGAACGTCGCGGGCGAACTGTTCTTGCTAACCAATGACCGCACCGACATTTGGGAGAACGAGGCGATCGGTTACGCCCTCCTGCAGGTGGAACGCGTGGAGGCCGTTCTCTCAGGAGGACAATCATGACTACCGAAGCCTTCGGCGAGCTGAACGTCCCCTCCCGCAACCTCCTCGGCCCCGGCCCCTCCAACGTCCACCCCCGCGTCTACCGCGCCATGATGAACCCCGTCATCGGCTACCTGGATCCGGCGTTCCTCCAGCTCCTCGATGACACCCAGCGCCCCCTGCGCTCCCTCTTCCGCACCGAGAACGACATGACCATCGCCATCTCCGGCACCGGCACCGCCGGCATGGAGGCCGCCATCTACAACGTCGTCGAGCCCGGCGATACCGTCATCGTCTGCTTCAACGGCTTCTTCGGCGACCGCATGGCCCAGATGGTCCGCCGTTGCGGCGCCGAGGTCGTCCTCGTCGAGCAGGTGTGGGGGCGAATCATCGAGCCGGAGCAGGTGGAGCAGGCGCTGAAGGCCAACCCTGGCGCCAGGCTGGTCACCATCGTCCACGGCGAGACCAGCACCGGCATCCTCCAGCCCCTGGAAGAGATATCGCGCATCGTCCACGCGCACGACGCACTCCTGCTCGTGGACGCCGTCACCTCGCTCACCGGCTGTGAGCTCCGCATCGACGAGTGGGGGATCGACATCTGCTTCAGCGGCACCCAGAAGTGCCTGTCGGCGCCGCCGGGGATGTCGCCCGTGACCTTCAGCGCCGAGGCGATGGAGGTGGTGGCCAGGCGCAAGGAGCCCGTGCGAAGCTTCTACGTCGACGTCTCGATGCTGCGCAACTACTGGGGCGGCGGCCAGGCCAGAGTCTACCACCACACGCCGCCGATGACGATGCTCTACGCCCTGCGCGAGGCGCTCCGCATCGCCCTGGAGGAGGGGCTGGAGGCGCGCGTCCAGCGCCACCGCCGCAACGCCGCTGCGCTCCACGCCGGCCTCGAGGCGATGCAGCTGCAGCTCCACGCCCAGGAGGGCTACCGCCTGCCCCCGCTCACCACCGTTCGCGTCCCCGAGGGGATCGACGAGATGACGGTGCGGCGCGGCCTCCTCCAGGAGCACAACATCGAGGTCGGCGGCGGCATCGGCGCCCTCCAGGGGCAGATCTGGCGCATCGGCCTCATGGGCTTCGGCTCCACCGTTCAGAACGTGCTGGCGCTCCTCTACGCCCTGGAGACGGAGCTCGCCCGCCACGGCTTCCGGGCCGAGAAGGGCGCGGGCGTGGCGGCGGCCGCCCGCTACCTCAACGCCGACCTCTAGGCTGGCCAGCCGAACGCCCCGGCCGGGGAGGGGCCCAGTCCGAACGGAGTTCGGGGCGGGCTGGGCGGGACACTCAACCTGGGGGAGGGGCCAAGTCCGAACGGAGTTCGCTGATCTCGTTCAGATAGACCCCGTACACCCGCTTGCCAGCGCGCCCCTCGCAGGCTACAATCTGCCCCACTGGAAGGAGGAACGAATGGCCACCAAGGAAGAGCTGATCGCGGGCCTGGAGCTCACCATCACCCAGGCGAAGCGCACCACCGCCCTCTTCGCTGAGGGCGAATGGGATTGGAAGCGGGCCTCCGGCTGGACGCCCAAGGAGGTCTACTCGCACCTGGCCGCCGTCGCCGGAATGGTGCCCGGCTTCTCGCAGGCGATGCTCGCCGCCGCCGAGGACCAGGACCTGCTCCAGGGGATGAATATCGACCAGATGAACGCCCAGGCCGTCGGTTCGATGACCTCGATGACGCCGGAGCAGATCATGCAGGCGTTCGAGGCGAATTACCGCAAGCTGATCGACTTCGTGAAGGCCGTTCCCGACGACCAGCTGAACGCCAGGCGGCGCTTCGCCTCCGATCCCGTGCCGGTCTCTGACATCGTCGGCAGCGCCATCATGCTCCACGGCCTCCACCACGTCTACGAGGCCGCGAGCCGCGTCGGCACATAGCGGGCGTCGCCGCCCGCGGCCCAGACGCGGACCGACCGGCATGAAAGCGCTCGTCCTCGGCGCCGAGACGCCTGTGGGAGCGGCCATCGCCGCCGCCCTCGCCGAAGCCAGGGCACAACTCGCCCTCGTCGCCTCGACCGGCGACGCCGAGACGGCGTTCGACGTGCAGCGGCTCGCCCGTCGCACTGGCGCCGCCCTCTCGCAGGCGATAGACGCCACCAACGAGATGGCGGTCCGCGTCATGGTGCGCCAGGTCTCGAAGGCTCTCGGCGGGCTGGACGCCGTTATCTTCGCCGCTGATCTTGGAGCCTCAACGCCCGCGGCCGTCGACATCGCTATGGAATACGCTAACCGCGAGTTTAACCGCAGCGGCGGCGGCACGTTCATCGCCGCTGTTCCTCAAGACACGCCCGCCAACATCGAGGAGGGCCCGCCCGGGTTTAGCTCGATGAGTGTCGTCACGGCCGAGGACGCGGAGGCGGTCGCCCGCCGGATCGTCGAGGCGTTGGTGGGGGATTCGACAGGCGCGTAGGGGCAGGCCCACACGCCTGCCCTCGCCCGCTCGCCCCGCGTGTGCCCCCCAATATCGTAGAGCAGGGCCCCAGCCCTGCCCCGTGGGTCGAGGCTGGTGCCTCGACCTACAGGATGCCAGCCGCCTGCATCATCCCCCACGCCTGCCCTCGCCCGCTCGCCCGGCGTGTGCCCCCCAATACCGTAGAGCAGGGCCCCAGCCCTGCCCCGTGGGTCGAGGCTGGTGCCTCGACCCACGGGGAGGAAATAGGGGCAGGCGCGGCATACCCTCGTCCCTACCCCGCGCTCTGCCCCGCCTGCCCATGCCCGCCTCCCTTGAACACCGCCGCTTCAGCCTGTAAGCTACGCCTGCCCGAACCACCAGAAGGAGCGCGCCTGTGAGAGTTCTCGATAGGCTGAAGCTGGACGGCAAGACCGCCGTCGTCACCGGCGCCGGCCGCGGCCTCGGCCGGGCGATGGCCCTCGCCCTCGCCGAAGCCGGCTGCGATATCGTCGCCGCCGCCCGCACGCGTGAGCAGATCGAGGAGACGGCGGAGTTGGTGCGCGGGAAGGGCCGCCGCTGCCTCGTCGCCCCCACCGATATCACCGACCCCGCCTCCGTCCAGGCGATGGTCGACGCCGCAGTCGCAGAGTTCGGCCGCATCGACATCCTGCTGAACAACGCCGGCGGCGCCACCGCCGGCATGGGCAAGCCCGTGGAGGAGATCACGGACGAGGAGTGGCGCCTGGGCATCGACACCAACCTCTCGGGCACGTTCTACTGCTGCCGCGCCGTCATCCCCCACATGCTGGCGCAGGGCGGCGGCAAGATCATCAACGTCACCTCCGGCTTCGGCCTGCGCGGCGGCAAGGACAACTTCATGTACACCTCCTCCAAGGCCGGCCTCATCAACTTCACCCGCTCGCTATCCATGACCTACGCCGACCGCAACATCCAGGCGAACCTCATCGCCCCCGGGCTCTTCCCCCACGACAACCCGGCGATGGTGGAGTGGTGGCGGGGTGGCAAGTTCGTGCCGATGGGCCGCCTGGGCCGCGACGAGGAGCTCGGCCCCCTTTGCGTCTTCCTCGCCTCCGACCTCTCGTCCTACATGAACGGCGATATCCTGGCGCTGGAGGGCGGCGGCCTGGCCGGCGGGCACGCGCCTACCGGCTTCGCGCCCGTGGTGCCTCTGGAAGGCGAGGCCTAACGTGGTCCTGGAACAGCCTGCCCTGAGCTCAGTCGAAGGGTTCTCCCTCAGCGGCAAGACCGCGCTCGTCATCGGCGCCTCGGGGCCCATAGGCCGCGCGATCGCCGTCGCCCTCGCCGAAGCCGGCGCCGACGTCGCCGTCGCGACCACGACCCGCAGCCAGCGCGAGGAGGTGGCGGCCAACTCCTGCGCCAACGAGATATGGGCCCTCAACCGCAAGGGGTTCGCCCAGGCGATCGCCGCCGCCGCCGAGGCCGACGTGCGGGCGCTGGTGGAGCGGGCCGTCGGGGAGCTGGGGCGGCTGGACGTGCTGGTCAACGCCCACGACCTCCCCTACGCGAAGCCGTTCGCAGAGGTCACCCCGGAGGAGTGGCGGCGGGTGCTGGACGTCAACCTGACCGGCGTCTACCTGGCCTGCCGCGCCGCCTCCGCGCCGATGCTCTCGCAAGCGTCCGGCCGCATCATCAACGTCGTAACGCTGCTGGCGGAGCGGGGGATGGTCAACGGCGCCGCCTACTGCGCCGCCCAGGCCGGCGTGATGAACCTGACGCGGGCGCTGGCCCTGGAGTGGGCCCGTAGCGGCGTCACGGTGAACGCCATCGGCGCCGGCTGGACGGAGGGGATGGCCTTCCTGGCCGACGAAGACGCCCGCCACCGGATGGAGCGTTACCTGCCCGGCAAGCGGCTGGCCCGGCCGGAGGAGATCGCCGGGATCGCCGTCTACATCGCCTCGGACGCCGCCGCATACCTGACAGGGCAGGTCGTCTGGCTGGACGCCGGCGCCCTCAGCCACGTGTAGGCCCGGACGCCACTCGGCCGGTGTAGAATAGACCCGTATGGCCGTAAAGCCCCAGCCCGAGCGCACCGCCACCCCTGACGACATACGCCGCTACAAGGCCAACCTCGACGACGAGATCGATGGCATCGCCATCTACCGCCTCCTCGCCGAGGCCGAGCCCGACCCGGAACGGCGCGCCATCTTCGAGCAGCTCGGCGACGTCGAGGTGCGCCACGCCGACGTCTGGCGCAACAAGCTCCGTGAGGCCGGCGTTGAGATTCGCGAGCGCGGCCCCAGCGTCCGCATCCGGCTGATCGGCTTCCTCGCCCGCCGCTTCGGCGTCCGCTCCGTGCTGCCCATCGTACGCAGCATGGAGGCCGGCGCCTACGGGGCCTACATGGCGCAGGATGAGGCGGCGCAGGCGATCGCTCCCGACGAGCGGGAGCACGGGCGCACCCTGGGCCGCCTGCAGCGGCCGGAGGTGACGCCGACGGAGGCGATCGCCGCGCGGGAGACGTGGCACCGCACCGGCGGCGGCGGCACCCTGCGCGCCAGCATCTTCGGCGTCAGCGATGGCCTCGTCTCCAACGCCTCGCTCATCATGGGCTTCGCGGGCGCGCGGACTGAGGGGAAGTTCGTGCTCCTCGCCGGCATCGCCGGCCTTCTCGCCGGCGCCTTCTCCATGGCCACCGGCGAGTACGTCTCCATGCGCGCCCAGCGGGAGCTGTTCGAGCGCCAGATCGAGCTGGAGCGGGGCGAGCTTGAGGCCGCCCCCGAGGAGGAGCAGCGGGAGTTGGCGCTTATCTACCAGGCGAAAGGACTGCCGGCAGAGCAGGCGGAGGCGATGGCGGCGCGCCTCATGGAGAATCCGGAGGTCGCCCTCGATACGCTCGTGCGAGAGGAGCTGGGGCTGGACCCTTCGGCGCTCGGCTCCCCCTGGGGCGCCTCCATCGGCTCCTTCCTCGCCTTCGCGGCGGGCGCCTTCGTGCCGGTGTTCCCGTTCCTGTTCGGCGCCAACGCGGGCACGCCCTTCGTCATCGCGAGCGCGGCGCTCACAGGGATCGCCCTGTTCGCGGTCGGCGGGTTGCTGTCGCTGCTCACGGGCCGCGGCGTTCTCGTCAGCGGCGGGCGGCAGCTCGCCCTGGGGGCCGCCGCCGGGGCGCTCACGTTCGGCATCGGCCACCTTATCGGCGTCTCCACGGGCGTCTGACGCCGCGATGACGGAGCAGGTCGTCATCGACCGGCGGTTCCGGGGCCCGCCGGAGTCCGGCAACGGCGGCTACGTCGCCGGCCTGCTCGCCGGCCTGATCGGCCCCGCCGCCGAGGTCACGCTGCGGCGCCCGCCCCCTCTCGACCATCCCCTCACCGTCGAGCGTCTGGAGGGAGGCGCCGTTGCCCTGCGCGACGGCGAGACGCTCATCGCCGTGGGCGCGCCCGCCGCGGTCAAGATGGATCTGCCGAACCCGGTGGATTTCACGGAGGCGGCCGCGGCGTCGGCGGCATACCCCGGCCGGCGCGCCCACATCTTCCCGGAGTGCTTCGTCTGCGGGCCCAGGCGCGCCGAGGGCGACGGTCTCCGCATCTTCCCCGGCTGGGTCGATGGGCGCGAGATCGTGGCCGCGCCCTGGACGCCCGCCGGCCCCCTGGCCGCCGGAGACGGCGCGGTGCGCCCGGAGTTCGTCTGGGCATCGCTGGACTGCCCGGGCGGCTGGTCGCTCTTCCGCGAGCCCTCGGCAGGGCGTCCCGCCGTGCTGGGGCGCCTCGCCGCCCGCATCCTCGCCCCCGTGCTCCCCGGCGAGCGCTGCGTCGTCATCGGCTGGCCGCTGGGTGGGGACGGACGCAAGCTCTACTCCGGCACGGCGCTGTTCGGGGAGGATGGCGCGCTCCGCGCCTTCGCCCGCGGCACCTGGGTCCATATCGCCCGATAGCGACGATGACCGCCGTCTGGATCGTCCTCGGAGTCGCCGTGGCCGTCATAGTCGCCTCCGCCGTCGCCGCCTGGCGCCTTCACCGCGTCGGCCGGCCGGAGGACCGCGTCATCGTGGAGCGCATCCTCCACCTGCCGATACGGCACAAGCTGCGGCTGGCGCTGGCCCTCGTTCGGGAGCCGCGCATCCCCCTGCCGGTGCGGGTCGTCCCGCCCGCGCTCGTCCTCTACCTGGCGACGCCGCTGGACATCGTCCCGGACTTCATACCGGTGATCGGTCACCTGGACGATGTGCTCGTCCTGCTCCTGGGGATCGCCCTGCTCCTGCGCTTTACGCCCCGCGCCGTGCTGGAGGAGCACCTCGCGCGGCTTGAGGCCGAGGCGTAGGCCACGTCCCGACCTAGGGACAGGCCCCCGTGCCTGCCCAAGCCTCTCCCCCTACAGGGGCCCTGCGAATCGATCGGTGGCGCGGATCAGCTCTCGGCTGAGGCCCGCGTTGACGGAGTGGCCCGCGTCGTCGACGATCACGAGCTCGGCGCGTGGCCACACGCGCTTGAGCTCCCACGCGTTGGCGATGGGCGCTTGAAAATCAAAGCGTCCGTTCACCAGGATCCCGGGGATGCCGGCCAGCGAGCCGGCGTCGCGGAGTAAGCTCCCATCCTCCAGCCACGCATTGTGCCGGACGTAGTGGGTCACGATGCGCGCAAACGCCAGCGCATAAGCGGGATCGGTGAACCTCTCGGCCAGCCCGGTTGTCGGAGGCCACGCGGGTGTCGCGGACTCCCACATGCACCAGGCTTCGGCGGCGCGCCGGCGGACCGTGGGGTCGGGATCGTACAGCAGCCGGTGGTACGCCTCGACGATATCGCCGTCTCGTTGGGCGGTCGGCACGCCGGCGCGCAAACGTTCCCATTGCTCGGGGAAGAACGCCGCTAGACCGCCACGGAATGTCCAGTCGAACTCGCTGCGGCGTCCGGTCGTAACCCCAAACAGGATCATCTCCGTGACCCGATCCGGGTGCGTTTCGGCGTAGGCGAGCGCCAGTGTGCTGCCCCAGGACCCGCCGAACACCAACCACCGGTCGACGTCCAGGTGTCGACGCAGACGTTCAATGTCCGCGATCAGGTTTGCGGTGTTGTTGCTGGCCAGGTCCGTATCAGGTGCGCTTGCGTGTGGCGTGCTTCGCCCGCAGCCGCGCTGATCGAACAGCACGACGCGATAGGCGCCCGGATCGAAGAGCCTGCGGAACGGCGGCGAACATCCCGAACCGGGACCGCCGTGCAGAACGACGGCCGGCTTGCCACGCGGACTGCCGCAGGTCTCCCAGTAGACGAGGTTGCCGTCACCGACATCCAGCATGCCATGCTCGCGCGGTTCGATCTCAGGATACAAATCTGTCATGCCCGCAGGTCCCAAACTATCGAGGCTCTTACTCGTGGACCGCCCAGTTGGGCGTCGAGCCCGTCACCCCCGCCGCCTCCAGCGCCGCGATCTCATCCTCGGACAGCCCCAGCAGCTCCCGGAACACGTAGCCGTTGTGCTCCCCGAACGCCGGCGCCGGCAGCCGAATGTGCGCCGGCGACTCGCTCAGGCGCCAGTGCGGCCCCTCCACCTCCCACACCCCTGCCACGGAGTGCGCCACGGTCTCGAAGAAACCTCGCGCCCGCAGGTGCGGGTCATCGAACACCTCCGGCGCGCTCAGCACCGGCGATGCGGGCACGCCCGCCGCCTGCAGCGCCTCCGCCGCCTCCTCCTTCGAACGCTCCCGCGTCCAGGCCGCGATCTCCCCGTCCAGCGCGTCGTGGTTCCGGTACCGCGAGACCACGTCGGCGAACCGCTCGTCCGTCGCCAGCTCCGGCCGGCCCATCGCCCGGCAGAGCGCCGCGAACTGGGCGTCGTTCTCGCAGGCGATCGTCAGCCACTGGTCGTCGCCCTGGCACGGGTAGCAGCCGTGCGGCGCCATCGACGAATCGCGGTTGCCCCGCCGCGCCGGCTCCCGCCCCGTCATCGAATACGCCACCAACTGCTCGCCGATCATGTTGACGAGGTTCTCCCGCTGCGCCACCTCGACGTACTGGCCGCGGCCGTTGCGGCGCCGGTCCCACAGCGCCAGCGCGATCGCGCCCGCCGCCGCGATGCCGGCCATCGGGTCGCCGTAGCTGATCCCCGTCTTCTGCGGCGGCCCGCCCTCGTACCCGGTCAGGTGGCAGAGGCCGGACAGCTGCTCCACGTTCGTCCCGTAGGCGATGAAGTCGCGCTCCGGGCCGGTGCTGCCGTGCCCCGGCATCGAGACGACGATCAGCTGCGGGTTCGCCGCCGAAAGCGCCTCGTAGGTGAGGCCCAGCTTCTCCATCACCTCCGCCCGGAAGTTCTCGATAACGACATCGGAGATCGCGGCCAGGCGCAGGAACAGCTCCCGCCCCTTCTCCTGCGAAAGGTCCAGCACGCAGCCGTACTTATCGCGGTTCACGTGGTTGAAGTACGGCGACTTGTCCCACACCCGCTCCACCGTGGGCGGCTGGCCCGTAAACGAGCGCAGCAAGTCCCAGTTGTTGACGGTCTCCACCTTGATCACCTCCGCCCCCATATCGCCCAGCAGGCGCGTCGCGTACGGCCCGGCCCAGGCCATCGTCAGGTCCAGGATGCGGACGCCGTAGAGCGGCAGGCGGAACACCTAACCCCTCCCCCCAGTGCCACCCCGGAACAATGACCAGGGAACACGGAACAAGGCCGCCCGCCTCCTGCCGTCCACTGTCCACTGTCCACTGTCCACTACACCACCCCCGCCGCCCGCAGGTGCGAAAGCTCTCGCCCGCTCAGCCCCATCTCCTCGCAGTACACCTCGCGGTTGTGCTCCCCCAGCAGCGGCGCCCGGCTCGACTCCCAATCCACCTCGCTCATGCGGAACGGCGCCCCCGGGTACGTGAGCCGCCCCGCCGCCGGGTGCTCGATCTCCTCGAAGTAGTCGCGGGAGCGAAGCTGCTCCGACTCCAGCAGATCGCCCAGCGTGTGCACGAAGGCGATCGGCGCGCGGGCGGCGCCGGCTTGCCGGTACAGCTCCTTCGCGCTCTGTCCGGCCGCCCAGGCATAGACGATCGCCTCCAGTTCGTCGTTGTTCTGCAGACGCGTGTAGTTGTCGCGGAACTTCGGGTCGTCGATCAGCTCCTCCCGGCCCATGGCACGCGCGAACCACGGCCAGTTGCGCGGCATGATGTGCAGGCCGATGTACCCGTCCGCCGCCGGGAAGACGCCCACCATCCCGGACATGACGTTGCCGCGCCGCTTCGAGATATCCCGCTTCAGGTAGGCCCACCAGGGCAGGTACAGCTCAAGAGCGGAGGCCATGCACTCCTGCGCCGAGATGTCTACGTGCTGCGGCACCTCCGTCACGTCCGCCTGGTGCGCCGCCAGCGCGGCGGCCGCGAACGCCTGCAGCCCCGCCTGGTACTCCGCCTGCGAGCCGCCGTTCACCAGCGGCTCGCGGTCCGGCTCCCCCGTCAGCGACATCTGCCCGCCGGAGGCGAACGACGTCAGGTTCGTCGCCCGCCACGCCGCCTTCGGCCCGCTCTGGCCGTAGGGCGAAATGGAGACGATGACGATGCGCCGCTTGATCGCCCTCAGCGCCTCGAACCCGATCCCGAGCGAGTCCAGATAGCCCGGCGGGAAGCTCTCCACGATGACGTTCGCCTCCTCCACCATGCGCCGGAACAGCCGCTGCCCGCTGGGCTGCGCCAGGTCCAGGGTGACGCTGCGCTTTCGCGTTCCCAGGTACAGCCAGGGTGCACCGGTCTCCCGCTGCGGCCGCTCCCCCGCGAACGGCCCCTGCCGCCGCAACGGGTCGCCGGACGGCGGCTCCACCTTGATCACGTCGGCGCCGTACCCGGCGAACAGCTTGCCGCAGTAGCCCGCGGCAACCCCACCCGTCAGCTCGAGGACGCGCAGGTCTTCCAGAGAGGAACCGGATTCGGAAGGCACGGCGTCTATCGTAGGGTCGTCGCCCGTAACGGGCA
>Ga0214473_10010018_pt1 | contig 11175 bp, 11 predicted proteins | sample RVTome_7_FD_203509 | JGI IMG/M metagenome (GOLD analysis project Ga0214473, IMG submission 203509) | Soil microbial communities from uranium-contaminated site in the Upper Colorado River Basin, Wyoming, United States - RVT98D197 | ecosystem: Environmental > Terrestrial > Soil > Contaminated >...
CGCAACACCCTGGATGATTTGGGCCTTGGCAAAATGGCCGGCAAGGAAAAAGCCTACGTCGGCAAGGAACTGCGCATGCGTGAAAACCTGCAGGCGCCGGAACGCTGGAGTCTCGTCGGTATCGAGTTGATTGAAGCGGACAAAAAGCTGCGTGGCGGATCCATCCTGTTTTCAGCAAGCGATGAGATCAAGGGCCACGGCCGCGGTTACATTACAAGCGTGACCTGGTCTACGGAGTTGAACAAGTTCATCGCCCTTGGTTTGTATCAAGGCGGATTGAAGCACGAAGGCGAAGATATCATCTGCGCCTTCCCCTTGAAGAACGAACAGGTCAAGGCCCGCATCGTCTCGCCGCACTTCATCGACAGGGAAGGAGCGCGCCTCAATGCTTGACCGCCGCTCAGCCCTCGCCAGCGCCAGGCCCTATGCAAGCCCTGTCCTGCAGATCGGCGAAGCTCGGGAATTTTCATTGTTGCAGATTGTGGGCCCCGCAAAGGCCCTAACACCTATCACCGGGAAACTGCCGGGCAAAGTGGGCGTGGCGACGCAAAGCAATGGCCGCATTCTGATGCGCACGGGCGAGAATCAGTTCTGGCTTATCGGGCCGGAGAATGACGACATCGCCACGAAATTAGGTGACCTCGCAATTCTCACTCCTCTGTCCCATAGCCGTACTCGCATATTCATCGAAGGCGCCCCCGCGCGCGATGTTCTCAGCAAGGGCATTCCCCTCGATTTCCATCCAACAGTCTTCAAGCCCGGCATGTTCGCCATGACCGGTATCCATCACACGCCCGTGCTAGTCCATTGCGTGAGCGACAACAGATTTGAAATCTACGCCCTCCGTACCTTTGCCCTCAGCGTCTACGACTGGCTCACCGACGCGGCGCTGGAATTTGCGGAATAAAATTCTTCATTAATTTCATCATGCCCGCGCTTCACGCGGGCATCTTCTTTGTTAATGAGAAGATGGTCGTGTCAAGCACGGCCATGATGAGAACGGTATAGATGGGCAAGTGGGGTGAGTTTAACTACGCATCCTCTCTCCCTTCGGGTCAAAGAGTGGATCGACGATGATTGTTGCTTTCCTCTGCTCGCCGATGATTTCGATTTCGAAGGCGCTACTCGCCAGATCATCAGCAAGTTCCTTTGGCACATAGCCCTGCGCCATGGACTTGTTCACGAAATGGGCAAAGCCGCCGGACGTGACCCAGCCCACCACCTTGCCTTTGTGCGAGATTGGCTCGTCGCCCAAAACATCTGCATCGCCGGCCTCAACGATCATCGAGACACGGCGGAGCTTGCCGCCGCTGCGCTTTTCCTCCATGGCCGCCTCGCGGCCAATGAAATCATTCTTGGTGAGATCGATGAAGCGGTCCATGCCCGCTTCAAAACCGCCGTAGATCGGGCGCAATTCCCGGAACCACGTTGGGAAATTCTTTTCCAGGCGCATGCAGAGCAGGGCCCGCATGCCGAAATTGATGATTCCTTGGTCGGCCCCTGCCTTCATGATTTCCTGATAGAGACGGCGCTGATAGTCCGGCGCCACCCAGATTTCATAGCCGAGACCGCCCGTATAGGTGACGCGGTTGATGAGAGCCGGCACATTTCCGATGTCCATGGCGCGATGGTCCATGAATTTGAACGCCGCGTTTGATACATCCGTGTCCGTGAGCTTTTCCAGAACCGCGCGGGATTTAGGACCAGCAATGGAAAGCCCCACCAGCCCCATGTCATAGCGATGGATATGCACGCTGCTGTCGGTTGGCAGATGCTGCTCGAACCAGCGCATATGATATTTCTGCGCCTGGCTTGAACCCCACATGTAAAAGGTGTCGCCCCCCGCATTGGCGATGGTGAAGTCCCCGATCAGCTTGCCCGCAGGATTCAACATCGGCGTCAGGATCAAGCGACCCACCTTTGGCATTTTGTTCGTCATCAGTCGTGACAGGAAGGCCTCCGCCCCGTGCCCCATGAAACGGTACTTGGCGAAGTTGGCAATCTCGGTGACGCCCACGCCGTTGCGAACCCCCATGACTTCCGCCTTCACATGAGCGAAATCATTGGAGCGATGGAACGAGAAAATATCCTTGGGCTCAACCCCCTTTGGCGCAAACCACAACGGCGTTTCGAGGCCCCATGAATCGCCCATGACAGCACCTTGCGCGATCATCGTGTCATAGAGCGCCGTGGTCTGCTGCGGCCGCGCACCGGGAAGCTCCTCATTGGGAAACTTGATGGAAAAGCGGCGGGCATAATTCTCGCGCACCTTTTCGTTGGTATAGCTGCGCGTGGCCCATTCGCCGAAGCGCGACACATCCATGGCCCAGACATCGAAGCCCGGATCGCCATTCACCATCCATTGCGAGAGCGCCAGGCCCACGCCGCCACCCTGGCTGAAGCCTGCCATGACGGCACAGGCGCACCAGAAATTCCTGATGCCCTGCACCGGCCCCACCAGCGGGTTGCCGTCGGGCGAGAAGGTGAAGGGGCCATTGATCACCCGCTTGATGCCAGCCTTGGCCAATGCCGGGAAATGCCGGTAGCCGATTTCGAGATGATCGGCGATGCGGTCGAGATCGGGAGCCAGCAACTCCTGGCCAAAATCCCAAGGTGTTTGCTTGGGTTGCCACGGCTTGCACTCTTTTTCATAGGTGCCGAGCACAATGCCGGAGCGCTCCTGGCGCATATAGATTTCCGACTTGAAATCGATGATATGCGGAAGCTCGCGGCCCCGTTCCTTGTTGTAGGCGATGACTTCCGGCATGTCGTCGGTCACCAGATACATGTGCTCCATGGCAAGCACCGGAAGCTCAAGCCCCACCATGCGGCCCACTTCGCGCGCCCAGAGCCCGCCGCAATTCACCACATGCTCGGCGTGGATATTGCCGTTCACCGTGATCACATCCCAGGTGCCATCGGCGTGCGCCTTCAAATCCTCGACACGGCAATTCTGGTAAATCTCCGCTCCCGCAATGCGCGCCGACTTGGCATAGGCATGGGTTGTGCCTTCGGGATCAAGATTGCCGTCGGCCGCATCGAGCATGGCGCCCACAAAGTATTTCTCTTCCAATAGCGGATTGAGTGTCTTGGCTTCTTTCATTGACATCATCTGGGTCTCAAGGCCGAGATACTTGGCCCGCGCATGGGCCATTTTCAGCCATTCCAGGCGCTCAGGCGTATCGGCCAAAATCAAGCCTCCGGAACGGTGCAGCCCGCAGGCCTGACCGGAAATTTTCTCAAGTTCGTCGTAAAGGCCAATGGTATAGCCCTGCAGCTTTGCCACATTGGGATCGCCGTTCAGGGTGTGGAAACCGCCCGCCGCATGCCAGGTGGAACCCGACGTGAGCCGGTCGCGCTCAACCAGAACGACGTCCTTCCAGCCCGCCTTGGTGAGGTGATAGAGCACTGAACAGCCAACAACTCCACCACCGATAACAACGACACGCGCTTGCGATTTCATGGAATTTTCCTTGGAAAGAAAGCCGACAGGTTTGCGCTTCAATAGCCGATGCGCAAGGCCTTTCGCAATTGGCCGTTAGGTGAGAAGAATTCAACAAGCGCACCTTTCCCATTGAGAGAGGGTTTCTCCGGGTCGGCACGTCTGATCAACTGGTTCGAGCCGGATAAGCCAATACTCAGTTAATCTTTCGTAAATTCTTTCCTATCTCAAGAAACAACTTTTAATCAACGGTTTGCTATCCTTGCGGGGGCTGCCAATCGCGCCTTCCGGCACTACTAAATGTTAACAGCTCTAGGATAGACACGAACTCACTTTGTGATGGGATAAGGGACATGACAGCGCCAAAAAGACGACGGGATGACGTGCCGCGGCCGCTGTTGTCTGTTGTCGTGCCCATGTACAACGAAGAGGAGGGAACCGAGCTCTTCTTCGCCAGGCTTGTGCCCGTCCTTGAGAAAATCACCACTGATTTTGAAATTGTCTGCGTCGATGATGGCAGTTCTGACCGGACCATGGTGAATCTCATGCGCCATCATGGCCGCGACAGCCGCATCAAGGTCTTGAGCCTGTCGCGCAATTTCGGCAAGGATACCGCACTCTCCGCCGGGCTGGACTATGCCCGTGGACAGGCCGTGGTTCCCATCGATGCCGATCTTCAGGATCCACCCGAACTGATCGCCGACATGGTCGCCAAATGGCGCGAAGGATTTGAAGTTGTCTACGCCCGCAGGTCGCACCGCGACAGTGATGACATGTCAAAGCGGGTTACGGCCAGCCTCTTTTACCGCATTCACAACTGGATCGCCGATGTGCGCATTCCGGACAACACCGGCGACTTCCGCCTGATGGACCGGCGCGTCGTCGAGGCGGTGAAACACCTGCCGGAAAAAACCCGTTTCATGAAGGGCCTCTTTGCCTGGGTTGGCTTCAAGCAGATTGGCATTGATTACCGGCGCGAAGCCCGCGCCGCCGGAACCACCAAGTGGCGTTATTGGAAACTGTGGAATTTTGCCATTGATGGCATCACCGGTTCCTCCACCGTCCCACTCCGCATCTGGACCTATTTTGGCATGGGGCTCGGGGTCTTGACCTTTGCCTATGCCTTCTGGCTCGTCATTCACACGATGCTCTACGGCAACGCTGTTCCGGGCTATGCCTCGCTTATGGTGGCCGTGCTCTTCCTCGGTTCCATGAACATCGTGGCCACTGGCATTCTCGGCGAATACGTGGGCCGCATCTATTCCGAGGTACGTAACCGGCCGCTCTATCTCGTCCGCGAAATGCGTGGTCTCGAAACCCAAGAGGATCAACCGACATCATGGAACGCAACGTCTATCACCGCCTCGACCAGCTCGAAGGCGAACACTGGTGGTTCTGCGCGCGCCGCCGGATTCTGAAATCCGTCATCGCCAGGTTTGCACCGCGAAACGCCGGTCTTCGGCTACTCGAAGCGGGCTGCGGCACTGGCGGCAATTTGCACATGCTGTCCGAGTTTGGTTCGCTCGATGCCTTTGAGCTTGACGATGAGGCCCGCTCAATCGCGCGCCGCAAATTGCCCATCGACGTGAAAAGCGGCATGCTGCCCGACGGCATCCCCTATAGGCCGGGTACCTTTGACATCGTCGTTGCCTTCGATGTGATCGAACACGTGGAACGCGATGTGGAGAGTCTCGCCAAGTTGCGTGAGCAACTGGCCCCGGGTGGCCGGCTGATGATGACGGTTCCGGCCTTGCCTTGGCTGTGGAGCCAGCACGATGTGACCCACCATCACTTCCGCCGATATACACGGAACCAACTTGATGCAACCTTGCGCCGCGCTGGCCTCGAGCCAGTGCGTATCAGCTATTTCAATACTTTGCTGTTTCCTGCAATCGCCGCAATACGGCTGTGCAAGAAGGCGCTCGGCCTGAAGGAAGAAGGTGATGACAGCATGCCGTCAATTTTCATGAATGGGGTGCTTAAGAAAATCTTCGGATTCGAAAGTAATTTCGTCGGCCGCATTCACTTGCCCATCGGTGTATCGCTTCTGGCAGTAGCCCAACGCGCCTCATGAACGGGTTTTTGCGGCAAGCGGCGAAATTCGCCGCCGTTGGCGGAGGTGCCACAGCTGTACACGTGCTGACAGCCCTGGCACTCAATAGCCTCATGCATTTGGCACCTCTGCGCGCCAATTTCGCGGCTTTCCTCGTCGCTTCATTCGTATCTTACATTGGCAACTGGTACTGGACCTTTGACGGAAACAGCCCCCATGTTTTCTCTGTTCCCCGTTTCGCTGCCCTGTCACTCGCTTGCTTCGGTGTGAACCAAGCCATCGTCTATGGCATTGTGGAACTGCTGCATCAGCCACTCTGGCTCGCCATGGTGCCAGTCATTATCATCATTCCGGCTCTCGGATTTTGGCTGAGCAAGACAAAAGTATTCAGTCACGTCGACGGGCAGGCCTGACGTGGAGAATGGTTCATGCGCCGTGGCGTGATCATTGTCAGCGTTATGGCGCTCTTCATCATTCAGGCTGTCATCCGGTTTCGCTCCGATATCAACCATGACGCCGCCTGGTATCTCTATGTGGCAGACGGGCTGCTGCATGGAAAACAACTCTACACGGACTTTCTCGAGGTCAATCCGCCGCTTGGTATGTGGCTGACGGTACCCATCGTATGGCTTGGAAGCTTGACCGGATTGGGTTCCATCAATGCGAATTTTGGTGTGCTGTTGGCGCTGACAGTGCTGACTTTACTCCTGGTGAACCGCTATTTGCGGCTTATGCGCGATGTTCCGGACACCGCGAGGGCTCTGCTTTGCGTATTCATTGCCGCGGCAATCCTGTTCATGCCTGCCTTGGACTTCACCGAGCGCGAACATTTGATGGTCCTGCTGTTTTTGCCCTGGCCTTTTCTTCGGCTTGCCCGCTTGCGGGGAATACGGTTGGGGGCAGTTGAATCTGTCCTAGTTGGCGCGATGGCAGCCGCAGCGATTGCAATCAAGCCGCAAAGCTTTCTGGCTCCCCTTGGTGTTGAACTTGTCCTGTTGCTTCGCTATCGGAATTTTCACGCAGTGTTTGCGGTGGAGAACATTGCAGCTCTCGTTTTCGTAGCATTTTATGGTGCCGTTATTGCTGTCTTCGCGCCCGATTTTTTAGGCTTCATGGTAGACTTGGGTGTCAAGGCCTACGTGCCGTTTATGAGTTACCCAAACGCTACCATCTGGCTCTTCAGCATACGTTCAATCCTGCTTGTAGTATTCGCCTTGCTTCTCTGGCAGCGGAGCGATGGGCCAATGGCCGACGTCACCGCGCTGTTGGCCGCTGCCGCGGCCGGTTTTATCCTTTCCTATTTCATTCAGTATAAGGGCTTCAGCTACCAGATTCTTCCAGCCCGCATCTTTGCTGCCATGGCTTGCGCTGCCGCTGTGTCCGGAATTGTGGCGCGGACGCCATTTGTCAATTGGCCGTCAGCCACAAAACGTCTGGTGGGTGCGAGCGCCTTCGTGGTGGCGGTCGATTTCGGCTTTCAACCGCAAACCTATCCCAATAATGATAAGTTCTTTGATGTTGCCATAGCCCGGTATGCGCCCGACTCCCGGTCGATTTACATTGCCTCAACGCGGGTGTCCCATGGCTTTCCTTTCGCCCTAAATCGGGATCTGGTATGGGCCTCACGCTTGTCAGCGCAATGGCTGGCACCCTACGTGGCTTCGAAATGGCAAGGGGGGACTTTGCCCCAGGATGACATTGTCGCCCGCGCTCTCGACTGGACTGTCTCAGATCTCGTGACTTTCCGGCCTGACATCGTGTTCATCGACGAAAGCAAGGAACAGTTCTATGTTCTGGGCGGCCATTTTGACTACGAGAAATTCTGGTCCAATGATCCGCGCTTTGCAACGCTATGGGCAGGCTATGAGCGACGCGCCAGCATGAATGGATTTGCGGTTTATACAGAGCGCTAAAACAAAAACGGCCCCGCAAATTGCGGGGCCGCTGAATAGTCAGAGCAAAGAAGTTAGATTGTTTCCTTGACTTCCTTGGCAGCGCGGAAAGCCAGCTTCTTCGAAGCCTTGATCTTGATCTGCTCGCCGGTCAAAGGGTTACGACCCAGACGTGCCGGGCGCTTCTTGACCTGGAAAATTCCAAGACCTGTCACGCGAACCTTGTTGCCCTTCTTCAAGTGCTTCACCAGGAGGTCAACGAAGTCAGCCAGAAATTCTCCGGTCGCCTTTTTTGACATCGTGTGTTTTTCAGCAAGTTCAGCTGCCATTTTGGACAGGGGAACAGTCAGTATTTTTTCATCAGCCATGTTTCATCTCCGTTTGCCGAATCGGCCGATAGGGAAGCTAGCGCGTTCAACGAGTCGTGAAAACCCTTATTTTTAGCGGCTATTTTCAATTTGAGTCGAAATAACGCTTATAAAATGGCCGTTAACAATTCGCGGGATCAAATTGCTAGATAAAATATAACAATTACAGTTAGTTAGAACTGTTAGGGCGAAGGTACTCTGGATGCGGGTAAGCTACCGGTTCCTTCGGCTTGAAAAAATATCTGCGGAAAATTTCACGGTAACCATGCATGAGGTAACCATGGTTCCTTTGCAGAAGCTGCTCGCGCTCGGCCCGGTAATAGGCGGGAAGCTCGTACCACGCCATTCGCGGCTTGAGATGATGCGGGAGATGCAAATTATTATTGAGGAACATCAACGACAGCAGCGGAGATGATTCCACGACGATGGTACGCTCGCCTAAATCTGCTACCGCCTGATGCTCGCAGAAAGAACGGACAAGGGAAAATGATATGCCGGGCCAGGCAAACATCACCAAATATGCCCAGAGCGGAATTCCACTAACGATAATTGCGTAGGAAAGAGTAATGGCGCAGGCGGGAATATGCCAGGCCCAAGCTTTGGCAATTCCAGCGTCGCCCTTTGCGATAGCCAGAAATTCAGAGGACCAGAAGCGAATGGTTCCAATGATGGGGCCAAGAATCATGCGGCCAGCCAGCGTATTATTGATGGTGTAGAGTTGCTTCAGTGGCGCAGGCAGCTTTGCCCATTCATCCGGCAGCAGATAATATGATTCAGGATCCAGCGTCGGGTCCGTGAGATTTTCATCATTGTGGTGGATGAGATGCAGCTTGCGGTAGCGCTGGTAGGGAAACCAGAGGCTGAAATTAATCGCCACCAGGAGTTCATTGAGAGCCGCATTGCGCGTGGGATGCCCGTGCAAGGCTTCGTGTTGCAGGGAACCGTGCAAGGCAATGAGATAACCCGCCAGCGGGATAATCACCCAGAAGGGCAGGGCGTAATAGAACCACATCAAAGTCGCCAAGGCCCCATAGGTCAAAGCGATCAGGATGACCGTGGGCCATTCGATTTGCATGGGCCTTGCGGCTGCGATTTCAGTCGGGTGTTGCATCGGCACCAATTATTTGGCTTTGTGGCATTCTTCAAGTCTCAAGGAATCTCACTGCCCCCATGATAGCATCTTTTCCCATGTATGACTGGCCGGAAGTCCGGGAGGCCACGGACGCGTGGTGGCGCGGGCTTTCGAGGCATCTCGGCGTGGCCATTGAGCTTGACCGGAACCCCGACCATTTCGCCGCTTGGCGCCGTAATGACCTCTTCTTCAGCCAAACCTGCGGTTATCCTTTTACCCATGAATTCAAGAGGTTGCTGAAGTATGTTGCAACGCCGCATTATGCCGTGCCGGGCTGCGAGGGGGCGAACTATTCCAGTTCCATTTTTGCCCGTGTTGACCAGCCACTGGATTCCTTCCGGGGCGGAATTGCCGCAGTCAACAACCCGGACTCAATGTCTGGCATGCTGGCGTTGAAACTGGCTTTCGCACCGTTTGCCAGAAGCGGGAAGTTTTTCGCTAGCGCCATTCGAAGCGGCGGTCACATCAATTCCATGCTTGCGGTGCGCGATGGCACGGCAGATGTCTGCGCCATCGACGCCGTCTGTGTGGCCATGGCCAGGCGCTACCGGCCGGACTATCTCGAAGGCCTGGTTGAAATCGCGCTCTCTCCGTCAGCCCCATCGCTTCCCTACGTTACCCGCAGTGGCGACATTGGTGCAATGCGGGCAGCGCTGGTTGCCGCCTTTGCGGATCCGGAATTACAAGAGTGCCGCGGCCAACTCTTCCTGAGCGGTCACTCTGTGCTTCGCCCGAAAGCCTATGAGCGTATCACTGATCTTGAAAGTGAAATGCAAAAGGCTGGAGGGCTGGAGCTTCTATGACGATTGAACTTTATACCTGGAGCACGCCTAACGGCAGAAAGATTTCGGTTGCTTTGGAAGAAATGGGATTGGATTACACGGTTCACCCCATCAACCTCGGCAAGCGCGAACAATTCGCTCCCGATTTTCTAAAGATATCTCCCAGCAATAAAATTCCCGCCATCGTGGACAAGGATAACGGAATTTCGGTTTTCGAGTCCGGCGCAATTCTCATGTATCTCGCCGACAAGGTTGGCAAGTTTTACCCGCAGGATTTTGCCAAGCGCATCAAGGTCAATGAATGGCTGATGTGGCAGATGGGAAATTTTGGCCCCATGCTGGGCCGTGCCCATTACTTTTTGCATTACAATCCCGGCAAGGCACCCTTTGCCGAAGAATGGTTCGCCGCCGAGGCCAAGCGGCTCTACAGCGTTCTCCACACGCTGTTGGAAAAATCCGAGTTCATGGTGGGCGAATATTCCATTGCCGATATTGCGACATTCCCCTGGGCCGCGCGCCATGAAAGGCATCGCATTGATCTGAACGACTACGCAAATGTGAAACGCTGGTATCTCACTATCGCTGCAAGGCCAGCTGTGCAGAGAGGCTTTCCAGTGCCGGGCGGAATCGAAACGATTCCCATGCCGAAGTAAAGGTCTGCATTACCCGGCAAAACCGCCGGCTTGCAGGAAAGCAATTTCCGCTGCGGTTGATCTTCGTCCGAGAACGGCATTGCGATGCGGAAACCGCCCGAAGCGCGCGATGATGTCGAGATGGATTTGGGCATAGTGGACCATCTCATGCAGCCCCATTGTCTCAAAGAGGGCAACACAACGGTGCTGTGCGTCGAGATATTCAGCATGTTCGAAGGGCATGATGAGCCACAGGGCGATGGGAGCTGGCAGCATCTGGTGGTAGCTCCTGCCAATCCAAATCTTGGCCAAGGTTAGCGCCTTGGCATCGGCGGCAAAAGCAAGCGGACTGCCCCGGTGGATGTTGCGTGAGACCTGATCAAGCAGGATGACAAGTCCTAATGCACCTTCTGGCGTCTCTCCCCAGTGATCGAAGGCGCCGAGCCGGGCCTGCTGCAAGGCCGCACCAAAACGGACAGCCAATGCACCATCAAAGGCGGCATCCCTGATGAACCACCGCTCAGGCCCCGCCAGCATCCAGAAGTCCACAATGGTTTTGGCGTTCACGTTACTTCCGCTTTGGCATGGTCTCATCGGGTGAGATGCGTGACTTCACAAACTCCTCGCGCATTTCGCAGTGAAGCGACAGCGCATGAAGTTTGGGAAACTTGTTCGCCGGAAATGCCTCAGGCACGCGCAATTTCAAATACCCGATCAAACAGCCGATGGTGACGTCCGCCTGGCTCATGTGCAAATCGGAATACCACGGCGTGCCGCAGTTCTTTTCCAGCTCTGTCAGGCCCGCCTGGAGCTGATCCAGGCAACGCTCTTCCCAATCCTTGCACAGCATCTTCCCCGGATGGAAATAGCGCTC
>Ga0214473_10010019_pt1 | contig 11174 bp, 20 predicted proteins | sample RVTome_7_FD_203509 | JGI IMG/M metagenome (GOLD analysis project Ga0214473, IMG submission 203509) | Soil microbial communities from uranium-contaminated site in the Upper Colorado River Basin, Wyoming, United States - RVT98D197 | ecosystem: Environmental > Terrestrial > Soil > Contaminated >...
CGACAGCTCGAAATGGGCCGACAGGCTGCCGTCCGCGGTCACCGCAGTCCAACCGTCCTTGAGCACCTTCACCTCCGGGCCGCCCATGTTGAGCATCGGCTCGATCGCCAGACACATACCGGGAACCAGCCGCTCGCGCCGGCCGGGCGGCCCGTAGTTCGGCACTTGCGGCTCCTCATGCAGGCTGGTGCCGATGCCGTGCCCGCAGAAATCCCGCACCACCGAGAAGCCGTGACCCAGGGCGTGCTTCTCGATCGCGTGGCCCAGGTCCCCCAGCCGGCGTCCGGGCTGGCACTGGACGATGCCCAGCTGCAGCGCCTCCTCGGTGACCCTCAACAGCCGGCTGGCCTCGTCGCTCGCCCGCCCCACCGGCACCGTCCGCGCCGCGTCGCCGTAGAAACCATCCACGATGCAACCGAGGTCGAGGCCCACGATGTCCCCCTGTTTGAGCTTCCGCTCGCCAGGGATGCCGTGGATGACCTGCTCGTTGACCGAGATGCAGAGCGTCGCCGGGAACCCGCGATAGCCGAGGAACGCGGGCTTGGCGCCGGCACGCGCGATGTGCTGCCGCGCGATGTGGTCGAGTTCCTTGGTCTTGACGCCCGGCTGCGCCGCCACCTCGAGCGCGGCCAGCGTCTCGGCGAGGATGCTGCAAGCGCGGTGCATCTTCTGCAGCTCGGACCAGGACTTCTGCACGCTCACTGGCCGCCCTCCAGGATCCCGGTCAGCGCGCCGAACACCTGGTCCACCGCCAGGTAGCCGTCGATCGTGTGAAAGCGCGAGCGCGTGCGGTAGTAGTCGATGAGCGGCGCGGTGCGCTCCTCGTACTCGGCCAGGCGCCGCGCCACGGCCACTTCCTTGTCGTCCTCGCGCTGGATCAGCCGCGCGCCCTCCCGGTCGCACAGCGCGTCATGGCGGGGCGGGTTGTTGTCCACGTGATAGGTGGCCTGGCAGCTCGGGCACCAGCGTCGCCCCGACAGGCGGCGCAGCAGCTCGGCGCGCGGGACCTCGACGTTCACCACCACCAGCCGCCCGGCCCGGGCGTTTTCGTCCATCCCGGCGAAGCCTTCTGCCTGCCGGACCGTGCGCGGGAAGCCGTCCAGGATGAAGCCGGCCGCGCAGTCGGACCGGCGCAACCGCTCGCCGACGATCCCGATCAGCAACTCGTCGGGCACAAGCTCGCCCCGTTCCATCAGCGGTCCTGCCTGGCTTCCGAGCGGCGTACCGGCCGCGATCGCCTCGCGCAGCATGTCGCCGGTCGAGATCCGCGGCAAGCCCAGGCGTGCCGCCAGGCGCGCCGCCTGCGTCCCCTTGCCCGCGCCCGGCGGGCCGAGCAGGATCACACGCGGCCCGGGCTCCGGGCGAGCTAGCGGGCTAGCGTCGGCCACGCACCCTCCTGCCCCCGGGGCCGGCGAAACCGTCGTAGTGCCGCATGATCAGCTGGGCCTCGACCTGGGACACCGTGTCCATCGCCACGCCCACCACGATCAGCAGCGAGGTGCCGCCGAAGTAGAAGTTCAGACCCAGGCCGGTGGTGATCCAGCCAAGCCCGTTCTCGGAGAGGAAGGCGTCCAGGGGCAGGCCGATCACCGGAATCGGGTCGACCTTAAAGCCCGTGATCAGGAACTCCGGCAGCAGCGCGATCAGAGCCAGGTAGATGGCGCCTCCGAATGTGATCCGGCCCAAGATGTGGTCGAGGTGCTCGGCGGTCTTCTTGCCCGGGCGAATGCCGGGGATGAAGCCGCCGTACTTGCGCATGTTCTCCGCCACGTCGTCGGGATTGAAGACGATCGCAGTATAGAAGTAGCAGAAGAAGATGATGAAGCTCACGTAGAGCAGGTTGTAGAGCGGCATACCCCAGCGCAGCTGCTCCGACACCGCCTGCATCCAGGGGTTGTTCGCCTGGAAGAACGAGGCGATCGTCTGGGGGAACGCGATGATCGAAGAGGCGAAGATCACCGGGATCACGCCTGCCGTGTTCACGCGCAGCGGCAGGTGCGTGGACTGCCCGCCATACATGCGGCGCCCGACCACGCGCTTGGCGTATTGCACCGTGATGCGACGCTGGCCGCGCTCCACGAAGACGATCACCCCCACGACCACGACCATCATCGCCATCAGCAGCAGCGTCTGCACCAGGCCCAGCTCGCCGCGGCGCACCTGCTGGAACACGTCGAGCACACCGCGCGGGAAGCCGACCACGATGCCGGCGAAGATCAGCAGGCTCATGCCGTTGCCGATGCCGCGGTCCGTGATCTGCTCGCCCAGCCACATCACGAAAGCGGTGCCGGTCGTCAGGGTGAGGACCGTCATCAGCTTGAAGGCCAGGCCCGGGCTGTCGACGATCTTGAAGTTGCCGGACAGCGTCAGGCGCTCCAGGTAGACCGAGATTCCGAGCCCCTGCACGATCGACAGCAGAACCGTGCCGTAACGGGTGTACTGCGTGATCTTGCGTCGGCCCAGCTCGCCTTCCTTGCTCAGCTTCTCGAGGAACGGCCACACGACCGTGAGCAGCTGCAGGATGATCGAGGCCGAGATGTAGGGCATCACGCCCAGGGCGAAGATCGTGACCTGGGACAGGTTGCCCCCGGAGAACATGTCGACCAGGCCGAACCAGTTGCCCTTGTTCTGTTCGAAGAAATCCACGAGCGCGCGGGCGTTGATGCCGGGCGTGGGGATGTGGCCGCCCAGGCGGAACACCGCCAGCAGGCCGAGGGTGAACAGCACCCTCTTGCGCAGGTCCGGGATGTCCCAGATGTTCCTGAGGCTCTGCAGCATCTAGCCCTCGAGGATCTCCGCCGTGCCGCCGAGGCCGTTGATGGCCTGCTGGGCCCTGGCGCTGAACTTGTGGGCGCGCACCGTCAGCTGCTTCGTCAGGCTGCCCTTGGCCAGGACCTTGACGCCGTCCCTGACTTTCTTGATCAGGCCCCGCTTCAGCAGCACCTCTGGTGTGACGATGGTCCCGGCCTCGAACACCTCGAGCTTGCCGAGGTTGATCTCGACGAACTCCTTCCGGAACCGGTTGTGAAAGCCGCGCTTGGGCAGGCGCCGATGCAGCGGCATCTGCCCGCCCTCGAAGCCCGGCTTCTGGGAGAAGCCGCTGCGGCTCTTCTGGCCTTTCTCGCCGCGACCGGCGGTCTTGCCGAGGCCGCTTCCCGGGCCGCGCCCCACGCGCTTGCGCTCGCGGACGCTGCCCCGGGCCGGCTTCAGGTTGCTAAGACCCACGCTCTCCCCCGTTCCTGGAATTACGCGACAATCGCCACGAGATGCGGGACCTTCTTGACCATCCCCCGGATCTCGGGCGTGTCCGGACGCTCGACCACCTGGTGAATTCGCCGCAAGCCCAGGCCACGCACGGTGGCCCGCTGCGGTTCCGGACAGCCGATCAGGCTGCCGATCATCTTTACCTTCAGCTTGGCTCCCGGCGCGCTGGTCTTCTTCTGCGTCATCGTTCCGCCCTTGCGAACCCTGGCGCTCATGCCCCGGCCTTCGGCTCCTCGCCCAGCAGCTCGGCCAGCGACTTGCCCCGCAGACGAGCTACGCGCTCCGGCTGCTTGAGGCGCAGCAGCGCGTCAACGGTAGCTTTGACCACGTTGTGCGCCGTCGTGGAGCCCAGGCTCTTGGTCAGGATGTTCTGGATGCCCGCGGCTGTGATCACGGCGCGGACCGGGCCGCCGGCGATAACGCCTGTCCCTTCCGAAGCGGGCTTGAGCAGCACGCTCCCGGAGCCGAAGCTGCCGGTAACCGTGTGCGGGATCGTCGCGCCTTTTTCCGTGATCGGCACGCGCACAATGTTCTTCTTGGCCGCCTCGACGCCCTTCTTGATGGCCGAGGCCACCTCGCGCGCCTTGCCCATGCCGTAGCCCACGTATCCGTGCCCGTCACCCACGACCACCAGGGCGCTGAAGGAGAGATTCTTGCCCCCCTTCACCACCTTCGTCACGCGGTTGATGGACACCACCTGGTCCTTGAGGTCGAGGCTCGCGACGTCGATTTTCTCCATTGACCCCTTCATGACTAGAACTGCAGCCCGCCTTCGCGGGCTGCGTCAGCCAGGGCTTTCACCCGGCCGTGATACTGGAAGCCACCGCGGTCGAAGACCACGGCCGTGACGCCCTTCTGCTTGGCGCGGTCGGCGATCAGGCGCCCCACGGCCTTGGCCGCGGCCAGGTTGGAGCCGCGCTTGAGCTGGGTCTTGAGCCCCCCGTCCAGCGAAGAGGCTGCGCACAGCGTGCGCCCCACCTCGTCGTCGATCACCTGGGCGTAGATGTGGCTCTGGCTGCGGAAGACAGCAAGTCGGGGCCGCGCGGGCGTCCCCGCCAGCTTCTTCCGGATCCGGGCGTGCAGCCTGTGCCGGATGTCTTCCCTGGTCTTGACCCTCATCTCACTCCCGCGGGCGTTCCCTGGAGCCGGCGCAGCCAGGCGTCCCCGCCCTCCTCGTGTTTGCGTCCTCGCTCCGGCCTCGAATTCAGCGAACGCCTCGGCGGGAGTGGATCCCGCCTCGGCGCCTCATGAAAGCCTCCGCTCCGGAAAACGCCTTTGCGTCCTCGCTCCGGCCTCGAATTCGGCGAACGCCTCGGCGGGACATGAAAGCCTCCGCTCCGGAAAACGCCTTTGCGTCCTCGCTTGGGGCCTTCCATCAGCAAGCGCCTCGGCTTCTACTTGGCCGCGCCGGTGGCGCCGGCCTTGCCCGCCTTCTTCTTCAGGACCTCGCCCGCGTAACGGATCCCCTTCTGCTTGTACGGGTCGGGCTTGCGCAGGCTGCGGATCTCCGCGGCCACCTGGCCCACGCGCTGCCGATCGATCCCCGACACCACGACGCGGGTTTGCTTATCCACGGCGATCTTGATCCCCTCGGGGATCTTGTACTCGACCGGATGCGAGAACCCCAGCGAGAAGATCACCCTGTTCCCTTCCAGCTGGGCCTTGTAGCCGACGCCGACGATGTCCAGCTCCTTGCTGAAGCCCTGGGTCACCCCGGTCACCGCGTTCTGGGCCAGGGCGCGGGCCATGCCGTGGAAGGCGCGCTGTTGGCGCTCGTCGTTCGAGCGCTTGCACACCAGGTCGCTCCCCTCCACGGCGAACGAGATGCCCGGCGGGATCGGCGTCGTCAACTTGCCTTTGGGGCCTTGCACCTGTACCCCGGACGCCGACACCGACACCTTGACGTCCGTCGGGATGGGGATGGCCTTCTTTCCGACCCGAGACATGGCGCGTGCTCCTTACCAGACGTTGAACAGGATCTCGCCGCCCACGCCTTCGCGGGCCGCGCTCCTGCCGGTCATGACCCCGCGCGACGTCGACAGCACGTTGATGCCCAGCCCGCCGTAGATCCGCGGGATCTCGTCCTTGCCGCAGTAGATGCGGCAGCCCGGACGGCTGACGCGCTGCAGGTCGGTGATCACGCGCTCCATTCCCGGGCCGTACTTCAGGAAGATGCGGATCACGCCCTGCTTGCCGTCCTCGGCGATCTTGAAGTTGGAGACGTAGCCCTCGTCTTTCAAGATCCGAGCGATCGCGCACTTCAGCTTGGAGGAGGGGACGTCCACCTTGGGGACCTTCGCCCGAACGCCGTTCCGGATCCGGGTGATCATGTCCGCGATGGGATCGGTCATGTTCATCTCAGGTTACCTCTCGCCCCGCCTACCAACTGGCCTTGATGACCCCGGGGATCTCACCCGCGAGGGCCAGCTTCCGGAAGCAGATCCGGCACATCTCGAACTTCCTCAGGTAGCCCCGGGGCCGGCCGCAATGCCGGCAACGCGTGTAGCGGCGCACGGCGAACTTCGGCGTCCGCTTGGCCTTGGCAATGAGCGACAGCTTGGCCACTCTCCCCTCCTACTGGTTCCTGAACGGCATCCCGAGATACCGCAGGAGCAGCGTCGACTCCTCGTCGGTCCGGGCGGTGGTCACGAACGTCACGTTCATCCCCCGCAGCTTGTCCACCTTCGCGTAATCCACCTCGGGGAAGATCAGCTGGTCGCGGAGCCCCAGCGTGTAGTTACCGCGCCCGTCAAACGAGTTCGTGGGCACACCGCGGAAGTCGCGCACGCGCGGCAGCGCCACGTTCAGCAGACGGTCCACGAACTCGTACATGCGATCGCCCCGCAGCGTGACCGTGGCCGCGATCGGCATGCCCTGGCGCAGCTTGAACGCCGCGATGGACTTGCGCGCCCGCCGCATGGCCGGGCGCTGCCCCGTGATGCGGCCGAGCTCCTCCATGGCCGCGTCCAGCAGCTTGATGTTCTGCGTGGCGTCGCCCACTCCCATGTTCACCACGACCTTGCTGAGGCGGGGTACGGCCATCACGCTCGAGTAGCTCCGCTCCTTCATCAGCCGCGGCACCACCTGCTTCACGTACGCCTCTTTGATCCTTGCGCTCATCTTGTTCTGCGTCCTCGCTCCGGCCTTCCCTCCGTCAAACGCCTCAGCGGGAGTGAATCCCGCCTCGGCGTGCTGAGGTGAGCCTCCGCTGCGGAAAACGCCTTGCGTCCTCGCTCCGGCCTTCCCTCCGTCAAACGCCTCAGCGGGAGTGAATCCCGCCTCGGCGTGCTGAGGTGAGCCTCCGCTGCGGAAAACGCCTTGCGTCCTCGCTCCGGCCTTCCCTCTGTCGGGCGCCGCGGCCGCGTCACTTGTCCAGAACCCCGCCGTCACGGCGGCTGATGCGGACCTTGCGGCCGTCCTCCAGGAACTTGAACCCGATGCGCGAGCGCCGGTCCGCCTCCGGGGACACGACCATCACGTTCGACACGTGGATCGGCGCCTCGCGCTCCGCGATCCCTCCCTTGATGTTGCGTTGCGGGTTCGGCTTGGTGTGGCGCTTGATGAAGCCCACGCCCTGCACGATCACCCGGCCCTTCTCGCGGATCACCTTCAGGATCTTGCCCCGTTTGCCCGCGTCGCGGCCGGAGATCACCTCGACCAGGTCGCCCTTGCGCAGGCGGATCTTGATGCGGTCCTTTGGCTGCGCCATGGCTACAGCACCTCCGGCGCCAGGGACACGATCTTCATGAACTTCTTGTCGCGCAGCTCGCGGGCCACCGGGCCGAACACGCGGGTTCCCACCGGCTCCCCGGCCTCGTTGATCAGCACCGCTGCGTTCTGGTCGAAGCGGATGTAGGAGCCGTCGCGGCGGCGGGATTCCTTGCGGCAGCGCACGATCACCGCCTTGACCACCTTCCCCTTCTTCACCGCGTCCGGCGCGTCGGGCGACGATTCCTTGACGTTGGCCGTGATCACGTCCCCCAGCCCCGCGTAGCGCCCGGTCGAGCCCCCGAGCGGGAGGATCATCGAGATCTTGCGGGCGCCGGAGTTGTCGGCCACTTCGAGGATGGTTCGCATCTGGATCATGGCGTCTAGCTCCTCCGGAACCCTAGAGCGCAGCCGCCGGGAGGTTGTCCGCGTCCGTCACCAGGGTGCGCGACAGGATCTCCTCCACCCGCCAGCGCTTGTGCCGGGAGAGCGGACGGCTCTCGACGATCCGCACCGTGTCCCCCTTGCGGGCGCCTTGCTCGTCGTGGGCCATGAAGGTGGAAGTGCGCTTGATCGTCTTGCGGTACAGGCCGTGGCGCACCAGACGCTCCACTGCGACCACCACCGTCTTCTGCATCTTCGCGCTCACCACGACGCCGACCTGCTCTTTGCGGCGCCCGACGCGCTTCGATTGCTGATCGTTCATCTGCGTCCTCGCTCCGCCTTCTCGTTGAGAATCGTCTTGACCCGGGCGATGTCGCGCCGGGTCTGGCGAATCTTCAGGCCGTCGTCGAGCTGGCCGATCGACTTCTGGAGCCGCAGGCGGAAGAGCTGCTCCTGCAGCTCCCGCTCCTTGCCCTTGAGGTCGGCGTCGCTCATCTCACGCACCTTCTCGGGCTTCACGCTCCCACCTCCGGCTCGAAGCGCTTCACGAACCTGGTCCGGATGCCCAGCTTGTGAGCGGCCAGGCGCAGCGCGAGGCGTGCCTCGGACTCGGGCACGCCCTCCATCTCGTAGAGGATGCGGCCGGGCTTGATCACCGCCACCCAGAACTCGGGGGCGCCCTTGCCCTTGCCCATTCGCGTCTCCTGCGGCTTCTTGGTGACGGGCTTGTCGGGAAACATGCGAATCCAGATGCGTCCGTTGCGCTTGATGAAGCGGGTGATCGCGATGCGGCCGGCTTCGATCTGACGGTCGGTGACCCAGCCGCACTCGAGCGCCTTCAAGCCGTAGTCACCAAAGGACACGGCGCTGCCGCTCCAAGCCTTGCCGCTCATGCGCCCGCGCTGTTGTTTCCTGAACTTGACTTTCTTCGGCATCAACATTTGGCGTCCTCGCTCCGGCCCCCTACTTCAGCAAGCGCCTCGGCGGGAGTGAATCCCGCCTCCGGCGGTCAAGGAGAGCCTCCGCTGCGGAAAACGCTTGCCATCGCTCCCGTTCCGTGTCGCGCTGCCTCATCCGGCCGCCCTCTGCGCCCTGCATGTCTCCGTGGCCCGTCACAGCCCGCGGGCGGGGCGCAACGCGTCCAACTCGCCCTTGTAGATCCAGCACTTCACGCCGATCTGGCCGAAGTTCGTGCAGGCCTCGTGGAAGCCGTAGTCGATGTCGGCGCGCAGCGTGTGGAGCGGGAGCTGCCCGTGCAGGTACCACTCGGAGCGTGCGATCTCGGCGCCGTTCAGCCGGCCGGAGACACGCACCTTGATCCCCTTGGCGCCGAAGCGCAGCGCGGCGTCTACGGCCTTGCGCATCGCGCGGCGGAACGCAATGCGCTTCTCGAGCTGCAGCGCAACCGACTCCGCGACCAGCTGCGCATCGAGCTCGGGCTTCAAGATCTCCTGGATGTTGATGAATACCTCCTTGCCCGTGCGCTTCTGGATCTCCTGCTTCAGCTTGTCCACCTCCTGCCCCTTGCGGCCGATGATGATGCCGGGGCGCGAGGTGTAGATGCTGATCTTCAGCTTGTTGGCGGCACGCTCGATCTCCACGCGGGAGACGCCGGCGTGGCTGAAGCGCTTCTTGAGCTCGCGCTTGAGCCGCACGTCTTCGTGCAGCAGGTCGGCGTACTCCTTTTCGGCGTACCAGCGGCTGCGCCAGGTCTTGTTGAAGCCCAGTCGGAACCCGATGGGATGGACTTTCTGACCCATTGGACTACTTCTCCCTTTCGGCTACGTGCACCGACAGGTGCGCCGTGCGCTTCAGGACCTGGTAGGCCCGGCCCATCGGGGCGGGCCGCACGCGCTTGAGCGAGGGCCCCTGGTTTGCGTAGCAGGCGCTCACGAAGAGATCGTCCTCGTCCAGGCGCCGCTTCTGGTTCTTGTCCGCCACGTGCACGGCGTTGGCGATCGCCGAGCGCAGCGCCTTCTCGATGTCCTTGGCTACGGCCTTCTTCGTGAAGCGCAAGATCGAGAGCGCCTCGGAGGCCTTCTTGCCCCGGATCAGGTCCAGCACCAGACCCGCTTTCTGGGCCGATGTCCGGATGTACTTGGCTTCCGCGCGCACTTCGAGCATCGCTGACCCCTATGCCTTCGCGCCGCTGCCTGCGCCGGCAGCGGCACCCGCAGCCGCGCCTCCCGCGCCACCCGGACCCGCCACCTTGGCCACCTTCTCCACCTTCGAAGAGTGGCCCTTGAACTGGCGGGTGGGCGAGAACTCGCCGAGCTTGTGGCCGACCATGTTCTCGGTAATGTAGACCGGGATGAACTTGCGCCCGTTGTAGACGGCGAGCGTGTGGCCGACCATCTCGGGCGCGATCGTGGAGCGCCGCGACCAGGTCTTGACGACCTTCTTGTCGTTCGTCGCGTTCATGGCGTCGATCTTCTTGAGCAGATGGTCGTCGATGAACGGGCCCTTCTTGAGCGAGCGTGCCATGGCTACTTGCGCCTCTTGACGATGAACTTCTGGGTCCGCTTGTTGTTGCGGGTCTTGTACCCCTTGGTCGGCTGCCCCCAGGGCGTCACCGGGTGGCGGCCCCCCGAGGTCTTGCCCTCTCCGCCGCCATGCGGGTGGTCGACGGGGTTCATGGACACGCCACGGTTGTGGGGCCGCCGGCCGAGCCAGCGTGAGCGCCCGGCCTTGCCGATCGAGACGTTCTTGTGGTCGATGTTGCCCACTTGGCCCACGGTGGCCACGCAGTCGGTGTGGACCTTGCGGACCTCGCCGGAGGGCAGCTTCACCTGGGCGTAGGTGCCTTCCTTGGCCACGAGCTGGGCCGCACCACCGGCGCTGCGAACCAGCTGGCCGCCCTTGCCAAGGCGCAACTCGATGTTGTGGATCAGGGTCCCGGCCGGGATCAGCCGCAGGGGCAGACAGTTTCCGGGCAGGATGTCGGCTCCTTCTCCGGCCAGCACGGTCTGGCCGACTTTCACTCCCTCGGGGCACAGGATGTAGCGCTTCTCGCCGTCCTTGTAGTGGAGCAACGCGATGCGCGCCGAGCGGTTGGGGTCGTACTCGATGGCCGCCACCTTGGCGGGGACCTCGCGCTTGTCGCGGCGGAAGTCCACGATCCGGTAGCGCCGCTTGTGCCCCCCCCCACGAAACCACACGGTCGTGTGGCCCTTGCTGTTGCGTCCGCCCGTGCGGCGCTTGGGAACCGTCAGCGACTTCTCCGGTCGCTCCTTGGTGATCTCCTCGAAGCTCAAGGTGGTCATGAAGCGCCGGCCCGGCGACGTCGGATTGAACTGCTTGAGTGCCATCGCTTACCCCGCCTAGGCCTGCTCGAAGAACTCGATCATCTTCTCGCCCTTCTTGAGGACGACGAAGGCTTTCTTCCAGTCGGGACGCCGGCCCACGTAGCGTCCCTGGCGCTTCACCTTGCCGTGGACGTTGGCCACGCGAACGTCCGCGACCTTGACACCGAACAGGCTCTCCACCGCCTTCTTGATCTCGGGCTTGGTGGCGTCCCGGTGCACCTCGAAACACACGGTGCCCTGGGTCTCCTTGAGGCCCGTGGACTTCTCCGTGATCAGCGGGCGTCGGATCACTTCGTACAGGCTATTCATCGGATCTCCGTGTCCTCGCTGCGGCCCTCATGGCGTCAAGCGCTCCTCCAGCCTGCCCACGGCCTCCTGGGAAAGCAACAGGGTCGCGCAATCGAGGACGTCGTAGACCGTGAGGTGAGCGTCGTCGACCACCTTCAACCCGGGGATGTTGCGCCCCGAGAGCACGAGCGCGCTCGTGGGCTCGTGATCCACGAGCAGCGTCTT
>Ga0214473_10010020_pt1 | contig 11174 bp, 8 predicted proteins | sample RVTome_7_FD_203509 | JGI IMG/M metagenome (GOLD analysis project Ga0214473, IMG submission 203509) | Soil microbial communities from uranium-contaminated site in the Upper Colorado River Basin, Wyoming, United States - RVT98D197 | ecosystem: Environmental > Terrestrial > Soil > Contaminated >...
CGCGTCAAGACTCTGAAAAGGAGGGCGTACGGCTACCGGAACGACAGGAGCTTTCTGCTAAGGGTCCTTAGCCTAATCCACACTGATTGATGTAGAGCCGGTGTCGGCCACGTCCCTCGACCCGCGACCCGTGAGCCCGTAGAATCACCCCTATGAGCACACAGCCGTCCATGGACACCTTCGTATCCCTTTGCAAGCGGCGCGGCTTCGTGTTCCAGAGCAGCGAGATCTACGGCGGCATCGGCGGCTTCTGGGACTACGGCCCCCTCGGCGTCGAGCTGAAGAACAACATCAAGAAGTCCTGGTGGCGAGCCACCGTGCAGGAGCGCGAGGACGTGGTCGGCATCGAGACCGCCATCGTCATGAACCCGCGCGTGTGGGAGGCCAGCGGGCACGTCCAGACCTTCGCCGACCCCATGGTGGACTGCAAGAACTGCAAGCACCGCTTCCGCACCGACGACCTGAAGGCGAACGATCCTTCCAGAGAAGGACGCTGCCCCGAATGCGGCGGCGAACTGACCGAGTCCCGCATGTTCAACCTGATGTTCAAGACGTTCATCGGGCCGGTCGAGGATGAAGCGTCCATCGCCTATCTGCGGCCGGAGACGGCGCAGGGGATGTTCGTCAACTTCGAAAACGTGCTCACCACGATGCGTAAGAAGCTCCCCTTCGGCATCGCCCAGATCGGCCGGTCGTTCCGCAACGAGATCACGCCCGGGAACTTCATCTTCCGCGACCGGGAGTTCGAGCAGATGGAGATGGAGTTCTTCGTCATGCCTGGCACCGACGAGGAGTGGCACGACCGCTGGATCGAGTCCCGGTTCAGCTGGTGGACCGACGCACTGGGCGTCCGCAAAGAGAACCTCCGCATCCGGGAGCACGCCACCGAGGAGCTGTCTCACTACTCCAAGCGCACGGTGGACATCGAGTACGATTTCCCGTTCGCGGGCTTCGCCGAGATCGAGGGGATCGCCAACCGCACGGACTTCGACCTGAAGCAGCACGAGCAGTTCGCCGGCCGCACCCTGCGCTACTTCGACGAGGCGTCCGGTGAGCAGGTCATCCCCTACGTGGTGGAGCCGGCGATGGGCGTCGACCGCTGCTTCTTGACGCTGCTCATCGACTCCTACGCGGAGGAGGAGGTGCGCGGCGAGAAGCGCACGGTCCTCCGCCTCAAGCCGGAGCTGGCGCCCATCAAGGTGGCGATCCTGCCGCTCTCTCGCAACGAGCAGCTGGTGCCACCCGCGCACCGCGTCTGGGACCTCCTGCGCCCGCACTTCATGACCCAGTACGACGACGCCCAGAGCATCGGCCGCCGCTACCGGCGCCAGGACGAGATCGGCACGCCTTGCTGCGTAACCGTCGACTTCGACACGCTGAACGACGAGGCGGTGACTATCCGCGAGCGCGACGAGATGACGCAGGTGCGGGTGCCCATCGCCAACCTGGTGGACGCCCTGCGCGAGAAGCTGGACGGCTGCTAGAGGCTGCCGGTATGCTGGCTAGCAGAGAAAAGTGATGGCAACTGATCGCGAACAATTCATAGTTGATGAACGTGGCAGGAAGAAAGCCGTGATTCTGCCGATCCGGCAGTATCGGCGTCTTCTTGAGGACCTCCACGACCTTGCCGTGATAGCCAGTCGGCGTGATGAAGCAACATATTCGCTCGACGAGATAGAGCAGCGGCTCCGCGCGGATGGCCTCTTACCGGATTGAATTCAAGCGGTCGATCCACCGCGACCTACGCAAGCTAACTCCGGCGGCAATTGCTCGGGTTCTGCTGGCAATCAGAGAACTGGAAAGCAGCCCTGTACCGCGACAATCACGGAAGCTGGTGGGAGAAGAGAATCGTTACCGCCTTCGGGTGGGCGACTACAGGGTGATCTATGAAGTCGACCACCAGTCCAGGACCATCACCGTCCATTACATACGTCACCGAAGAGAAGCATACCGTTGACGCCCGGCTATCGCCCCGGCGACCAGGCGCTCCTGCGCGAGGTCTGGCAGGGCAAGGTCCGGGCCGTCCGTCCCGTCACCGTCGTCCGCGAAGCCGGACCTGGTCGCCCTGCATATCGCGCACGGTACGATGTGGAAGCGGCCTGTGGCTCGGGACGGCCGCAGGCTGCGCCTGCCCGCTGACGAGTGGACACTAACGGATGACATCTGGCAAGGCAACACCCTGCGCCTCTCTCGCCCGGGCGACGCCCACTCCATCCTGGTGCTGCGGAGCAAGGGAGGTGGGTTCGTCTGCTGGTACATCAATATCGAAGAGCCGATGCGGCGCTCGCCGCTGGGATTCGACTACATGGACCACGCCCTGGACATCGTCGTCTCCCCGAACCTCGCGCGCTGGCACTGGAAGGACGAGGACGAGTTGGCGGAGGGCGTCGCTAAGGGGGTGTTCTCCGCGGACCAAGCGCGGGATCCGCGCCGAAGGAGAACGCGCACTGGAGCGCCTCCTCGCCCGCGAGCCACCCCTGGACGAGCCGTGGGAAGACTGGCGGCCGGACCCGGTTTGGCCGGTCCCGGCACTGCCCGACACCAGGCCGGAGAAATGAAGAGGCGGCCCTCTGTTGAGCCGCCTCCTGGCTCTCTCTGCCGGTTAGCAGTCTACGCCGCCGGCTTCATCTCGTTAATCCGCGCCCGTACCGCCTCCGGGTCCTTGTACCACTTGGCGTCCAGCTCCGTGTACTCCTTCTGGGCATCGGGGACATCGTCCTCGGCGAAGATGGCCGTCACCGGGCAGACCGGCTCACAGGCGCCGCAGTCGATGCACTCGTCCGGATCGATGTACAGCTTGCGGTCGAGCCCCTCCTCGTAGTGGATGCAGTCGACCGGGCAGACCTCCACGCAGGACTTGTCCAGGAGATCGATACATGGGTCGGTGATCACGTAGGTCATGCTAGTACCTCTTCCTCTTCTGCCCGGCGGCGTTTAGAAAGAACATGCAGTCTAAATATGGACAATTGTCTACCCCAGATAAATCTATCGCCGCAGATAGGGCAAGTCAAGAGACTTTCGGCCTATCGCTTCCAGAACTGCCAGCGCTTTCGGCGCCGCCGCGACGCCTCCCGCGCGGCCCGCCGCTCCTCTGCCAGCACCTCGCGCGCCCGCACCGAGGGCAGCTCCCGGCGCAGCATCGCCATGTCCTCCGCCAGCTGCGACGCGTAGGCGGGATCGCCGGCGACTTCCGGGAACAGCCGCCGCAGCCGGTCATCAAAGCCGGGCGCCGTCGAGCGCGGGCGGCTGCTGCCGGCGGACATCGTGTCGAACACGGAGTACATCTTCAGCTCGCTGATCACGGACGAGAAGGCCGTGGAGAGCAGCACCGCCTGCAGCGCGTTGAGGTCGACGGCCGCCGCCGGCTGGTCCACCTGCGCGTCGATGACAGGGAGCACCTCGGCCAGCCCGTGCACGTACTCGGACAGCGTCTGGTGGTCGATCTCCGACCCGGGCCGCGAGAGGTGGTAGCTCACCGCCAGCGCCACCAGTCGCGCCTGGTGCTGCGGCAGGCGAAGGCGGAAGGCGGTCATGTGAACTATTGTACGGCGACGACAGCTGCGGCCCTCACCGCCGGCCGGTCAGTCGAGATACTCACCGATCCAGCGCACCCACCGGAACCTCTTGGTGGCCCGCCTGTACAGGGGGCGGTCCGCCGTTATTAGCTCCGCCCCCAACTGCTCTGCCACCGCCACATACGCGGCGTCGTACGCCGCCACCGCGCACTCGCGGGCGATGGCGAGGACGCGCAGGGGCTCCGGAGAGTGCAACTGTATGGGGCAGGCCAGCAAGTTCGAAAGGGCTTCTTCCGCCAGCGCGGGCTCCAGCCGTGCCTTCCGCGCCGCGTTGTGAATGACGTTCGTCAGTTCGTACGTCAGCAGCGTGGGCGCATGCAGCTCTACCTCCTGCGCGACCAGAAAATCGTCACGCAAGGCTAGCGCCGCGGCCGTCTCCTCCTCGTCGTCCAGCTGCCACTTGGCGACGACGCAGGCGTCAACGACAAGCCGCCGCAGCGCCGGCAAGGTCACCTGCGGCGGCCCTCGTTGACCAAGGCGCGCACACTCACCCCCACTTTGCCGATGCGGGCACGCAAGGCATCCATGCGCTTTACCAGGTCAGTGTTGCGCCTGGCCCTCTCCAATCCGTCTACGTAGTCCTTGATAGTCACGATCTTCCCCCCTTCTTCCTCATGAGGGTAGACATCCTGCGGCCGTCCGTCCTCGATCACGATGAGGGCGGGAACGCCCTTGCCGAACCGGCACCCGGGGTACTTGTTGGTCCCGAAGATGCGCTTCACCCGGTACCGCTTACGTACGGACGGTGTCACGGCGAGCCGGCTGTACGCGTCCTCGATCTCGCCGCGCGGCATGGCGGAGACGTCGATGACGTCGTAGGATAGGCCAGCCTCTTTCACCCGGCTCAGCAGGCGGTCGGGGTCGGCGCCATACAGCCCCTCGTTCTCCGGCCGCCGCTCGACGCCATGCGGGTCGTAGAACAGCTTGATCTCTGTCATCTCTCCCCCTGGTACTAGGGGGAGTATACCAGAAACCTCATGGCCTGTCAAGTCCCCGCCGTCCGGGTGGACGCAGTCACGAAAAAGCGCCCGCCTGATATCTGCGGACGCGTTCTAGAGCGCCTTTTGCTTTTCATTTCCCCGGGTTCCTGGTCCGGCGCCCGCGCCAGTATACCACGGCCGGCGGCCCCATCTGCCCGCCCGTTCATTCGATTCTCGCGCCCTTTTCCAGGTTGTGCCGCGCACACAGGATGCGCACATTTTCAGGCCGAAAGCTGGTTCCCCCACGGGAGTACGGGAGGTCGTGATCGAAGTGGAGCTGATCTGCCGCACCGCAGATGACGCACCTCCCTCTATCCCTCTGGTAGACGGCTTGCTTGATCCAGCCGGGAATGATTCGTGTCATAGGCTTGTCGGCAGCCATCGGCATCTGACTCGACATTTGCTGATCCCATGCTAGGCGCATGTGGAACTTGAACACCTTGCGCGGCCCGCTATCCACGTACTCGTAGCCGGCTAGCTCGAACAGACCTTTGTCGGACCAAATCCCCGGCTGCAGCTTCTCGTATACACGCACCAGTCCGGCGGGTGCGTGACTTCGCTCGGCGACCCCTGCGAACTTCGCGTTCTCTGCCGGGGACCCTAGCGAAGTCGCCCATGGCTGGTCAACGAGCTTGGGATCTGGTGCATCAGCGCTCTTCGGTATGTCGTGGCCCTCGTAAATGAGCTCAGTCCCATCTTCGGATAGCTCGTCGCGGTAGGGCGCACCCCGGCGTCTCGACATCAATACTATGGAAACTCCCGGCGGTGAAACGAAGTTCATGCCGCGCTGAAGCGACATCCGTTCGCGCTGGCACATTTCGAGATACGTCAGGATCTCCTCTCGGCTCACGAGGCCTTCACTCCCCCGCCGGCACCTTCTCCCGCTCCGCGTGGCGGGCCAGAACCCCGCGCAGGTACTGGCCCGTGAAGCTGGCGTCTACTTCAGCGATCGCCTCCGGGCGGCCCTCCGCCACGATGTCGCCGCCGCGGTCCCCGCCCAGCGGGCCGAGGTCGATGATGTGGTCCGCCTGCTTGATCACGTCCAGGTGGTGCTCGATCACCAGCACCGTGTTGCCGGCGTCCACCAGCCGATGGAGCACGCGCATCAGCGCGTTCACGTCCTCGAAAGAGAGCCCCGTCGTCGGCTCGTCCAGGATGTAGAGGGTGCGGCCCGTCGCTCGGCGTGACAGCTCTGTCGATAGCTTGACGCGCTGCGCCTCGCCGCCGGAGAGCGTCGTCGCCGGCTGCCCCAGCTTGATGTAGCCCAGCCCCACGTCGTGCAGCGTCCGCAGCTTCGTGCGCACGCGGGGGAACGCCTCGAAGAACTCCACCGCCCGCTCCACGGTCATGTCCAGCACCTCGGCGATGTTCTGGCCGCGGAACAGGATCTCCAGCGCCTCCCGGTTGTAGCGGGCGCCGTGACAGACCTCGCACGGCACCTCGACGTCCGGCAGGAACTGCATCTCGATCTCGATATAGCCTTCGCCCTGGCAGGCCTCGCAGCGCCCGCCCTTGACGTTGAACGAAAAGCGCCCGGGCTGGTAGCCGCGCAGACGGGCGTCCGGGACCGAGGCGAACAGCTCGCGGATCGGCGTGAACATGCCCGTGTACGTGGCCGGGTTGGAGCGCGGCGTGCGGCCGATGGGCGACTGGTCGATGACGACGACCTTGTCCAGGTGCTCCAGCCCCGTGATGGCGTCGCACTCGCCCGGCCGGTCGCGCGCGGCGTACAGGAGTTGGGCCGCCTTCTTGGCCAGGATATCCGACACCAGCGTCGACTTGCCGGAGCCGCTGACGCCGGTGACGCAGACGAACATGCCCAGCGGTATGCGCACGTTGATGTTCTTCAGGTTGTTCTCCCGCGCACCCTGGACGACCAGCGCCTTGCCGTTGCCGGAGCGCCGGCCGAGCGGCAGCGGGATCTGGCGGCGGCCGCTCAGATACTGCCCGGTGATTGAGTCCGGGCTGGCCTCCACCTGCTCAACCGTGCCTTGCGCCACCAGGCGGCCGCCCTGCTCGCCGGCGCCGGGTCCCAGGTCGATGATGTGGTCCGCCGCCCGCATCATCGCTTCGTCGTGCTCCACGACGAGGACCGTGTTCCCCAGGTCGCGCAGGCGCTTCAGCGTGCTGATCAGCCGCGCGTCGTCTGCCGGGTGCAGGCCGACCGAGGGCTCGTCGCAGACGTACAGCACGCCCATCAGGGAGGAGCCGATCTGCGTGGCCAGGCGGATCCGCTGCGCCTCGCCGCCGGCCAGCGTACCGGTGCGCCGGTCCAGCGTCAGGTAGTCGACGCCGACGTCGCTCAGGAACGTGAGCCGGGCGTGTATCTCCTTCAGGATCTGGTTGGCGATGGTGCGCTCCCGCTCCGTCAGAGGCGCGGCCGGCCCCTGCAGGCGGTTCACCCACTCCAGCGCCTCGTCGATGGAGAACCGGGTGACATCGGAGATGTTCTTCCCGTCTACGGTCACCGCCAGCGACTCCGGCTTCAGCCGGGCGCCGCGGCACGCCGGACAGGGGTTCTCCGCCATGTACTTCTCGATCTCGCTGCGGATGTAGTCGGAGTCCGTTTCCCGGTAGCGGCGGGACAGGTTCGAGACCACGCCCTCAAACGTCGTATCCCATTTGTTGTCGTGACCGCCGGCGCCCGTGTAGTGGAGCGTGATCGGACTGCTGTCCCCGTAGAGCACGATGTTCAGTTGCTCCGGGGTCAGCTCCTTCACCGGCGCCTGCAGCGAGAAGTGATGCTTTCTGGCCACCGCCTCCAGCATTCGCATGTACCAGGTGGACACGGAGCTGGTGCGCGACCACGGCTGCACGGCGCCCTCCGCCAGGGAGAGGTTCTTGTTGGGGATCACGAGCGACGGGTCCAGCTCCATCTTCACGCCCAGTCCGGTGCACTCCCGGCAGGCGCCGTGCGGGCTGTTGAAGCTGAAGTTGCGCGGCTCCAGCTCCCCAAACGAGAGGCCGCAGGTGACACAGGCGAAGTGCTCTGAGTACATGCGCTCTTCCTGCGCGTGACCCGCGGCCTTGTCCTCCAGCAGCAGGATGACGGCGATGCCGCCGCCCAGCCGCAGCGCCGTTTCCACGGAGTCTGACAGCCGGCCCCGGGCCGACTCTTCCTGGCCCGGCTCCTCCGCCACCAGGCGATCGACGACGACCTCGATGGAGTGCCGCTTGTTCTTGTCCAGCGGGATGCTCTCCTCCAGCTCGCGCACCTGGCCGTCGACGCGCACACGCACGAACCCCGCCTTGCGCGCGTCCTCGAACACCTTCTGGTATTCGCCCTTCCGGTCGCGGATCACGGGCGCCATCACCAGCAGGCGGCGGCCCGGCGGGATGGCCAGGATAGAGTCGACGATCTGCTGCACCGTCTGGCGCTGGATCGGCCGGCCGCAGTTCGGGCAGTGGGGATGGCCGGCACGGGCGTAGAGCAGCCGCAGGTGGTCATAGATCTCGGTCTGCGTCGCCACGGTTGAGCGCGGGTTGCGCGACGCCCCCTTCTGGTCGATGGAGATGGCCGGCGATAGCCCGTCGATGTAGTCGACGTCGGGCTTCTCCATCAGGCCCAGGAACTGGCGGGCGTAGGCCGAGAGCGACTCGACGTAGCGGCGCTGGCCCTCGGCGTAGATCGTGTCGAAGGCGAGCGATGACTTGCCCGAACCGGACACGCCGGTGATCACCACCAGCCTGTCGCGCGGGATCTCGACATCGATATTCTTCAGGTTATGCTCGCGGGCGCCGCGAACGATGATGGAATCGAGGGGCACAGGGTTCCCTCCAACCAGACCCAGGCTCGAAAAGCCATTGTAGCGCGCAATGAAGATTAGAACAAGGGTTTTAGTGCCCGCTCAGCGAGGGTCGCGAGGATCGCTCGGCGCCCTCCCATAAAATGTAAACAATGGGTAAAACCGTCCGGCCGTGGCCGTTGCACACGTAACGCCCTCCGTCCGTGAACCCGTCTAATTCCTCGGAGCACCCGATTATTCTAATCCGCCCGTTGGCAGATAAACTGGAGCCGATATGAATCAGACGCGAGGCGCCGCCAGCTCCCACACCGCGACACATGACATGGTCGAAGCACCGGAGAAAGCGAGCGCCCTCGCCTCCCTCTCGCGCCTGAGGACGGCGGTAGCGCTGGCCGCGGCGCTCCTCGCCGCCGGTCTCGGCGCCGCTAGCTTCGTCCTGATAGGCGATCCGGTTCTCGCGGCTGGTGCCGCCGGCGCCGTCGCCGGTGGCGGCATCGCCCTGCAACTCATCCTGGCCGGCGTGCATCAGGTCCTGCGCCGGGAAACGGCCAGCATGCAGCAGCTCTGGCAGGAACGGCAGAGCCAGCTGCAGGACATAGCCGCCATCGATGACCTCACTCAACTGCAAAATCGCCGGTTCTTCTACGAGCGCCTACAGCGGGAGCTGGACGCTGCCGCCCGTACCAAGAAACCGCTGTCCATCCTGATGATCGATGTCGACGACCTGAAGGCGATAAACGACGAGTTCGGGCACCAGGTGGGCGACACCGTCCTGCGCGCCTTCGGCCGCACGCTCAACGCCCGGGCCGGCGAGCCAAACGTGACCGCCCGGCTGGGCGGCGACGAGTTCGCGGTGATCATGCCCGGCAGCGACCGGCGGGACGCCGACGCCCTGGCCTGGAGCATCTGGGACGAGCTCTCCCAGGCCGCCGTCTGCGAGACGGACCACGCCAGCATCTTCCTGGGCGTCTCCATCGGCACCGGCGGCTATCCCTGGGGCGGCAACGACCTGGACGAGATCATCCACTGGGCGGACGCCAAGATGTACGCCAACAAGCTGGAGCGCAAAGGCTTCAAGCGCGCGACTAACGGGCGCGAGGACATGCGCCTGATCTCTGCGGTAGTCGACGTCCTCTCCACCGCCCTGGACATCCGCGACAAGATGACTCACCGCCACGCCCGCCGCGTCGCGCGCATGTCCGCCTTCATGGCACGTGAGATGCAGCTCTCCGAAGACGAGGTGCTCCAGATCGAGTATGCGGCGGCACTGCACGACATCGGTAAGATCGGCGTGACCGACAACATCCTCCGCAAGCCCAGCGCCCTGGACGTCGATGAGTGGCGCGAGATGCGCCGCCACTCCGAGCTGGGGTACCAGATACTGAACGGCATCGATTTCCTGCGACAGGCGGCGGAGATCGTCTACTCCCACCACGAGAAGTTCGACGGTACCGGGTATCCGCGCGGGCTGGCCGGCGAGGAGATCGCCCTGGGCGCCCGCGTCTTCGCCGTGGTCGACGCCTACGATGCCATGACCTCCCGCCGCCCCTACCGCGATCCGCTGGCGCGCGAGGCAGCGCTGGAGGAGATAGCCCGCCACGCCGGCGCGCAATTCGATCCGGAGGTGGTGCGGACCTTCTTGAGAATGGTACAGCGCAACCCCGACGGCTTCCGGGATGACGGGGACGAGTTCGGCTTCCACGTGGTCAGCTCCAGCAAGGAGTGTGAGGCGCACGTTCGACAGCCTGCGGAACTGGCCGCGCCCGATCGCCGATAACAGGCCCCGCGCACCCGGCCGCGTCGCCCCGCCGCATACGGACCCTCACCTGTCAGCCGCGCCCGGGCGCAACGGCGCGATGCTACAATTGGCGGCATCCTAGTCCAGTACCAAGGAGGCGGGGCATGGACTGGCGCGATTCTCTCGGCGGGAAGCTGGTTAGCCCACAGGAGGCGGTGCGGGCGGTCAAGCCGGGTGACCAGGTGATGGTAGCGCCCTTCACCTGCACACCGTTCACGCTGTGCGAGGCGCTGTACGAGCGGCGCAACGAATTGCGGGACGTGAGGATAGACCACCACGCGAGCCTGTTCCGCTGGGTACGGGAGGGAGAGGACAGCGGCCCTTCGGCTCCGCTCCCGCCAGGGTCGCCCGGCGGCGCCGGGCTGGGCGGGTCTGGCGACAGGACAGGGTTTGAGGTGCACACCTGCTACGCCACTCCGCTGGACCGCGACGGGGTGAAGGCAGGGCGGGTAGAGTTCTTGCCAACGGCGCGCTGGCGGGCAGATGAGGTGCCGCCCGGCTGGATCCAGGAGCCCAATGTGTACCTGGTGCCGGTCTCGCCGCCGGACGGGCGGGGCTACTGTAGCTTCGGCCCCGGCGTCTGGTTCTCCCCCACCTTCTGCCAGCGGGCCAAGACGGTCATCGCCGAGGTGCACGAGAGCTTCATCCGCACGGGAGGCAAGAATTTCGTCCACGCGTCGCAGATCGACTACTGGACGGAGGCGCAGCAGCCGACAGGCGGGGCGCCGGTGCCGCCGCGCACAGAGGAGGAGACGGCGGTGACAGAGGTGATCTGCGCGCTGGCGGCGTCGGAGCTGATCAAGGACCGGGACACTATACAGGTGGGGATAGGCACGGTGTCTTCGGCCATAGCGCTCTACCTGCACGAGAAGCACGATCTGGGGATGCAGACGGAGATGGTGCCGGGCGGGACCGTGGACCTGGTGGATGAAGGGGTGCTGACCGGCAGGTACAAGACGCTGCACGAAGGGAAGGTGGTGGGCAGCGTCCTGGTGGCGATGCCGCCGGAGGAGATGGCGCGGATCGACGGGCACCCGGCCTTCGAGCTGCACGAGTTCGGCTACTGCGACGACGT
>Ga0214473_10010021_pt1 | contig 11174 bp, 11 predicted proteins | sample RVTome_7_FD_203509 | JGI IMG/M metagenome (GOLD analysis project Ga0214473, IMG submission 203509) | Soil microbial communities from uranium-contaminated site in the Upper Colorado River Basin, Wyoming, United States - RVT98D197 | ecosystem: Environmental > Terrestrial > Soil > Contaminated >...
AGACGATCCAGATCCTCTACCGCCGGCTTCGGGACCTGGGTCAGACGTACATCGTCGCGCCGGACCGGGAAAAAAGCGCCTGTTCGCTGGCCATCACCCTCCGCCGGCCCCTTCGCATCCAACACGTCAAGCCGCGGGTCTGGGCCGTCGAGGGGACGCCCGGCGACTGCATCTATTTCGCCCTCCAGAAGCTCCTCCCCCGCCGCCCCGACCTCATCATTGCGGGGATGAATCCCGGACCGAACCTCGGACAGCAGGACATCAACTACTCCGGGACCGTCGCCGGAGCGATACAGGGGACGTTCCTCGGCATCCCGTCGATAGCCGTTTCTCTTCTTCCCGACGCCTCGGGCCGTTCCGACATGAAGTTCGCCGCGGAAGTCGTCCGGACGATCGCCGCAAGCGTCCTGACTTCGGGTCTGCCGCCGGGGACGGCCCTCAACGTCAACATCCCGCCGCCGCCGGTCAAGGGCGTCAAGATCACCCGCCTCGGCTGGAAGTTCTACAACCCGGAGATCATCGAGAAGACCGACCCGCGCAACTCGTCCTACTTCTGGATCGGGACCGGAGTCCCCAGGCGCGTAGGCGACGCCGGCACCGACGTCATGGCCGCCCACGAGGGCTACATCTCGCTGACGCCCCTCCACACCGACATGACCGCCCACCACGTCCTGTCCTCACCGAAACTGCGCCGCCTGGCCAAAGCGCTTTCCGAGGCCTGACGTCGGCGGCGATTCCTACTTTTTCTTTCGGTGGCGCAGGTACTCGGTCACGATGGGGACCGTCGATAGGGCGATGATGGCCAGGATGGCCAGGGAAAAATTATTTTTCACGACCGGGATGTTGCCGAAGAAATAGCCGGCGCCGACGAGCAGGACGACCCAGCCGACCCCCCCGATGACATTATAGGCGATGAACTTGCCGTAGGACATCCGCCCGATCCCCGCGACCAATGGGGCGAAGGACCGGACGATCGGCACGAAGCGGGCGATGATGATGGTTTTCCCGCCGTATTTCTCGAAGAAAGCGTGCGTCCGGTCGAGGTGCTCCTTCTTGAAGAAACGGGCTTTTTCCTTATTGAAGACCTTGGGCCCGAGGAAATGGCCGACCCAGTAGTTGACCGTGTCCCCGATGATTGCCGCCGCGGCGAGGACCGCGATCAGCCAGCCGACCTTGAGCGCCCCGAGGGCCGCGAACGCTCCCGCGGCGAAAAGCAAGGAATCTCCCGGCAGGAAAGGCATGACCACGAATCCGGTCTCGATGAAGATGACGGCGAAGAGAATGGCGTAGGTCCACAGGCCGTACTGCTGGATGATGGCGCTGAGGTAACTGTCGAGGTGAAGCGCAATGTCGAGGATCTTGTTGATCAGTTCCATGAGTCCCCTACTATACCTGCAGCCGCCTCTTGATTCAATATGATAGAATGAGGCACGTGGCCAAACGCGAAAGGAAGCTGGAGCTGGTCGAAAAGGCCCTCGCCTGCCTCTCCCCTCTCGAGTCAGCCTGCACGTTCTGTCCGCGGGACTGCCGTGTGGACAGGACGAAGGGAGCGGACGGCGTCTGCCGGACGGGCCGTCTCGCCTCGGTCTCCCACGCCCTGCTCCACTTCGGCGAGGAACCCGTGATCAGCGGCAAGTCCGGGTCGGGGACGATCTTCTTCACGGGTTGCAACCTCAAGTGCCTGTTCTGCCAGAACTACCAGCTCAGCTGGCTGCTCGAGGGCGAGCCCGTTTCAGACGAGGAGCTTGCGGCCCTGATGCTCGGGCTCCAGGCGAAAGGCGCCCATAATATCAATTTCGTTTCGCCGACCCACGTCGTCCTGCCCATCCTTCGGGCCCTCCGCATCGCCCTCTCCCAAGGCCTCGCCATCCCCCTCGTCTGGAATTCCAACGGCTACGACGGCCCCGAGGTCATCCGGGCCCTGGAGGGGATCGTCGATATCTATCTCCCCGACTTGAAATATCATTCGCCGGCCATCTCGAAAAAATATTCGGCGGCCGGAGACTATTTCGCCCGGGCCTCCGAAGCCGTCCGGGAAATGTCCCTTCAACAGCCCGTCCTCGACCTCGGGCCCGGCGGTACGGCCCGCAAGGGGCTCGTCATCCGGCATCTCATCCTACCCGGAGCGGTCGAAGACACGCTCATCATCCTGAAGTGGATCCGCAAGAATATCTCTCCGTTCATCGGGTTGAGCCTGATGAGCCAGTATCATCCCTGTTTCCGGGCGCCGGATGAGATCCAAAGGGGCGTTTCCGAGGAAGAATACCGGCGGGCCGCGGACGAGGCGCTCGGGCTCGATTTCGACCACCTCTTTCTCCAGCCGGGGCCCTTCCGCCCGGACGAACACCTCGTTCCGGATTTCAGGAAAGAAATGCCGTTCCGCTGGAAATAAGGCCCGCGCCGGGACGCGGCCATCCCGTCAGATCCGGGACTATTCCGAGCGGGGCGTGGTGGTTTTAGTCTGGGGCAGCCGCGATTCCGGGACGCCGAGCGCGGCGGCCAGTTCCTTGATTTTCCCGTGCACCGCCCGGACTCCCTTGGGGCCCATGCGGAAGAGCTGTTTCTGGGCCGGGCTCAAGGCCTCAAGCGTCTCGTCGGTCATCGCGTAGCTCAGGATCTTCTTCTCCAAAACGACGGGGCCTTCGACAACGGGAGTCTCGAGAAGCTCGGCCATGGCCCGGACGAGAGTGTCTTCGAAGTCCACCCCGGGATAGCCGAGGTCGCGGTAGGCCTCTTGGAAAAGGGGTTTGACCGCCCGGTAGAGCCGGACGGCCGCCGCCGCGTCGACCGAAAGGACCACGCCGACAACGGGGTCATACCGGGAATACGACGCCTCATCGACGAGCGTGCCCTTTTTCGTCCTCACGACGCGGAATTGCCCGGAGGGCGAAAAGAAGTCGATGTGCGGCTTGGGGCTCAGCCCGTTGGCGACGTTGTCGACGGCGACGACGAATTTCCGGATGAGGTCCTTCGTCAACAGCCACTTGGCGAAATCCGGGTTCGTCGACAGGGCCGCGGCGAATTCCCGGACAACCTGGTCGCTTTCACCGAGCGCGACCGCGGGGAAAGCGAGCGGCTCGCCCAGGCCCCCGGCGGAGGCTTTCTCTCCCACGGCCGGCGTCACCGACTCGGCCTGCGGCGCCGCGGGCGCCTCCGGCTTTTTCCTGGTGGCGAAATAATACACGGCCACGACGGCGGCCAAAACCACGAGGATGGCGATCGCGAGGCCGCGGACCTTCTTAGGCTCATTCCTTTGTTCGTCGTCGAGATGAAGATCTTCCATGGTTTCTCCCTACCTCCCGTTTTTCTCCCGGGCGTCCCCGGGGCCCTCTTTGACGGCGCGGATCTCGATGCTGCCGTCCGCGGCCTTCAGCGTGACGGTCGCTCCGCCCGAGCCGATCCGCCCCGAAACGCTCGGCGCGGGCGTTTTCGCACCCAGGTCGAAATCGCTCCGGACTTCCCCGCGGGGTGCTTCGACCTCGACCCGGGCGCCCACCCCGCGTTCCAGCCGGAGGACGATGTCGCCCTCCCGCGACGAGATCGTAATCGTGTCATCGTCGCGAATGTCGAGGACCTCGACATCGACGTTCCCCGTCCCGAGGGAGGCGTCGACGGATCCCGAAAAATTGCTCACGGCGAGGTCCCCCTTATCGATCGACGCCTCGAGGCGTCCGAAGACATCGGAGACGGTCAGGTTCCCCTTCCCCACGCGTATCCCGCTGAGGGAAATAGAATTCGGGACCCGGATCCTGTAGTCCACCGAGGGAGGGTCGCCAAGCCCGTCGAAGGGGCGCGTCCTGATCGTGAGGCCCCCATCCGTCCGCTTGATTTCGACGTCGGGCTTGATTTCCCAAAAGCCGTAGGCCCGAACCTTGCGTTTTTCCCCGGGTAGCGCGGCCGCGCCCTGGGCGGCGACCTCCACCGAGTCCTTTTCCCAGCCGGTGACCTCGACGTTGCCGAAGCCGTTCTCGAGCGCGAGCGTCCCGCCGGCCGCTACCTCGACCGTCCGCCGGAACTCGCCCCGGGGCTGCCAGGATGTCGTCTGTTCCGGGTCCATGACCATGATGCAGGCTGCCGAAAGAACGGCGGCCGCGGCTGCCAAAGAAGCCGTCAAGAGCGGTTTTTTCATCGTTCGTCCTCGTTCCCTCCTATATTTTTATTATACACGTCTTTTAGGAAGAACGGCACCATTCTCAGAATTCGCTCCCGGCCGCTACCCGAACCTCCCCGTAATGTAATCTTCCGTCCTGGAATCCCGGGGGTTGGTGAAGATCTGCTGGGTCTCGCCGATCTCGACGAGCTCGCCGAGGAGGAAGTAGCCGGTGACATCCGAGACCCGGGCCGCCTGCTGCATGTTGTGGGTGACGATGACGATCGTGTAGCGTTTCTTGAGCTCGGCCATCAGGTCCTCGATGTTGGCCGTTGCCGCCAGGTCGAGGGCCGAGCAGGGTTCGTCCATGAGGAGGATCTCCGGTTCGACGGCGATCAACCGGGCGATGCACAGCCGCTGCTGCTGTTCGCCCGAGAGCTTGAGCGCGTTTTCGTCCAGGCGGTCCTTGAGCTCGTCCCAGAGGTGGACGGCCTCGAGGCTGCGGGCGAGCTTATCCTCGAGGACCTTACCGGCGCGGACGCCGTGGACGCGGAGCCCGTAGACGACGTTGTCGAAGACGCTCAGGGGGAAAGGGTTGGGCCGCTGGAAGACCATGCCCACCTTCTTCCGGAGCGCGAGGAGGTCGGTCCCGGGCCGGTAAATGTCTTCCCCGTCGATGAGGACGGTTCCCATGACCCGGACGTCCTCGATGAGGTCGGTCATGCGGTTGAGCGACCGCAGGAAGGTCGTCTTGCCGCAGCCTGAGGGCCCGATGAGAGCAGTGATCTTGTTGACCGCGAAATCCAGGCTGATACCTTTCAGGGCCTGGAACTTCCCGTAGAAAAACGACAGGTCCCGAACTTCGATGATGGCCATGTCCGGTTACCCGAATCTCCCGCGAAGGTAGTCGTCGGTCCGCTTGTCCTGGGGCGCCGTGAAAATATCCGCCGTCGGACCGACCTCGACGAGCCCGCCGTTCAGGAAAAAAGCCGTGCGGTCGGCGATGCGGGCCGCCTGCTTCGTGTTGTTGGTGACGAGGATGATGGTGTAATCCTTCTTGAGCTTGCGCAGGAAATCCTCGATCTTCATGGTCGAGATGGGATCGAGCCCCGAGGTCGGCTCGTCGAGGAGGATATACTCCGGCTTGACGGCCAGGATGCGGGCCAGGCAGAGGCGCTGCTGCTGGCCTCCCGAGAGCTTCAGGCCGCTCGTTTCCAGCCGGTCCTTGACCTCCTCCCACAGGCCGCCCCTCTCCAGGCTGTCCCGGACGACGGCGTCGAGCCGGGCCCGGTCCTTCAGGCCGGCCATCCTCGCGCCGAAGGCGACGTTCTCGAAGATCGAACGGGGCAGCGGCACGGGTGTCGCGAAAACCATCCCCAGCTTCCGGCGCAGCTCGACGACGTCGACGTCCGGTTCGTAGATGTCGCGGCCGTCGACCGTGATCGTCCCCTCGACCCGCGAGCCGCGGACGAGGTCGTTGAGCCGGTTGAGGGCGCAGAGGAAGGTCGACTTACCGCTCCGGGCCGGCCCGATGATCCCCAGGATCTCGTTCCGGCGGACGTCCAAGTCGAGGGCCTTGAGCTTTTGGACGGCGCCGAAGAACTGGCTGAACCCCCGGACCTCGATGGTGACGTCGCTCATGTCCCCCGCTTCTCTCCCCTCAGGAATACTTCTTGATGAACCGGTTCATCAGGTAATAGGTCAGGATGTTGATGCCCAGGATGGCGATGATCAGGACGGCGGCCGTGCCGTAGGCATTCGACATCGAGATGCCTTCCCTGGCCAAGATATAGAAATGGACGGACATTGTCCGTGTCGACGAGAAGATCGAGGTCGGCAAGCGCAGGGCGCTTCCCGCCGTGAAGATCGTCGCCGCCGTCTCGCCAATGCTGCGGCCGACGCTGAGGACGATCCCCGTAACGATGCCGGGCAGGGCGGACGGGAGGACGACCCGGGTCACGGTTTGCCATTTCGTGCTGCCCAGGGAGAAGCCGACGGTCCGGTAGGCCGGGGGTACGCTCTTGATGGCCTCTTCGCTCGTCCGGATGATGGTCGGCAGGAGCATGAAGGCCATGGTTAGCCCGCCGCTCAGGATCGACCAGCCCAACTTGAGCTTGGTGACGAAGAGAATGAAGCCGAAGAGGCCGAAGATGATCGAGGGGATGCCCGCCAGACACTCGGCCCCGAAGCGGATGACGCGCGTCAGCGGGCCGCCCCAGGTGTACTCCGTCAGGTAGATCGCCGTCCCCACGCCGAGGGGCGCGGCGATCAGGATGGCCAGAAAGGACAAGGCGGCCGTCCCGACGATGGTCGAAAAGATGCCCCCGGACTTGCCCATGTCCGCGGGGTTGGCCGTCAGGAACTCCAGGCTCAGGACGGGCAGGCCGCGGCGCAGGATGAAGAAGATGATGAAGAGCAGGACACCGACCGTGACGAGGGTCATGGTCCACAGCCCGGCCTGGGCGACCTTTTGTTCGATGCGGGGACCGAGCCGCTTCACGGCTGTCTCCTCCGTCTCGAAGAGGTGGCGTTGGCGACCGTGTTCAGGACCATAATGATGATAAAGAGGATGACGCCCGTGGCGAAGAGGGCCTCGCGGTGCTCGCCGGTCGCGTAGCTCATCTCCAGGGCGATGTTCGAGGTCAGGGTTCGGACCGGTGCGAGGAGCGAGCGAGGGATCTCGGCGGCGTTGCCGGCGATCATGATCGTGGCCATGGTCTCGCCGACGGCCCGGCCCATGCCCAGGATGATGCTGGCGATGATGCCCGACCGCGCCGCCGGAAAAAGAACCATCTTGACCGTCTGCCAGCGCGTCGCGCCCAGCGCGATCGAGCCCTCCCGGTAGGACGGGGGCACGGCCTGGAGCGAATCGACCGAGATGGAGATGATGGTCGGCAGGATCATGATGCCCAGGACGATGGAGGCGGCCAGGACCGAAAGCCCCGGCCCGCCGAAGGTCTGCCGGATGAAGGGCACGAGGATGATGACGCCCATGAAACCGTAGACGACCGATGGGATGCCGGCCAGGAGCTCGATCACCGGTTTGATGACGCGGCGGACCTTTTTCGATGAGAACTCGGTCAGGACGATGGCGCAGGCCAAGCCGAAGGGGATGCCGATGACGAGCGCCCCGGCCGTGACGAATAGGGAGCCGACGATCATCGGCCACAGCCCGAAAACTTTCTCCGAAGGGTACCAGTTCCCCCCGGCCAGGAAGCTCTTCAGGCCGTACTTGAACATGATCGGCGTCCCCTGCTGGACGATGAAGACGGTGATGACGAGGAGGACGGAGACCGCCGAGAAGGCGACGACGAGGAGCGCCAGGCGGACGAGGCGGTCGTTCCGCTCGAGCCTGTTCTTGCCGCGCTCCTTTGTTTTCTTCGCCATGTCACGTCCGTTCCGGTCACTTGATGGGAAGGAGGCCTTCCTTCTTGACCAGGGCCTGACCTTCCGCCGACAGGACGAAGTCGACGAACTCCTTCGCCAGGCCAGCCGGCTCGCCCAAGCTCACGAACAGGAAAGGCCGGACGAGCTTGTAGCGTCCGTTCAAGATATTTTCGTCGTTCGCCGCGGCGCCGTCGAGGTCGAGCGAACGGACCTGCTCGTTGACCAGGCCGAGGGAGATGAACCCGACCGCGCAGGGATCTTGGGCGATGATCTCGCGGACCGTCCCGTTGGAATCCTCGGTGATGGCCCCCCGGAAGATCCGGGTTTTCCCCATGACCAGCTCCTGGAAGGCCCCCCGCGTCCCGGAGCCTTCCTCCCGGGTGACGACGGTGATCGCGCGGTCCTTGCCCCCGAGGAGCTTCCAGCTGCGCAAATCACCCGAAAAAATCTGTTTGACCTCGGCGAGCTTCACTCCCCGGACGGGGTTGGTCGGATGGACGATGATGGCCAGGCCGTCGCGGGCGACGACGATCTCGAAGAGGTCCTTCTCGTCGCCTTTAAGCTCCCTCGAGGACATGCCGATTTGGCAGGCCCCGCTCTTGCAGGCCTGGATGCCGGTACTCGAACCGCCTCCCTGGACGTTGACCCCGAGGCCGGGGTGCTTCTCCATGAAGACCTCGGCCCACTTGTCGGCGAACGGCTGGATGCTCGTCGAGCCGGCCAGGGTCAGGTCGGTCTGCGACCGGCCGCCGCGGCAGGCCGGAAAAAAGGCGACGGCGATGGCCAGAAAGATACGGGCGAACCGGAAGCGCATCGGAGGAAATTATACCTTAAAGGAAGAGGGGGTCAAACCCCAATTCTTAGCTCAGGCGGAGCTTCTGTTTTCCTCGTCGAAGGCCCTCAATTTCGCATCGAATTCGGCCTTCTTCTCCTCATGCTCCCCGCTCAGGGTCTGGAGCTCCTCGAGGAGGCCGTCGATCGTTTTTTTCGTCTGGTGCATGGACTTCGACAGCTCGACGACCCGGCTCCCCTGCCGGGCCTCCGAGGCCTTGACCAGCTTGCCGTTGAGCTCGCGTAGGGCGGCGTCGTTGGCCTCGACGCCCTTTTCGATGGCCGCGATCCGCGTCTCGAGCGGGCGCAGGATCCGGGACCGCTCGGCGATGACCTCCGAGCGCAGGCGCCGGAGCTCCTTGGGCGTCCATTTCGGCCGCTCCTCGCTTCCGGCCGAAGGCGGCAGGTTCGCGATGGGCCCCTGCATGACTTCGTCCCTCCAACCGACCTTGTCCAGGAACCTCTGGTAGCTGCCTTCATAGATGACGATGTCGTCGTTGTCGAAGACGACCAGGCGCTCGGCCAGGGCGTGGAGGAACATCTCGTTGTGGGTGACCATGACCACAGCGCCGTCGAAGGCGTCGATGGCTTCGAGTAGGGCATCGTTCGACTCGATGTCGAGGTGGTTGGTCGGCTCGTCGAGGAGGAGGAGGTTGAGTGGCGTGGCGATGAGCTTGCCGAGGAGGACGCGGCTTTTCTCCCCGCCCGAGAGGATGCGGATCTTCTTGAGGGCGTCATCGCCTTCGAACATCATCCCGCCGGCGATGAAGCGGGCCCGCTTGGGATCGCCCTCGGGGTCCGCCGAGCCGATCTCCTCGAGGACCGTATTGGATTCCGTCAGCGTCGAGATGTGGGTCTGCTCGAAGTAGCCGGGCGCAACCGACTGCGGGGAGGAGATCTCGCCAGACTGCGGGCTGAGGTCCCCGGCGATGAGCCGGAGCAGGGTCGTCTTTCCCTGGCCGTTCCGGCCGATGACGAAAACTCTGTCCCTGACCCCGATGCTGATCGAGAAACGCCGGATGAGCGGACGCTCGGGCGTATAGGCGAACGAGACGTCGCTCACGTCCAGGGCGTACTTTTGAAAGGATGGCTTCTCGGCGAAGGCGAACTCCAGCGTCTTGACGATCTCGAGTTTCTCCCGTTTTTCCATCTTCTCGAGCGACTTGACCCGGGACTGGACGAGGCCGCCCAGCCTGGCCTTGGCCCGGAAGCGGGTGATGAACAGGTTCATCTCCTTCATTTTCCGCTCGTCGTTGATCCGCGTCTTCTCGTAGATCTCCTCTTCGGCCGCGATCTGCTCGTAATATTTGCCTGTGTTCCCCTCGATCTTCCGCACCTTCCTCCGGTGGATGCCGAGGACGTGGGTGACGACGTTGTCCATGAAGCTGCGGTCGTGGGTGATGATGAGGAGCTCGCCGGGCCAGGCCGTGAGGAAGCGCTCCAGCCAGCGGATCGAAGTGATGTCGAGGTAGTTGCTCGGCTCGTCGAGGAGGAGCAACTGGAAATCGCCGACGAGGACCTTGGCCAGGTTGAGCCGGACCTGGTAGCCGCCCGAAAGCTCAGACGGGCGCTTCTCCAGGTCGGCCGCGTCGAAACCGAGGCCGGACAGGACCTTCTCGACCCGCCAGATCTCGTTGTGGGCGTCGTGGGGCAGGGCTTTGGCCCCTTCGGCCAGGACGCTCGGCTCGGTGAACTTCAGCCACTGCTCGACGTAGCCGATGCGGTATTTCCGCGGTTTCGTGATCGTCCCCGCGTCCGGCTCTTCCTCGCCCGTGATCATCCGGAAGAGCGTCGTCTTGCCGTGGCCGTTGCGGCCGACGACGCCGACGCGCTCCTTGCGGTTGACCTTGAAGCTGATCGAATCGAAGAGCCCCTGCTTGCCGTAGCTCTTCGATAGATTATCGACGATGATCATAGAAAAGTCCCTGCCTGTATCGGAACGACTATTATAGCAGACCCCTCCTGATTTTCCCGTTTCCCTCTGGGATGTAAGCAACTTATGGCAATTCGTCCTTTAAAATGGGTTAGAGTTTCGTGACGACCACCACCGTTAGCTCAAGTTAGGCGAGATTAAGCACAATCTGTTACGTGTTTGTGACACGGCGGGGTGGTTTGTCTCACGCAGCGAGGTCCGATCAGCACGCCCCGGGACATCCCACTCTTAAAAAGACGCCAAGTTGAATTAACTCGGTGAATAAAATATAATTTTCTTTGGGTGCGCAACGCAATTGGGCATTGCGCAGGTTAATCAGACGGATGGTCGGGCCGCCATCCATATCGTTCAGGGCATATCATTGGTGTTGCCCTGAGGTCAGCGCTTATTGAGAGCGCCGATATGGAGGCAGCTATGACCATCACTAATCAGCAAGTTCCAACAAAACCTGAATCATCAGGCGGATGCTTATCTATCTTAGTTCGCCTGACTTGGATATTTGGGGCGAGTCTTCTGGTCTTTGGCGCTATCTTTATTGCCCAGGGCAAGGCTCCTGGTCTAGCCGACACGATATTTTTGCTGATTACCCTCGGGCTCATCTTGGCCCGTTATGTTGATATTAGGTATTTAAAGGGGGAGACTGCCGATAGCCACCCGGCGACACTCAAGCATTGGCGCCGATATTCGGTGATGATGCTAATAATTGCCGGATTGCTATATCTCCTGGCGAAGATCGTCGCACCGTTGAATCTGTTGTGATGGGTCTCCGGCTGGCGACTGAGTTTACCGCACTTCTCGAGGAGGTCCCATGACTCAAGGCCTGACCACCAACGGCTGGTTTTTCCTCGTCTTCGGATGGGGATTCATCCTGACCCTGACCATCTACTGCTTCTCCCGCGTCCTGTTCGGCAAGAAGACGGAGGTCGCCGTCGA
>Ga0214473_10010022_pt1 | contig 11174 bp, 10 predicted proteins | sample RVTome_7_FD_203509 | JGI IMG/M metagenome (GOLD analysis project Ga0214473, IMG submission 203509) | Soil microbial communities from uranium-contaminated site in the Upper Colorado River Basin, Wyoming, United States - RVT98D197 | ecosystem: Environmental > Terrestrial > Soil > Contaminated >...
TTCAAACCGGGCAGGTTTCAAACCTGCCCCTACGACCAAGAGAAAACTGGTAAACATTCGGCGAAACCGTATCACCCTCATCCCTAACCCTTCTCCCAAAGGGAGAAGGGGACCGGTTCCCTCTCCCTCCGGGAGAGGGCAAGGGTGAGGGAAACATGCGAGGGGACCCCTCTTCCAAAAAAACCGCTTCACTGAATGCTTACAAAAATCGACAGACCCCTGGACGAAAGAATCCCCTCATTTGCGGACTTCTGAGGTATATTGCTCCCAAACCAAAGGCCGTTGGTCCTGGACTGGGAGGCAGACCATGCTGCTCTTACATCCGAAGAGCCGGAATACCGGCTTCACCCTCATCGAGCTACTGATCGTCATCCCCATCATCCTGATCCTGATCGCCATCGCGCTCCCGAATTTCCTGGACGCGCGCATCCGCGCTCAGGTGACGAAAGCCCTGGCGGACGGACGGTCGATCATGACCGCTTTCTACTCCTGTCAGAACGACTGGCGGCGGTTCCCGCTCGATTCGCACGAACGCTGGGATGCGGGGATCAGCACCGGTAGTTGGGCGCTCTATTCGAACAAGCTGCCTTCGCCCGGAACCGTCCTGACAACACCGACCGCTTACATTCATTCCATCCCGTTCGATCCCTTCGTGACTCAGTACGAAATCGGAACGTCGGTGCCCGACGATACTGGTGAAGGACAACTGTTGAGCATGTACTACCTGGGTGAATGGTCGGTGGACCACTATAGACCTCCAGGTCACCACCGGTCGAAGGCATTTCTCTATTCAGTGGGTCCGTCTTTGGCCTACTCCTGGGGACCGGAAGCCAACTGCTACATGGTTCACTACAGTGCGACCAACGGCACGAAGAGCGGCGGCGGACTCTGGGTGGTGTCGAACTAAGTGTGGTGATGGGAGACACCCGGAAGTCCCTGACGTCGGCTCCATAAGAGGCTCAGACTGTACAGCCCAGCTGGGCGTCGTAGCGGATCTTTCGGCGCTGAGCGGTTGCCTTTCGCTCCAGTTGTTGGTACTTCTGCCGGAACACGCGCGGGGAGACCTTCGATCTTTCAAGAACGAATAAGCGAATATCCTTTTCCGTTCCCCAACTCATCTTCGTTGGGGCATTTCCCATTTCCTCCCACTTTTTCACTGCGGGGTGCGTGACACCGAAGCGATCGGCAAATCCCTGGAGGGTCATTTCGGAGTGAAGCCGGATGAACCGGATCTGGTTCCCGGTCAAACGCACGGGTGAGTCCGCCAGGGACCGAAACACACCATTTGCAAGAGCCACGTACTCAATATCCGGAATCCATTCTCCTCGGACCTTGATGAATGGGAGGTTGGAAATCTCGACCGGAAACCCGAGGCCGTGGTCGATCCACCTTTTGCGAATTCTTGCTCTTTCCTGATTCATCCTATGCTTTCCATCGCCTTCTTTGAACGGACAGATCTATGGTGGTGATGATCAGAAGATGTGGCTCCTCAACCGAGACCACAATCCTGAGATCCTTTCCATCCAGTGTTTTCCCCCGGATGGCGTAATGCCACATCCCAAATGTCTCGTCCCAACGGTCCTTTGCCCGTTCGTGTTTTCCGGTCTTCAGGACGAAGAAAACCTCAGGTCGCGTGATTTCCCGCTCGGCCAACCTTTCCAGGGCGTGCGGCATAAAACGCACGGCGTCCTTCCCCAGGTAGTCAAGGACGGCTGGAATCAACGCGTCCAGTTTGTGGGACTTCTTTTTCAAAAGGGATTGTAACTCAGTTACACAGTGCTTTCAATAGAAGGACTACACTCGTTGTTTTGGAAGAGATATCCACACGCAATTCACCTAGTGCTTTGTTGCCTTGATGCTGCAACAGTCCCCCTCCCCCGGGGGAGGGGCTAGGGGCTAGGGGAGGGGGAATCCCTCGGTTCACCCCCACCTAGCCTCCCCATACAAGGGGGAGGAATAGCACTTGCCATTGATGCAGCATCAACCCGACAGGGTACTAGGGCGTCCTGAGGACCATCAACCGGATTTCGGACATGTCCTCCATCGCGAAGCGGATGCCCTCGCGGCCCAGGCCGCTGTCTTTGACGCCGCCGTAGGGCATGTGATCCACACGCCAGGAGGGGACGTCGCCGATGACGACTCCCCCCACCTCCAGCTTGTCCCAAGCCCGGTGGGCCTTGTAGATGTCCCGTGTGAAGACTCCCGCCTGCAGGCCGAAGACACTGTCGTTGACTTCGTCCAGAGCGGCCTCGAAGTCGCTGAAACGCGAGAGCGCCGCCACCGGCCCGAAGGCCTCTTTGCAGACAACGTCTTCATCCTTGGGAACATCTTCCAAGAGCGTGGCCTCCAACATCGCACCCTCCCGTTTCCCGCCACAGAGGAGTCTGGCGCCATTCGCGATCGCCGACTGGATCCAGGAGTCCAACCGGGAGGCTTCCTTCTCCGAAATCATCGGGCCAATGAACGTGTCTTCGTTCTTCGGGTCGCCGGCTTTCAGCGCCTTGGTGCCCGTCACTAGTTTGTCTTTGAAATCGTTGTAGATCCTTTCGTGGACGATGACACGCTGGACCCCAATACAGCTTTGCCCGGACTGGTAAAAAGCCCCGATGATGATCCGGGCCACCGCGTCCTCCAAATCCGCATCCTCGTCGACGACTACGGCCGCGTTGCCGCCCAGCTCGAGAACCACCTTCTTCTTGCCCGCGCGGGCTTTCAGGTCCCAACCCACCTCGGGGGAACCGGTGAAGCTGAGCAGTTTGAGACGTTCGTCTTCGGTGAATTGAGCGGCTCCGTCCCTGCGGCACGGAAGGATCGAAAAAGCTCCTTCGGGGAGGTTCGTCTCGGCCAGGACTTCGCCGATGATGAGAGCGCCGATGGGGGTGAGGCTGGCCGGTTTCAGGACGAAAGGGCAACCGACGGCAATCGCCGGAGCTACTTTGTGGGCGGCCAGGTTGAGGGGGAAATTGAAGGGCGAGATGAAAGAGCAGGGACCGATCGGCACCCTCTTCCACATGCCGGAGTACCCCCGGGCGCGGGCCGAGATATCCATCGGCAACACCTCTCCGGTCATGCGAACCGATTCGGATGCGGCCACGCGGAAGGTGTCGATGAGCCGCGTCACTTCCCCGCGACTGTCTTTGATCGGTTTCCCGGCTTCGATGCAGAGCGATTCGGCCAGTTCGTCCTGACGCTCGCTGAATCGGTGAACGCAGTGGCTGAGCGCAGCCTGTCGTTCATAGGAGGCCATGGCGCGCATCGGTTCGGCGGCTTCCAGCGCTTTGGCGATAGCCCGGTCGATCGCTTTGGGGTCCGCCATCGCGACGCGCGTTGCGACCTGGCCGGTGTACTTGTCGGTGACTTCCAGGTCGGTGTTGGGTCGTTCGGGTTTGTTGGCCAGATAGTAGGGATAGGCGTCTTTGAGCATGGGATTCCTCCTCGGCTGTCGGAGACATGGGGCCATCGTACCAAATTTTCCAGGGGCGTTGCCCCTGGCTTCGTTATGGTGTCCTTTCAGGACACATTGCCCTCCCAAAGACACTAGCGAGGCCGCGCCTCAGCCGCAAACCCCTTCCCAAAGTACCCCACGATTGACCGATCGTGCCATCGCCCCGCCCTGAAGGACGGGCCTAACAGGAAAAGGACGCTGAAGCGCCCTCGGTCCGGTAGCGCGCTTCAGCGTGCTTGCGCCGTTAGCACCGGTGTTTACGCCGGTGCGGAGGCTGCGATTCCCCTTCAATCGTGGGGTGTCTAGGCTATGCGGGCGAAATGAACTTGGCTCAAGTGTAAAGATCCCGTTCGCTCAAGGAATCTAGGGGAGTCTGCATTTGTGGAGATGGGAACGTATCCTCTCAACGAGAGATATTGAAACGCAGCGTTCCGAGCGGCTTGCGATCCCATCAATCCAGTTTCTTTCAATGAATCTTCCGAAGTGTATTAAAAATATATTGACTTCATGCTGAGTCTGCGTATAATGGCAGCCTGTATGGAGGTTTTTGGAGGCTCAGATCTCGGGAAAATCAGCTCAAATTAAACCACTGCTAAATACATTTTTCCTGTTGAGGAAAAACCCGGTTTTCCTGAGAAGTTGCGAGCCTTCGGAAGAGGGTTCATGGGGAATTCAAGACAAGTCTGGTGGGCCAAGGCAAAGGCTCCTTTCCTCCCCATCTCGCGGGTTGGAAGTCCCGCGGGTATTTCCCCTTCTTTCGACTTCTTGCTGGAGACAAAGACCTCGAACAAGTTGTAGGGCTCGATTCGATCGTGGCTGGGATCTCGATCGTTTGGTGTCTGGCGCCGACCGGTCTTTCTTGGTGGACGGGCCGCCCGTCCCGGAGAAGTGGAGGCGCCGACCGGAGGACCCGAAAATGGGCGATTTCGGCAGCAGAGTGTTGGCGGTGCTCGAACGACGTGGGCTGAATCAGTCGAACCTGGCGGAGAGGATCGGGAGGTCGCCGCAGTATGTGTCGCAGCTGCTCCGATCCACCCGGAAACCGACCCGGGAGACGATTCAGCTGGTAGCGGACGGACTCGGGGTCGATCCGTCCGAGTTCGGTTACAGCTTCGAGACCGAAAAGAGACAGGCCGGCTCGGCGCTGGCCGGTGTGGAAGGCTGCGACCGGGCCTTGCTCTCGACCTCGGTGGCGGCGCTTCGTGAGGCCCGGATGATGCTCCTCGGTCTCCATCCCGAAGCCGCGCTGAGAGAGCGGATGTTGGATGGCGAGCGGGTGTGGGCCTTTGAGGCCATGGCTGAAGCGGCCCTGCTGCGACAGCTTGAGACCCACGATTCCCGGCTCGGTCTGGCGACCGAACACAGTGTGGTAAATCGGGAAGGTTGTTTCGAGCGCCGATCGTGCCTGGTGGTGAAGAGTTGCGATGGTTCCGCGCTGTTTGCGGACAACCTTCTGGATGCTTTGGATCGTGCCGGACACCAACGGGGAGGTATCGAACGCCTTTCGGACCTCGTGAGGTTGGGCGAGGCGCCCTTTGAGGGGCCGTTCGTACCGTTCGGATCCGTCACATCGGTAAGAGAAGGAAGAATCGTTTTTTCGGTCCTGCTCGAATACCTCTCGGGGGAGATCTATCTGGCCTGTGATGGGGTTGTTAAGGCCGCGAGCGTGGACATTTGCCCCGACCCGGAAAGTATCGCTCTAGGGGGGAGAAACCTGGGGTTCGGGGCCAGGAGGGGGGATGGCTGCGTGTCTCTTCTAGGGGATGAGGCACGCAGTCATCCCGCAGCATCCGTCGAAGAGATCTCGAAAAGGGGGACCTCGAGAAACGTTTTCGCGCTTCCCTCGGAGCCCCGCAGGGAGCTTTTCCACAATCTCGGGTTTCAAGACAGACAGATTGTCAAAGGAACGGAGTTCGCTCCGGGACCTGCAAGGATTCTGTTTCTCTCAGACGCGGTCCTCCTTCCCGACGCCGAGCAACCGGCTCTCATTCTTTCCAACGGCGAGAGAATCTGCGACTGGCTGGGCTGGCTGGCCTTCGCCGCCTTCAGCCGCCAGCTGGCCGTTTTCGAGTTGTCGGGCTCGTCGGTTCAAGACAGTAAGGGAATCCTCTGCGCGCCCCCCCAACACTACAGCCTTTTCGAGGAAAACCAATCGGAGGGTTTGCGGATCAACTTCGCTCGAGTCCGCGGTCTCGAAAACCCGGGCAAGTATCGCGGCGCGATCGCAATCACATGCAGAGACTCCATCGAGGCAATGGCGGATCTTTCTTCAAGGCAGAAATGCCGGCAGCTGTTGCCCGCTTCCTGTGTGGCCTGAAAGGCCTAAATAACGAAGCCCAGGGCAACGCCCTGGTGGCGGATTACGGACTCCGTCCTAATCCGCCCTACGAGCTGTGTGGCCTGAAGGGCCACAATGACAAAGCCCAGGGCAACGCCCTGGGCGCAACGCCCTGGGACCTGGGACCCTGGGAAAGGCCCCCAGGGCGTTGCCCTGGGCTTTGATATCTGTCCCTTTCAGGGACAACAATCCGCAGTTCCCGGCGTAATTCGCCAATGCTTGGCGCGTCAACCGTCCTTCCCCTCCCGCACCGGGGAAGGCATCATCCCCTCATGCCACTATCACCTCGCGCGAAAAAGACCTGGGGCATCCTTCTCCCGATCCTGCTCGTGCTGGTCCTGGTGTGGATCGCCCGTGCCCGATTCGCCTCCGAGTCGGCCATCGGGATTTATCTGACCAAAGGCGGAAGATCGCTCCTGGTCATCGAACGGGGTTGGCTGCACACCTTGAGGGTGAGCGAGGGTTTCTTTCCCTCTTTGGTCCAACTCTACGGGATATGGCCGGAGCCCGGGATCCGAGCGGATGTCGCAAAGGGACACCTTCAGATCCATCAGAGGGAGGCATACATGCTGGGAGTGCCACCACGCCCAGGGAAGTGTTTTCTGAATCTCCGATTGGCTCCCTCCTCAGAGACACCCGGCGACTGGGACCTCGTTTCCGGCCGATTCTCGGCTCACGACTCGCGCTTGTTTAATGTGACGCTGCCGACTCGGGGACTGACGGGAGGGTGGCTGGATCGCCTCATCGGAGACTTCGAGCGATTTGCAGTCGTCTTTGCCGAGAGGTTCCGTCCACAGATTCAGATGGAGATGAGCGTAGGCGATCCTCCAGCGAAATCTTTCCTCCACCGCATCGACGATCCCCGGCTCATCCCTTACTTCAAAAGCCGCCAAGTGGGAAAACTTCCTGAAGAGATCCGCAACACGTTCTGGGAGATCTTCGCCGAACACCCGGAGGATCCCTACCTCGCGGCCCATGCCATCGACGTCGCCGCTCATTCGGGAGACGTCGAAAAAGGGCTTGATCTGGAGCGCAAGTGGCGGTTTCCGCTCAGCCAGTCCCCCGATCTGCTTCTCAGGAAGACCGCCAAAGACGCCTCCAAGAGTCTGGCCAAGGCACGCGGTTTGCCATACGGAAAGGATCTGAGGGAAGTTCTGGCCTCTCTGACCGATGAACGGGCAAACCTTTCCGAGCTGATGACAAGGATTCAAGGGATTCTCAACTATCCCTTTCTTCTCACCTCGATCTGGCCGGTGGTTGAGCCGGTGGGGGACGGATTGATCGAGTTGTGCAAAACGCCGGATTTCCTTCAGTTTCAGGTCGATGCTCGTCTCGCCAACGCTGTTGCCAAGCTGAAACTGTTCGAGGGAAAACGTGAGGAGAGTCTCGAGCTGCTTGGAGGTTTGTACCGCCTGGGACAAATGATGACCGCCGATGGCGCCCTTATCCAGCGCCTCATTGGGATCGCTATCCAGAACACCGACACGGAGGCCATGGGACTCTTTGTCCTCAACGCTTGCGAGACGCCGGAGGAGTTCGCCCGGTGTTGGGAGATTCGCGATCGACTCCACAGGGTTCCTGGCCAGGAAACGGGCGAATCGCTTTTGGACGGAGAGTGGATGGTTCCGGTATCCTTGATGAAGAAGACTTCCGGACGCGGATCATCTGCTTATGACATTGGGGAGATCCTGACTCGCTTTCGTGTATCCGAAATACATTTTCAGCTCGTCCGATCGGCTGCAGCAGCCAAAGCGCAATCCCTTCTGTCGCGGGAATTCCCGCGTTCGGCGGAATACTTCGCGCCGTATCTTCCGGGAGGGCCGCCGAAGGATGCCTTTTCCGATGGGCCGCTCAGATTCACCGATCCCAGCGAGGAACCGTACACTATCTATAGCGTTGGACCCGACGAAAAGGACGACGGGGGCACGATCGACTACAGCCCGACGAACGGAACCAGGAGCGTTGGGGACATTGTCATTCGGATTCCGCGCGAGAGGGAATTCCCCTTCCCGGAAGAGGACGTCCGCGCGAAAGACGCCGATGACCTCCTCCGTCAATTCCCCAATGGTCTGCCGATCGACGTCTTCGCGGGCTTCGGCAAGGACACCGCCCTCAGCATCGTGGATTCCACAGGGGATTCTCCCCTGCGTATCTTCAGTTTTGGCCCTGTGGGAGATTGGGAGAGCTGGACTGCCAACTTGGACACGTATGAGATCCCGGGGCTGCGACGAATCGATCTACGTGGAACGGACCGTACAAAGCATCCCGCTATCCAGAAGGTGTACACCCCTGTTGAACCGACAGAGAATGCCGAAACCTGGACCCTCGGCCCGGCTTACGATCCGACCAACGGATTCAGGAGCCAAGGTCAAATCATTTTGGAAATTCCAAAATGATCTGGCCTGAAAGGCCAACATAACGAAGCCCAGGGCAACGCCCTGGGCGGCGGACGCAGGAGACCTCCCAATGCCCCAATCCCTCGCACAGCTCTACACCCACCTCATTTTCTCCACCAAGAACCGTCAGCCGACAATCGGGAAGACGATCTGGGACGAGCTTTCCGCCTATCTTGGGGGTACGCTGCGCGAGCTCAAATCCCCCGCCATCGCCATCGGCGTCGTGCCCGAACACGTCCACATCCTCTATCGCCATGCCAAGACTCTGTCCGTTTCCGACCTCCTGGAAAAGCTGAAAGTCAGCTCCTCAAAATGGATGAAGACCAAAGGGCGCGACTACGAGGACTTCTATTGGCAGAACGGGTATGGGGCCTTCTCCGTGAGCGCTTCCAGGCTTGAGGCGGTGAAACGCTACGTTTTGAATCAGGAGGAACACCATCGGGAAGTGAGCTTCCAAGACGAATTCCGGGGGTTTTTGCGGGAATATCGTGTCGAGTATGATGAACGGTATGTGTGGGATTGAATCGAAGCGATCGCCCCCAAGCCCCCAGGGCGTTGCCCTGGGCTTTGTTATTTGTCCCTTTCAGGGACAGGTGGGCTGGATTCCGGCGCCCAATCCACGCACACTAGGGCGCCATGGAACGCCGCGGTTTTTTCCAATCCTTGGTCAGCCTCGTGGGAGGCGGCATTCTTTCCCTCATGGCCCTGGTTCCCGGTTTGGCCTACCTCATCGGGACCCCTTTCCGCAAGTCCGAAGACATCCAAGGCTGGACCCCGGTCGGTCCCCTCGCGGACCTGCCGAAGGAACGCCCGAGCCAGCGGGTCATCAGCGTCAAGGAAAAAGACGGTTGGCAAATACGGGAACAGAACCAACTCGTTTTCGTGGTCTTCGATGGCGAGCAACCGCAAGTCCTTTCGTCCATCTGCCCCCATTTGAGTTGTTCGCTCTTCTACGAGAGTGCGGAAAAGCGGTTTCATTGTCCTTGTCACAATTCGTTTTTTGATGGGAAGGGAACCCATGTCACGGGTCCTTCACCCCGGGACATGGACCCGCTTCCGAGCAAAGTCGAGGGGGATGTTTTGTACTGTCGTTGGGTGGCTTACCGGAGCGGTGAGCCTGACCGGGTGGAGGTCTAACCATGAAGTGGCTCTCCAAGCTCGAGGCCTGGTTGGATGAGAGGATCGGCCATCGCTCTCTTCTTTCCCAGGTTTGCGAAGAGCCCCTTCCCGGGGGAGCCCGCTGGACTTATGTCTTCGGGTACCTGGTGCTCGTCCAGCTTTGTTTCCAGGTTCTAACCGGTTTCCTCCTCGCGCTTTCGTACTCGCCCGGTTCCGATTCGGCCCACGCCAGCGTGAAGTTCATCATGGAAGAAAGCGTCCTGGGCTGGTTCATTCGCAGCCTCCATCACTACGGCGCCGGCTTTCTGGTCGTCCTCATCTTCTTTCATGGCTTGCAGGTGTTCCTTTTCGGCGCGTACAAACGCCCTCGGGAGATGAATTGGATCCTCGGCGTTCTTCTGGCGGGGTTGATATTCGCACTTGCGTTTACCGGATACCTGCTGCCTTGGGACCAGCGCGCTTACTGGGCCACCAAGGTGGGAACCTCCATCATGGGAAGCGCCCCCCTCGCCGGTCCGATCGTGCAGACGGTCGTCCAGGGGGGAAAAGAGGTCGGCAACCTGACTCTCACGCGTTTCTATGCCGCCCATCTCTTTCTTCTCCCGACGCTGACTCTTCTCGGACTGGGCGCGCATTTTCTTCTCTGCCGGAAACAGGGCCTCACTCCGCCTCCCGGTGTGCCGGACGACGCCCCGGGCGAAAGGTATTGGCCGGCGCAGATGGTCCGGAACATGGTGACTGCAATTCTGGTTGTCGGCGCGCTGTTCCTCTTGGCTGGGTTCTTTCCGGCCAAACTCGGGGAACCGGCCGATGCGAGTGTGGACTACCCCGCAAGGCCGGAGTGGTATTTCCTGTTCCTGTTCCAGCTGCTCAAGTACTTCGAGGGCCCCTTCGAGAAGGTGGGGACGGTCGTCGTTCCTCCACTGCTGGCCCTGGCCGTTCTCCTGATTCCGTTCCTGGACCGTTCCCCGAGCCGGGCGTTCGCACGGCGGAAGTTTGTGTTGGGTCTGGGCGGCTTTCTTGCAGCCGGTTGGGTTGCCCTGACGTGTCTTGCGATTTATGACGATTACCGGTCGGGTCATTATAAAGAAGTGGCCCTCTGGGAAGCGAAACCGGATCCGAACTTCGACGTCGACGCTTATTACAACGACAACTGCAGGAAGTGTCACGCGAGAAAGGGAACCGGCAACCTGGAAAAGACTCCCGACTTCACCTCGGAAGCCTTCTGGTCGGGCGTTCGGTCGCCGGTTCGGCTTGTCAAAACGATCCTCGAGGGCGTGCCCGATCCGTCCGCCCCGGAAGACGAGAGGATGCCCGCATTCGGCGACCGGTTAACCCCCTCGCAGGCCAAGGCATTGGTGCTTCTCAAGATTGAGAAGGATTTCCGGCCTGCAACGGGCGCCCAGGGCGTTGCCCTGGGCTTTGTTATCAGTCCCTTTCAGGGACAAAAAAAAGGCGCTGGTGTTTTTTGAAAGGATACCTCCCATGCATTCCAGACCCCTCTTGCCTGTCTTCGTTGCGTTTCTGGTTCTGATGCCCTCCGCCGCCATGGGAGAAACTGAGAATCGGAGCCGGATCCAGGTCGCCCATGGCGAAGCGGTCTTCACCCAAATCGATGGCAAACTGTCACTCGCGGCGCTGGAGACGAAGATCGAAGGCCGAACGAGATCCTGGATCGTCCAGGGAGCGGCAGTCCCGATCTGGACCCTCGTCCTCCACGACGTCGAGGGAAACCGTTTCGACATCAGTTCGAAGGATGGCCAGGCGACGATACTCAGCTCCACTGACGAAGGGCTGACAGCGGAGTGGTCCGGCCTGAATCCGGGGAACGTTCGTGTCACCATGAAGGTCAGCCCTCGCGGAGCCGACCTCCTGT
>Ga0214473_10010023_pt1 | contig 11173 bp, 8 predicted proteins | sample RVTome_7_FD_203509 | JGI IMG/M metagenome (GOLD analysis project Ga0214473, IMG submission 203509) | Soil microbial communities from uranium-contaminated site in the Upper Colorado River Basin, Wyoming, United States - RVT98D197 | ecosystem: Environmental > Terrestrial > Soil > Contaminated >...
AGAAGGAAATGGTTTCAAGTGGACGCCTTTCGAGCCGCGGAGGCCTTTGTTCCAGTCAGACTCTATGGGCGTCAGCTGTATTGCGAGTTGCTTCCCAGGCTCATCCGAACATGCTCGGGCCGAACCCACTGAACATAGGGTCCAGGTCGGCGTGCACCAACTGGGTCTCCCTCATCTCCGCCGGCGGCTCAGGTGCTTGCTCGGCCAGTTCTTCGCCGTAGCCCATGATGTCCTCCATCATGCTGCTGACATACGAACTCGTCTGGTGGCACACTGAATCCACGATTCTCAATACGCTCCTATCAACGACCTTGAGCGCCTCGGCCATCGGGAGTTCCGCGCCGATGCTCATGAGCTTGTTGTTGTCTAGGACGATGGTGAAGTTCGCCTGGTCCTTCAGCTTGGCGACCCCTTCATTTGCCGTCTTTCTCCGTGCCTCGCCCTCGATGTCGAATGGTAATATTGGCAGCGCGAATGTGATTGCGTTCATCTCGCGTGCGACGCTCGCGACGACTGGGGCAACGCCTGTGCCCGTTCCGCCGCCCATGCCCGCGACGACGAAGACGATGTCGTATCCCTTGATCGCCTCTTTGATGACATCCCTGGCCTTGTCGGCGCAGTGCTCCCCTATCTCGGGAAACCCCCCCGCGTCCCGTCCGAAGGAGACGTCCTTCCCGATCAGGATCTTCTTGTGGGCGTCAACCTTCCTGAGGTGTTCCTCATCAGTGTTCACGGCCACGGTCTCAACACGGTTGGACTTCCAGTAGATCCCGTGGACGATGTTCGAACCAGCTCCTCCGCAACCGACTACTGCGACCGCCGGCTCACCGAGGCTGGTCCCTATCGCATTGATTAACTCTTCCGTCCTGCTCCTTTCCGTCGTCATCCCTTTGGCCTCCGTCCTCTCCCTGGCCAGTCGAGAGAAGACCCCCTATCAGAGTCCCCTCCTTTCCATCCAGGGCGCCCACAAACGGTGCCTATGCTCCGGGGACGAGCTTAAAGCCGGTTCCCTGCTTGTTCGCGTCCTTCTTGAGCCCTTCCACGTGCTCCTCGTGCAGGAACTCATGACGCGCTGAATCGGCTACAGCCTCAGAGATCGAGCTATACACTCCTTCCGCTACAAGTTGCTTGATTGTGTCAAGCACAAGCGACGGAAGAACCACCACTATCTCGTTCGGCTTGCTGTTCGTCCCTTCAGAGCCGCCCGCACGCATCTCTATGTACGCGCGAACGGCTGCACGGGCCAGTTGCGACCTGTTGGAGAACTCGTTGCTGTCGGCGATGAAATCGTCGATCAGTGTGAGGTCTTCGGCATCGAGCCGAATTGTTATCCGTTCGCTCTCCAATGGGTCGGACATGTGTGCATCCCATCCCGATTTGTTGACGCAATAGGAACATATGTCAGCCAAGGGTATATATTGATATGCAAAATGTCTCATTTCGTCGGCAATTGTCATACTCGCTATACTGGCGCGGTCGTAGAATAAGCCCGTCAGGGGGTCCTGGACTGTGTTCTAGAGCTATCGCGCACACGCCCTAATTCGTTCAGGAAGGTTTATCCAAGGGGGCGCTCTCCTGCATCCTTCAGCTGGGGCATCATCAAGTTATGGTAGCAAATCGCAAGATCAGATTGGGGGCTAGCAGAGTGCCGAATGCCCGCTTCCTGATGGTATCAGTAGGGATCGCGCTCTTCGTCATCGGTTTCTTCGTTACAGTCTCTTCTTTCTCTCAGATACATGTCGGAGTAGCGCAGGACGGATCTGGTGTGCCTCGTTCAATCGACAACGAGCGCTTCGGAGGAGAAGCTGATATGCTTGTCCTCGCCGGCATCATAACAAGCCTGGCAGGCGTTGTCATCGCGACCGTGGGTCCAGCTTTCTCGGTGATGCGGAGCAGAGACCGCGTTGTGAGATGAGTCTTTCCATCGAGAAACCTTTTATTGGTCACAGGTATTCAGTGCTGTAGCTGGCTTTGCAAGATGGCTCTCAACTTCTCCAACATAGAGGCCAAATGGCGAAAGGCGTGGTACGATGCCAAGATAAATGAGTCCACGCCTGACCCAGGCAAGAAGAAATTCTTCATGATATTCGCATACCCAGGTGTGACCGGATACCTGCACGTCGGCCACATGCGCGGCTACACCTTCTCCGATGCGATCGTGCGGTACAAGATGATGACCGGGCACTCCGTACTCTTCCCGATGGGAACGCACGCGACTGGCAACGGAGCCATCAGCTTCGCGAAGAAGGTCGAGAGGCGGGATCCGGCGACGATCGAAATGCTCAGCGCGAACGGTTGCTCAGAATTGAAGATCAAATCGCTGGCTGATCCGCAAGAGGTTGTCAGATTCTTCAATGGCGTATACGTGAATGATTATTGGAAGCGTTTCGGATTCATGTCCGACTGGCGCAGGTTCACTTGCACGACATACCCAGACTACTCTAGATTCATCGAGTGGCAGATGCGCAAACTGATGGCCGAAGGCCTGCTCATACAGAAGCCGTACTTCGCGGCCGCGTGCATCGAGCACGGTCCAGTGGCCATAGACGCCTCAGAGACAGACATCTCGAAGGGCGGGAACGCAGAGGTTCTTGAGTACTGTATGCTGAAGTTCGATTTCGAGGACGGCCGTAAGCTGGTGGCCGCGACCCTGAGGCCCGAGACGGTATTCGGACTTACGAACTTTTGGGTCAACCCTGACGTGGAATATGTAGATGCACGGGTGGACGGAGAGATTTGGGTCGTAAGCAGACAGGCGGCTGAGAAGCTCGGGTACCAGAAGGACAGAGTTGAGATCATAGGTTCTGCCAATGGCGCGTCGTTGATGGGCAAGCGGTGCAAGGCACCGTACACCGGGAAGATGATCCCCATATTCCCATCCACCTTGTGCGACCCAAACGTGGGTTCGGGCCTTGTCATGAGCGTGCCCTCCGATGCCCCGGTCGACTGGATAGGTCTCGTAGAACTCTCGAGGGACAACGCCACGCGATCTCGATACGGGATAACGGACGAGATGATGGAGCATGCCAGACCGATACCCATCATAGACACTCCTGGTTGGGGTCCTCTGCCGGCCGTCGAGATCACGAAGAGGATGGGCATCGACTCACTGACGGACCCGAAGCTCGACGATGCGACGAAGGAGGTCTACAAGAGCGGCTTCCACAAAGGAGTCATGAACAAGTCCTGCGGTGAGTTCGCTGGCCAGCCGGTCGAGCGAGCCAAGGACGTCATGCGTCAGGAGATGCTCGCAGAAGGCCAGGCGGACCTCTTCTACGACCTGTCAGAGGAGGTCCTTTGCAGGTGCGGAGAGAAGGTATTCATCAAGAAGATCCCCGACCAGTGGTTCATCGACTACTCGAACCAAGCGCTCACAGCGCGTTCAAAAGAGCACGCCCTGACCATGAAGATACTCCCCAGAGAATACCATGAGAACATACAGGGTGTCCTGGAATGGTATCGGGAGCGGGCTTGCGTGCGCATGGGGAACTGGCTCGGGACCAGATTCCCTTTCGATCAGAAGTGGATCGTCGAAGCAATCGCCGACAGCACGCTATATCCCGCGTACTATGTGATATCTAGATATGCGAACGAGGGTCTGATTAAGTCCGACGGCATGGACGAGGCGTTCTTCGACTACGTCCTGCTGGGCAAAGGTGACGCCAACTCTGTTTCAGAGAAATCAGGTTTCTCCAGACAAGTCACAGAGTCAATTAGAGCGGAGTTCGAGTATTGGTATCCGCTGGACATCAACCTCGGAGGAAAGGAGCATATGACCGTGCACTTCCCCGTTTTCTTGATGAACCATGTTGCTGTCCTTCGCCCTCAACATTGGCCTCGGGGCATACTGGTGAACTGGTACATCACCGCCACAGGCGGCAAGATATCCAAGTCAAAGGGTGGAGCGCAGCCGATACCAGATGCTGCCGAGAGGTTCGGCGTCGACGCTATGAGGTTGTTCTACGCCCACATCGCCTCACTGTACGTAGACGTCGCTTGGGAGGATGAGAAGGTCGAGGGATACAGGGACCGGATCGAACGTCTCTGGAAGATGTCGCAGGAGCTAATGTCCGTCAGTGAAGATGTCCCAACAGGTATCGACGCGTGGCTCAATGCAAGGATCGAGACCAGGCTGGCGAGGATCCATGGGCACATGGATGACTATGACCTTAGGTCATATTCGAACGACGTCTATTTCGAGATGCCTCAGGATTTCAAATGGTATTTGAGGAGGGGCGGCAAGGACAGGGCCGTGATTCGGAGCGCCCTCGAGAAATGGATACCTCTGATGGCTCCTGTGACGCCGCACATCGCTGAGGAGATCTGGCAAGCGCTCGGGAAGAAGCCGTTCGTTTCTCAGGTACAGCTCGGGTCCCCGGTCATAGGGGCGGCCTCTGCAATCGAAGAGGCCAAGGAGCGGCTGCTCGAGTCCCTGTTGTCGGACGTCGCGGAGATCTTGAAGGTCACGGAGATCAAGCCGAAGCGTATCATCGTGATGACGGCTCCCGTCTGGAAGCAGGAGTTGCTGGCGGCGGCACTATCTCAGCCCAAAGGCAAGCCGGACATATCGACACTCATCAAGACAGCCATGGCGAAGGCGCAGACGCCAGATGCGAGGAAGGCGGTGCCGGAATTCGCGAAGGACGTGGTGGCTGATCTGACCAAGATGTCTGCCGACGGCAGAAACCTCATGTCAGTGGTTGTGGACGAGCTCGCTGTTCTGGGCAATGCGAAACCGTTCTTGGAGACCGAGTTTGCGTGTCAGGTTGAAGTGTTCTCCGCAGACAATCCCTCCCGCGTAGACCCGAAGGGGAAGGCGAGGTTCGCGAAACCTGGCCGGCCAGCGGTTTACATGGAATGAGATACTTAGTTGCTGTCAAAGTCGTATCGAAAGGCATATAGACCGAGAGCATATTCCCGACTCCACATTCCTCAGTTCCCCTACTTTCCGTGACTCTGGTGATGTGCTAATGTTCAACAAGCTAGCAGATTTCATCATCAAGCATTACAAGTTTGTCATTATCATCTGGCTCGTCCTTCTTTTCTACGCCTTCCCTCTGATATTCAAGATCAACGATGTAGTCGTCTACACGGAGACAGAATCCGGTCTGAACAAGCTCGAGGCCATCCAAGCCCAGAATATCATCGATGAGAACTTCCGTGGTCAGATTGCGAATAGCACCATTATGATCGTGATCCAGAACTCGGATGTGACATCCTTACAGGCACGGGAATTCTCGACCAATCTCTACAACGACATCCGTCAGGATGGCGCCATCCAGGGAGTCATCAGCGTGGATTACGTGTATAGTGTCATTGAGTCCTACATAGCTGGTGTCATCGCACAGAGCGGTCCTGGAATGTACGATATGCATGACCAAGTCGGTCAGATCGTGCAGATAGTCTACAAGGTGCCGCTTGATATCGTCGGCAGCCATCTGCAGCTGACTGCGGTCGGCTACACTGATGATCAGGCAAGAAGCATAGTCATCCAAGGACTGACGGCGCAGCTGCTCTCCAGCGGGATGAACGCCACGATGACCGATTTCGTGATCGGCTATGCCGACCAGGCGTTTTATCCTCTATGGCTAGTCACACACACGAACGACTCTGATCTGTTGCAGACGACCATCGTCGCCGCGGCGGATTCGTACTTCAGCTCGATTCCCGGCCAGACGAGCGAGTTCGCAATCATGGTCGCCCATTCGTTCAATGTGCAATTCTACCGTCTCATGACTGCTCAACAACAAGAGGCTATGCTTGAGGGATTCGTCATCAATTTGACATCCGCCCAGATCGAGGCAAACGTGACATTCGTGTCGGAGATCTGGAACCTCGGACCGCACCCATCAGCGGCTAGCATCACGGCTCTCGCCCACGGGGCAACGTTCAACTACACAATCGACCAGATCCCAATAAGAGTCCCGGAGGCCTTCATTTCGCGGTTCATAAACACCGCCCCAACCTCTGGGAACGCCGACACGACTATGCTCATAGCGGTTTCGCTCTCGGTCGGAGGCTCGTCCCACGAAGCGGAAAACGATGTCAGGGTCATCCGCGACCTCGTGAAGCAGGAGCTGAACACCCTAGGCACTGGCTACGAGGTCTTCGTGAGCGGCGAAGCGGCGATCGAGGTCGACACCATGGACGCTGTGGCGAAGGACGTTGGCAGGGTCGACCCAGTAACGGTGATCCTCGTCATTGTCCTGGTGGCGCTGTTCTTCAGATCGGCAATCAGCCCGTGGATCCCGCTGATGACCATCGGCATGGCCTATCTTCTGACAATTGCGGTCGTCTACATCATAGGCACCTACCTGATGGAAATCCATTACATCGTGACGATGCTCATACTGGTCATTATGCTTGGCGCTGGCACGGACTACTGCATATTCATCATGTCTCGCTATAGGGAGGAGCGCGTCGGAGGAAAGACGAAGGAGGAGTCCGTCAAGACCAGCCTCATGTGGGCCGGCGAGAGCATAACTACGAGCGGGGCAACCGTGATGATCGGCTTTGGTTCGCTCATGATAAGCCAGTACAGCATGATTCGGTCCATGGGCATGGCTCTCGTGGTTGCCATCGGGATCACACTGCTCTTTGCTCTCACCATGTTGCCATCGCTGCTGATGCTCGTCGGGGACAAGGTATTTTGGCCAAATACGATGGCCAAGGCGACGGAGAGGGCGAAGGCTCTCGAGGAGAGAGGCGGAGGCTACTTCAGGAAGAGCGTCACGTTCTCGTTGAAGCACTCGAAGGCGATTGTGTTGGCCGCTCTCATCATCTCAGTGCCGGCCATCTATCTCTACTTCTCGCTCGAGCCGAGCTACGATTTCATGGCCAGCCTGCCAAACGCCGAGAGCAAGAGAGGCATCGACGCTCTGGCGTCCGGTTTCGGAGGGGGCACGATAACACCCACATACATAGTGATACAATTCGACCACTCGATACGCGACGCCAATGGCTCGCTGAATCGCACGGCTGCCTCGCAGATCGAGGAGTATTCATCACTAATAGGAAGTCAAAGCAACATAAGGACGGTCTCTGGGCCCACGAGGCCATTCGGGGAACCAGTGAACGACACGTACCTCCAGTCGCTCCCTCCCCTCGAACTGGTGACGTATGAGATGGCCATCGCCAACGCAATCGGCATGGACAACCGGACGGTCATGTTGACCGTCGTCCTGCAGGACGAGCCATTTACAACGAATTCGATCCATTCAATAGATAATATCAGGTCGCTGAACTCGCAAGCGAAGACCGATATCTTCCATGACAGCGCAACGGTCCTCGTGGGCGGGTCCACCGCGAGCATGCTCGATGTCTCCGGGACGGTGTCTGGAGACTTCCTTACGATGAGAATAGTCGTCCTGGTGGGGATATACATCGTCCTGTTGCTCGTCCTTGGCTCGCTGCTGATCCCGCTCAGGCTGGTAATGACTGTCCTGCTGAACGTCACATGGACCATAGCAATGACCATGATCATCTTCCAGTATGGGTACGGCAGTCCTGTGCTCTGGATGATGCCTCTGATTCTGTTCGTGGTCGCGATGGGCCTCGGCATGGACTACGACATATTCCTCACGACGAGGATAAGGGAGGAGGTCTTGAAGGGCAAGACTGACGCTCAGGCCATCACGACCGCTGTGGAGCGCACTGGAGGCATCATCACTGCCTGTGGGCTGGTGATGGCCGGTGCTTTCGGATCCATGATGCTGTCCACGACTGTTTTATTGAGGGAGTTCGGGTTCGGTCTGGCATTCGCCATCCTGCTAGACGCAATGATCCTCAGGATCTACTTGGTCCCCGCAATCATGCTCCTGCTGGAGAAGTGGAATTGGTATGCCCCGGGCAGGCTGCAACGTGTCAGGCGCGAGGAAAAGTCACGAAATCATTAAGACGAGGCTGACCAGATATCATCACCTGGTACTATGCGACGCAAGACAGCCCTTTTGTCGGCCCTTGTCATAGCTGTGATGGTAGTCACCCTCAATGCCCCTAGCGTCTCATCTCAACCGGTCACAGGAGATGCGATGTATGTGGATTCCAAGATGGTCATTTCCGGATTGGGAGATCTGACCGGGACTGGCAGCGCCGAGATAACGTTCACCGGGGACGCTGCGTCAGTTCTTCGTCTAGCGATCTTCCGCGGATTCGACAAGAACGGCGACCAATGGATGGACGTCAACGAGACTAGGGACTTCATGAACGGAGTGTCTCACTTCCTCGTCGGAAAGTCGTACTGGGGCATCACGGTCAAGTCCGCAACAAATTTCACCACCAAATCCAATCAATACATGACAAGTCACACGAGCGGCCTTGTGCAATCTCAGTGGTCCTCGCCCGCGCTTGTGATGTTCAATATCGGGTTCGAGGGCAAAGGCTTGGGCGCCACGAAGATGGTCGAGACCGCACAGGGAGCATACAATGCCTTTGGAGCGGCTGTGTTCGACTGCACCGGCTTCAGGTTCAGTGGCACGCTGGTCCTGAAGCATAGGGTGACCACCCTTGTGATAGGAAGCTTCACCAATCCGGAAATCGCCGACGGCAACATCACCGAGCTGAGGGCGCCTTTCGGGGACGTGATCTGGTATTCATTCCAAGGCCCCGTGTCCTCTTCGGTGACCGCAGATGACCAGATAGCATACTCGAGCTTCTCGATAATGGAGAACCAGCAGATCTCGTTCGCCGTGCTGTTCATAGGCTGCCTGATGATACTGAGGATGCCAGGGAAGAATTTCGACAAATTCGCGAAGCTCCACCCGAGGAAGTTCAGAAAATACGCGAAGCCCCTCATGTCTGTTAGGATCTCGGCGTACGTCCTGGCAGCAGTGCTGGTCGTGCTGTACCTTTTCCCGTTCCTGTTCTCGTTCATCTCAAAAAGCGCGATGCTCTATGCCGCCTACCTCTACCTGTTGGTGCCAATGGCAGTAATAGTTGAGTATTTCTTCTCCAAAGGAATGTACAACAAGGCCGCCATCTCGATACCTGATGAATCGATAATCGAGGTCAAGCAAGCCCTCATTCAGCCGGAAGAGGGCGAGGGGGAAATATTGTGCAAGGTATGCACCAAGCCGATAAATGCTGGACTGGAGATATTCCAGTGCACTTGTGGCTTCACGATGCACGTCGAATGCGCGGAGAAGGTGCAGACCTGTCCGTCCTGCGGGGAGATGTTGTTCCCCCAGCGCACAAGGTCGATCCAATGCAGGTCCTGCGGCGAGACCTTCCTCTTCTCAGGGAGAGAGGACGCGTACTCCATACAGTGCTCCAAGTGCGGGGCGTTCCAAGAGGAGATCAAAGGAGGGAAGAACTACCTGGTCGTGGACGAGGACCCGAGGAACGCCTTCATGATGATCCGAGCGATGTCACTCTCGGAAAGGCCCACTATGTGCCTCACAACCCAGTTCCCGGGCAAGATACGCTCTGAGTACGACCTCGGCAATGTGCAGGTGAAATGGCTGTCCGAGAGCTCGACGGACATTGACAACGTCAACCCGAAGAACCTGGACGGTGACTCGATGGAGCTCGTCTCAACATTCCTCATGACCACAAAGGAGGCCGGAGTGCTTCTGGATGGCATCGAATCGTTGATAGAGATGAACGGGTTCGACAAGGTGCTGGCCTTTGTGAAGAGGCTGAACGACCTTGCGGCCATCCATCGGTCCACGATAATCCTGTCCGTCAACAAGAAGACGGTTGCTCAAGACCAGTTCAAATCAATCAGCGATGAGTTCGACGAGATCCACGACTACCAGTAGTCTTGCCGGCGGCGCCAGACCATCTCATGTAAAGGTCGTTGTCCATGCCCAGCTCATCCATTACGCGGCCGACCATGAAGTTCACCATGTCGTCTACGTCCTTGGGCATGGGATAGAATGCAGGGCTCGCGGGCATTATGGTCGCGCCCGCTAGGGACAGCCTTTCCATGTTGGACAGATGAATGCTCGACAGGGGGGTTTCCCTGATGAGCAGCACGAGCTTCCGGCGCTCCTTGAGTGCGACTGCTGCGACTCTGGTTATTAGGTTGTCTGCGATACCACACGCGATCTTGGACATGGTCGATGTGCTGCACGGAGCTATCACCATGGAATCGAATCTCACCGATCCAGATGCAAGCGGAGAGTGCATGTCGTCGTTCCCATAACGAACGTCCCCCCGCGCCTCGATGCTTCTCTTCGTCATGCCGAGCTCTATCCTGGCTATCTTGGCAGCGTCCGAGGAGATGATCACGGCCTTCCTCCCTGGAAGCCTCTCCAGTAGGCGCAATCCGTAGATGGTCCCTGAGGCCCCTGTGATGCCCACGACAGTCATCATCGGGGTTGCAGAAGGACCATCCGGACAAAATACTCTTCCCCTTCTGACAGGCATGCTTTTGTGCCATGATGCAACAATCTGGGTGCATTCCTGGCTTGCTCTCTAGCCGAGAAGCATTTAAATACGAGTAGCATCTTATCCGCGATTTGCCACCCTTGGTGGCACCAATCCAGCCGATTGAAAAGTCGCATTTGACTGAGGAATCTCAATGGCTACCGCGTACGATGTGCCCGCTGAAAAGCTCATTCCGAAGATAGCGGATGAGTTGAAGAAGATCGAGACGATCGCTCCGCCCGACTGGGCAGCCTTTGTCAAGACCGGCAGGCACAGGGAGAAGAGCCCTGTCAACAACGATTGGTGGCACACCCGAACAGCCGCGGTTCTGAGGAAGATATACATCGAAGGTCCTGTCGGGACCACCAGGCTGGCGGCGATGTACGGGGGCAGGGCGGACAGAGGCTCTAAGCCGAACAAGGCGGTCCGCGGCTCCAGATCGATATCACGTATGACTGTCCAGCAGCTGGAGAAGAGCCAGCTGGTTCAGAAACAAAAGGACGGAGGCAGGGTCGTGACCGCCAAGGCCAGGAAGATGATTGACCAGATGTCTACACAGATCTTGAAGGACATGGCGGCCCTGAACCCTGAACTCACAAAGTACCTCTGAGTGGGCTGACATGGCTGAACAGGAAGAGCTGGATGCTCTGAGGCAGAGGAAACTGCAGGAACTCCAGATGAGGGCGCAGCAGGAGGCCCTGGCCCAGGAGCAGACGAAGCAGCAGGACGCGCAGAAGCAGATGCTCATGCGGCAGTTGCTGACGCCAGAGGCGAGGGAACGGCTCGCAAATCTGCGCATGACTCG
>Ga0214473_10010024_pt1 | contig 11173 bp, 10 predicted proteins | sample RVTome_7_FD_203509 | JGI IMG/M metagenome (GOLD analysis project Ga0214473, IMG submission 203509) | Soil microbial communities from uranium-contaminated site in the Upper Colorado River Basin, Wyoming, United States - RVT98D197 | ecosystem: Environmental > Terrestrial > Soil > Contaminated >...
TCAACCATTGATCCCTCAATGACTCAAAAACTTATTCATTTTAGCCTATATACTTTATTACTCATGCCTGCCCCACAGCCTTGCACCTATCTATAAAGTGTTATTTTTCAACGACATCTTTTATATTGAAAATACTGGACTTTCAGATTTCCATGCTGTTATTCTTCAAAAGAATCCATGAAAGCAGAAAAATGTTAAAGATTCTTTCGAATCGTCCATCGGAAATAGTCCTCTCTGGAAAAGCGACGACATAAGGAGATGTACTCCATGGACAAAAAGTTGAAGCAAGATCGTTTTAAGGTAAAGGGGATGATCTTCATATTAATAATGGTTCTATTCCTTACCTTAATCTCATGCGCAGCTTACAGCGTTAAAGGAAGTGGTCAGCCGGCCGAGATAAACTGCTTTATCAAAAAATTCATCGCGCACCATACCCCTCAGATAGGGAAATCCGAGCAGTTAATCTTTGCAACCAATCAAGACTCCTCATCGGTTCTTGCCACCATTCATGCCCTGGAAAGAAACAGCGGTGCCTGGCGCCTCGCCTTCCCCACATTTACCGGATCGATTGGAGAGGCGGGGTTTGCTGCGATGGACAAGAAGAGAGAGGGAGATGGCAAATCCCCGAGTGGCATTTTCCCTCTGGGGATAGCTTTCGGGTATGATCCTTCGGTAGTGACCAAAATGCCGTACAGACAGGCTACAGACGATGACTTCTGGGTAGATGATGTCAATTCAGAAGACTACAACAAATGGGTCAAGGGTAAACCCAACGCAGCGTCTTGGGAAAAGATGAAGAGAGACGATGACCAGTACAAATATGGAGTGGTGATCGAATACAATATGAACCCTATTATAAAGGGAAAAGGGAGTGCGATCTTTTTGCACGTATGGAAAGGCGGGGGGGCAACCCTTGGCTGTGTCTCGATGCCTGAGGAGATGGTTTTAAAAATTCTTGGATGGCTTGATCCTGCTAAGAAACCCCTGATCATCATGGGGACAGAATCCGAACTTCGTGCGATGAGGTCTCGCTAAGAATGCTTCGGTCGATGGAGGTACCCTATGACTCTATTTTGAATACCAAAGAGGAAAATCTTTTTAGAAGACGGGGGTCTATTCAAGGATGAACAGGACCAAGCAAATACTCAGGATGACACATCACCGTCACGTGATACAACAACTGGCTGTCCTCTTTGTCATCTTCATCGGTCTCACACCCGGCATGGCATTCAGAGCATGGGGAGAGACGAAAGCGGAAGCATCAGCGCACCCGCCTGGAAAGGTGGCTGATCTGGTTGATATGAAGGAGGTGAACCCTCGCATTATGGTGGATATAAAATATGCGACAGAGGATAATTTCACAAAGAGGAGGCTTTACGATTCCAACACCTGTTTTTTAAGGAAGTCTGTAGCCGTCAAACTCGAGGCAGTTCAGAAGGAACTTGAGGGAATGAATCTCGGTCTAAAGGTATGGGACTGTTACAGGCCATTGGCTGTACAGCGGATCCTTTGGGCGATTCTTCCCGATGAGCGATATGTGGCGAATCCAGAAAAGGGTTCTCGTCACAACCGGGCATCCGCAGTGGACGTGACCCTTGTTGATTCCCAGGGAAAGGAACTTCAGATGCCAACAGGGTTCGATGATTTTAGCCCCAAGGCGCATCATCATTATCAAGACCTCCCGGATCAGGTGATCAGGAATCGAGAGCTTCTCAAAGGCTTGATGGAAAAGGCGGGATTCATTCCTCTATCCGAGGAATGGTGGCATTATGATGATGAAAAGTGGATGCAGTTTGACATGATGGATGTACCCTTTCAAGATATTTTGAAGCATCAGAATTAGGAGGAGGAAGTTCGTTGGTTCTCCCTCGGGGGACCGTTCTCCGGATCGCCCGATCATTGGGCAGATCAGTCGCTCTTCGAACCAGAGACCGGTCGAATCATTTAGAAGGGAAGGGGTTGAAGTAGCTGCGCGTGGCCGCAGCCACCTGGGGTGCCAGAACAATCAGGGCGATCAGATTCGGAAAGATCTGGAGACCGTTCATAGTGTCGGCATAGTCCCATACGGTCTTCACCTCGGCCACGGCGCCCACGAAGATCAAGCCGCAATAGACCCAGGCGTAGATTTTGAGGACATTGGACCGAAAGATATATCCGAAGCAGAGTTCACCGTAGTAGGACCATCCTATCAGATTCGAGTAGCCGAACAGGAACGAGCTCACCGCCACTATCCAGCCTCCAACCACTGGAATGCTGGTGTTGAAAGCCGAAGCAACCAGGGCAGTGCTCATGGTCCCGCTTGTCCACTTCCCTGTGATCGTGACCACGAGCGCGGTCATGGTGCAGGTGACGAACGTGATGATGAATACGTCCACGGTTGCGATGAGGCCCTGGCGCACGGGGTTTCGGCTCCGGGCCGCTCCGTATGCCATCCCTGCCGTCCCGAGTCCTGCCTCATTCGCGTAGAGTCCCCGGGCTGCGCCTAAACGGGCAGCGAGAAGCACCGAGGCGCCGCTGAATCCCCCGATCATGGCAGTCGGAGTAAAGGCGCTCTTCACGATGAGGACGACGGTCTGCGGCAGCAACTGAATGTGAGTGAGGATAATGTAGAGTGAGCCACCGACGTACAGGAGGACTTTCAGCGGAACGAGCTTTTCCGCAAAACGGGCAATGCTCTTGATCCCTCCGATGACGACCAGCCAGGCACCGATGGCGACGCCAGCCCCTGTGAGCCACTTTGGAATGTGAAACTCGGTGTTAAGCACCAGCGCCATCGAGTTGGTTTGAGCCAGGGGGCCCGTCGTCATTGCCGCCATACCTGCCAGGAAAGCGAACATCCAGGCGAGCATTGGTGATCGGACGCCGTTTCTGAGGTAGTACATCGGGCCGGCGGCGACACTTCCATCCGGCATCTGCTCACGGAACTTCAGTCCCAGGACAGCCTCGCTGTATTTCGTTGCCATGGCGAAGAGGCCGCTGGCCCACATCCAGAAAACGGCGCCCGGCCCGCCTATGGCAATGGCAGTGGCCACACCGGCGATGTTGCCGTTTCCGATGGCTCCTGCAAGCATTGTCATCATCGACTGCCAGGGCGAGATGTCCCCTGGAGGCGCGGAGGCTTCTGCCCGGGTTCGTGCGGGGACTGCGGTCCCCTGCGCGGCGAATCGCCAGCCCAACCCGAACTTGCGGAGGTGGGTAAACTTCAACCTGAAGGAGAGGTAGATGCCGGTGCCCACCAGGAGGACAACCGTGATAGGCCCCCAAACCAGTGCAGCTGCTTGCGCCCAGAACTCGCTCATGCGATTTTCCCGGTCCCCTTGATGATGGTTCTTTGGTGGAGCTCTTCCCCGATCACCTTGTCCTCCTGCATGATGCACGCTTCAACAGCCTGCTCCCATCATTTTTAAGCTTTGCCTGCCCGCCGGAGCTTCAGCATAGTCGGGAGCCTTCAGCTTCGAAATCCAATAACCCAATGACCAAATGACTGAACGACTTAATACATCGGCCAACTTTTTTCTGGATGACTCCTCAACACGAAATAGGGAGTATCCCTATTTTCAAAACTATCCAGTCGCCTCTTCGAGGATAAGGTCATCCTTTATTTGGATACAGCCGATCACGCTCTGAGCCGCAGGGCAGGAAGTCAGGTAAGAGGAAAAGGCTTCTGTCGCCTCCTTCGATTTTCCCGAAGGCACCTTCAGATAGTACTTGACTCGAATCTGGGTGATCTTCAGAACGTCATTGACGTTTTCGATATCCCCTTCCACTTCCGCCTGATAACGGTCTTCTGGAGTGGGGACCTGTCTTTCGGCCAGAAACCTGGCCAGAGTCCCCATCATTCAGGCTGCAGTGGCTGCCACGATATGGTCGAGGGTGGCAGCGTGCTCTTTTTCCGGTTCTATTTTATAGAACCGTTTGATCCCTCCGTGAACACCATAATAGATCGGCTCATCAAACCCTTCAATCATGGCTCTTCTTGTCGGACCTTTTTCCCTTACGATTTTGATTCGCGACGTGTGAACAATCTCTCCCATGCGGCCTCCTTATTTTATCTGTTTAATTAATAGTGGGTCAACTTTTTATGGTGAACCCAAATTTCCCTTTCTTTTGCTCTACCATTTAACTTCTTGCAGTTTCTTGGCGATTTGCTGGGCGATGATGGGACCATTACCCCCTGCCCTATTATTAATGATAAGATTCATCTTCTCTCGCCGCCTGATCCCTTCCATAATGATCTGGATTGCATCATCGATCATCTCAGGGTTCATCATCCCATCCACCATCTTATCAAAGGGAAATGCCTTGGCATATGAATCTTCATAACTCATCCGCAAAGGGGTCATCAAACGAATAATAGAATCCCCTCCTGAATTAAAAAACCTCCCCTTCGTTTTAGAAAACTGTTTTGACAGAGGGGAAAGCCAGGTCCAGTGGGAATAGACCAGCCCTACCCCATGCTTTTCCAGAATGTCGAATACCGGTTCACTCAGATAAGCCTCTGTCCGAAGCTCGATATGGTAACGCTTATCTTTGGGAATTGCCTTAAAGAATGCATCCAGGGATTTGGCCACCTCTTCCACTTCAACCCGTTCTTTCTTAGGCTGGTATTCCTGCTCGAAGATAAATCCCCTCAAGTTAGGGCCCAGAATCTCGACAGCCGGTTTGTAGAACTGGTTGGTGAAGATCTCAGGATTCAGATAAGTCTCATTTTCAATGAATTTTCCACCCCTCCGGAGTCTTTTCGCAGAGATCAACTGAGGCACCTTGAGAATCAGTTGGTCTTCTTTTTTGAGATATTGCTGGCTTTCTTTCAGGGTGAAATAGTTGGGAGTTGGCTTTCCGCTTTTATCCAGAAGCAATCGATAAAAGGTATAGTCGATCTCCAGGACAGGGAAATGCTCGAAATATTCCTCAACGCTTTCAACAGGGAGAACTTCTTCGGTAAAGGATTTTTCTCCTATCCTATGCGTCCGGGGTTTAATCTCTTTTGTGTATCGCCCATCCGAGTAGACCTGTCCGATCCACCCTGCATACCGGTCACTCGCCATTCCGATCGAGACCCCAGGAGGAAGTCCCCGGAACCTAAATTTCTGCGGATCAAGTTTTCCCGAATTGTCCATCTCTGTCTTTAAAATATCACGGTGGAATGGAATGTTTCAAGGATTGTTAAATGATTCTTGAAAACATCAGAGGGTCCTAAAAAGGAAAGTAGGTTATAATAGAGGCAAAATATGAGGTAAAAAGCAGAATAAAAGTTGCTTTCAGAACGATATACGTTTCAGGTTAAGTTAGTTTTTTTATTGCTCTATCCCACCTTCATAACGTATTTGGGTGGATAAAGACGTTTCACCTGCAACTTAGCCCTGTTTACCCCGTTAGAAAGCCCCGCCATTCATGTTGGGGATGATATAGGGAAAAGGTTTTGCTACCTTAACAGAAAGGGCGGGGTAAAAGCCCCGTCCTTTCTAACAGGGTTTACCTTATTCCAATCCCCATGATCTCATAGGGACAATTTGGGGGAGCTTAATATGAAATGCGATCGATGTACCGGGATGATGATTCATGAGGAGTTTTTCGGTTCAAATGGCCCCTTCTTTAGCTGGCGGTGCTTAATTTGTGGAGAGGTTGTCGATCAGACGATCATAGAAAATCGGGATCATCAGAGCCACGGAGGGGAGTGGGACAAAAGAGGCAAGAAATGGAAGAGATAATTCCAAAAAGGAATGAGAGAATGTCAAAACATTTGTTGCGCCCCCGCATCCCGAAACTATTGCCATATGAAGGCAGAGGGAAAAAAGTGTTAATTTTCAACTACGTCCCGGTGTTCCGCATCCCTCTTGTGACAATCGTAACCGGTATTACCAGCGTTGTTGCTATCGTTCTTAGCGTCTACACACTCAAACGCCAGCGATACGCATTTGAAACCACAATTTGGAATACAGCCCTAATGCGACTGAGCCAGCTATATGATCAGGCAGCACAAGATGACGATCTGGCAAGACTGATTGAAGAACCGGTTGACAAAGAAGGGAATCACCTTCCTCATACAGTTCACCTCAGCCCAAAGCAACGTGTCTGGTTAGCCAACCTTTGCATGGCGTTGGAGCAGATTTATGTGGCAATCTCTGGTGCAAGCGGGGAGTCCCAGCGCGCATGGAGACAGTTCTTAACGAACAAGTTGAACAAGCCAATTATTCGGAGTGTGTTCCTGCAAGATGCTAGGCAGTCTGCTGATTACCACAAAGGCTTCTTGGAATTCGTGTGCGGCAACGTTGAGACCGTCAACGGCCGTATTCAATGTAGCGGAGGGGCAATCAAAAAGGAAGTTATTAAGTCGGTATTGGAAGTCCCGCTTCCCGCTAGGAGTAAAGCCCTGGATGCGTCAGGTCTCTCTGCCCATCCATTCTCGAAAGAGGATTTCCTGTTTTGGAAGGAGATGTATTCCGATTCGCAAGTCAAGCGTCAGATGTACATGATTCCAATGGAAGACGCCGAAACACTAATGAAGCATTTTCAAGATGACGGAAAAAGAGCCATCTTCACAGTGACTCTTAACGAAACTCCCGTGGGTGGGTTCACCATCCTAAAGGAAACGGACACAAGAGGGACGTTTGGAATTATCGTACACAAGCCATTCAGGGCGCAGGGCCTTGGGAGTTCCATCATGAGGCTTGTTGAATGTCAGGCTAAGGAAATGGGTCTTCTCACTCTCCGCGCTGACGTTTACTCTGACAACATTAATTCCGTCAGACTCCTTGAGAAAGCAGGCCTCCGCCCAGTTGTGTGGTTTGAAAAGAATTTGGATTGACCGGGAAACAAAGACCGCAAAACAAATCCATGAAGCGACTTCCAGATTCGCAGATCAGGGGGCGCGAACCAGCTCATTCTGGCGGTTATTTCCCATTTCAAAGAAAGTTCTTTCTCAAGTTGCTTTAGAACCTACGTTCCCTTCTTACGAATGGGGGGAATACTACTTGACGGAGAGTAATGAAATAGACAGAATGTCACCATAGGCCCAGCCAGCTGAGACCGACCATTCTGGCCCCTGCGGGGTGAGGATCATGAACTCCAAACCAAAACTGAAGAAATCGCCTCAGCTATTGGTGCGCCGGAAGAAGTGGAGATGGTATTCAAATTAATGGAGCATGCAGCCGCCAATATGGATCATCCAATCAAAAAGATTCCCGCTGACCCTCCATTCCGTTCTCGGTATCAATATGTTGCGTGAGTAATGTAGCGTCGGCATTTAATGGCGACGATTTTTTTCTGACAGGGCCAACTTTTTTATGGATGAACGGAACCTGCCAATTCATTTAAAGTTTGATAGCGTTACAGAATTCCTCAAACGAATGAAATAGGTCGACCTTATCTGGATTAAATATTTCTTTGTAATTCTTCACGAATTCCGGGTCAATTACGGATTTGTTAACAAGGGTGAGTAATAATGGTTTATTAGATTCTCCCCTATAGTTCTTAAACCTCAATCTAATGCTTGGTTCTTTGAGAGCGTATCCAATAGCAATTATTCTTTCTGCATTCCTAATTGCAAGATAAGTTTGCTCGCAAATCCTTTTAAAAGCGGGCCTCTCTTCCAATTTGCTCCCCTGCCCAGGTGGAATCGGTGGAATAATATCAATTTCAGCGGGTTTTTTGATGGGGGGGTTGTAATCTTTCCCCAGATAGAGCCTCATGTGCACCGGGTGCGTACGCGGGGGCTTCTTTTTCAGGAACTCAAAGAGATGGGTCTCTTCCATTTCGCTTTCAGAAACAGGTTCCGCTGTGAAGCCATTCTTGTTGCTCCAAGCTAAATCTTCATATCGGAACCAGTTTATTGACCCATGAGGCTTCAAAAGTAACCCTTTCGATTTTTTCCCTTCACCTAAAATCTCTTTTTTACTAAAATAAATTCTCTTAAATTTGATTCCATATCCTGTCTCGTAAAACCATTTGTCTGTATTGTAGAGAGCTCCATCCATCAGAATGTCCCAATTGAATGATATAACCACACTTTCGTTCTCAACAACGCGTTCAGCCAGGATAGTGTGATATTTGCAGGGACCATAGTGCCGAGATAATTTGCTGAAAAGTTCTTTGATAACCTCAAGAAGCTCCCGCTTAGCGAAATAGAGATTCAGTTCCTCTTCAGTCCAGTTTTCTGATTTGTTACGATTCCCAATTAATCTGTCTAATTCAATATAAACTTCTTCAACACTGAGCTTGTTCACCTTCAAATCTTTAAATGAAAAGCCAAATTTATATTGGATGAAGCCTAATAGGGCTTTATTTAGGGGATCTCCTTTTAGATTGCGTTCTTTAAGGATTTGATGTTTTATGGCTTTTTCAAAAAAATCATTAGCCATTGGAAAAGGAACCGCGGTCCCCACAAAAGGGGGTTCTATAGGGGTAAAGCTTCCAGATCCTCCAGCCCCCAATATAATAACTTCTGAATATTGGGTTCTCCCTTTCATTTGGTATCAGTGTTAAGGGGAAGTTGTGAGCCCTTGAAATATGAATCAACATTCAATGGAACTACTTTTCTTTCAAAATTAATGCAATGCGCTTGTTCTTTCCTATTTGAATGATGTCCCTTTGGTTGCGCGCTATGCCAAAGAAAAGCCAACTTTTTTATGGACGACCTAAATCCCTTTCAAGATTCTTATAATTATATGGACGCCGCCCCTGAATCGTCCTCATATCTGGCAGCTCGTCCAGCGCCGACAGGCTGCAGTTGCCGCCAGCATCGAAAGAAAGTATTCGATACAAAAAGTTAGTCCCCCTTTGTTTACTTCTTGGGTGCAAGTGTAAGAATCAATTCTTTTGCCATTTGTCGTGCTTGTCGACCTTTGCCGGTCTTGGCCATGCGTGCATTTCCCCCAAGAGTACTGAACTTACTGTTCACTGTTTTGGTTTTTACTAAAAAAAGGCCCGCCGCTGTCTCTCTGATGATCTCGCCGGAAAGCCCGTTTGAGCAATCATGGTCGGGAAATGTCAGGATTGCCTTGGCGCCCCTTTCTGCAACAGTCCCGAGAAGTTCCTGCAACTCAGCGAATGCATGTGTTTTGAGGCTGAACTTTGACTGTGGACGCAGACTGCGGGCCGGATACCTTCCAGCACCGAACACCTCGCCGGATGCACCTACAGCAATCGTTTCAAGCACATGGTAGAAACGGCTGTACTGAACGCTGGAATACGGCGGATCAATAAAAACCAGATCACCTGTCTGCAGGTGTTTTGCCATAGTGTTAGCGTCGGCCACGCGTGCCTGCCCCTTCAATTTGGCATGCTGAGGCGCAATCACTCGTAATGCCCGTTGCGTATAGACGGTGATGTCTTTACTCCACGCTTCCTTGAGGAATCTCTTTGCTGTGCGTGTGGGTTGAAATGGCTGCGCCGTGTGTCCAGGCGATGCGGCGCAACGGCTGGCCGCAAAGATCAATGCGGCAAGCGTCAAGGTGCGAACCGGTTCATGGTCGGGAATGGCGCGGCGAAGAGCGTCAATCCACGTAGCCTGCAACGGGCTGAAGTAGTGTCCACCGTAAGCATGTGTAACCGGCCATGCCCTCCGGGATTCGCTCCAATCCCGAAATGCCACAACATCTCCGCGGGTAAGGCTCCCGACTTCGGGAATTCGTATACGCGGGAATGATCGTCGCGCCGCCTCAAACCATTCTCTCCAAATCCGATCTGCATCCAATGGCTTGTCGCGGGCAATGATTGCTCCCGTGAGGATGACGGAAAAGACTTGAAGGTCCGAAGCCAGAACCGGCAATGTCTCTTGTTGGGCAACGAAACACGCAACTGCACCTGACCCGGCAAAGAGGTCAACAAAACGTTTTACCTCCGCGCACTCGGCACGAAGCAACGTGCCAAGTCCGTTTTGTAACATCCAACGCTTTGACCCCATGTACTTCATGAAAGTTACTCCTTATAGATGCTCGCGTATTTCGGTTCCACAATCTGAAAATCGAGGAAGTTCGGACACCATTCAGGTTTTCTTTGGGCATTCCAGAATCGATTACTGTTGCCCAAAACCTCGTCAACAAATTTCCGAAACTTGACCATGCGATGATAAGCGATCAACTGCACGTTCTCGGTGTCGGGATACGACTCAATCTTTGGAATGGGAACGTCCGAGAGTTCAACGGTTGCGATCTTTTCCACTCGTGCTTTCAGATATGCCTCATCCAACGCCTGAAACTTCGGGAACTGGTTGATGTGATCAGCGTAGTTGGCTTTGCTTCGGTGACCACCGTCGGAAAGTGTTTGCCCTTCTTCATTCTTAGTGGCTTCGTTCTTAGTGAAGAATGGGTCTGCCGCAAACCGGGCGTGACTCTTCACGGTCTTCCAGTAGAACTTGTGCTCACGGTCACTCCCCTGTTTCTGAATGATGTGACAAATGTACTGCCTACCCCTAACCTCCACCTTGAGGATTCGTTTCTTGCTCTGTAATTGGAAATACCCGAGAAGATGCGCTAAGGCTCGGATTGAGTAGTGGCTTGAGTAGTAACCGGAGACGGAAGCCCAAAGCGGGCTGGCTTTTGTGATAGAGGCGGAAACAAGGAAGCTGTGAACCGACCGATGCCACATCTCAACCGACGCTGTTGCGAAAAATGTAAGCGTTGTGGCGTCAATGGTAGTTGTTTCGCCTGTGGTCATCTCGATAACGCTTTTCAATTTTTCGGACAGGGTGCCCGGACCTGGTATCGTATTGATGGCACTTCTCCGCCGAAGGCCGCTAAACATCACTTCGATCTGTTGAGTGGTGGTATCCGTTGGCATTGGCAGTCACTTTCCGAGTTTGGAGAACACCAGTTGACGGTTTTTGTCAGCGAGTGCCTCCACCTCATCGGGCTTAGTGGTACTGGTGATCCTCTTCCTGCCGGCCATAACTGCCCACAGTGAATTCCGAAAGCGCCCAATGCCACCGCTTCCCAGGTAGCCGCGTTCTTTGAACCTGTTTTTGTCGATGAATACACCATCTTCAAGGAGATTGGCCCGGTCGGCGACATCTTTGAGCCAATCAGTCAGGGTTGCCAGTGCCTTGTCCGAGACGAGTGGGACATCCTCTTCCTTGAGTTTCCATATCATCGCCGGAATTAGGGCGATTACCGAAACTAGGATGCGGCCTTGATAGGCCACATTCTGCGGGGTGAGTTCAATACCTTTGGAGTGA
>Ga0214473_10010025_pt1 | contig 11172 bp, 10 predicted proteins | sample RVTome_7_FD_203509 | JGI IMG/M metagenome (GOLD analysis project Ga0214473, IMG submission 203509) | Soil microbial communities from uranium-contaminated site in the Upper Colorado River Basin, Wyoming, United States - RVT98D197 | ecosystem: Environmental > Terrestrial > Soil > Contaminated >...
AGCGATTGTCCATTTGTGATCGATTTTGCCCATTCACTATATTTTCATCGCGAGGGTCAAGGTCTCTTGATCGGCATGAGCAACCAAAATGAAGAGCCGGGATACGATCAAAGCATCGATGAAGAGTTTGAGTTGGTGAACCTGGAAGCCGCGATCGCGAGAATGCCCTTGGTTGAAAAGGCAGGGCGTGTTTCGCATTGGGCAGGACTCTATGAAGTAACGCCTGATGCACATCCAATCTACGGCGCAACGCGCCTGGATGGTTTTTGTGTCTGCACCGGCTTTTCAGGGCACGGCTTCATGCACGGACCAGTTTCAGGAAAGTTAATGAGCGAATTCATTCTGGATGGAAGGTTCACAACGATTGACGTTTCGATGCTCGACCTGGCACGCTTTGAGGAGGGAAGACTGATAAAAGAGTACAATGTGGTGTAATTCTTCGCGCTGAGCGGAGGGATAAGACGCGCCGCGTTGGGTCCCGAAGACGAAGCGCGGGTAATCAGGATACGCTTGCTTATTTACAATTTGTCCTTCGTCTCCATTGCACTCCCCCTCAGGATGAATAATAGCTTATGCCCTCAGCCGAAATCATAACAATCGGAACTGAAATACTATTGGGTGAAATCGTGGACACGAATACGCGCTATATTGCGCGTACTTTGCGCGGCATGGGCGTGGATCTATATCGCACCATCACCATTGGCGATAATGTCGAAAGGATCGCGGAAGCCATTCGCCACTCCATGCAGCGTGCGGAAATCGTCATCACCACAGGCGGGCTCGGCCCCACAGTGGATGACCCGACACGCGAAGCAGTTGCACGCGCGGCCGGTGTTGAACTTGAATTTCGCGAAGACCTTTGGCAACAGGTCGTGGCCATTATTTCGCGCTACGGTCGCAAGCCTTCAGAAAACCAAAAGCGGCAGGCGTATGTGCCTAAGGGCGCGATTGGGATTTCAAACCCGGTTGGCACTGCGCCATGTTTTATCGTCGAAACGCAGCGCAACGCAATCGTTTCTTTGCCGGGCGTGCCAAACGAAATGGAATACATCCTGCATGAGTCGGTCATTCCTTATTTACAACAACGATTTAGTTTGAATGAGATCATCAAGATCCGCATACTGCATTGCGCGGGCCTGGGTGAAGGCATGATTGACGAAAAGATCGATGACCTGGAAACACTGAGCAACCCCACCGTGGGTCTTGCGGCGCACACAGGCGTTGTAGACATCCGTATCGCGGCCAAAGCCCGGGACGAGGCTGAAGCAGATAAGATGATCGCTGATATCGAAAAGCAAATCCGTGAACGACTCGGCGATGTGGTTTTCGGAGCGGATGAAGATAAATTGGAAGAGGTAGTCCTTAACGTGGTGGCAAAACGCGGCTGGACTCTGACTGCAATTGAATCAGGGCTTGACGGACTGCTGGCGCGAAAAATCCCTCACACCGCCTCAATACCCAACCTCAAAGCTGCCTCCCTCATGAATGCATTACGCGCCGCCCGCGCTGAATCCAACGCCGACGCCGCGTTGGGCGTTGCCGTATATCTCGAAGAGCGCGCCGCAGAGATGGCATTGATCACACCGCAGGCTGAAAAGACCCATCGCATCACCTACGGCGGACCTCCGCGCAGTCTGCCGCGCTGGTCCGTCAATCTCGCGCTGGATTGGCTTAGACGTAGAGCTATGGAGAGCGATTAGCGTGGCGCGGCGCAGACAAACCCATGCCTGGATTTACTTGATCTGGGGGCTTAACGGACTCGTTATTATCAGTTTGTTGATTGCTGCGGCATTTTATCTGACAAACCAACGCGCACTCGCGGCGGATGGACTGATCGAAACGCCCGGTGCCGGCTCAACACCAAAACCTCCCCCAACAAGGTATTTTCTCCCCACGCTGACCCCCAATCCCTTTTATACACCGCCGGTCTTTGAAACACCAACAGCTTTTATCCTGGCAAACGGAGGAACGCATCGGACCATTATTGGTTACTCGCTTGCAGGCCGCCCGATTGAGGCCTATGCCTTTGGAGAAGGAGAGAGGGAATATCTCATCGTGGCAGGCATTCACGGCGGCTATGAAGGCAATACGATTGCGCTGGCGAATGATTTGATCACTTATATCAATGAGAACCCGGAAGTGATTCCAGACGGTACGAGACTGTATATCATCCGCAACATGAACCCCGATGGTGAAGCCCGCTCGAATGACGTGGATGGGCGCGTCAACAACAACGGCGTGGACCTGAACCGCAATTTCCCCAGCGAAAACTGGACCGCGGACTGGGATCGTGATGGCTGCTGGATCCTAGGTCCCACCACAGGTGGTTTATATGGCGGTTCCGAGCCTGAAACGCGTACCGTGATGGGTTTTATCACCTCTCACAAGATCGTTGCATTGATCAGTTACCATAGCGCCGCGCTGGGTGTTTTCCCCGGCGGCGCGCCGTGGGAAGAAGTATCCAAACGATTGGCGCAGGCTCTTTCGAAGGAAACAAGGTATCCTTATCCGCCCATCGATACGGGATGCGAATATACAGGCACACTGGCAGATTGGGCGGTGGAGAACGGCGTGGGCGCGGCCGTGGATATGGAGCTGAGCACTCACAAAAACACGGATCTTGACAGGAATCTCAAAGCATTGAAAGTGCTGTTAAGCTTTGTCCCATAACGAGTGCTATAATTTAACTTGAGAAACCATTAAGAGAATCACCTTAAAAAGGGCGGCATGCAGTGCCGCCCTTTGAATAAATAACAAGGAATACACATGCCTGAAACGATTGACACCCTCTTCACGAACGCCCTCGTCCTGACCATGGATAGGGATCTCACCCAATACCTTCCCGGGGCGGTCGCTGTGAAAGGCGACAGTATCGTCGCGGTGGGCTATGAAGACGAGATCAAGAAAGGATATTCAGCGAGAGAATCCATTGATTGCAGCGGTAAAGTGCTGATGCCCGGTCTCATCAATGCTCATACGCACGTTCCCATGACCCTCCTGCGCGGCCTCGCCGATGACCTGCGGCTGGACGTCTGGCTGATGGGCTATATGATGCCAGTAGAGCGCGAGTTCGTCTCCCCGGAGTTTGTTCGATTGGGGACCTTGCTCGCCTGTGCGGAACAGATCCGCAGCGGGATAACTACCTTTAACGATATGTACTATTTCGAGGAAGATGTTGCAAAAGCCGCCGCAGAGGCAGGGATGCGTGCTGTATGCGGACAGACCGTGATGAAATTCGCGGCGCCCGACGCGGCCTCGTATGAAGATTCGCTTGCGATGGCGCGCGATTTCATCCAAAGATGGAAGGATCACCCCTTGATCGTCCCGGCTGTGTCACCTCACGCACCCTATACCTGCACTGCCGAAATCCTGCGCGCAACTGCCGAGCTCGCCAAAGAATTCGATGTGCCGCTTCACACACATCTCGCTGAAACCGCGTTCGAAGTTGACAACATGCGCAATGAAAATGGAATGCCGGTCATTCCATACGTGAAGAAGCAGGGCCTGCTCGATGCAAAACTCATCGCCGCGCATTGCGTGCATGTGGATGTCGGCGAGATACGTTCGCTCCAGCACGCGGGTGCCGGTGTGGCTCACAACCCATCCTCCAATCTCAAGCTCGCGTCCGGCTTTGCGCCGGTTATGAAGATGCTTGAGACGGGATTGAATGTTGGCATCGGGACGGATGGGCCTGCATCGAATAACGACCTGGATATGTTCGAGGAAGTGCGCCTCGCGGCGTTCATCGCCAAAGCAATGACCAACGATCCAACTTCCTTGCCCGCGCCTCGCGCTTTGCTCATGGCAACCCGGCTCGGCGCACAGGCGCTTCACCTCGGGCATCTGACCGGTTCCGTTGAAACGGGCAAACGCGCCGACCTGATCCTTGTGGATGTATCGCCAATCCACAACTCGCCCTCTTTCAAGCGCGGCGCGGATAACGCCTATGCACAGATTGTATACGCGGGCAAGTCGACAGATGTAAGCGACGTGATGGTCAACGGCAAATGGCTGATGCGCGCTCACCAATTGCTGACTTTGAAGGAGGATGAACTGCTCGCTCAGGCCGCGCAGATTGCAAAGAAGATCGACGCGTTCCTGATCGAACGCGAGCAATCGGTTCTATCGAAATTGATCGCCCTGGGCGGTTCGCTGGAACAGGAATCGTTCGAGGTGCAGGTCAAGGTCAAAATAACGGAAGCAGTCCCCATCATCCAGGCACTGAAGCGCCCTGAGGTTGAGGTGATCCGGCAGAGGCATTATCGTGAACATGATGTTTACTTCTTCTTCGACGATCCCTCGCAGGGACGTCTGCGCTACCGCGAAGATGATTTTATCGACGATATCAAAGACATCATCACGAACGTCCGCAGCCGCCTGACATTGATCGGTCGGAAGCGGGAAGGTGCATTTGAGAATGAAGTGCTATTATCGCGCAGCCGGTATATTGCGCCCGCCTCACAATCGCTGCGTTTCTATCGCGAATATTTCAAGCCGAAATCTGAAATCGCAATCGAGAAAGATCGCCTGCGCTGGCTGATCAACTACAAAAACACTGAATTCTTCATCAATCTCGACGAAGTAACTGAACCCCAACTCGGGTATTTCCTTGAGATCAAGAGCCGTACATGGAGCCGCACGGACGCGGAACACAAGGCACAGCTCGTGAGCGAACTGCTTGCTTTGCTGGGCGCCTCAGAGGGTGAGACTGTGACCGACGATTATATTGATATTGTGAGTGCCAGCTGACGATGCGGACCGTTGGAAAATTTCTCGCCGGAGTCTGCGCCATCCTCTTTGTCATCACGGGTGTGCTGGCTTTGCTTTTTTTCAACATCGAACGAAAAGTCTTTTCTGCCGAGACGTATAAGCAGGCTTTTGAAAATCAACAATTATATGGCCGGATGCCGGGAATCCTGGCTGATGCACTTGCAACAGCCATCACGCAGAACGAACAGGCAAGTACATATCTGAAGTCATTCACCGTGCAGGATTGGGAATCAGCGATCTCAGCACTTATTCCACCCGAAGAATTGAAAGCGCTGGCAGACAATACGCTTGATTCCACGTTTGATTACCTGAATGGCCGAACGGACTCGGCAGTCATTTCACTACTTCCGTTCAAAAGTCACCTGGCAGGCTCCGGGGGCGTTGAAGCAGTTTTACAGCTTCTGCACACCCAACCCGTTTGTACGGTTGATCAGATCATCGAAATGACACTTGCTCTCATGGGTGGAGGTGATCTGGTTTTCTGTAATCCTCCTTCGGAGGCTGTGGAGGTCGTGCGACCGTTCATTGAGTCACAGCTTCAATTAATGGTAATTGGATTTCCTGAAGAAATCACGTTGATCTCGACTGGGCAAAGCGGCACTCCCGAGGATCCCCGCTTGAACTTGAAGATCGCGCGCGCCGTCATGCAAACCACACCACTCTTTCCAATGTTATTTTTGCTCGGCCTGACGATCTTTGCCGTGCGCGGGCTCATTGACTGGCTAAAATGGTGGGGCTGGCCCTTTCTGCTCACCGGACTAATCAGTTTGTTTGTCGCAGTGCCGGGCGCCTCTCTTGTTGGATTTATCATCCAGTGGCTTTTGGAAGGCCAGGTGGGCAGCTTCATGCCTCCGCTTTTGCTCACTACCCTGCGGGAAACAATAAGCGCCATTGCGCGCGAGATCCTACAACCTGTTGCAATTGTGGGATTGGCCCTGGCCATTTTGGGTCTCATTATGATTTTGGTCGCAGCTTTTTTGGCGTACACACAGAAAGACCGGACCATTCCTCGAACACAGGCACGCTGATAAAACGCGGACTGACTCCAGAAACAACTGGACCTTCGCCTCGTATTCTGGGTCAACGTCCTGCTCGATGATTTCAATATGGATTCGTACGCGGAACAAATGAAAAAAGACGGGCGCGATCCGCAGGACGCCTTATCCCTTGGCGCGTTTGCTTATATTGGACTCCGCAATTCGGATGGCTTCCCCAAACCCGCGCTGGAGGTGTGGGATGGATTTCGAGAATAGATTGCTTAACGCCAAGGTTGCCAAGGGTCAGGATGTAATGGTCTAAAAAAATCCGATAAGTAAAAATTATCTGAAAGTCCAAGTTCAAATAGTTCGCCATCATATAAGTCTATTAATCCTAATCGGGGCTTTTCGCGATAATCACACCAAGGCACTGGACATCCATCACTATCATACTCAACCAGAAGATAATGTCCGAATGAAGACAAAGAGTAATTGATTACGATTTGGTTGTTGAAGGTTGAAAAACGATCAGTCGGACATCCTAGCCCTCCAGTATTAATATTATAAAAACAATACCCTCCTTGCTGTTGCGAAAAATATAAAAATCGAAGTGTTGTATCCTCATGGCTGTTTTTACTTAAGATTATTGTCGAATCAGGAAATTGATTTGGGATATTATGAATACATTTTTTTAGCAGAGATAAAATCATAATTAAGCACGGTGTATTTCCTCTTATGTATGCCAGATTGCTATAATCTATAAAGGATGTTTCAGACAATATACCTTGTTCTTCAGCGTACTGCAAAATTAGGCGTTGAGTTCGTAAGTCGTATACAGAAATTTGATTCCCGTAAATAGGCACCCGAGATTCTGGAAACTTAAAATCACCGTCAAATTGAACAATAGCAACAAAATTTTTGCCGGGTGATAATTCTATTGAAATATCAGTAATTCCATCATTAGGGTCAGTAAGTAAAGATATTGCTCCATTTGAAGGATCAACAAACTCAACCGCTAATTCACTAAACTTGTAATTAAGACGAACTATTTCGTCATCAGAATTAGAATAACAACCCAAAACATATTCGGGGTGATTCTTAGTTTCATATTCTTGAAGAATACCGCTGAACACACTTAATTCTGAAATAATTTCAGGCGATCCGCCGCAATCTCCTTCATGAAAAAATACAACATGCTCATTATCTCTCCAATAATAATGGTAAAACTCCTTTTGCAAATCAACAATAAAGGTCTCGCCGTTATCTGGATTCACAAGAATAGACCTGGAGGGTCTGTCGTTGATGGCGTCTCCATATGGCAACACCAAGATTCCGCCCGGCCATGATCTTCTTACCCATTCGGGCAATTCAAGGTATTTTGTACTCCCTTGACTTTCAATAACAATTGGAACCTCAGTTTGGGTCGGAATTACAGTTCGAGTCTGTGTTATTGCAGTTTCAATGATTTCAGGAGTTGACGCGGAAACATTTGTCGACTCAATTGGTTGGCAAGCGGCAACAAGAAATATTATCAAAGTCATAGTTCGAATAAGCGTATTCATGGAAAATCCTCCTTAATCCTTCATCGGCACTTCATCGAGAATCTCCCTCGCCTTGAAAATATCCTTCCCCACAACAAAGACTCGGTAACGCGGATCAGCCCAAACACCGTAGGGTATTTTATCTTGTTGAGATTGAATCCCGCTTTGATCCAGCTTTGCGCTTAAGGCTTTTGCATATTCCTCCGAACGAAAGAAACCCACCATATGATCGTGCCGAATTTGTTTGGCAATGTACTCAAAGTAGAACTCGCACGCCTCTTCTTCATTCTTGCTCTCGAAAACGAGGGCATCATCCTGCCCGCGCTCGGTGTAAAAGACGCGCCAAGTTCCGTTTTGGTTTAGAAGGCAAAACACATCCGAACCCCGGTAACCGATGGAGTAATTAGTGGCACTGCATCCTTCTTCGACAAGTCGGTGCTCCAATTGACGAATGTTCATAAGCCTCGGTCACTTTTCAAGGACAGCCGTTCCCAAGATGCTCATCAAACGTCACCGCGAAGGAATGAAAACCCGATTCGTCACCTCTGGCGCGGAAGAAGTAATACGACTTTTGATCTAAAGTCTCTACTGCTCTTCAAGCACAGTTCGCAAAACTTCAGTCACCCAGCCATTCAGGCTCTTGTCTGCCAGCTTCGCCTGAATGTAGGCTTTGCGGTGCAGTTCAGCAGGTAAACGAATAACAAACTTGCCTGAAAACGGCTTTTCAGGCGATTCACCGCGTTGAGCACAAAAATCAAGATAATCATCAACAGATTCTCGAAACGCCGCCTGAACTTCATCAACGCTCGTGCCTTCAAAAGTAATCACATCGCGGACATTGATCACTTCCCCATACAAAATGCCCGCTTCTTCATCAATCTCAACTTTACCAATATAACCTTTATATTCCATCATGGCTTTACTCCTGCCGATTCAAGAAACCTGCGAACAGATTTGACTGCGCCTTTGTTCGTTTCTTTGCGCGGATGCGGACGATGAAACACCGCACGAACATCTTTTAGGGCAACCCGCACTCGTGAGCCATTTCCTTCTGTGATTTCAGCGCCCAAAGCGATAAATAAGGCTTCAACGTCCCGCCAGGCGATATTGGCTCGCTCCGGTTTCTCAAAAATGGCCTCCAAAGTTTTGCGATGCTTTTTATCCACAAGGCAATAATATCAGAATATGATACTATTTTCAAGTGGCACCCTACTGACAAGCGTTTTGAAGATGCTCATCAAACGTCTCTGAGAACTCATGCAAACCTGACTTGTCGCACTTCGCGCGGAAGAAGTAATACTCCGTCTCTTCAGGGAAGGCCACTGCGCGTAACGCGCTCAAACCCGGGTTGGCGATAGGCGCAGGCGGAAGGCCATCATAAATGTACGTGTTGTATGGGGAATTGATCTGCAAATCCAGCAGGCTTAACGGATTCGTCCACCAGGTTTTTTGCAGAATGTTATATCCAATTGCATACTGAACCGTTGGGTCTGCATCCAGCTTCATCCCAATTTTCAGACGATTCAAATATACCGAAGCAATCAACGGCTGTTCCTCCTCCTGCACCGCCTCACGCTGGACCATGGACGCCAGGGTCACAGCCTGATAAACATTGAGGCCCTGCTTCTCAAATCCATTTTTCAGATCGAGTGTGAGATGCACAGCAGAATTGCGGACAAGTTCGTTTACCATCTCACCGGCTGAAATTTCACGAGGGAAGATATAGGAATCCGGATAGAGAAATCCTTCCACTGAATCCGCACCGGATAGAAAATCAAAATTCTGAGGCGGGCTCTGCGCGGCGGCAAGGAACTCATCGTAAGTGATGGCCAAACCGGAGGTCGGGAGCGATTCGGCGATCTCCTCCACCCGCCAGCCGGGCAAAACAATGAAGGTGACCTCCTGGGGAGTCGCATCCTGCAATTCGTGCGCAATACTGATCGCGGACATCGCGGTGCTGAGCTGATACTCACCGGCCTGAATGGACATGTCCAGTCCTGAATAGACCAGGTAAGTACGAAAGGATTCAGCATCCCGGATCAGCCCAACACTTTCAAGATGATTGGCAACCGAATTAACCGGTTCGCCAATTTCAACCGTGAATGACTGTTCTGTTCCATTTGGATCCAGCGGGTGCGTGAGCAGGCCATCATACCAAAGCAACAGCGCGGAGTATTGTGCACGTTGCAGGAGCGTGAGCCATGGCGCGGGCCGCCCATAGATCCGTGCGGCTTGAGATGGGATGTGAATAAAGGAAATGTACAGACCAGTAAGAATAGCTAGTACCAGGAAGATTGCAATGAGTTTACGCATGAGTTCTAGTCGTTGGTTGAGTAGCGGCGCCAGGGCGCCACGTACACTTGCACCGCACTGCGTTCGGTGCAGTGCAGGTGTCGAAACAAACAGGGTTTATTCGACCATCGGTCTATTTGCATCGAGATACGACTTCAAGATCATGACTGCCGCGAGCTCATCCATGTGACCTGCGCGCTTCTTGCGAGAGACATCCATTTCAATCCGCGTCGCGCGTGCATCCCGAGTGCTGAACGATTCATCCCATAGGACCACGGGAATTTGTGTCTGTTCTTTCAGGGCCTCGGCAAACTTCGCTGCGCGGCGTCCCGCGAGATTTGGATTGCCTTCTTCATCGTACGATTGGCCGATTACGATCAGAGCCACCTCGTTTTCCGCAGCCAAGTTGGCAACCTCGGCAGCATCCATCAGGCGCGAGACATGCTTGATCACTCTAAAGGGGCTGGCGATGGTCGCGGTGGGGTCACTGAGCGCGAGGCCGATGCGCTTTTCGCCGTGGTCAACTGCAAGAATTCTCATATATGTCACTCTTTATTAGCCACACACCTGCCTGATTTGCTACACTTGCACATGCGCTTAGCCGCGCAGCGGCAAGTGCAGGTGAGCAAATCACGGACGGTGCCAGGGGAGTCACGAAGACTCAGAGAAACCTTTTAAGAAATCTCCGTGACTCAGCGTCTCTGAGGCAGAACAAAAATTTACTCTGTCGCTACCGAGATGCGGAACGGAACGATCGGCACCCAGGGCCACCACGATGGAGACAAATCGATTTCCGGTGAACCTGCCAGCGGAAAATTCTTCTCCAATTGTCTTTGTGCATTACGTGAACCAACTCCCCGGATCATTTGTGTCACCTGAGCCACGTTGATCTGTTGAACGATGCGCCGTTCTGCACGGACTGTCCAGCGCGTGGAGCCGTTTTCACTGCGCAGCGGCTGGGTGACAGGCTTAACGGTGATCGCGTCGGACGCGGGGAAAAAGTCCGAGGGCAGAGAAGCGTTCAGCGCCAGCGAAGCCAGCTCGGTCAGGTCTGAAGCGGAGGCATATGAAACAGAATACTCCACCTGCATGCTCAACGTCAATGTGGTACCCACCGCGCCCGCCGGCGGGTCGTAGACTTCCGAAAGGATTTGCGAAACCGCGAACGTGTCTTCAAACAGAATATCGCCAGGACTGATCTCATCTGCAAGTTGCTCACGAGCATCGCCCTCGAGACTCTTCATCAACAAATTCTTTGCGCGTTTGCGATCAGCATCGCTCGCCTGCACAGACGCGAGTTCCCTGCCACCTTTCAGCGGCTCGGGGTTTGTCACCGAAAGTAAAAGCCCAAGCCTGCCTTCAATCGCATTGACTGTCTCCGCCTCAAGATTACCGACCAGCCCGCCTTCAATCGCTTCAATGGGCAGCTCGAGAGTTTCACCAACACCCGCGTCCACCACACCGTCGCGCGTCGTCACAAAACGGATGCGCTCAGGATCGCCGGAATGGACCACAGTACCTGCGGGAACCGTCACAGCCTGTTGCGTGAGATTACGAAAAAGCACACCACCCGTAGCCTTCGATTGTGGGAT
>Ga0214473_10010026_pt1 | contig 11172 bp, 9 predicted proteins | sample RVTome_7_FD_203509 | JGI IMG/M metagenome (GOLD analysis project Ga0214473, IMG submission 203509) | Soil microbial communities from uranium-contaminated site in the Upper Colorado River Basin, Wyoming, United States - RVT98D197 | ecosystem: Environmental > Terrestrial > Soil > Contaminated >...
CGCTGTTCGCCGTCGAGGTGGTGCGCACGACCACGGGCAGGTTGCGGAAGGGATCGGCCGCCGTGCGCGTCCTGATCTCGGCGCCGAGGCTGTCGACGACCTTGCGGACTCCTTCGACGGGATGCGCCGGCCGCGGCGGCGCGTCACCCAGCGTCGCGCAACCCGCAACCAGCGACGCGATTACGATCGGCACCTGCCATGCTGGTACGTTCCTGGCCATGGTCTCCTCCCGGGCACGGTGGTGAAATCAATGTAGTCCTGCCCCCCCGGCGCTGGCAAGTCGCCGTGGAAGGGCACAATCCCGCGCAGGAGGCGCCAGACCCTATTTCCTCGCTGTCACGCCTTGGCGCCGCGCCGTCCAGGCACGGGAAGTTTCGGCGGCTGTGCCGGTTTGTGGGGCCCCCACACGCGGCTGTAGTAGGTGTCCGCAAGCTGCAGCGCGGCCACCGGATTGTGGCCGAGGACGCGGTCCTTGGCGACCAGGACCGTCGTCAGCCCTTTCGCGTACTTGAAGAACAGGCTGTCGTGACCGATGCAGAGTCCCAGCACGACGTTGAACTCGCAGCCGTGCTCGTTCAGCAGCTCGGCCTGGCATACCGGATTGCACAGGGCCTCGAACTGCCCGGGGCGGACTTTCTCGTGGTCGGCGATGCCCAGATCTTCCTTCGGAATGCTGCCGGTCTTGCAGGCGGCCGACACCACCTCGAAGCCATGGCTTTCGAGGATGCCGCTCAACACGTACGCGTGGTCGACGAAGCTGATGCAATTGGCGATGCCGATCTTGCGGAAGCCCATGCGCTTGGCGAATTGCACGATTTCCTCGACCCGCGTCCATTTGCAATAGCCCTCTGATTCCACCAGCGCCGATTCCCGCGAGATCCTGCGTATCTCCGGGTCGTCGTAGCGCGCGAGCGCCGCGGCCTGGGTTTCGGGGTCGACCTTGGTCGGGCAGAACCCCGGGCCGCGCTCCGCCTCCTCACCCTGGCGGCAGGCCCTGACCGTTGGCGGACAATATGCGCATGCGGGGTCCTCGTATTTCATGGTGGCTCCTTGCGCTGCAATGGCGACTCACCACTATAGATAGGCCGGGGGGCAGGAGGACTTGTCCTAGATCAAGCGGGGCTCACGCCCGCGGCCGGGTCCACGTTTCCGACCACGCCAGGCAGCAGCTCGAGGACGGCTTGCCGAAGCGGTCCTGCAGGAACACCTTCGCGGCGGCGGCTTTGCCATTGACCGAGAGCTGTGCGCTGCGCGCGGGCAGGAAGGTGCTGTAGACGCCGATCGGGCGGTTCATCGCTCCCGGCGGCATCGTGAGCACGAACGGCGCCATGAGGTCCCACCAGGCGAGGATGATCTCGCCGTCCCGGGAAACGACGCGCTCCTCGACCGTGCTGAGCGAGTTGCCGGTGCGTTCGAAACGCGCGTCCACGACGGGCAGCGACTCGGCGGCGAATTCCTTGTAGAGCAGTGTTTCGATCGTGCGCTGGAGGAAACGGGCGACGCCCGCGTTGTCGGCGTAGATCCGCGGCGCCTTCCCCGTGAGCGCGCTTTCGATGAACAGCACGTGCCCCTGGCCGGCGGGCGACCACAGCACCCGCCAGTGGCTGACGCGGTCAACGACGGTCTTGCCGCCATCGTCCGACAGCCGGATAAACGAGTTTTCTCCCGTCATCACGACATCGTGCGGGTCAACCAGCTGGGCTTCGGCCATTTGTAGCTCCAAGAGAAGTGACTGGAAAAGCGTAACAGAAAAGCTTCACCGCCAAGAGCGCAAAGAGCGCCAAGGAAGAAAAAAAGCTTTACCGCCAAGGACGCCAAGAACGCGAAGGAACAGAAAAGCCTTACCGCGAAGGAAATAATAATAAGGACAAAAGCAAAACCCGAAGGTCGCGAAGTAACCGCGCCAAGGGTGGCATGCAACAAACCCTTCTGGGCATATTACCGCTGCACTCAAGAGCCTTTCCCTGAGAGTCGGATTCCGACGGCGCCTCCTATACCCCACTTGGCGTTGTCTTAGCGTGCTTAGGGGTTGGCTCCAATTGTTATTTCCTTCGCGTCCTTAGCGTTGAGGCTTTTCTTTTCCTTCGCGGATTAGCGTCCTTGGCGGTGGGGCTGTTATTTTCCTTAGCGGCCTTGGCGTCCTTAGCGGTGAGGCTTTTGATCTCTGTTCCGCCCCGCTGCGCGGGAGACCCATCACCCATCACTTTCTTAACCGGTACCACGGGTGCGGATTGCCCGGCACCTTGACCCGCAGGGTGTATACGGAAGTGTATGCACAGCAAAACAACGTCCGCATGTCCGGGCCGCCGAACGCGAAGTTCACCGCCTGCTCGGGATACTTGATGATTCCGATACGCTTCCCGGCGGAGGTGAATACCCAGATCCCGCCCGGCCCGGTGCAGAAGACGCGGCCCTGGGAGTCCACCTTCAACCCGTCGGGTATGCCGGGCAGCGTGCCCTCGTTCATGTCGGCGAAGATGCGCCGCCGCGTCATGTTGCCGGCTGCGTCGAGCTCGATCGCGTGGATGTATTTCGAAGAGCGGGTGTTTGCGACGTACAGCATCCGTTCATCCGGCGAGAACGCGAGGCCGTTGGGATACTCGCAATGCGCCAGCACACTGATGGCTCCGTCGGGCATGACGCGATACACGCGCGCACCGTCCCAGAGATTGTCGATGCCGGCGGGCGGCGGTATTTCCCGCTGCGTGTAGGGCACGCGTTTGTCCGGGTCGGTGAAATAGATGCTGCCGTCGGAGCGGCACACCACGTCATTGGGGCGGTTGAAGCGCCCGCCTTGGTAGCGGTCGGCCAGCGTGTCGAGCTTGCCGTCGTGGCCGATGCGCACGACGCGCCGGGCGTCGCCTTCACACACGATCAGGCGCCCCTCCAGGTCGAAGGTCGTGCCGTTTCCCCCGGTGGTTTCCCTGACGACTTCCGGCGCCCGCCCGGGCGTGATCCGGTACAGCTTGTTCTGGCGGATGTCCACGAAGTAGTAGTAGCCCTCCGGATGCCAGAGCGGGCCTTCGGTAAAGACGAAGCCGGTTGCGAGGCGCTCGGCTGCGGTCGTTTCCAGGACGTCGGGCAGGTAGTTTGCGGCGGGCATGCTTTGATCCCCTTTTTTTCGGTGATGCGTGATGCGAGCACGCCGGCGTCAGGGCCGTAGCAGCGTCGCGATTTCGCGCGTGAAAAGACGCCGGCCGCGCTTGAAGCCCATCACGGGCTGCGCCACGGTGGCGATGACCTCGGCTGGCGTCCTGGCATTCCACACGACGAGATCGGCTGGATGGCCTGCCGCGATGCCGTAATCGTCCCGGCGGAGAATCCGCGCCGGGCGATCGGTCAGCATGGCGAAGCAGTCGGAGAGGTCCCGCTCCGTGCCGCGCTGCACGGCGTTCGCGTACAGGTTCGCGATGCGCACCAGCGAGCAGTCGCCGTATGGCGTGAACGGATTCATCACGTTGTTGGTCGCAATGGAGCAGTTCGCCCCCTGCGCGATCAGCGCATTGGCGTCCGCGACGCCGCGGATGACGCTGTGATCCAGATGGCGTCCGCTGGTAAACAGGTCGGTGGCCGGAAGCACCGTCACGGCGACGCCGGAACTGGCGAGACGCCGGCCGAGCGCTGCCAGTTCCGCCGGCGGCAGGCACGAATACTTGTTGCCATGGCCGATCGCCACGCGCCCGCCCCAGCCCATCCGGTCGGCGAGGTCGCAAACCAGATAGATGGCCATGTCGTGGGTCGTGTAGCCGCCGTCGAGGTGAATGTCGACGTCGACGTCGAACTCCTTTGCGAGCGCGAAGATGCGCCGGATCTGCCCGGGACCGTCGGCATCGTAGCGCGGCGCGCCGCCGACGACCTGCGCCCCGCGTTTCAGGGCCGCCACCACATTCGCCTCGGCGCCCGGGACGTTGGTCCAGCCTTCCTGGAGGAAGACGCAAAGTTGCAGGTCGATTGCCCAGGCATGGTCCCTGGCCAGGCGCTCGATTGCTTCGTAGCCGCGCAGGCCGACATTGGGGTCCACCTCGACGTGGGTCCGCATGTGGGTGACGCCGTTCAGCAGGCACTGCTCGAGCGTGTCTCGCGCGCGCGCGTAGACGTCCTCGACCGTGAACGTGTGCTTGACCGCGGAGGTCCGCATCATGTAGTCGGTTGCGCGCCGGTCCGGGAGCGGCGCGACGCGGTCGAGTATCCTGGTCTTGTCGAGATGGAAATGACTCTCCACCAGCCCCGGCGATACGAGGCGCCCGCCGGCATCGACGTTCTCGCCGTCGCCAGAGAGGCCCGGCCCGATGGCGGCAATACGCCCATCCGCGATCGCGATGTCGACGCTTGCCCGCGTCGCATCGCCATCCGCCAGCCGCGCATTCCGCAGGATGAGATCGAAGGCCACGCCGCTCCTCAAGACAAGAAATGGACAGGATTAAGGAATCTCTGGGCGCCAACTTGCGCAGAGATTCCTAATTCCTGTCTATTCGTCCTTGTTCGCAAGCTCCAGCAGCGCGGCGGTGAGCACGCGCGCGCCGGCGGCGAGGTCGGCGGACTTCGCGTTCTCCGCCTCGTTGTGGGACACCCCCTTCTCGCAGGGCACGAAGATCATCCCGGTGGGGCAGATGCGCGCCATGTACATCGCGTCGTGGCTGGCTCCTGAGGGCAGGCGCATGCTTGTGAGCTTCAGCTCCTTCGCCGCGCGCTCGACGCCATCGACCGCGCCCGGATCGAACACGCAGGGGTCGTCGTGCAGCGTAGGCGTGACCTTGATCGCGCATTGTCTCGCCGCTTTCTTCGCCGCGGGCTCCACGGCTTTGCCGAGGCGGTCTATGGTCACGGGGTCCGGATGCCGCAGGTCGACGGAAAACAGTACGTGGCTCGCCACCGAGTTGGTCGAATTGGGCGTCACCAGCATGCGCCCGACGGTGAAACGCACGGTATCGGTCGCGTCGCGCGCCAGCTCCTGGAGCGCGTGGATGATGTTGACGGCGTCGCGCAGCGCGTCCTGACGCAGCGTAAGCGGCGTCGTGCCGGCGTGGTCGGTCTTGCCGAAGACTTCGATGTTGAACCAGCGCAGGCCCTGGATACCGGTGACGACCCCGATGGCCTTGCCCGCGTTTTCCAGCAGCGGTCCCTGCTCGATGTGCGCCTCGAGGTAGGCGGCGGCCGGCGCCTTCACCGGGCGCCGCGCCAGCCCGGGCGTCGCGGCAAGCGTCTGCGCGAGCGCGTCCCGCAGAGCGACGCCTTCGTTGTCCTGGACGTCGAGGAAGTCCTCCAGCCTGCGCGCGCCGGTGTACACCGCCGAGCCCATCGTGCACGGCGGGAAACGCCCGCCTTCCTCGTTGGTCCAGGCGACGAGCTCGATCGGGCGCCGGGTTTTCACGCCCGCCTCGTCGATCGCCTGCAGCGCCTCCAGCCCGGCGAGCACGCCGTAGATGCCGTCGAAGCGCCCCCCGCGCGGCTGGCTGTCCATGTGGCTGCCGGTCATCACCGGGGCGGCCGCCGCATCGTGGCCCGGCCGGCGCACGAACAGATTGCCGATGGCGTCCACGCCCACCTCGAAGTGGCGATCGCGCGCCCAGCCGATCAGCACCTTGCGCGCGGCGATGTCCTCCTGCGACAGCGCGGCGCGGTTGACGCCATTGCCGGGGATCGCGCCGATTCGCGCCATTTCCATGTGGCGGCGCCACAGGCGCTCCTCGTTGACGCGGGCGATCGCGTCCTGGTGGGCTTCGCGCATCATTCGATTCTCACATTCGCGGCGCGCGCGACCTTGCCCCACTTGGCGATGTCGGCGCGGATGCGCCCGGCGAGCTGCTCCGGTCCGCCCGCCTGCACGAAGCCGCCGACCGCGAGCAGGCGGTCTCTCACCTCCTGCGTGGCGAGCGCCTTCTGCACCTCGCTGTCGAGCTTGACGATGATGTCGCGCGGCGTGCCGGCCGGCATCATGATCCCGAACCACGAGTCGGCCTCGAAGCCCTTCAGCGACTCGCCGATGCTCGGGATGTCCGGCAGCGCGGGAGAACGCTTGCTCGAGGCCACGCCCAGCGCGCGGATGCGACCGGATGTCACGTGCGGCAGCGCGGAGGGGATGCTGTCGAAAAAGAGCTGCACATTGCCGGGAATCAGGTCGGCAATGCCGGGCGCGCTGCCTTTGTACGGCACGTGCAGCGCCGTGAAGCCGCCCATCTGCTTCAGCATTTCCTGCTCGAGGTGCGAGAGGGTGCCGTTGCCCTGCGACGCGAAGACGATCTCGCCCGGGCGGGATTTGCCGAGCGCGATCAGTTCCTTCACGTTTTTCGCCGGCAGCGTCGGATGCGACACGAGGATGTGCGGCACATTGCCGACCAGCGTCACCGGCGCAAGGTCCCGTTCCAGGTTGTAGCCGAGCTTCGCGTACGTGCTCATGCCGATCGCGTTGGTGGTGACCGCGGCCATCACGGCGGTGTAGCCGTCGGGCGGCGCTTTCGCGGCGAGCTCGAGCCCGAGATTCCCGCCGGCACCCGGCCGGTTGTCGACGATGAGCTGCTTGCCCCACGTTTCACCGAGCTTTTGCCCGATCGTACGGATCAGCAGATCGGCGGCTCCGGCCGGCGGAAATGGCACGATGACGCGGATTGGCTTCGTTGGATACGTTTGCGCCGCTGCGACGGCCGCAAATCCGCCGCAGCAGGCGGCGATCGCCCACACGATTGCGCGCTTCATGGACGCTTCCCTTCCGAATGATGGAGAGGCGGTACCTTATACGAACCGTGCGCTCCCCGCCATCAATCGATCAGGACCTGCTCAAAGCTTCACCGCCCCCAGCCGCGCCGGTACTCGGGCCGGTGGTCGAGCCGCTTCAGCCCCGCCCGGTCGGCGGCCGCGAGCGCCTCGCGATACTCCTCCTCGGTGAGCGGCCGGGCGAGCGCGCGGTACTCGTCGGCGCGGTGGTACGGATGGTACTGGTCCATCAGGTTGAGGTAGGTGTTGCGCGAGATCTCCTCCGCCAGGAAACGGAGCACGTCGTCCGTTCCCGCGATGCCGTTCGGCAGCACGAGATGGCGCACCAGCAGGCCGCGCTGCGCGATCCCCCGTGCGTCGAGCACGAGGTCGCCCACTTGCCGGTGCATCTCCTTCACCGCCGCGCGGTTGGCCTCGACGTAGTTCCGCACCTTCGAGTACTGGTGCGCGAGGCGCGAGTCGGCGTACTTCATGTCCGGCATGTAGATGTCCACGATGCCGTCGAGCAACGCCAGCGCTTCCAGGCTGTCGTAGCCGCTGGTGTTGTAGACGAGGGGCAGCGCCAGGCCGCGCCGCGCGGCGGCGTCGACCGCGGCGATGATCTGCGCGACGACGTGGCTCGGCGTGACGAAGTTGATGTTGTGGCAGCCGAGACGCTGCAGCTCGAGCATCATGTCGGCGATCTCGCGTGGTTCCACCTCGCGGCCGGCGCGGCGCTGGGCGATGTCCCAGTTCTGGCAATAGACGCAGCGCAGATTGCACCAGCTGAAGAAAATCGTCCCGGATCCGGCCGAGCCGCGCAGCGGGTCCTCCTCGCCGTGGTGCGGGCCGTAGCTCGCGACCACGGCGCGCGCTCCGGTGCGGCATACCGCGCCTGCAATGCCCTTCTTGCGGTCCACGCGGCAGTAGCGCGCGCACAGGTCGCAGCTTTCAAGGTGCCGGTAGGCGATCTCGGGGCGCCGCGCAAGCTCGCCGGTCTCGAGCAGCCGCCGGTAGGCCGGCACGAAGGCGCGTTTGCGCGTCACCACTCCCGTCATATGAGCCATTCTTGCGCTGCCAGCGCCGGCCGCGTTTGAGCCAGGTCAATAACCCGCGTCATCGCCACCCGGTATCTCCAGTACGCCGCCGAGCATCGCGCGCATGTGCTCCCAGTGCGAGCCCTGCCAATAGACGCGCCGGCAGGCTGCGCAGGACATGAACTCCGCGTAGCGCGCGACGATCGGCTCCGGCACGCACTTCGCAACCGCGCTCCTCGCGGCCGGCTCGAGGCGGTAATTGCAGTGCAGGCACAGCGTAAACGGTCTGGCGTGGCGCGCGAGCGCGTAACGCACGACGACCTCTTTCAACTGGGCCTCGGGTTTCCGGGCGTGCACGAAGCAGCCGCGCAATACGTCCCGGCACTTGAGCAGCTCATGGTCGCGCGTGAGCAAGACGCGGCGCTCACGGCCCGCGATCTCCAGGATCTGCCGGTCGGTGTACGCATTTTCGTAGAGCGTATCGAAGCCGAGCATGCGGAGCAGCCGCGCCAGCCCCCCGAGATGCGCGTCGGCAATGAAGATGGGCGTCTCACCCGGGAAGGCGTCGGCGACCTGGTGCGGAAAGACTTCGATCACGTCACCCTCGCGCACGATGCGCGACAGAGTCGCCGCCTGATCGTTCACGCTGAGCCGACCGGCCTCGGTGTGGGGCACGCCGAGCGACTCGATCGCATGCTTGACGGTGGCGGCCCGGGCGCAGGAGTGGGAGAACGCGCTGCCGCGCTTGTCGCGCCCGAGGAACTGCGCGAGCTCGCCGTGGAACAAGAAAGTCGCGGTTGCCATGACGGTCGTCCCCGTCCGACCTATTCTAGCGCCGCGACCCCGACGCGCCTGCCGGGATTGATCCATATCAAGATGCCGGCCGCCGGCTGCGTTAGCCTTGTTAACGGATGACCGTTATCGCCGGGGTGGATTTCCCCGGTCCGGCCGGAACCCGTTACATCTTGGAGGCGCATATGAAAAGACTGCTCATCGCATTTGTCATCTCGTTCACGGCCGCGACAGTCCATGCCGCCGACCAGGACCTGCTCAAGCGGGCCCAGGCCGAAGGCAGGGCGTCGTTCTACGCCAACATCACCGCGGTCGAGTCGATTATCAAGGCTTTCAGCGCGGACACCGGGGTCAAGGGCGAGTACACGCGGATCTCGACCACGAAATTCGTGGCGACCGCCGTTACCGAATTCGAGGCCGGCAAGCTCATGGCGGACGTCGTCCAGGGCCCGCTGCCGGTGCTGGAGCTGCTCAAGGAGAGGGGGATTCTGGCTTCCTACCGGTCGCCGGCGGCGAAAGGCTATCCGGAATGGACGCGGAAGGACGATTACATCCAGTTGTTCGGGATCGAGTACATGGCCGTGATCTACAACAAGGAGCTCGTGAAGCGCGCGGATGCGCCGAAGCGCTACGAGGACCTGACCAATCCCAAGTGGCGGGACAAGATCGTCATGCCGAATCCGTCCAACCACGCCACCACCATCTGCTGGCTGGTCGGGCTGCGAGACCACGTCTTCAAGTCCGAGGCCGAATGGCGCAAGTTCCTGGCGGGGCTGGCGGCCAACCGGCCGATGTTCGTGGCTTCCCTGGGACCCACCCCGGCGCCGATCGCGAGTGGCGAGAAACCGATCGGCATTTCCATGCCCAAGTACATCGTCACCAACGCGCCGGCCCCGCTTGACTGGGCACGGGTCAGCCAGCCGATGATGGGCACTCCGCGGGCGATCGGGGTGGCCTCGAAGGCGCCGCACCCCAATGCGGCGCGCCTCTTCGTGGACTACTGGCTTTCCAAGAAATCCATGGACATGCTCGCCAAGGACGTCGGCGAGTACGTGCTCGCCCCGGGGATCTATCCGCCGATCGACGGGATCAGCCAGGCCAAGGTTATCGCGATCCGTGAGTTGCCCGACGAAGAGATCCAGAAGTGGGGCGCCGAGTTCAAGAAGATCTTCGCGGTCAAATAGCGCCGCCTCCGACGGCAGCACCCGCCGCCCGGCCCCGCCCGGCCGGGCGGTTGGTTGTCTGGCGCCGGAAACGGTAGATTGTCATGTCCCACAGCTGATTGCGCCGGGCACCCGGGCGCTCGGCGGCATATCCGGTCATACACCATGGAAATTCGGATCGAGGGCGTCAGCAAGCGTTACTTTTCCGAGGGCAAGACCATCACGGCCCTGGATGACGTCAATCTGACCATCCCGGCCAACCAGATCTTCACGCTGCTGGGTCCGAGCGGCTGCGGCAAGACCACGCTGCTGCGCTGCATCGTCGGACTCGAGACGCCGGACTCCGGGGAGATCCGGATCGGCGACGAGGTGGTCTGGTCGCGCGAGAAGGACATTGCCGTGCCGCCGGAGAAACGGGGGCTGGGCATGGTGTTCCAGACCTACGCGATCTGGCCGCACATGAACGTGTTCGACAACGTGGCCTATCCGCTGCAGGTCCGCAGGCTGCCCGGCGACGTCATCCGCCAGAGGGTCGAGAAGACCCTGCGGTTCGTGCGGCTGGAAGGATTCGAGAAGCGCCCGGCGACCAAGCTCTCCGGCGGCCAGCAGCAGCGCGTCGCGCTCGCGCGCGCCCTGGTCGGCGAGCCCAAGGTCATCCTGTTCGACGAGCCGCTCAGCAACCTGGACGCCAAGCTGCGGGAGGAAACCCGCAAGGAACTGCGGACGTTTCTGAGCGAGCTGAAGATCACCGCGGTCTACGTGACCCACGACCGGGTCGAGGCCCTCGCGCTGTCGGACACCATCGCGGTCATGCGCGAGGGCCGCATCATCGAGGTGGGCGCGCCCCGGAAGATCTATTTCGACGCTGATCACCGCTTCGTCGCGGATTTCATCGGCCGGGCCAACCTGGTCAAGGCGAAGGTGCGGGGCCACGAAGACGGCCACACCATCGTGGATTGCGGCCTGGGCGCCATTGCCTGCCAGGGCCGCGACCTCCCCGCGGGGAGCGAGGTCACCCTGTGCATCCGGCCAGAATTCATCCGTATCGCGAAAGGCGAGGGCGGGGCCGGCAGGAACATGGTGAGCGGCCGCGTGGAGTCGCTCGTCTTCGTCGGCGAAACCTACGAAGGGGAGATCCGGATCGGAAACGAGCTCGTGCTCGCCAAGATCGATCCAGACGCCGGCGTCAAGGAGGGCGACCCGGTCCGCTTCAGCCTGGACCCCGCCCACTGCCTGCTGCTCGCGATCTGAAGCGGGGCCGGCCGTGGACCACTCGCGCTCGAAGCTGACCTTCTCGCTGATCCTCATCGTCGGGGTCCTCACCGTGGGCCCCGTGGTGATGCTCGTCCTCGGCAGCTTTTCCGAGGGGCTGACCGCGTTCGGGCGATTCACGCTCGACAAGTACGTCGAGGCCTATACCGACCCGGCCCTGCTCGACGTCATCGTCAACACGACCGTTTTCGTCGTGGGCTCGTCGCTGCTGTCGACGA
>Ga0214473_10010027_pt1 | contig 11172 bp, 16 predicted proteins | sample RVTome_7_FD_203509 | JGI IMG/M metagenome (GOLD analysis project Ga0214473, IMG submission 203509) | Soil microbial communities from uranium-contaminated site in the Upper Colorado River Basin, Wyoming, United States - RVT98D197 | ecosystem: Environmental > Terrestrial > Soil > Contaminated >...
GCAACTGGAGCTTGAGACCGCCAAAAGTGCCGAGCCAGCCCTTATAAGTACAGTTTAGCGGTCTAAACTGACTTCCAGACAACCAAAAACGGGTTTTGCAAGGTAGTCCACTAAAGGGGAAGGAGCCCTTTTTGCCTCTTTTTGGGGGAGTATCCCCTAAAGACCCCCCCTTCCTCCTTTTGATGCGGTAGCATCCCTGTTGCGCGAAAAAGTTCAGGTTTGCCATAACTGCGGCGACAGCACCTTGTCCGGCAGGTCCGGCACACTCTGCACCACCGCACGCTGAAGCTCTCCGGGCAGCAGGCCTAGACTGGCCCACGCCAAGTTCTGCTCCATTTGCTCTACCGTCTCCACCCCGATCAGCACTCCTGCCGCGCCCAGGCCCAAGGCGTAGCGCAGGGCCATTTCCGGCAGGGACAGCCCCGCGTCCCTTGCCCGCCGCGCGAGCACCTGACGCACCGGCAGCACTTGCCGCAACGCGGCGGGCACTTCAGCTTCCGGCAGCAGCAACAAGCCTTGCAAGTAGACGCTACGCACGAACACTTTGATGCCGACAAACAGGGCGTCTTGCAGCAGGCCCTGGTCACACAGGCGGCGTGTGAAGCGGTGGTCCAGCAGGTTGGCCGGCATCTGCAAGACTTCGGTCAGACCCAGAATGATGTTGGCTGGCGTGGGCGTTGCTATCGACATACCTATCTGTCCCACTAGCCCCCGCTTCTTCAGCCGCAGCAGCACCTCCAGATAGGGCGCGTTGCCCTCACGGTGCAACAAGCACACCGGTAGACGCTCTAGCCGCAAGTGCCGCAAGCTATCCTGCACCGACTGTTCGATCTGCACGGTAGCATCCTTCAGGCTCAAGCTGTTGCTCAAGGGCGCGACCTTGCTGACCACCAGCAGATCCTTCAGCCGCAGGTCGTGCAAGATCCGGCCCAAGCGTTCTTCGCTGTCGCCGTAGCTGGCTGCCGTGTCTAGTCCGCGCACCCCGCCCGCGTAAGCACACGCGACGATGTTCCGGGCTTCCGTGTACGTCGGTTGCCCCGTGCGGTTCGCCACGCCATACGGCAAGCCAAGCTGTACTGTGCCAAGCATGAGATTTGTTTGCATGGCAACATTATACCCCCCGCAACGCCAGTAACAAAAGAAATGGATGAGCGGCTAGGGCGACAGCTTTTCTTTTTGCTCCATAGGGGGGTTTGGGGGGCGAAGCCCCCCAACTCAGCAACGCGCTGTGGCGCTATGGCTTCTCTGCCAACTAAAATCTTCTTGACAAAAGAAGCATGGGTGTGGTATACTGTTGGTAGCTTAGGGATGTGTGAGACATGGAATTCATTTTTACTATGGAAGCAGAGGTAGATCTTGGACAATGAAACCATAGCTAAGATTGTTGTAATTGCTAAGCAAACTATCAGTAACGCGGGAGCTTCTAGTGTTGACAGACTTGCCGGGTGGTATTGTGAATTGCTAGAGGAGCTTGATGCTGAGGCCGCGTCGGAAGAAGTTTACCAACACTATCTGGCAAATGCTTAAGTGTGCAGGAGAAACGCCTCTCCTTCTTTCGTCGCCTGGCTAACGCGAAAAACCCTGCCAGCGCCATTGAGAACGAAGACGTGCTGTTTCTGCGTAAGCCTGTCAGCTAAAATCCTCTTGACAAGAGAAGCGTATTTGTGGTATAATGGTTTCAGCATCTCGAACGATGTACTAACACATTTACGGAGGCTAAAATGTACCTCAACGGTTTCTCGGTCCGCGTCCACCCTGGCACGGAAGTCCCTGGCGGCTATGTGGAGCTTACGCACGGCACGCCGTACACCCTGCATCTGCGTAACCAGAATCCTACCGCTTGTGACGCGCAGGTGTTTGTCGATGGCAAGGACGTGGGCACGTTCCGGCTGCACGCTGGTGCGGGTCTGCCCCTAGAGCGGCCGTCCAACGATACCGGCCGCTTTACCTTCTACCGTGCGGCTTCTCTTGAAGCGCAGCAAGCGGGTGTCACCAGCATTTCCTCACAAGACTACGGGCTGATTCGGGTGGTGTTTACCCCAGAGAAAGAAGTGCGTCCAGTGCAATCGGTGACGTATACCGCACCGCTGTGGTCGGCACCCCAACCGCCTCTGGCACCGGACTACACGGTAACTTACGCGGTGGCAGGTGCCGCTGCCGCGCCCACATGTTCAGCCGGTATCACTGGTCTGTCGGGGCACAGTCAGCAGCAATTCGTCTCAGTTGGCCCTTTGGACTATGACTACACACGCCAGACGACGATTCATTTGCGACTGGTGGAATGCAGCGCTGCACCGCGGCCTGTTGTGTCAGTCGCGACAGCGATCCCGCCGGCGGTTGTGCGGTAGGCTAAAGGAGGAGATTGTTAGCATGAGCCGCTACGACACTGAAATCTGTCCCTTCTGTGACAAGCTGATGGTCCCCCTGTCTGTCTGGGATCAGGCCAGCAGGCTGAAAGAAGATGATCCTGCTTTTGTGGAGTGGGACAAACAATTCTGTTGGTCGGGTTGGGAACAGCCTGGTGAGTGTGTTGGTGGCTTGAGTCTGGAGGATCGGCTAGTTCAGGTGCTTGAGCAACGCGACGCGCTGGCCGTGCAGCTTGCTGAAAAACTTAGCCCTTGACAAAAGAACTCAAGTTGTGCTATACTATTGTTCAGGAGGGTAGTCATGCGGTTTAGCGTAGGGTCAACTGCCGGGGGTCAACGGCCTTATGCGTGCCCTCTCCCCTTTTCCTCACTTGACTCCTTTCCAGCCCCCGGCATGGAGGAACTTAGTGGACATCTTTGATCAGCAGGGCAATCGCAAGGACTGGGCTTGGCTTACGGCCACTTTTGGGCGCATGGAGTTTCTGGATGCGGGTGGCGCGACTAAGTTTCGCCTTATGCGGGTGGATGTGACCGAAGGTCCGGCCAACCTTAAGGTCCGTGTGCTGAATGAGGCGGGACAGCCGCAGGTGCAACAGCCGGTCGCGAATCACTGGCCGGACAACACGTTGCAGTTATTGGGGGGTGGTGGGCTTAAGTCAGTCTGGCAACCGCGCGCCAGTATTCAGTATACCGGTAGCGATGGCTTTACTGGCTATGGCTTGGGTGGTGGCAGCTATATCAAGGACTTGGCGGCTGGCGGCGCCCATACGGTGTGGGTGCTCTCGCCCTCTCTGCCGTCAGACGGCTTGGCTGGGATTGGCATGTTGGGGGGCACGAACCATGTTGGGCCGCTGTTCCTGACGTTTCAGATTGTGGCAGGGGGCACGGGCGAGCCGCCTGTGACACCGCCCATCACGCCGCCGACAATTGACATGGGTCCCGCGATTATACTTCTGCAAAACATCGATGGCAACATTCAGAAGCTGGTAACGCACTTGGGGGTGCGCAACCATGGGTGACTATGTTGATCCGGCCCGCCAGATCGGTCCTAACTGGTACGCCGTCTTGCGCGGTGAACCAGCGGCACCTCTCCAGCCAATTAGGCCACAAGTTGTGTTACACGAAGGCCGCTGGCAGGTCTCCGACAAGCTACTGGCGGTGGTCATGCGCTGTTTACGGGAGGGACCAGGCACGGCGGCCGAACTAGCGCAACGCGCGGTTGAGCTTTACGGTAAGGATTTGCACTTCAGCCCTAACTCAGTCAAGCGCGTGGTGATTTTGCTGGCTAAGGACAAGCAGATCCGGCAACAGCAGTCCTTCAACGGCAACGTCGGCTGGGGCCGTACAAGCGTACCGCTGTACTACCTGCCGGAACACGCGAATCGTGTGAACAACATCTATGAGCAACGCTGTCGCGAGGTCTACGCTCTGGTGCAGGCCACGCCACATATCATGTTCAGCACGTTGCTTGAGCAGGTCAACTTGACGGGCAATCAAGTCAAGACCATCTTGCAAGACCTACGCCAGCAGGACAAGATCGTCTTCGACCGCACAGGGTGGGTAACAGTAGATGCCAACTAAAAAGTGTCAGGCTATCATGACTCTAGGCGCTGACGACGGCGATCACATATGCACGCTTCACTGCCAGTTGTCGCCTAACCACGCGGGGCCGCATGGCGCGCAGGTCAGATTCAAGCGTACTACCTACAGCATCTACTGGAGCGCGACGCCTGTCGCGGCTCACGAAAGTCTGATCGTGGAGGACAATGGGGCCTAAGACACTTTTTCTTTTTGGATGGCTCAGGGGGTGTGGGGGGTGAAACCCCCCACTTAGCACACCCTCTCCCGCTAGGCCGCAAGCCATGGCCACGCGAAAAACTTGTGGGCTGGCGGGAGCAGGCGTGACGAACCTGGCTCCTCTCCTCCTTTGGCGGGGGAGGCGCTAGAGAGTAGCTGTGGGGGCTGGCTCTCTGGCGTCTTCCCCAAGAGGGTGCTATCTGGGATACCACAAGCTAGGGCTCGCGGCTTTTTCTCCTTTCCCGCGTGGCGACTGTCTTGTGGGCGAAGAATGTGGGGCGGTGATGAGCCGCTCCACGTTTCATGTCTGGGGACAAGCAAAAGAAGATGCAGGAATCACACTTGTTGGCACGCTTCTTGGTTGCGGCAGGAACAGCAACCGTGGTGGCGCTAGGGGTGGTGCTGCTGCCGCGGCTGCTGGTGTGGCTGGCTGAGCAACCCAGGTGGCCGGTGTTTGCGCTAGTGTGGACGTTAGTGTTTGTGGTCGGGATGATCTCGCTAGAGGTTGTGCGGGAATAAGGAGAGAGTTATGGAAGAAACCTTACGTTCGCTGGTCGAGTTTGTCAAGACGGCTTCACCGCTGGTGTGGGATGCGGTGTTGCGGCAGGTGTACGTCACTGCGGTGACGAACTTCATTTGGCTGCTGGCTTTGGTGGTGGGGCTAGTAGTGTTGGTTAAGATCAGCTTGCACTGTAGACGTAACTATGTTGTGGCAGAAGCTTACACTTTAGATGGGTGGGATAGGTCGGACTGGGCCACCACAATGGCGATTACGATGGGTGGTGCGGTTATCGTAATCGTTGCGATCTTGATTGGCTTGACAGAGACAATCAGTCGCTTGCTCAATCCTAACTACTACGCGATTCAGATGATCTTGCAAAACCTAAAGTGAGGGAGGTAGCAATGGAAGAAATGAAATCTACTCAAGAGTTCACTGAATTGATGGACTGGCATGATGTTTTGCGAATGTGGATAACACATGCAGATCAACCGCCACCGCGTGTGCTTACGGAGCAACTTAGGGTGGCCCAGAAGAAGCACGAAGCTACACTAAGAAATGTCAGAAGCTAGAGCCGCTGGTAGGGGAACGGATTGGCAAAACTCACTGATCTACTTCTCGCGAAATGTTGTATACTACTGAAGAAAGTTTGGGCACAACGTCAAGAGCGCGAAAAGCGGCGCATTCGTGACCGAGTCCATAAGGCCAGCAAGGTGGTAGCAGAATTCTGCGTTGAGCACAACGCGGCTTTAGCTATGGAAGACCTGTCTGGCATTCGTGACCAAGACAAGGGCAAGCGCTTCAATCGTAAATTGAACAACTGGAACTTCTTCATGGCTCAGGGATTTAGTGCTTACAAGCTCACGGGACACGGCTTGCCAAGCATCAAAATTGATCCACACAAAACGTCTAGTCTATGTCCCTTCTGCGGTGGGCAAGTAATCCACCCAGGCAATTGGCACGTCAGTCAGTGCCAGAACTGTGGGCGGCAGGGCGACCGCGACGAGTGGGCTAGTCTGGTCATTCGTCAACGTGGCCTGAGCCGTCTTGGAGGCCGTCTGTTTGCCTCGAACGGTGTCGGCTCTTTGCCGGATGACACGCACAGGGTCCGGCATACCCGCACAATTTCACGTGGACAAATGTCTACGTAGAAAGGAACAGAATTCTAATGGGACTTGACGTATCTGTAAATCTGTTAGTAGGTGTACGACTGCTTGACTTAGGTGAGCTAGAGACAACTGCTAAATCGATTGAACTAACTAACAAGCTGGGACGGAAGATTGGGCGTTCTGCTGTTCTCCAGCAGGAATGTCTGAAGACACCTCACGGGCGTTTTCTCTTAGGATCAAATGAAGATAGTCTCTCTAGTGATTATTCCTCAGATCGTATACAGTATTTCTACCATGAACTACTCGGTATTTCTGAAATAGATGCTGACGAAGACTTGTATTATCGCTGGATTCATGAAAGTGACAGTGGGCCAGATCAGGTTATTGTGGGACAGGCAGTAGCCACTATTCAAGGTCCTTATGCTGGCATGTCTGGGTACTTCAAGGCCGCGCATGAGTCAAGTATAGCTGAAGCCATAGTTGAGACTAAGCGCGAGTTGCAAGAACGCTTTGGCTACCAGGGTCCTGTCTATGTGGTTGCCCAAGCGCATTACTCTTACTAAGGTCACACTCTCACTGTCAATCAAACAGACAGTAGGCGGTAGAGACAGCGGGACACACTTTTTCTTTTTGCTCCGTAGGGGGGTATGGGGGGGCTACCCCCCCCATCATGTGCCAAGGAAACATTGATGAAGCTTAGAATTGCTAGTCTCACCGGTAAATGGCATGATCCTGACGAAGTGTTGCTGCACGCAGCTTTTACTTGCCTGGAGAACTATGTTGCTGAGAGTGGTGGTAAATTTGAGCAGGTTAGAGCTTGTCAAGGTGCTTCATTGGCCGAGATAGAGTTGATTGTGGATCAGAATGCACAAATGGCAGAAGCTGAGTATTTATATTATTGGTGGCAGGAACGTAAGCTTCGTCAGGATTATCCTCCCGATCTGCTACAGTGGAAAGAAGATACGACTATGCTTCAAGACTTGATTGCGTTGCGGGGTATCCTCTGGTTGTAGTTCCTCTTACAATTCCTATTGACATGACCTCCTTTTTCTGCTATACTCCTTGCAGGAGGCCAATATGCCTAACCCAACTGTAAACGACGTGCATCTTGGTGGTTCAAGCCCAAAGGCTGCCGTCAAGCCGATGCCCGCTCTAGATGACAAGCAACTGATTGCTGTCTTGCGGCGTCTTCTGGCGCAACTTTCCCTGCCAAGCGAAAAAGATTCCGACGCAGAGTATGAAGACGAGGCCACTGAGAAAGCCTACCCTAATACCCACTCCGCGCGGCAACTTGATCCTGACACCTATAAAGTTGTTGGCAGCAAGGAGATTGCCTTGGGTGTGCGGATGCTCTTTGCGCTTAAGGACGGCAAGTCTGTCGCGCAGTCGATCCACTTTGACGCGGCAAAGTTCACTGCCGCGCAAGCTCGCGCGTGGCTTAAGGCGCATGACTACTCCGTCGCGCAATTCACAGCGGCAGGTGGGGATGCTTCTGCCGAGAAGGGCGAGGAAGATATTGAGTTCACTGCTGAGATTGTCGCTAAAGCCGATGACCGGCATTTGGCCTACGCGGTGGTCTATACGCCTGGTGTTGTAGACACGCAGCAGGATTTTATTCTATCTACACAGGTCGAGGCGATGGCTCACCGCTGGTTGCTCAAGTCGCGGCGCTACGATTTCCAGCACAAGAGCGAGCTCCCATCTGACGCTGCGGTGCCTGTTGAATCTTACATTGCACCCACCGACTTCACTCTGGGCTCTAAGCTAGTCAAGCAGGGCTCCTGGGTTGTGGTTTCCTACATTCCCGACGATGAGCTCTGGTCCTTAGTCAAAAACGGCACAATCAATGCCTATTCGATCCGTGGGCGCGGTAAACGGCATCCAAAGCCGCTACCTACCGCACAATCTGTCTAAAACTCGTACACAAAGGTACTTGACAATGCTCTAAACTTGTGCTATAATAGTTGCAGTTTCATATCTCTTTCCCTTGATTGTGGGCGGGACCCCCCAATATATCCCGCCCACAATCTATTTAAGCGGGTAAGAAAGCATAAGCTCACCGTAGCGGGTGAGGAGGTACTATGGCAGACGACCCACAAGAGACTTTCGAGCTTACTGATGTTGAAGTAGACACGCTGGGGCTGGTCACCTGCGGCGCGAATCGCGAGGAATTCTTTCTGCTCAAGCAAGACGACCTCACTCCTGAGCCTGAGGAGAAAGCGGCGCGTTCAGTGCTGAAGTGGTTAGGGCGTTTGTTCAAGCAAGCCGCTGAAACCCCGGAAGCCGCGTCGAGTACGACGTTCGAGAAGGCTTTCTCTGATGCTCCTTGGAGTTCCCCTGAAAGTGATCTGGATGAAGCGGCTTTCTGCTCTGTTTGCTTGATCGACACCAACCCCGCTGGCGAACCTAAAGCCAAAAAGAACTGCCACTTACCTGTCAAGCGCACGCCGGGTGGTCCTTACGTCAAGGCGGCTTTGCGTAACGCGGCGGCGCGTCTCAACCAGGTCCAAAATGTCTCTACTGAGGATAAGGCCAAGGCAAAGGCTTCTTTGGCGCGGTTGATGATGCAGGCGGGGATGGAAACATCTATGACGGAGAAGGCCGAACCAGAATCAGAAGCAGTGGCCGAAGCAGAACTCGCGACTAAAAACTTGCCGGATGGCTTACCTGCCACCACCGTCGAGCAACCCGCACAAGTGCAGGCCGAAGTAGTAATACTCAAGGAGAACATTGCAATGAGTGACAAGGAACTGGAAGGCGCAGGGCAGCCCACCGCTCCAGTCGTGAAGCAAGAGGCTCCGGCCCCGGACTTCACGGCTTTTGAGAAGCGGCAGGTTGAACTGGAGAAGGCCAACCAAGAGTTGCTGGCTAAGGTTGAGGCGGCCCAGGTGGAATTGCTCAAGGAGCGTGAGTTGCGTGAGCGTGAAACCTACTTCGCCAAGGCCCGGTCCTACGGTGCAATTCCGGCGCCAGTGTCCGAACTAGCTGATCAACTCTATTGGTTGAGCAAGCAAGACGCAGTGCGTTACGCGTGGTGGACGGATCTGTTGCAGGCCGTGGACAATCAGGTTTCCGACGCGGGCCTCTACACTGAGAAGGGCACCACTACGGTGTCTAGTGCAGTGGATACGGCCCTGAAGTCGGCGGACCCGAAGGCGGCGCTCTTGGCCCTGTCCGCAGCCGAGCAGACGGCCTACATTCGCAAGATGCACCAAGCGGCCAGGGAGGTGTGAGATGGCAACTACTAACTGGGGTGTGGATCGTTCCTGGCGAGCTGCCGTCGATTTTAGCACCTGCGGGCAGTACCGGTTTGTGAAAGCCGGTTCGGTTGCAGGTGAAGTAGCGTTGAACACGACCGCGGGGGGCTCGGTGCTGGGGGTCTTGCAGAATGACCCGAAGCCGCAAGAGGAAGCCGCGGTACGCTCCTTTGGCTTCACGAAGGTCTATGCCAACTATAACTCTGGCTCGACTATCACCTGGGGTCAGGCGCTTATCAGTGGCTCGGATGGCCAGGCGTGCGGCGCGACGTTGACGACTCCATCCGGTTCGCACCGCGCGTTGGGTGTGGCGTTGGAAACCATCTCGGATACTGGCAACAATGTGCTGACTGAGATGCAACTGATGCTGGCCCTGGCGCAGTCGGTATAGGAGGATAAAATGCCGCTCCCAACAACGCGTGACGTGCATATCGATCAAGCTTTAAGCTCGATTTCCATTGCTTATCGCAATGAGAACTACATTGCCGATCAAATCTTTCCGCGTGTGCCGGTAGTCCACAAGTCGGACTACTACTTCATCTACGGCCAGTCGGCATGGCTCAGGGATGAAGTCAAGATTCGTGCTCCTGGTACTGAAGCAGCCGAAGGCGATTTCGATATTACGTCGGCTAGCTACGTGGCTTTGACTTGGGCGATCAGCAAGGTTGTTAGCGATGAAATGCGCAAAAACGCTGATGTCCCGATTCGCCCAGATGTGGACGCTACGGATTGGTGTGTGGACGCTCTGTTGCGCGCCCAAGAACGGCGCATTGCCAACAAGACGACTGGCGGCTCTGGCCTGTGGTCCTACTCGACTACGCCTACAACCGCTTGGACTGCCGACACGAGTGATCCCTGGGGGGACATCGATAGTGCGGTCAATGGCGTCATCTCCAAGATCGGGCGCATGCCGAATGTGGCGGTCATGAGCTGGGACGTGTGGCGCAACTTGCGGCAGCACCCGGACTTTCTTGACCGTATCAAGTACACCCGGCCAACTGGTCGGGTCGAGCCTAGCGATCTTCAGACGTGGTTCGGCTTCAGCAAGGTGTTGATTGGTAATCAACTGATCGATACCGGGCCGGAAGGCGGCACCACGGCAACTGCGTACATTTGGGGTGATCAGTTCTGGTGCGGGTATGTGCCGCAGACTCCCTCGCTGATGACGCCCGCGGCTGGCTATGTCCTTGAGTGGCAGGCGCGTGAAGTACGGCGCTATCGCCTGCACACCCGTCACGCGGATAAGATCGAGGCGCAACATAGTGTCGCGGAGCTCATCTCGGCTAGCGAAGCCGGGGCGGTACTTTACAACGCAGTTTGACATATTCTTTAGTCCTTGCAACTTTCGTTGCGAGATGCGCCAGTTTGCTCCTGGCGGCCCGACAGGGTTTCCTTTAGGATGCTGCGCGTTGCCCGCGCAGGAGGAATAACATGGCTAGTTTTAGGGTTCGCCGACAACTGGTGGCAACCGGTGGGGCCAGCATTACGGGCGGCCTCAGTGTTGACAACGGCCTAGACATCAAGACCGGCTCGCTAGTACTGGGTGCGACGGCGGCTTCTGGCACGAAGTTTTCGTCTACCGGTCGCATGACGATGGCGGGTACCGCGCGGGTGCTCAAAGACATCTGGTTGGCCCCGAACGACTTTATTTCTGGTTCCTACCAGATGACGGTGGGCAACTCCGGTTCGTGGTTGTCTGGCTCGCTGCAGGTTGACATCACTGGCTCAGTCTTGGGTGGCTCTAGTGGTGGCGGTGTGGCGGGTTCGTTGATCACGCTTAATGTGCTCAAGCCGGAAGCCAAGGTTACCGCCTCGCCGATCACTTGCTTCGCGAAGTTCCCCAAGCCGCGTGACGCGGACACCTCTGGCTCGATTACGGCCTATCTGGAGTGGACCAACACCATAGGTATCACGGCTACCACCGGCTCGACTTCGCAGTGGCGGGTGGCGCTGGCCTACATGGGCTCTGGATCATTGGCGCGTTCGGCAGCTTCAGCCGCCGCGGCTGAGCCTTACAACGCGACAGCTATTAACACCTGGATGTCGTCTTGTATCGGCCAGCTGCCGTCTTTCAAGGCCACGGACTCTTGGGGTATCTTTGTGCTTCAAAATCGCATGGATCATGCCAATGATAAGCTGGGCTC
>Ga0214473_10010028_pt1 | contig 11172 bp, 7 predicted proteins | sample RVTome_7_FD_203509 | JGI IMG/M metagenome (GOLD analysis project Ga0214473, IMG submission 203509) | Soil microbial communities from uranium-contaminated site in the Upper Colorado River Basin, Wyoming, United States - RVT98D197 | ecosystem: Environmental > Terrestrial > Soil > Contaminated >...
CGAGGCATGCATCTTCAATAGAAATTCTGCGTTTCCCTATGGGGCCGGTATCCATCTTAACTATGGTTCGAATGCTATCATTCAGGGATGTGAGTTTTCTCAGAATGAAGCGGCAACGGTCGGCGGCGGCATCCGGTGCGCCGTTTCATCGCCGGAAATCTCTAATTGTTTGTTCGTGAAGAATACATGCACGAACGGAGGAGGAGGAATCGAGATACGGACAGGCGCCTACCCCACTTTGATCAATTGCATGTTCCTCAATAACAGAACCAGTGATTGGGATGGTGGCGGAGTGAGAATTGCGGATTCTGCTTATGCGGTTCTGATTGGATGCGTAATTGCTGGAAATACCGCTCTTAACGGGGGTGGGATAGTCGTCAGGGGAACATCGGGTGCGATCGCCACGAATTGCACCATTGTGAGTAATCAGGCAATAACCGGCCAAGGTGGAGGCCTCTTTCTGGATACGTTCGGGGACGCGACTGCAACTCTTAACAATGCAATCCTCTGGAACAATGGGCCATCGGATATTGAAGATTCAGATGGAGGCCTCGACATCACGTACTCGGATATTCAGGGCGGCTGGTTTGGCGAAGGGAACATTGACCAAGATCCCTTGTTCATCGGTGGAGATCCGTTCAATTACCATTTGCAACCAAATTCGCCCTGCATCGACAATGGGGATGTCTCGGTGCCGGATGCCTGTCTTCCCCCCGGGTTGGGAGAGGAGCGAAGCGACATGGGAGCTTTTGGAGGAGAAGAGAATTGTGGCTGGCTGCACTGAGGAATCTTGGAGATCTCGACGCAATTCTCACAACCGAGGAGGTTGAAATGCGCACGCTGAATCGTCTTTGCCTCGTGGCGATCCCGATTATTACCATTGCCTTAGTGTTGGAAACGGCCCATGCGGCTTCCGATCAGTACTTCGTCGATGAAACCGCTCTACGTCTTCCTCTCAGGGCGGATATTGCAAGGGATGTCGATTTGAATGACGTCGATGGGGACGGAGACCTGGACATCTTCTTCACAAACGGGGACCGTTATGGTTCCCCGGACCAATCGCGTCTCTACATCAACGATGGCAACGGGTACTTCGTGGACGAGACGAACAGCCGATTACCGGTCGTGAGGCTCGACACCCGTGGCGCCGCCTTTGCTGATTTCGATGGTGATGACGACTACGACATCATATTGGGGTCGGCGAGTAACGATCCAAACCTCCTATGGATGAATGTCGGCGATGGATACTACGCTGACGAATCATCTGAGCGGCTCCCCTTCATCCCGGCAAATTCCTATCACTGGCCGGAGGTCGGTGACCTGGACGGCGACGGTGACTTCGATTTCATGTTGCCGAGCCTCGGTTCGGCCACGCGGATCTTTATCAATGATGGAAATGGCTTCTTCGAAGATGAAACCGAGGTTCGTATGCCCGACTGGGGAGGTGATTCGGATTGGACGAATGGACTGGTTTTTTTCGATCCCGATCGGGATGGGGACCTCGACGTCATAGAAACGAATCGGAGCGTCAGCAACCGTTTGTTATTGAATGGCGGCGGGGGATTCTTCTCTGATGTTTCAGAAGCGAGAATCCCATCCGACAACTTCGTGCACCGACTCGCAGCAGCGGCTGATTACGATCACAACGGTTTCCTCGATGTAGCCATACCGACCACCTACTCGGTGGAGGACGAAATATGGATGAATTATGGCGGATTTTTTCAGGATGAAACCACGGATCGTTTTCCTTTAAATAATATCTCCTCGAAAGCAGTAGCCGCAGCAGATGTTGACAACGATGATTGGACCGATTTGGTCTTTGGAAATAATGACGAGACGACACCTTTGCAGAACATCCTGTTTCGAAATGTTGGATTCGGGTACTTTGAGGATGTGACCTCTGAAAGGATGCCAATTTTGGAGGATCAGACTCAGAGCATCCGATTCGGTGATCTCGACTCAGATGGTGATGTGGAGATCGTCTCGGCAAATATTGAGGAACAGAATCGTCTTTACATCAACGTCGGAACATCCGACAGATATGCACCGCGCATCTTGCCACCGATCGTTCTCCCTGCCGCCCGGTTTGCTCCAGGCCCTTTTTTCATTGACTCCCATATCATGGACAATGTCTCCGTCAATACCGGAGAGATTGAGGCCAGCCTCTTTTTCAGTGTTGATTATGGGAGCTCTTTCACAGAGGTACCGATGTTCTGGAGAGGTGGGGAGTTGTTTGAAGGTGAGATCCCGGATCTACCGTTTGGAACAATTGTCTTATATTATTTCCGAGCGGTGGATAAGATGGGGAACGTGGGAACGGACCCAACGAATGCGCCGGCTGAGACATATGGTTTTACAGTCGGCCGGCTTAGAACCCTTCGGTAGATAGAGGGAGATACTTCTGATGACCTCACGATGAGGCTTTTATTTCATGGCGTATATTTCCATCCTGAAGTGGGAGGGATGGAAAGCCATATTTTGCATCTCGCAGAGGGGCTTGTACAACGTGGAGCCAAGATTACTCTTGTTGCATCTCGATCAGTTGAGGGGACCAAACGACACGAGATTTATAAAGGATTAGAGATCTTCAGGGTTCCGCTAATTTTTAGGAATCCAGTCGGTTGGTTTTTGTACGTCATATTTTCACTTCCGAGATTTATCCTTCTCTCTTCATCACACGATCTCCTCCATTGTCATTCTTTTGCGTCCGCATTCGCAGGGGCAATTGCCAAGAGAAGAAAGCCACTAGTCGTCACGATCCATACATCTCACTTCAATGTCTTGTCGCGCAAGAAGGTGCTGAGACCGTTCTTTAGGATCATGTTGAATCGGGCGGATCATATTATCGCGGTGAGCAATGAATTGGCTAGTATTGTACGATCAATCGTTCCTGGAAAGCCGGTAACTCGGCTCACGAATGCTGTGGATGTAGAGATGTTCCAGATGGGCGAAGAGAAAATGTTTGTTCGGCAAGAGAGCAGCGCTATCCGACTCTTTTATTCTGGCCACCTACTCCACAAGAAAGGTGTCGATGTTCTGATTCGTGCGCTTCCGGATCTTCGATTCAATTGGAATCTTAAGATCGTGGGTGAAGGGCCACTTAGAGATGACTTGGATCGGCTCATAGCCTCTTTGAATCTGCTGGAACAAGTGGAATTCGTGGGGATGAAACCTCATGATGAGATGCCAGTTTTGATCAAATCTGCTGACATCGTCATTATCCCTTCACGAATAGAGGCGACTTCTATAGCTGCTCTTGAGGCGATGGCTTGTGGCAAGGTCATTGTGGCTTCTGATATCGGTGGCCTTCCAGAAATAGTGCAGGAAGGCTGGGGATATCTTTTCAAGGCAGGTGACGCAAAAGAGTTAGCAAGAGTTCTGAATAAAGCTTGTGAGGAGCGTGAGAGATTTCCGGACATGGGGATGAAGGGATCGGAGTTTGTAAGGAAACATTATTCAACGAAGACACACTGTGATTTCCATGAAGAGCTTTATCATGGGCTCATTGAGAGACATTCGACGAAGGGGACAGCTTAAGGTCTATGCTGGGAAGGAATCGGGATCATTATGAAGGGGTATATTCGGATATACGATCTATTCGAGCTATATCACGATGGGAAAGATCGAAAGAAAGTTTGATGTGGTTGTCGTGATCGTTGCCGTCGAGCCATATCAGTTGGAAAAGGAACGGTTTTGTCCTGAAAAACATGATCGGCTGTTTGGATGATAAAGGAGTCATTTGAATTGCCTATCATGAAAGCCAACCGGGTCGGTCTCATGCAAGTCATCCTGAAAAGATGAGTTGCTTTGATCTTTTTAAAGAGATCCTCCCTCCCGAATAACCTCGTGATAACTTGCCCGTAACCTTGACTGGGTCCTGGAGGCCATTCCTCATCTGACTCATTCCCATTTCTGAACTTGCACTCGGAGTTTCTCGCGGTTACTATATATAACCAAATTAGCCGCGCTGCGGCAAGAGAACCCTCTCATCTGTCCTAAGCTGATTTCCCTTCAGCTAGCACATCCATTCAAGCTTGGATGCCTTTCTGAAATAGAATGGCAAGATAGGTGGAGTAATGGATAAACTGAGTAAAAAGCCGAAAATCATCGTAATCGGTGTGGATGGCGGAACCTTCGACCTAATATCGCCATGGGCTTTCGAAGGGAGGCTTCCGAACTTCCAGAGGCTGATGGCCGAGGGATCCTGGGGTAGACTCCAGAGCACGAATCCTCCTTTGACCCCCTGTGCCTGGACATCGTTCAAGACGGGTGTGAATCCAGGAAAACATGGAGTCTACGACTTCTACTCTCTCGATGAAAACCGCGAGCTTCAGGTAAACTACAGCAGGGATCGTGGCTTCCCATCGATCTGGCAGATCATTTCCAATCTCGGCCTACGATCCTGCGTGTATAATGTCCCTTTTACTTTTCCTCCCGAGAAGGTAAACGGAATCCTGATCAGTGGGCTTTTGACCCCCTCTGTCCGCTCCAATTTCACCTACCCTCCCGATTTCAAGAAGGATCTCCTCGGAGCCATCCCCGATTACCGTATCTTTCCGGAGTCACGTTATTCCGAGCGGGAATCGGATATCCGCGCCTTCTACGACGACCTCATCGAACTGATCGATATCCGGTACCGAACCGCTCGATTTCTCTTGGAGCGGGAACCTTGGGACTTCTTCATGATGGTTTTCAACGAGACGGATTTTGTTCAGCATTGGTACTGGAAGTATATCGATCCGGACCACCCGGACTTTAGCGAGGAGGGAAGGGCGAGACACGGGGGCAAGATATTCGAGGTTTACCGCCGGATCGACGAACATCTCGGCAGATTCTTGGAATTTGCAGGCGATGAAACTCTCTTTCTCGTCATATCCGACCACGGGGCGGGCCGATTTATCAAGAGGATGTATGTCAACAACTGGTTAAGGCGAGAGCGATACCTCCATCTCAAGCGAACGCCGAAGGTCATCTTCAAAAGGTTACTTTATTGGATGGGCCTCCATCCTCAAGCAGCGGTCAATTTGGCATTCAAGTTGGGCATCGCCAGTTACAGTTCAAAAATCTCCTATCAACAGAGGAAGGTCTTCCTCTCGCGGCTCGGATTCACCTTTGACGACGTGGATTGGAAGCGGACGAATGCCTTCTCGTATGGCTGTTATGGCCCCATCTTCCTGAATTCCATGGAGAATTCCCATCTGGGGATCGTCCCGGATGACGAAGTCAAAACCTTGCGCCAAGAGATTGCAGCCAAGCTTATGGAGATTGTAGACCCTGAACGCAGCGGAGTCAAACTGGTAGACCGGGTCTGGACGAGGGAAGAGCTTTACAGCGGACCGCTCGCGAGGCTTCTTCCCGATCTGATCTATTCGCTCGACAATTTCTCCTACACCTCATCCACCCTCTTCGCTATCCCCTCCAATGATATCTTCTCCAAGCCTCTGACCCGGAAGTCCGGGGATCATCGGATCGATGGAGTGTTCATTGCTTACGGGAAGGGGGTCAAGCGGGGCTATACACTCGACAAGCCGAATATCCTGGATGTCGCTCCCACAATTCTCGAGTACTTCGGTATCGAGGTCCCGCAGGAGATGGATGGGACTCCCCTCCGCGAGATCTACGCATGAGCGGAGAGAAAAAAAGAGGCCGCTGGGCACTCATCAAGGGAATTCTCTCGCTCTTCCTCCTCCTCCTCTTTACCGTCTGGGCGGTCTATTACATCTATTCCCACCGATCGGATTTCACCGCGCTGCGGGACGTCTCGCTGGTCGAGCTTGCCGGCATATATGCCCTCTCCTTCATCGCGATCTGGATCCGGGGATATTTCACCCTCTTCCTGACGGCGCCCTTCGGCGCCCGGGTCAGCCGGGTGGAGGCGTTCTTCATCTCCCTCGTGACCACGGTCGGGAATTACGCCCTCCCGATGCGTGGCGGAGTCGGCCTCACCGCCCTCTATCTCAAGCGCAAACACGCGATCGGCTACCGGGACTTCGCCAAGATCTCCCTGGCCCGGTTCAGCACCATTTTCCTCATCGACTCCCTCCTGGGGCTTCTCGCCGTCTTCGTGCTGTGGGAGTCCGAGGGGGTTTTCAACCGTCCTATCCTCATCGTGCTCGTGATCGCGCTCGTCGTCTCCGGCCTGATCCACATCGCGGCGTCCGTTCCGCTGGGGGATCGGTGGCGGTTCCTCACGCGCTGGATCGGGGGCTCGACCGACCTCCTTAAGACGAAAGGGGTGACGAAGGTCGTCGTGGGGATCGCCCTGCTCAATTCGGCGGTCCGGGTCTTGTGGATTCTGGGCTGTTTTCATGCGATTTCGATCAGCCTTTCGTTCTATCAAGCGCTCCTCCTCTCCTCGCTGATCCCCCTCTCGATGGTCGTGACTCTGACCCCCGGGAATCTCGGGATTACGGAGGGGCTCCTGATCTATGTCTCCCGCATCTTCGGGGTCGGCCCGTCGAGCGCGATCATGTGCGCCCTCCTCATGCGCTCTTCCGTGATCTTCTGGTCCGTGTTGATGATCCCATTCCTCAGGAAACCTTATCGCCTTTTGAAGGGCGCGCTGCGGTCGGAAGATCGTCCGTCGCCCTCCGGTTGAGGCTCACATGGGAAAGGTACTGGTCGTCGGGATCGATGGCGGAACGATGGATCTCGTCCTCCCGTGGGCAAAGGAGGGGAAGCTGCCGCACATCGGGAGGTTGATCCGGGAGGGGGTCGCCGGGGAACTGAAGAGCATCATCCCGCCGCTCACGGGTCCGGCATGGGCTTCCTTCATGACCGGGGTGAACCCGGGGAAACATGGTGTCTTCGACTTCATGAAGCCCGGTCTCGAGCAGATCCACCTGATCGACTACCGGTCGATCCGGATCGCCACCCTATGGGAGATCCTGTCCAGGCATGGAGTCCGGCTCGTCGTCATCCATGTCCCGGTGACGTATCCTCCGCCCGAGATCGACGGGTATCTGATCGGCGGAACGTTGAGCGGGAAGGGCCCGATCAGCCACCCGCCCGAGCTGATCGGGGAGGTGGAGGCGCATCTCGGGGAGCGATACCGGACCTCGATGCCGATCGGGCCGAGGGTCGGAGCCGAGAGGGACTACATCGAGGAGTTCTCCCGGTGGCATCTCCTTATCGAGAAGACCGCCCTCTATCTCATCGAGCGGAAGAAATGGGATTTCTTCATGACCGTCTTCAACATCACGGACGGGCTCGCCCACTTCCTGTGGCGGTACATGGAGCGCGGCGGCGAGTTCGGAGACGGGATCCTGCAGGCGTATTCGATGGTCGACCGGTCGATCGGTCGATTGCTGGAACATATCGGGCGGGAGACCACGGTAATCCTGATGTCGGATCACGGCTTCGGGCCCTTGAAGAAAAACGTAAACCTGAACCTCTACCTGCTGAAGAAGGGCTTTTTGAAGTTCAGAAAGAGGAGTTATCCCAAGGCGGCCCTCTTCATGGCCGGTTTGACACCCAATCGGTTGATGGGCCTGGCCAGGAAGTTCAAGATGACGGAGCGGACACGAAGCATCCCGATCGAGATGCGGTATCGGATCCTCGATTGGTTCCTGTCGTTTCGGGATATCGACTGGGAGAACACGCTCGCCTATTCCCGGGGCCACATCGGACAGATCCACATCAACCGGCCCGCTGTCGAGCGGAAGGGATGGGATTTCTACCAGTTCCGGGATCGTCTGATCGGCGAGCTCTGGGAGTTGACCGATGAGGAAACGGGGGAGCGGATCGTCGATCGGATACTGACCCAGGAGGAGGCGTACTGGGGGGAGTTCGCCGGTGAGGCGCCGGATCTCTTCATCATCATGAGGAATTTTTCATACCTGGCCTATCCGCTCCTGACCTCGGACAACAGGATCGTGACCGACTACAAGGTCGAGTCGCGGTCGGGGACCCACCGGATGAACGGCATGTTCGTGGGTTGGGGACCGTCGTTTCCTCCGCGTGCTCGCCTCGAAGGCGCCAAGCTCCTGGATATGGCGCCGACGATCTTGGACGTCCTCGGTCTTCCGATTCCTGACTACATGGATGGAAAGAGCCTGGCCGGAAGACCGACGCCGAGGGAGGCGGAGCCATGAAAAAAAAGAGACACAAGGGAGAAAAGGCGGCAGCCGGTCTGCTCCAACATGAGAGGCGGACACCGGACATTGAAACCCCCTGGTCTCTCCTGGTCCTGACCCTTCTTCCCCTTGTCTACTTTTCTCCGTACTTCCTGGACCCGGACCGCATGATCTTCGGGACCGATTGGATCCCGACCGGCGGTTATGCCCGGATGTGCTGGGAGCGCTCTTATCTCCTCGATACACTGACCTATCCCAAGTGGCTCCCCCACCTCTTCAGCGGATACTCCACGATCACCGCCTACGGGGATACCTTCTTCTACCCGCTCAATTTCCTGTCCAGCCTTCTTCCCACGGATCTCCAGCGCGTCCTCCTCTTCGCATTGCATGCGGCGATCAGCGGGATCGGCGTCTTTTTTTTCCTCCGGCTGCTCGGGTGCGGGCTCTACCCGGCCCTTTTCGCGGGGGTCGTCAGCGAATTCTCCGGGGTCATCCTGACGACGACCTATGCAGGCCATCTGGGGCGGATGATCGCGGCCGCTCTCCTGCCGGTCTCTTTTGCCCTCCTGGTTCGGGCGCTCCGGCGGAGGCGCCTGGGCTCCTTTCTGCTGTATGGCGGCGTCATGGGCCTCCATCTCCTGGGGGGGCACTTCCAGATGAGCTACCTGGCCCTCCTCTCGATGGCCCTGTTGGTCCCCGCCTACCTGTTGGTTCGCGTGAAGTCGGGGTGGCCGGAGAGGGTCGTGCTCCTCGCGTACTTCGGCCTGGCGATCGTTCTGGCCTCGGCCGTCGCGGCCGTAAAGTATCTCCCTCCCTATTTCAGCCTGGAGCAGGGTGCGCGGGGCGTCGAGCGGGGTTACGAGTACGCCACCTCATGGTCGCTTCCGGTCGGGGAGACCTTCGACCTCCTGGTCCCCAACTTCTCGGGGATCCTGGACGATTACTGGGGGCTCAACTACTTCAAGCTCAGCAACGAGTATCTGGGAGTCATGGCCCTCCTGCTGGCCGTCGTGACCGCCGTGGTCCTCCGGAGGGATCGATGGGTCCGGTTCTTCTCTCTTTACTCGGTCCTCTTTCTCCTCTTTGCCTACGGGGGAAACACCCCCTTCTTCCGTCTCCCCTACGAGTTCGTCCCTCTTCTCTCCAAATTGAGGGGGCCGGCCATGGCTTTCTTCATGGTCTCCTTCGGGCTCATCTCCCTGGCGGGGATCGGGCTGAACGCGATCTTCTCCGAGGATCCGCGCAGGTCCGACATGATCCGGGGGGTGGGGATCGCCGGCGCGCTCGTCTTTCTCCTGGCCCTCTTCCTCTCCGTATTCGGCCATGCGGCACTCGGCTTGATCGCCCGCTCGGCCGGCGGGGCGATCGAGACGTTGTACGGCCAGTCGGAGCGGATCCGGCGCATCGGGCTCCTCGAACTCAATTTCCCGGAGATACAGGCGCGTCTCTGGGTCGCCTTTACGATCGCTCTCTCCCTCTATCTGGGGATCTATCTCTTCGGGAAAGGGAAGATTTCCAGGGGACAACTCGTTGCCGGGATGATCCTGATCACCGTCATCGATCAATGGAGCGTCGACCGTCGCTATCTCGAGCCCGCTCCGGCTCATGATGTCTATTTCGCCGGCGATGACGTCGTGGCGTTCCTGAAACAGGATCCGGGGGTCTTTCGGGTTTTTCCCCTCCGGTACCGGCACGACGTGGATGGCCTTCTCCTGCTGAACGGCATCGAAACCATCGGAGGGTACGGGGCCAACCCGCCGCGGCGGTATCAGCAGTTCATCGGCGCCGGAGAGAGTGTTATGTTCAATCCTGCTAACCTCCTCCGCGACCGGGGGCTCCTTGACCTCTTGAATGTCAAGTACATCATCATTCCCGTTCTTCCGGAGGACCTTTCCCGTCTCTCATCGGTAGAAAAACGCATGGTCATGGCCTACAGGGGGTATCTCTCCGGCTGCGAGAGGGTCTTCTCCGGCTCACACAGCATCTACAGGGTCCCGGAGGTGCTCCCCAGGGCCTACGTTGTATTCGATTACCGGGTCGTGAGCGGCGAGGGGGAGGCCCTGGAGGGAGTCCTCTCGCCCGATTTCGATCATCGCCGGAGCGTGATCCTGGAAAAAGACCCGGGTCTATCACCTCCTCCCCAGGGATCGGATCCCATCAAAGAGATCGCCATTGTCGATCGGGACCTCCACCGGATGGTCTGCGTCGCCGATCTCCCGAAGCCGGGCATTCTGGTGGTCAGCGAAAACGATCACCCGGACTGGAGGGCATCCGTCGACGGTAGGGAGACGGAGATCCTCCATGCCAACTACGTCCTGAAGGGGGTTCCCCTGACCCAGGGCCGCCACACGGTCGAGTTCCGCTATCGCTCGGTTCCGTACGAGGCCGGCAGGGCATTGACTCTTCTTTCCTTCCTGGCCATCGCGTTCCTCCTGTACGGGTGGCGGAAGGGGAGATGGTGAAATCCCTTGCCAAAGGGTCTGAACCTTTTTATATGTATATAGAGTGAGGATCCTATGAAGGTATCGATCATCGTTCCCGCCTATAACGAGGAAGAGAACATCCTCCCGATGGCCGAGTCCCTGACGGAGATGATCGACCGGGAGGGTCTCGATGCCGAGGTGGTTCTGGTGGATGACGGGAGCACGGACGGGACCTGGGCGCGGGCCTTGGAGATGGAGGAGAAGTACGACCGTTGCCGCGCGATCCGTCTCAGAATGAACAAGGGAAAGACGCAGGCTCTCCTGGAGGGATTCGAGGCCGCCGGGGGCGATATCTTCCTCATATACGACGCCGACATGCAGTTTCACCCGGACGATATCCCCCTGATGGTCCGGGAGATCGAGGACGGGGCCGATGTCGTGACCGGCTGGAAGCAGGGGCGGTATAACAAGCGGCTCGTTTCATGGATCTATAATTTCCTCGCCAGACGCCTTTTCCATCTCGATATCCATGACCTCAACTCGATGAAGGCCTTCCGGCGGGAGGTCATCGACGGGATGGTCATCCGGAAGGACTGGCACCGTTACATGGTGGCGCTGGCGGCCGACCAGGGGTGTCAGATCCGGGAGATCCGGGTCCGCCTGCGGGATCGGAT